>Ga0137365_10004029_pt1 | contig 11768 bp, 9 predicted proteins | sample SagtaG_9_FD_104799 | JGI IMG/M metagenome (GOLD analysis project Ga0137365, IMG submission 104799) | Vadose zone soil microbial communities from Sagehorn Ranch, Mendocino, California, USA - Sage1_L_40_16 metaG | ecosystem: Environmental > Terrestrial > Soil > Vadose zone | place: USA: California... | reverse complement strand
TTTCCACCCGGTGGTGGGTGCGCCGGGCCTGCGCGAGCGCCCGCGTCTAGGCAGGCTGCTCGGTCGGCGCAGGGCCGACTGCGGCGCTCGACCGGCGCTCTAGGGCTCGTCCTCGGCGACCAGATGGCCTTGTTCGCATTCCACCAGAACAGGAGCGGATCGCGGCGCCAGTGCCGGTTCGGGCCGGCGAAGTCGGCGCGTGCTGGCCGGCCGACGGGCGCGACCGGGCGGTGGCAGCGCCGTGGCGGCCCCCGGCGCACCGGGTGCTGAGGGTTGCCGAACACCTTGACCGCCGGAACTCGCCGCCGGGCTCACGCTGAGGCCACTGGACGGCATCGCCGACAGCGAGTGCGACGGCGATTTCGTGACGCTGGCCCCGTTCGGGGTCGGCGTGTTCCGGCTCGACGGGCTGCCGTCAGGGGCGTAGGCGGGTTCGGCATGGACCCGGTGCCGCCGTCACCAGCGTCTCGTCTGACCCGCCGGGCAGCGCACTGCGGCTCACCGGCCCGGGCGCCTGCCGCCTCGGCGAAGCCGCACACCTGCGAAGATCATGTCGGCTATGAGGACGACCACGCCGATGATGAGAAGGTAGAACAGGCCTTTCACGACCGCGCCGAATATGCCCAGCGCGATCGCCACAATGATCAGCAGCAAGACCAGCGCCATCTCGCGCTCTCCGATCCTTTCGCGGCGTCAGCGGCGCGCGAGACGCCGTTCGCCACCGCCGCCGGGCCGGTAGCTCAGGTCGTAATGTTTGAAGATCGCCTCTTCGTCGCCGGCTGGCAGCTCCCCGTCCGTGCCGATCGACGGTGCGTCCTTCACCTGGTGCTTCGGGTAGCGGATCTTGAGGTATCCCGGGCCCACGGTTGCTCCGGTGACGGGCACGAAGACAAGCCGGCGCCGGGTCGGCAGGCCAACCGTGACGGTCGCGAACGCGGGCTGGTCGGTGCCGGTGTCCACATAGACCGATTCCAGCGTCCCGATCTTGTGCCCGCTGCTGTCGACCACGTTGTGGCCGCGCCACTCCCGGATGTCGCCAGCCTCGAACATCGCCGTCCTCCTCCGCTCTTTCCCATTCTTTACCCCGGCCTCGTCCTTGAACCAGCCGTCACAGGTACGTAACGTGCGCCGCCCGCCGGCATCGCTGCGATGAGCGGTGACGGCGGGCGGGTCATATTCCTATCGCGGCGGCTGCGCGGCGCGGCCGCCCATGAGCGTGTGGTTAGCTGCCGTTCTTGGCCTGTGCGCCTGGGGTGAGGGTGGTGTGACCCTTGTCGGCGCGCACCTTGATGTGCTTGGCATGTTCTGATCGTGTCCGCGCGTTCGCAGGCTGATTCCGGCAAGTCGCCGTCGGCGCTTCGACCGGGTACGGTCAGACTAGATGCTGCTCGGGATGGCGGCGCACTGACCGAACGCGATCGCTGCCCGGCGAACGTCGCTCCAGACCCTGGCGACACATCACCCAGTCCGGCCACGATGTGAACCACAGGAGTCTGCCGCTGTGCTATCCCCCGAAGACATTGCCGTGACCGGACCGCATCCCCGGCCTGTCCCGGCGCCGTCGGCGCCCCGGGCGGCGCCGCGCGGCAGCCAGTACGCCGAGTTGTCGCGGCAGATCAGGCAGTCCGGCCTGCTTGAGCCGCGGCTCGGGTACTACGTCTGGAAGATCGCTGTTACGGCTGTGGCGCTGGCCGCCGGGTGGGCCGCCTTCGTCCTGGTGGGTGACTCGTGGTGGCAGCTCGGGGTAGCCGTGCTGCTGGCGGTGGTCTTCACGCAGATCGGCTTCCTTGGCCACGATGCCGGGCACCGGCAGATCGCCGGCTCCCGGCGCGCAAGCTACGTCCTTGGCGTCTTGCACGGCAATCTCGGCGTCGGGCTGAGTTACGGCTGGTGGGTGGACAAGCACAACCGCCACCACGCCCACCCCAACACCGAGGACACCGACCCCGACATCATGCTCAGCGTTGTCGCCTTCACCGCCGCCCAGGCCCGCGCCGGCCGGGGCCTGGCCCGGCTGGGATTCCGCTACCAGGCGTACCTGTTCTTCCCGATGCTCCTCGGCGAAGCGATCAGCATTCACGTTGCGAGCATCCGCGCGGTGATCCGCCGCGCCTCGTTCCGCAGGCCGGTGGAGGCGGCACTGCTCGCCACGCACTTCGCCGGCTACCTCACCATCGTGTTGCTGGTGTTGTCACCGGCCAGGGCGGTCGTGTTCATCCTGGTGCAGCAGGGCCTGTTCGGCCTCTACCTGGGCTGCTCCTTCGCCCCCAATCACAAGGGCATGCCCATACTTGACGCGGGCGACAAGACCGACTTCCTGCGCCGCCAGGTGCTCACCTCGCGAAATGTCCGCGGCGGCTGGCTGACCGACCTCGCGCTTGGCGGCCTGAACTACCAGATCGAGCATCACCTGTTCCCCTCCATGCCCCGCCCCAACCTGCCGCGCTCGCAGGCCCTGGTCAGGGCGTTCTGCCAGCAGCATGGCGTGCCCTACCGTGAGGCCAGCCTGGCTGGCTCCTACGCCCAGGCTCTTCGCCACCTCAATGCCGTCGGCAGGCCCGTGGCCACCGGCTGCGGGGCAGGCCAGTAGTCTCCCGCCAGCCATGGCGGGCCCGCACCTGACGCGGCTACCGCGCTGTCGGCTGCAGCCGACGGGCCTCTTCCGCGCCGCGCATGGCTTGTTCCACGCTGGGATACACCGAGAAGACATTGATCAGGCCGGTGGCGATGAGGAGCTTGCGCACCATGTCCTGCGGGGCGGCCAGCGGCACGTCACCGCCGCTTCGCCGGGTCCGCTTCAGCGCTTGCACCAGCACCCCCAGGCCGGCTGAGTCGATGTGCTCCAGGCCCGCCAGATCCACAATGACCCGGGGCCCGTAAACCGCCGCCGCCGTGATCAGATAGGACGCGACACCCGGAGCGTCGGCCGCGTCGAGCTTGCCGCGCAGGGCGACGACACCGTGACCGGCGAACTCGCGCGAACTCATGTCAATATTGAACATAGGTCGTTCCCTCCCTGATCAAGCAGCCAGGCGGGGTCTCGACCCAACAGCCAATTCGCAAGCTTTCACTCCGGACACTACGCGGCGCAGCGGCCACATGCCATCCAGATGGCTTTTTCCCGCGGGACGCTGACGTGTCACTGGTCGGCGGCCTGGTGCTTCACGAGCCATCCGGTTGCGTCGAGGTAGGCGGCGGTGGTCGAGCCGCCGATGGTTGGCGTGGCCTCGAAGGTCCGTACGGTTTCTTCGATGTGGCCGGTGCGGCGTAGCCGTTCGGCCAGGCTGGGATCCAGGCCGCTGAGGTAGAGCCGGCCGCCGCGGTCGGCGAGCAGTTGGGCGTAGTCGGCGGCCACTTTCACGAATGTGGACCCGAGCGAGGTCCGGCCGCGCAGCCGCAGCACGACCACGGGCTCTTGCGCTTCGCCGGGATCGGGCAGGTGAGCCTGCAGGGTGCGGGCGCCGGCGTACAGCAGGCTGCCGTACACGTCGAGGACGGTTACGTGCTGGCTGGCCAGCGTGGCCGGCGCGGGGCGTTCTTCGAATCGCCCGTGGCCGCTGGGCACAAGCTCCACCACCTTCAGGTCCATTGCCTCCTGGTTCAGCTGCAACAGCAGGGACAGGGCCACGCCGACGCCGACCGCGGCGGCCACCGGCAGGAAAAGCGTGGCGGCGAACGTGCTGATGAGCGCGACCTGCGAGATCCGCCCGGTGCGCAAGATGCTGACGACCTCATCGGTGCGCAGCGAGCCGGCCGCGGCGAAGATGAGCACGGCCGCGAGCGTCGGCAGGGCGACCTTGCCGACGACCCCCGAGAAGGCAACGAGGATCACCAGCATCCACACGCCGGACCAGATCGCGGCCCATCGGGTGCGGGCACCTGCGGTCATGTTGAGCGCGGTCCGGCCGACCGACCCGCCGACCGGCAGGCCGCGGAAGAAACCCGAGGCGATGTTGCCCGCGCCTTGCGCGATGATGTCCCGGTTGGCGTCCGACGCGCTGCCGTCCGGGTTCGGCGCGGCTTCGCTGACCCCGGCGCCCTGGACGAGCACGATCGCCGCGATGGCCAGCGCCCCGGTCACCAGGTTGAACGTCAGGAAATGAAGGTTCGGCAGGTGGGGTACCGGGAAGCCCGTCGGGATCTTCCCGACGTCCCCGACCTGGGCCACGCTGGCGGCGTCGGCCAGCAGCACCACTCCGGTCGGGATCACCAGCGCGAGCAGCGCGCCGACGATCACGAACCGGGTCCTGGACGCGACGACCAGGATGGCGAGGGCAGCCAGCCCGGTCAGCAAGGATGGCACGTTGATCCGGCCCGGGTGCACCAGCACGTCGAGCGCCTTCGCCAGCGGGAACGAGCCCGTCGCGTTCGCGCCGGTGAAATCCGGGATCTGCCCGCACATGATGTTGACCGCGACACCGCTGAGAAAGCCGATCATCACGGAGTGCGAGACGAACCGCGTGTACCGGCCGAGGCGGGCGATCCCGGCCAGCACCAGCGCCAGGCCCGCCAACAGCGACAGCAGTAACAGCGCCTGCGCGCGCTGAGCCGGGTCCACGCCATGCAGCGCGGAACCGGCCGCCAGCGCGGCGGCCGAGGTCGTCGTGATCACCATCAGCCCGGTGCTTGAGGCGAGCCCGCCCACGATGGGACCCGCGAAGCTCGCATACAGCCCCAGCACCGGGCTCACGCCGACCAGGACCGCCGCGGCCATGCCATCGGGCACGCCGCCGATCGCGCCGGGCAGCCCGGCCAATATTTCCGCCCGCAGGTAACGCCGCTGCGGCCGGACCGCGCGCAGCCACCGGCGCAGCGCGCTCACAACAGCACCGCGACCGCTTCGGCACCGATGGCATCCATCCTCACAGGTATCGGCCCAAACTCCCGGACTCTCGGCTGCTTTGGCGTCAAGCGTCGGCGGTCGGCGATCGCTGGTCATCACCCGGGCCGGATGACTTACCTTCGCGTTAGGTGGGCGTGGCGTGAATTTGGTGACCGTGTGCGCTGTTCCGGCCCGTCCGGACAGTCAGTAGCGGCCCATTCATAGGTAGCGGCGGCAGTCAGGGCGGCAAGCAAAGACCGCGTCGATGTTTTCTCACGATGTGAGTTTGATCTTGCTCATATGTTGAGATTCCCCATGATCGCGGTGGATTTTTTACTAATGGAGCATAAAATCCACCGCGATCATGAAGATGCAGCCCGGGCGAGGGCACCAGGCGGGCGGGTCACCGTCTTCCCACGCCTGATTCACCAAATAGCCAGATGCTATTATGTCAATAATTCCGACTTGTAAAGTAGATTTAACGTGGATCCACGTTAACACGTACGGGTTATCGTGCGGAGAGTGGCGGATCCGCGACGAGGTGGTCGGGTACGCCATCGACTTGGGTGGTCAGCTGAGCCATCGACTTAGGTGGCCGGCTGAGCCAGCGACGTAACGGAAGAGAATCATGCCCCCATCATCGGTGCCGATGCATCTGGCTGTCGCGCTCGACGGAGCCGGCTGGCACCCCGCCGCGTGGCGGGAGCCTGATGCGCGGCCCACCGCGCTGTTCACCGCGACGTACTGGGTGGACTTGGTGCGGGAGGCCGAGCGCGGGTTGCTTGATTTCGTGACGATCGAGGACTCGCTGTCCCTGCAGTCCTCCCGCCGCGATGGTCCGGACGAGCGCACCGACCAGGTGCGGGGCCGGCTGGACGCGGTGCTGATCGCGGCCCGGGTGGCGCCGCTGACGCGCAACATCGGCCTGGTTCCGACCGTGGTCGTGACGCATACCGAGCCGTTCCACGTCTCCAAGGCGATCGCCACGCTGGACTACGCGAGCACCGGGCGGGCGGGAGTGCGTGTCCGGGTCTCGGCGCGGCCTGACGAAGCCGCGCATTTCGGCCGCCGCCCGCCGCCGGAAGCGCGGGGCGATGACCGCCCGGCCGGGCAGCAGCTGATCGCCGCACTGCTCGATGAGGCGGCCGACTACGTCGAGGTCGTGCGCCGCCTGTGGGATAGCTGGGAGGATGACGCGGAAATACGCGACGTGGCGACGGGGCGCTTCATCGACCGCGGCAAGCTGCACTACATCGACTTCACGGGCCGCTATTTCAGCGTCAAGGGACCGTCGATCACCCCGCGGCCGCCGCAGGGGCAGCCGATCGTCAGCGCGCTGGCGCACGGCGGGTCGGCGTACCGGCTGATCGCCCGGTGCGCCGATGCCGGATACGTGACCCCCCGCGACGCGGCGGACGTCCGCGCCATCGTCGCCGAGATCGGTTCGGCGCTGGACGCGGTCGGCCGCGCACACGCGCACCCGCACCTGTTCGGCGATGTCGCGGTGTTCCTCGACGAAGCTCCCGCCGCCGCTGTGGGCCGCAAGGCGCGCATGGACGACCGCGTCGGCGCCGAGTACCGCGGTGATGCCGCCGTGTTCGCCGGGACACCGTCGCAGCTGGCGGACCTGCTGCAGGAGTGGCACGAGGCGGGGCTGTCCGGTTTCCGGCTGCGGCCTGGCGCGATCCCGCATGACCTCGCGGCGATCACCCGGGGGCTCGTCCCCGAACTGCAGCGCCGCGGCGTGTTCCGGCGCGGCTATGAGGCCGCGACCCTGCGCGGGCTGCTTGGGCTCGGCCGGCCGGCCAGCCGTTACGCGCCCCCGGCGGCGAGGAAGGACGTGCCCGCATGAGCAAGGCGTTGAAGCAGATTCATCTCGCGGCGCATTTCCCCGGCGTCAACAACACCACGGTCTGGAGCGACCCGCAGGCCGGCAGCCACATCGAGTTCAGCTCGTTCGCGCAGTTCGCCGCGATCGCCGAGCAGGCCAAGTTCGACTTCCTGTTCCTCGCCGAGGGGCTGCGGCTGCGCGAGCAGGGCGGCAAGATCTACGACCTGGACGTGGTGGGGCGGCCGGATACGTTCACGGTGCTTGCCGCGCTGGCGGCGGTGACGGAGCGGCTCGGCCTGGCCGGCACGATCAACTCCACCTTCAACGAGCCCTACGAGGTGGCCCGCCAGTTCGCGAGCCTCGACCACCTGTCGGGCGGCCGGGCGGCGTGGAACGTCGTCACGTCGTGGGACGCCTTCACCGGCGAGAACTTCCGCCGCGGCGGTTTCCTGCCGGAGGACCAGCGCTACGCCCGGGCCGAGCAGTTCCTCGCCGCGGCCTGGGAACTGTTCGACTCCTGGGGCGGCTCTGCCCGTCACGACATCGTCGCCGACAAGGAAAAGGGAGTCTTCCTGGCCACCCCGCACGCGGGGGCCTTCGCCCACACTGACGACCAGTTCGACATCGCCGGCCAGTTCAATGTCCCCCGCAGCCCGCAGGGCCGCCCGGTCATCTTCCAGGCCGGCGACTCCGACGCCGGGCGTGAGTTCGCCGCGCGGGCGGCGGACGCCATCTTCAGCCACCACGGCACGCTCGATGCGGGGCGGGACTTCTACGCCGACGTCAAGGGCCGGCTCGCGCGCTACGGCCGCGGCCGCGACGAGCTACTCATCCTGCCCGCCGCGACCTTCGTGCTCGGCGATACCGACGCCGACGCACGCGAACGCGCCGAGCAGGTGCGACGGCAGCAGGTCAGCGGGCAAACCGCGATCAAGTTCCTTGAGCACGTATGGAACACCGACCTGTCCGGCTACGACCCGGACGGGCCGCTGCCCGAGACCGATCCGGAACCCGGTGAGAACACCATCGCCAAAGGCCGGGCCAGTGTGCGGATGCACCGCGATCCGCTCGCCACCGCCCGACAGTGGCGCGAGCTGGCCGCCGCGGACAACCTCTCGATCCGCGACCTTGTCATCAAGGTCACCGGACGGCAGACGTTCATCGGCGCACCCGCGACGATCGCCGAGGCGATCAACGACCTGGTGCAGGCCGACGCCAGCGACGGATTCATTCTCGTCCCGCACGTCACACCCGGCGGCCTGGCCGAATTCGCCGGCACCGTCGTCCCGCTGCTGCAGGAACGCGGCGTGTTCCGCGCCGACTACGAGGGCACGACGCTGCGCGAGCACCTCGGCCTGCCCAGCCGCCGCGGCGAGGGCCAGCTGGCCGGGGCCGTGTCATGAAGTTCCCCAGCATCACCCTGATCGTGCACGCCCCGACCCAGCCGGTGCCCAACGGTAAGGAAGCCGATCATGGCTAACACGCCGCTCGCCGTGCTCGATCTGGTGCCGATCTCGTCGGGGTCGACCGCCGCCGAGGCGCTGCGCAACAGTATCAATCTCGCCCGCCAGGCCGAGCAGTTCGGCTACGCGCGCTACTGGTTCGCCGAACACCACCTCAGCCCGGGCGTGGCGAGCACGGCACCCGCGGTCATGCTGGCGCTGACCGCGTCGGCGACCTGGTCGATCAGGATCGGCTCCGGCGCGGTGCAGCTTGGCCACCGCACCCCGCTGTCGGTCGTCGAGGAATTCGGCCTCATCGACGCGTTGTATCCGGGGCGCCTCGACCTCGGCATCGGCCGCTCCGCTGGCCGCCCGTCGGCCGGGGCGGCCCCGCAGCCGGCCGTGGCCGCCGCGGTGGCGGCGGTGGTGAACGCGGTGGTGAACGGCCGCGCCGCGAACGGGCTGAAGATCCCGCCGAAGTTCTCCGCCGAGGCGATGCGCAACTCGCCGAACTTCAAACTGCAGCAAGAACTGCTGCGCCAGCCGGGCGCTGAACCGCCGGACTATGCCGAGCAGGTCGGCGACATCCTGGCCCTGCTGCACGGCACCCACCGGTCCGCCGGCGGCCGCCCTGTCCTCGTCGTGCCCGGACGAGGCGCCGCCGTGCAGGTATGGGTGGTCGGCAGCAGCGGCGGGCCAAGCGCGGCGGTCGCGGGCGAAAACGGGCTGCGGTTCGCCGCGAGCTATCACATCAGCCCGGCGACGGTGCTTGAAGCGGTGGCGGGATACCGCGCCGCGTTCCGCCCGTCCGCTGAGCTGGACCGGCCCTACGTGAGCGTCTCCGCCGATGTGGTCGTCGCACCGGACGAGGCCACCGCGCGCGAGCTCGCCACGGGCTACGGGCTGTGGGTGCGCAGCATCCGCACCGGCCAGGGCGCGATCGAGTTCCCCACACCGGCGCAGGCCCGCGCGTACCGGTGGAGCGACGCCGACCGCGAGCTTGTCGCCGACCGGGTCAGCACCCAGTTCGTCGGATCCCCCTGCCAGGTGGCCAGCCAGCTCGAACAGTTGCGGGATGCCACCGGCGCCGACGAGCTGATCATCACGACGATCACCCACGAGCACGCCGACCGCGTGCGCTCCTACGAGCTACTGGCGCAGGAGTGGCAGCGCAGGTGACGAGCCCCGCAATCCCGAATGCGCGCTGCCGTCCACCAACCGGCGCGATTCCACGCGGCAGCCGTTTTGCATCATGATCCTTAACGGCTGCCGCGGATGTGCCATGACCGTTGAGCTGGCTCACGCGCCGGGCTGTCCCGCTGTCCCGTTGTGCCGGCGCGGCGCCCGCGCCCGGTCCGGTGCAGAATGAGCGCCGTGCGAATCGTTGCGCTTTCCGGTAATCCACGGCCCGGCTCACGCACGCATGGCCTCGCGCGCACGCTCGCGGCGGAGCTGGCCGGCGTCCTGCCACACGCGGAAACCGCCGAGGTGGATCTGGCCGGGCTCGGATCGCGGGTTCTCGACCAAGACGATGCCGGGGCCTGCGCCGCCGTCGCGCAGGTTCTCCAGGCCGACGTGCTGGTGGTCGCCAGCCCGACCTACAAGGCCACCTATTCGGGCCTGCTGAAGGGCTTCCTTGACCGGCTGGCCACCGGCAGCCTGGCGGGCACGAGCGCCGTCCCTGTGCTGCTGGGCGGCGCGCCCAACCACCAGCTCGCCGTCGACGTGCATTTCACGCCGCTGCTGCTCGAGCTGGGCGCGGCGGTGCCGGTGCGGGGCCTGTTCGTGCTCGAAGCCGACGTCGAGGCGTTCGGTTCGTTCGCCGCGACCTGGGCGGCGGCCAACGGCCCGATCCTCGCTCACCTGTGCCGCGATCCGTCAAAGTGACGATCAGTGCGAACCGGGTGCCCGGGGGCCTTGCGCGGCCTCCGGGCTGGCCCGTCAGTGCCCTGATCGGATCAACGTCCCGCTGAAGAATGCCGGGCCGTTGGGTGTGCCCACTCCGGTCTCGTCGTCGTATCCCGGGGTGTCGTGCAAGGTCGAGCTCTGCACGTCGACGGTCTGCAGCCGGAAGAACGTGCCCTCGGTGTTGTCAAGGAAGTTCACGTAGTCGGTGCGGACCTGGGCCACCGGTGAGGTCGGCGCCACGATGTCGTGCAGCGCCCCGGTGCCCAACAGCAGGTAGTACAGCGGGTTGATGAACCCCAGCGACCGGTGGCTGAGCTGGTCGGCCACCGCCACCACTCCGGCCAGCAGCGGCGAGGACAGGCTGGTCCCGCCGATGCGGTACTGCGCCCAGTAGGTGCCGTCCGGGAACACCTGGGTCTCACCGACCTCGAAGCCAGTGTTGGGGTCCCCGGGCATGGCGATGTCAGGCACCGCGCGCATCGCTTTGTGGCCGTAGTACTTGGAGATGTTCGCTGGCACCCGGCCGACCTGGTAGAAGGGCTGGGTGAACAACTGGCTGGTCCCGCCGCCACCGCCGGAGCTGTAGTTTCCCGGCGGGGCCGGAGCCCACGCCCCGTTGGTCAGGGTGGAGTAGTCACTCTGCCACCCGTACTCGCCGAGCCACTGGCCGCGGCCGCCGATCAGCACGCTGGAGCCGCCGACGCCGGTGACGTACGGAAGGTCGGCGGGGAATTCCGCCGTCTTGGCGGCCAGGTCCGTGCCACCGGCGGTGTGGTCGCCGGAGTCGCCCGAGGAGAAGTTCACTGTGATCCCGGTCAACGCCGCTTCCAGGGAGAACTGCTGATAGAACGCCACGTAGGCGCCGCCGAGCAGCTTGATGTCGTCGATGCCGTCCGTCCATGAGTTGGTGATCACATCAGCGACGTGGTTGTCGATCGTGGTGGCCCACGCGTCGTCCAGCCCGCTTGAGCAATCCGAGCCGCCGACATAGACGATCTTGGCGCCGGGGGCCATCGCGTGCACGGCCTCGACGTCCAGGGTCTCTTCGCCGTACCAGCCCTGCGCGCCGCACTCGTTGACCAGATCGAAGCCGTCAGCTGGCGGAGTTATCTGGGAGAACTGGCCCGGGGTGAACAGCGGCTGCTGGTGCACCTGGTTGTACCGCTGGGCATCCTGGTAGATCGTCGGCGCGGCGTAGGCGTCGGTGATCGCCACCGTCACCCCGCGGCCGGTTACGCCGGAGCGCAGCAGCCCCGTCTCGCCGTAGGCCGACTGGTACTGCTGGGGCACGTACCCGCAGACTGTGTACGGCTCGTGCTTGCCGTATGCGACCGGCTGGTCGCGCGCGGTTTTCTGGCCGTAGTACGCCGAGCACGGCGGCACACCGTACCGAGCGCCGGGTGGTGGTCCGGGTTCGGTATCGGCGGGCTGCTTCAACTCCGAGCCCTGGTCGATCCCGACCACCCCAGTGATCACGCGGCCGACCGCCGCCGGGGTGCTGGCCGGCAGGGTCAGCGCGCTGGCGTTGGCCCGCACCGTCGTGCCCTGGTAGGAGAAGTTGTGCAGTCTGGTCGCGAAGGTCTTCTCCACCTGCGCGACAGACCCGCTGGCCTCCACGTACATCCCGCTGGGCAGCGTCTTGGTGACACCGAAGCCCTGCGACCGAAGCCAGCCCCGCACCGCAGCCACGTCGGCCCGGGCCGGGGCGTAGCGGGAGTCGAACGCCGAGTTGGACAACCACTGACCGTAGCTGGCGCTGCCCGGG
>Ga0137365_10004027_pt1 | contig 11773 bp, 10 predicted proteins | sample SagtaG_9_FD_104799 | JGI IMG/M metagenome (GOLD analysis project Ga0137365, IMG submission 104799) | Vadose zone soil microbial communities from Sagehorn Ranch, Mendocino, California, USA - Sage1_L_40_16 metaG | ecosystem: Environmental > Terrestrial > Soil > Vadose zone | place: USA... | reverse complement strand
CAATAAAACCAGCCACGAACAGGTTCGAGGGATGATCATAGAGTTCCTGTGGAGGGCCAATCTGCTGGATGATGCCAGCATTGAGAAGGGCGATGCGAGTGCCCATGGTCATCGCTTCCACCTGGTCATGTGTTACATAAATAAAAGTTGTTTGGACGCGCTGGTGAATCTTGGTAATCTCCGCCCTGGTCTGCACGCGCAGTTTCGCGTCCAGGTTCGAAAGCGGTTCATCCAAAAGGAACACCTGGGCATCGCGCACGATCGCTCTACCAAGTGCAACACGCTGGCGTTGACCACCGGAGAGTTCTTTGGGTTTACGCTGGAGGAACTTCTCGAGACCGAGAATTTCGGCTGCATCGTCAACCCGTTTCTTGATCTCATTTTTGGGTAGGTGACGTAGCTTGAGGCCAAAGGCCATGTTGTCGTGGACGGTCATGTGGGGATACAGGGCATAGTTCTGGAAGACCATGGCGATGTCGCGATCTTTGGGATCGACATTATTGACGATGCGATCACCGATTTTGATGTCTCCTTCGCTGATCTCCTCCAAACCAGCAACCATGCGCAAACAGGTACTTTTGCCACAACCGGAGGGACCTACCAAAACCAGGAATTCTTTGTCCTTGATATCGAGGTTGATATCGTGGACGATTTCTACTTTGCCGAAGCGCTTGTAGACGTTCTCAAATTGGACACGAGCCATTAAAGTAACTCCTTTTCGCTCTGATAACAAGAATACATCTGATTCCTGCTACATCTAAAAACAATAGAGCTGTTGCTTGGTGCACACATTGCAACTGAAATGAGTTGGGAGTCAGTCAATGCGGCCTCTTAACGTTGTATTGTGGAAATACTAAGCGTTGTATATCCAACGAATAAACGTTAAGAGAAGTATAACATAAGATTTGTAATAAATCAGACTTTTCGGGGGGAATTTTAACGAGATGGCTTCCCTTCACAATGAATCTCAACACTCCAACTTTGACCAGATTCTAGAATCAAAGGCCAGAGTAGAGTAAGACAACTGCCCTGGTGGATGCGTTCAAAGCCTGCCTCGGAACCAGTCACCGTATCGATTGAGAAACGCCAGAGCGTTGTTGCTTCACTCAGAGTGAAAGCCAAGTCCTGCTGAATCCAGCAGTTTCCAATATTGAAACTGCTGACCTGGGCTACCTCGCCTGTGCTGTCAAAGTGTTCGTTATCCAGTTCCTGGCCTTCAACATGGCAATATGCCTGATCATTGCCTCCTCCTCCGAGAAAATTGATATTCCATTCACAGGCAAAGCGTGTTTGTAGAAGAGTTTTTGCCCTGTTTTCGATGGTATATCCCACTACCAGTTTCTCTTCTCCAACAGGAACAAAGAGAGTCTTACTCAGAAATACTTGAAGTGGTCCCAATGCGCCTGGCCGCCGCACATGCCCATCACGAGACAGTGTAACCCTTATGCCGTTGCTATCTTGCTGAATCGAAGTTTCGTAAGGCAGTTCAATAAAATTGCCCATTTCTTCAAAATCAAGCTGGGCAAAGTCGGATAGAGTTGTAGCTGGAGGAAGGAAGTGATCGACCAGGCTGTTGCGGCGATAGCGGTCGACGATCAGATAGAGATCGAGATCAGGTTCTTTCGTTCTCACTGAAGTATGGGGTGAGACTGGTTGTGCAGAACCTACCCTAGATGACTTATCTGCGCTCTGCTGTGCTGCTAAAGCTTCGCGTTTACGACGCTCCTGTTCATATTCTCGTAGCGTTCGATGGTATCCTTCCTCGTGACGTGACATGACAGACAAGACATTGTGCATACTGCGCCGTAAGTCCCATTCAAAAAGTGTGCCGCCGCGCTGTGGGTCAATATATATGTTTTGCTGATCGCTTTCGACGATCAATTCATTCTGACTGTCCCTATCGAAGTCTGTGAACTCAAAGTGTTGCCATTGTCCATTGCCAAAGCGTATCCTGTCAGCGGCATTCTCTGCTTTGATGAGGTGATGATAGATCGCGGACCGCACATGGTTCATATAAATGCCACCAAAAAGACCATGCCAGTAGGTATCGTTGGCCTGCGCCTTCCACAACTGAACCACACCAGTTTCCTCGTTCGCTCCCGCAGCATATACCGCATCATGAACACGCAACATTTTCTTATGCTGGTTATTGACTTCTGGGTAGCGAACTAGAAAGCTCCGCCAGAAGCCGCCACGCATGAATTGAAGGATGTCGTCACGGTGCTCTTTTTCTAGTTGGTGAAGCAGTTTGCCGAATAGATAGGATTTCTGTGGTGGCAAAGCCCAATCAGTCATTTCTATGTACGATGAAGTAGGGATGTAAATACGTCCAAGCGCTGGATAATTACGAGCGTGCTCCCCCAGCGGGGTCATATGTATCCAGTCGCTATGCTCTGCTAAAGCGGTGAAAAATTCATCCACCCAGCCTTTTTGCATAGTTGTACCCCAGCAATATTCACTTGTTTCGGGCCAACTGCCAAACTTTTCACCATCATCGCCCATCACCACAATACGTTTTCCGTCGAGTGTTGCCAGGGAACGCAAGGCCTTAATAGTTTCCGTTACAGGACGCCAGGGAATGTTATAGCGCATTTTTTTACTGGTGGCATAGACCTTTAAGACATTGCTCTGATCCTCAGTGGCGTAGTATCCCAACAGATCCTTGTCTTCCAGGCCAACATTCTTGAAATGTACATCATCAAGAATGGTCCATTCTATACCCGCCTCTCGGATCAAATGCGGTAGACCCGGTTCCCAGACTCGTTCCGCTATCCACATTCCGCTAGCGTTCACTCCAAAATCTCTGAAGAGCCGCTCATTGAGGCGGCGAATTTGAGCGATTTTGTCTTGATCAGGGATAGAAGGAAGAATCGGTTCATAATAGCCGCCGCTAACGAGCTCTACTTGATTACGTCGAACCAGCACCGCGATGCGTTCAACAAATTCAGGATGAGCCTCATGAAACCAATCGAGAAGTGATCCTGTATAGTGCAGCGAGAGGCGCACTTGAGGGTGTTGCTCTAGCGATTTGATCATGGGGAGATAAGATTCTTCATATACCTGTTGAAATACCCAGGGAAAATTGCCTACAGGCTGATGATTGTGGATCACCAACCCGAGATGAATACTAGCCGAATGCACTTTTGACATAAACCTCACCTACAAAATATTTGGAGACGTTGTTCTTTTGCAGAACTATAGTCTAAATGCAGCAAGGGGTCAAACATACAGCTTTGTCATCCTGATCGAAGCGAAGGATCTCGTACGCTAGGCCGAGATCCTTCGCTTCGCTCAGGATGACAGTGGTGTTCGTCCTGGCAATCTAATGGCTGTAAGGCAAGCGAGACCGATACATGCAATGACAAGTATATCTATCACAGCTATTCCCCAACTTTGCGACCGACCCGAACTTGCTGCAAACGCGATGATCACTCCTCCTAGACCAGTGCCGAGTGCTGTTCCGAGTACCGAAGAAAGCTCCATTGATGCGGATGCAGAGCCTACCTGGTCTTTAGGGGCAGTTTCCAGAACTACAAGGCTAATTGTAGAGTAAGCAAGACCCATGCCAAGCCCTCCAACTCCCCATGCTACTATCCCTACCAGGGCGGGGATAGCTGGGAAGAGGATGATTGCAATACCTGCAATTCCAACAGCAATGATAAACAAACCGCTTAAGACAAGCATGCGGCGTCCTTGTTTAGGCGCTAAGTTCGCTTGCAACCAAGAACCGGCTGTCCAACTCAAGGTTGCTGCGGTGAGAGCTATACCGGCGATAATCGTATTTTGACCGCGTATCGAGATCAGTGTCAGGGGAAGAAAAGCCTCAGCACCAAAGAAAGCAATGCTGAGTAGACCTATATTCACTATAGCAGCGGGTAAACCCGCTTTTACTCTCAATGTACCTGGAGGGAGCACAAATCGAAGTGATGGTATGCCTAGTGCCAAACCACAGAGAAGCAACACAAGTGCAATCGGTACCGATTGCACCTGCAAGCCTGTCAAAGTCATACCTGCTCCGACTACAAGTCCAGCTGTAGCTAAGAGTCGTCGGATATCGAATGTTCTTGCCTCTCTTTTCTTTTTTAAAAGGGTTAGCTTTTTTAGGGCTGGCAGCACCAGGCCAATTCCTAGAGGCAAAATAAACACCAGGCCAAGGAATACCCAGCGCCAGCCAAAATTATCGGAGATTATCCCAGCAAGCGCAGGGCCGACCAATCCCGGTACTACCCAGGCGCTGGCGAGTATTGCCACCATGCGTGGTTTCAACCGCTCTGGATAGCCTTGTCCAACACAAGCATATATGACTGAGACCAGAATACCTGCTCCGAAACCTTGCACCGCTCTACTTAGTACGAAAACAGCCATAGAGGGTGCAGTAGTAGCTAGAATCAGTCCGAGCACAAATGATACCATCCCGATCAGGAAAGGCAATGCAGGCCCTCGCTGGTCTGCTTCGTCACCTGCCAGTATGAGACCCACAAGCGTAGCCAGCATATACGCGCTAAAAGACCAGCCATAAAAACTCAGCCCACCCAAATCGGTGACGATTTTGGGGAGAATAGTTGCAACGGCCAGCGCCTCGAATGCTGGTCCTAATATAATCAATATGAGTCCGAGTGTAAGCTGGCGGTAGTTTGCGCTCCACACGCCGTCAGAGGTATTGGTATCCTCTTCTCGTTTCTCTACTCTTGGTAGTTGTCGTGAAGTTGGCATTTCTCTTTCTTTCAGAGGACAGGCTTTATAAAATCCAAGAATCAGTTTTATAGTAAAAGTATACCAGAAATAGCGTTTCTAAAACGTTTCGCTTGATCATCGATTCCCATCCCACCAAAGCGTGTCTCAACCTCACCCAAGCGTGCAACTGTCCTGCTTGCATTTCCAATGTGGAGAGGCTATAGTATTCCTATATTGAAATATTCCTATTACAGAGTAAAAAGGAGGGCTCAATTACTACCTTAGGCTATGCTTTGCTGGCAATGCTCGCTCACCATGCTTCTTCCGGGTACGATCTCGCACGTCGGCTGAAGCGACCCATCGGCTTTTTCTGGTCGGCCCACCAGAGCCATATCTACAGCGAGCTGACGCGCTTAGAAGACGAAGGGCTGATTGCACATCAAGTGATTGAACAAAGCAACCGACCTGCTAAGAGGCTCTTTCGCGTGACCGATGCCGGCCTGGCTGCCCTGCGCCACTGGATGACGACGCCTGTTGCGCCTGCTCCGCCCCACAATGAGCTCGTGCTCAGAGCCTATGCGATCTGGCTTGCTGATCCGCCTGCCGCTATCGAGCTGTTCCGTCAGCAGCAAGCGGCTCATGCCGCCCGGTTAGCCGAGTACGAACAGATGCTGGCAAGCCTGCTGCAACGAGAGGAGGATGCAGCGTGGGAAGTGAACCGCCCAGCCTTTGGCAATTATGCGACACTGCACGCTGGCATAGGCTACGAACGAGCTGCTGTGGCCTGGTGTGACTGGATGGTGGAACAATTTGAGCGGCATCAGTTATCCCAGTGAGTGTAAATTGGTTCATTCGATGGCTCTGCCGCTCTTTTCGTAATTCGGAAGACACTGGCCGCCGGTGAGTGCTGCGAGGGAAGCAAGAGATAGTTGCGCCGAAGACAGAGAAGGAGAAAATCTCATGCGTATCAATACCATTGGTCTGTCTGGTCTTTCCAAAAAGAGTGGCGAAATAAGACTCCACGAAAACGGGTCAAGGCTAGTATTGATAGCATGGAGGCAACTGCAATGAACGAGTCCATGAATGCTCACGATCAAATCGCAGGAGTTGAGTGGTGGAGGTGGCTGGATAGACGGCTTTCCCGGCGTAGTTTCGCTGTCGCCGTGCTCGCCGCGGTGGGGACGTTGGCCGGATGCCAGTCAGCGCAAAAGCCGGCTGCGACGGTCACGCTCACGAAGCTGACGCCGACAGCCGTGGTGATGCAGCCTGCTACGCGCATCGAGCCTGGCAACGCCAGCCGGGTGAAGTCGCTGGCAGTGCTCAACGCGCATCAGGGAGCCGTGCGTGGCGTGGCCTGGGCGCCCGATAGTCGCACGGTAGCTAGCGGCTCCTATGGCGTGGTGCAGCTATGGGATGTCAGGACGGGGAGCTTGTGGGCGACGTTGCGAGGGCATAGCAACCAGGTGCAGCACATGGCCTGGGCACCGGATGGCAGCCTGCTGGCCTCATCAAGTAGGGACGGGACGGTACGGCTGTGGGACACAGTCGCCCGCAAGTTGCAGTTCGTCTTGCAGGCGCCGCAGTCGGATCCCCAGCTGGCGGTAGCCTGGTCGCCCGATAGCAGCCGGCTGGCTTCCGGGAGCGCCTCCGGCGTCGTGCTCTTGTGGGACGCCAAACGCGGCAAGCAACTGACCGCATGGACGCTCAAGGGCAGCGGCCCCTTTCGCGCCGGTAGCTATCCTCTGGCGAACTGGGGCCTGGCGTGGTCGCCGGATGGACGACGCGTAGCTGCGTCGCGCTACGATGGCATCGTGAATGTGCTGGATGCCAGGAGCGGCAGAGCACTGGCCATTCTGCAGAGTAGCAATCAGCCCAACGACGTGGCATGGTCGCCGGATAACCGGGTGCTGGCGACGTCAAGCGACGACGGCTCGGTGCAGTTGTGGGATCAGGCGTACAAACATCTCGCTACGCTCAGTGCGCACCCTGAAGGAGGCTGGGCCTATCCGCTGGCGTGGTCGCCGGATGGGCACTTGCTGGTCTGCTCGCGCCAGAGCGGCCTCGTGCAGTTCTGGGACATCCAGACGCATCACGAGGTGGCCGCCTTGCAAGGACAGAGTAGTGCTGTGTGGGCCACTGCCTGGGCGCCCGATGGGCTGCGCGTTGCTTCGGGCAGCGACGATGAGACGCTTCGCCTGTGGGGCGTGGCGTAGCCTGTGATGAAGGATTCAAAACGGGCTGCTTCTCATTCCGACCCTTTTCAATGATTTTGTGTACTTAGGTTAGCAACCATATGGAGATCATCTCACTCTCAGGCAAGATGCGTATCAGTCACAAAAGGGGAAACGATGAAACTTTACCGCTTCACATCCATAGTATTTCTCTCTGCCTTGCTGGTCGCATGTGGCCATCATCGTGTAATAAAGGATTGACAAGACAGTTGAAAAGAAGGAGAGCTTCTCATGAGCATCTATCCCGTCGTCCTGTTTTTGCATATCGTCGGAGCCAACGGCTACTTTGTCGGCATGGGGATCTGGCTGTTCGGCCTCTCCGCCATGCGACAGGCGCAGCACGTCGAGCAGGTGCGCACCCTTGCCCACCTTGTGGGTTTGACCGGCCCGCTCTTCGGGATCAGCGTGCTGGTGCTGCTTGCCGCAGGCGTGTACATGGCACTCACCGCCTGGAGCTTGCTCACCGGCTGGATTCTGGTCGGACTGGTCAGCCTGGTGCTGCTGGCTCCACTCGGGACAGCCCTGCTTGAACCACGCAGGCGCACGATTGAGCGACAGGCACGCGAGGCAGCCGACAGTTCATTGCCTGAAGCGCTCGAGCGATCTGTCCACGACCCCGTCCTGCTGACAGCAGTCCAGACCCTGACCATCCTGTTGCTGGGCGTCGTCTTCCTGATGACCACCAAGCCTTCGCTTGGCGGCTCCCTCATCGTGATGGGGGTCGCACTGCTGCTTGGGTTGGCATCGAGCGTGCTCGTCTCACAGAGGAGACGCACCCCCCGACAGGGGATGGTGGACCAAAGGGTGCGGGACAAAGAGCCGATTGGCTAAGCTCTTGGTATGGCGAGCAGGGATGAATTTTGGTTTCCCCCTGGTGAAAGGGGCTGAAAAGATCTTCACCGAGAAGAAAGGAGGCATGGCTTCATGAAACTGGGACTTGGTCTCAATGATTTTACCTGGCCGGGTGGGGCAAGTCAGTTTGGCCCCACCCTGGTCCAGATCGCGCAGTCCGCCGAGGACGCAGGATTTGACCGCATCAGCACGGTGGACCATGTGTGGCAAAGCCACTATCTGGGCGGGCCAGAGCGCGAGATGCCCTAGTGCTATCCGACCCTGACGTACCTGGCGGCCCACACCAGCCGCATCCAGCTGCTCGCCATGGCCACGGCAAGCCCGTACTGGCATCCCATCTTGCTCGCCAAGTTACAGCTCGGCCCTTATCATACGGAATCAATATAGCTTTCTCTTCAAGAGACCATCAACGAGCGACAAAAAGGAATGAGACGATGAACCAAGAACAGACTGAACAAGAAGTGGCGCAGCTTACAGACACCTGGGCCACTGCCGAATTACAAGGTGATACCGCTTTCCTTGAGAATCTCCTGGCGGACGACTTCGTCGGGGTCGGGCCGCTGGGCTTCTTGCTGACCAGGCAGGAGTGGCTCGCGCGACATCAGAGCGGTGACATGAAGTACACTACTCACACCCTGGACGAGGTCAAGGTGCGCGCCTACTCCGAGGCGGCCATCGTGATTGGCCGTCTCACCCAGGAAGCGACCTATCGGGGCAATCCCATGAACGTGCAGATGCGCACCACGCTGGTGTTTGTTGCACAACATGGGCAATGGCAACTGGCCGGTCTCCACTTCTGTAATATAGGCCAGCCCCCACCTTTTGAGCGATCCTAAGTTGCCCCTGACCGGCGGCTCACATGGTCGCCGGTCCCGCCGACTGTGCAAAGAGGCGACAGGAAACCACTGTGTATCAGAAAGGAGTCTATCCATGTTGAACGCAACCAGGTCAACCCTTCTCGACCCGATCACATCACAGAACGCCGTCCTGCTGCTCGTCGATCAGCAAGAGGGGTTGTTCACCAGAATCTACGAGCCAGAGCAAACGCGGCGTAACCTGCTGGGACTCGCCCACTCAACCCAGTTGTTGGGAGTGCCAGCAGTCCTGACCACCGCTCTGGCTGCGGGCCCCAACGGGCCGATGCTTCACGCGCTGACCACCCTCTACGAAGGCGCCCAAGTCATTGACCGCACGCTCATCAACGCCTGGCAGGACCCCCGGGTCCATGAGGCGATCACGGCAACCTTGCGCAAGAAGGTGATCATTGCAGGCACCGGCTTTGACGTCTGTGCTCAACTGCCCGCGCTTTCGAGTGTGGCGGAAGGCTACGACACCTATGTCGTCATTGATGCCTCTGGCCGTTTTGAGCCGCAGCCTTCCGTCGCGACGATCAGCCGTCTGGCTCAGGCAGGAGTCGCACTCGTGAACGCGAGAGTCATCGTCTTGGAGATGATGGCAGACAACGCCCATCCCAAGGCCAACGAGATCTACGCCGCCCTACCCCCTGGACTGGTTACTCTGGACAACGTATCTGGAGCATGAAAGGAAACAATGAAACTTTACCGCTTCACTTTCATAGTATTTCTTTCTGCCCTGTTGGTCGCGTGTGGCACATCCACTCCTAGCCAGCAGACAACGCGCAGCACCGGCACAGTATTACCCACATCAACATCGGAGCCGCGTAAAGTTGAATTCGTCACGCAGGATGGTGTAACACTGCGAGGACACATCTACGGTGGAAAAAGCAAGGTAGCAGTTGTCTGCTCATGGATCCCCTCATCATCGTGGGAACCTCTTGCTCGACACCTGGCCGCACGCGGGTACATGGTATTGACGTATGAGTACCGGGGGCTGGCAGATCTCGCCCTGCTTGAGCGCGATATCCATGCAGCATTCACTTTCGTGCAGAAAGAGGGCGCCACCACTATCGCATCGGTAGGAGCCAGCATAGGGGGTACGCATACAGCCAGACTGGCAGCAAAGCGACAGCCTCCGTTCATTGTGGGTGTTGCAGTCTCATCGCCGGTTTCTTATGGAAATGTACAGATCAGCGATGAGGAATTGCGCAGCATCACTATGCCTTTCCTCTTTCTAAACAGCGAGGGAGATACTTTCATTCAAGATACCAAGCATATGTTCGCCACTGTCAAGTCTTCCTCCAAAGAGCTTCATATCTATTCGGTCACTGCCCATGGGGGATATATTCTAGATACCGAGCATAAGGACGAAATGATCCAGCACATTAGCAATTTCCTGCTAGCACATGCACCAGTTGGACCGTAGCACAGTTTTCTTTTTTCAGACCACTGGTCTGATCATATTATCGCTCGACTTGTCCAGAAAAGAGGTGAATGCCGCCACATCCTAGCACTCGCATGTGGCGGCATTCACCTCTGAGTCAGTATTTCCAGCGCTACGCCTTTTGGCCTGCGATGTTCACCAACCATTGAACGCCGAACTTATCTGTACACATCCCAAACGAGTCGCCCCATATAGCTTTTTCGAGTGGCATTGTTACCATGCCACCGGCCGAAAGCTTCTCGAAATACGCTTTCAATTCTGCTTCGTTGTCACCGCTCAGTGACATGCTCATGTTCGTGCCAGCGCGATATTCCATTCTGTTCGGGGTGTCAGAGGCCATAAACGTAATACCATTCTCAGCTTCCAACACGGAGTGCATAATCAAGTGGTCTTCGCCTGGATCTTGAGAGGCGTGATAGTCTTTGAATGTGCTCACCTCAAGTTTGCCACCAAAGACCGTGCGATAAAATTCCATCGCTTCGCGGGTGTTGTTTTTAAAGCTGAGGTATGGGTTCAGTTTAGATTGCATAGGTCCTCCTTAGGTGACTTACGTGACAACGCTACTTGTATAGTATACATGAACGAGGTCTGATATCAATTCTGCAGCGAGTTTTTACTTGTCATTTCTCTCTTTGCCCGCATTATCTGATCGAAAGAGATAGAATAGCAGAGGTTACACTCACAGCAGAAAGCATATATTAGAACATATTTTCTACTACGTGTTATTTTAGCAGGGATTGAACAGAAAGTCAAGATGAATCGGCAATGGACGCGATAGTTGACATGAGCACTATATTTTGTTTGTCTGTAGGTGCCGATTTATCGAGCACACCGCCGATTCATCGGCTTCAATAGGCGCGTTAGAGTGTCATCCTGAGCGAAGCGAAGGATCTCGTTCGCTGAGGCGAGATGCTTCGTTGCACTCAGCATGACAGCACTCTTCCTGACTGCCGTGCTTAGGTTGATGCGTATTAGGGCCGATACATCGGCGATGTGCACGATAAATCGGCACCTACTCTGTTTTTATAATCACCATCATCGGCCTCATGGTGACTATCCTGCTTTCCTATTGAATATTGAATATAGTATAACCAGCCACTAGCGATCAGTTTTGAAACCCAGGAAATGGAATCTCCAGGCGGGTAAATCCACATATAAGCCAGATTGCTGCATCTCATCACCGTTTCGCTGGAACACATCGTTATTAAGCAAATCGATCAACTGCCATGTTTTTCCGGCCTGGTTGTCCCATGGTAGATGAATACGTGCTTGCGATTGGTTCTCTGAGAGGTTCACAACGACCAGGTAACGTGACTCATTCTGGCTCCAACACCAGGATACTATATTCATGTAGCTGCTATTATCTGGCCAACCCGAACGCTCGCATAATTGCCATTCACCTTCTTGCAGCCCCGCTTGTTTAATTGCCGCCAACAGTTGATGATAGAAAGCTTGCAGGTCTAAGTCGATTGGTTCAATCGGTCGGCGAGCAAGGAATACTGGCGGTCTGACCTTACGTCCTTCGAGTTGGCCTTCGTAGAGGAGTTTTGCTCCGGCCAACGTCATCAATATCACCGCAACCGCACGTTCTTTTTCTGGAGAGAAGGTTGCCGCAGCACGCGGCTCGTCATGATTCTCTATGAAACGTACTAACTTGTCCTGGTAATCCAGACCTGCGTAAAGGTGAAGGCGAACGCTTTCCGCGTTATCGTGTT
>Ga0137365_10004026_pt1 | contig 11776 bp, 9 predicted proteins | sample SagtaG_9_FD_104799 | JGI IMG/M metagenome (GOLD analysis project Ga0137365, IMG submission 104799) | Vadose zone soil microbial communities from Sagehorn Ranch, Mendocino, California, USA - Sage1_L_40_16 metaG | ecosystem: Environmental > Terrestrial > Soil > Vadose zone | place: USA: California... | reverse complement strand
TCTGCGTGTGCAAGCGTGACTTTGCTGTTAGGTGTTTCCGCTGCGCTTACTCCGGAAGCGCGGCAGGAAGTCAAATCCGCAACGAAAGCGGCAAACAAAGCTGCGGACGGGCCTGCCAAGCCGGCAGCGCAGCGGATTGATTTGAGCAAGGCGATGAACGTGAATCTCCCGGCGCCGGGACGCGATTTGGAGGCCGTCTCGTTCGGCACCCCCGACGGCAAGACGGGCTGGGTGCTGCGGCTGCCTGGAGGGCGGCCCATCGCCACGCCGGCTTATGCCGACGGGATGCTCTTTGTCGGCGGAGGCTATGGCTCACACGAGTTTTACGCCGTGGACTCCGAGACAGGAAGAATCATCTGGAAGATCCAAACGGGCGATGACGGGCCGACAGCAGCCGTGGTGGCCGATGGATTCGTGGCCTTCAACACGGAGAGCTGTACGCTGGTGGTCGTGGATGAGCGAAGAGGGCGCGTCATCTGGCAGGAGTGGCTGGGCGACCCGCTGATGAGCCAGCCGGCGATTGACAAGGGCATTCTCTACATGGCGCATCCGGCGGCCACGGGCAGGCCTCAGAAGCCGGCGGAGTTTCATCCGCGGCCTGCGTCACCCGGCGGCAGCCATCGCCTGCTGGCGGCGGACCTCAGCACGGGCCGGCACATCTGGGAGCAGGAAATCGCCGGCGACGTAATCACGGCACCGGTGATCTCCGACGGAACGGTTTATTTCACCACGTTCGACGGTACTTCCTATGCCTTGAATGCCGCAGACGGTTCCGTGGTTTGGGTGAAGGCGAATGCAGCCACGAGCGCGCCGGTGATTGCCGGCGGCCAGCTTTACGAAACGCGCAAGACGCTTTCGGGAAAGGACACAATTGAGGGCCTTGCGCGCGTGGACGCCAAGCAGGGAAACGCGCGCGACAAGGAATTGATCGCCAAGAGCAAAGCGGAGTATCTCGACAAAGGAAAGGGAGGCGGCGTGGCTCTTTCGGCGCAGGCGATGACATCTTTGGATGCTTCTGTAGGTTTCAGCACGGCGCCCGCTCCCGCAAAACTTGCTCAGGCAAACGAAGCCGTCGGCGTAAATACCGTTGCCGGCGCTTGGGCGTATCAAGGCTCCCGAGCGGCCGTCAGTAAGGGACAAATCCTGAATGCCCAGGGGAATTACATCAATTCTGTTCGGGCCGCGGACGGAAAGCAGACGTGGCAAGCGGAAGTGGTAGGGACACATGCCGCGCCGGGTGGCCAGGTTTTTTCGCCTCCCGCCGTGGGCCGTGATTCTCTGTACCTCGCGGGAGCTGCGGGCTATCTTGTTTCCGTGAGGCAGAGCGATGGCGGCGTGAATTTTTCGTATGCGATGAAAGCGCCGATCGCGTTCCAACCCGCATTGGCAAAGGGCAACGTCTATGCCGGGACTTCCGACGGGCGGCTCATTTGCCTGAAGACCGGGAATAAGGACGCCGACGGCTGGTACGCCTGGGGCGGCAACGCGCAACACAACAAGATTCAGTGAACTCGCTGCGCGAGACCGCAAATGTGGGCCGCACTTCACCTGAATAAGCAGTGTTTCATTCGCCCGGACCGCCGCAGGATCAAGGATCATTGGTTGCGCAAGGTGCATCCCCGTTCCAGGCGGTTGTGATTCTACCTCCGGTCTTTGCCTTTGGCGGAGATAAAGCTTTTGACGCACAGCCGTTGCAGAAGTTGGACGCGGCTTCGGCGCGCGGGATACAATGGGCATGGAGCGGTTCTTCGAAGCAGGTGCGGTAGCGAAAGCCGTTTGAACCGTAACGAATCTCTGGGGTGCTGCGGATAGACAGCCTGTGAGCACAGCCTGTCCCGCCGGCGGGTCTCGTCGAAGGAAAAATGATGAAGACGCGCCAGCGGGGCAGGAAAGCCTAACGGTTGGCTCGTGGCGCCCACTTATTTCAGAGGTTCACGGCCTAGCTCCCCACGGCCAAGCGGTCCGCTCCATTCCGGTGTTCAGTCGTCAGTATTCAGTTGCCAGTTCAAGATGGAGCCTTACAAACGCCGATTTATAGGTGAATTCGAAGAAACATTGTTGGAACGCGCGTAGATTCTTTAGGAGAGAAATTGTGGAACGTTCTCTGGCAGGGACAAAATTGCAAGCGAGGGCTCTGCCTTCCCACTGAACACTGAGAACTGACTACTGACCACTGCATTCATGCGGGTACTCTTCGTAGGAGACATCGTCGGCTCACCCGGACGGCAAATCGTCCAGGACCGACTCGCGGACGTCGTCGCGCAACGGCGGATCGATCTGGTGATCGCCAACGGCGAGAATTCGGCGTCGGGATTCGGGATTACGCCGCGCCTTGCGGAAGAGCTTCTGAAAATGGGAATCGACGTGCTCACCGGCGGAAATCACAGCTGGGACCGCAAGGAGATTCTGGAGTTCATGCCGCACGAGCCGCGGCTGCTGCGTCCCGCAAATTTTCCCGCAGGCACTCCCGGGAGTGGGCTGTATCTCGGAACGGCGAAGAATGGCGTGAAATATGCCGTGCTGAATTTGCAAGGGCGCGTGTTTATGACGCCTATCGATGATCCCTTCCGCAAGGCCGACAGCGAGCTCGCGAGAATTCCAGAAGACGTCGCTTTCGTTTTCGTGGATATGCACGCGGAAGCCACCAGCGAAAAACTCGGTATGGGCTGGTACCTCGACGGGCGCGTCACTGCAGTGGTGGGAACGCACACGCATGTGGCTACGGCGGACGAACGCCTTCTTCCCCAAGGCACCGCCTATATCACGGACGTGGGCATGACCGGGCCGCATGCCGGTGTGATTGGAATGGACCGCATGGGCATCATTCGAAAGTTCCTCGACGGGCTGCCCGCGCGCTTCGAAGTGGCTTCCGGCGACGTGCAGATGAATTGTGTCTTGATCGAAACCGACGACAATGGCCCGCGCAATGCCGCCGGCCGCCTCCGCGCCCGTTCCATCGAGCGCCTCCACTTCTGCGTTGATTAAACCTGACCTCCTGGTCCTCCCTCACTCGGAAGTGCCGGCCGCAGCTTCCCGGAAGCAAGCAACTCCAGGGCCCGGAAGCGGTCACTGAGTTCGGCCGCGGTCAAGCGGTGCTCGCGGAACAGCCAGCGTAGAAATTCCTCGGCTGGGCGTTCCCCTTTTTGCGAGTTGCACTCCATACAAGAGGAGACCAGGTTGCGGTAGGAATTGCATCGCACCTTCGCGCGGGGCACGACATGGTCGAGGCACTCCAACCGGGCGGCGATTCGCCGCAGGCAATAGAAGCACTTGCCGCGCTCGCGCGCGTGGATGGCCCTGCGCAGTTCCAAGGTTTTCAGAAAATCCACGTTTTCGATGCCCATGGCGCCAGATAGGCGGGCCGCCTGGCGAGCCCGAACGGCATTGGCGCGGACGCCGCGAATCTCATGGGGCAAGCGCACCTCAACCACATGGCCGGCCTTGCTGCGTTCGATCAAGCGCAAAGCGCCTTGCGCGGCAAGACGGCGAACGGCCTCGCGCGTCGGGCACACCGAAAGGTGGATATTACGGGCCAGCCATGGAATCGAAAACCGCAGTCGCCGCCCGCCTTCCAGGCGGCTGTGTCTCACGAGATGGCAATAGACCACGTGGTCAATGACCGAGAGGCCTAGTTGCGGCACGACCACGTCTTCCATTTGTTTCCAGAGCGATTCAGCGGCGAGCTTGGAGGTCGAGCCATTGTAGAGGCGCGCTTTAGCGCGCCCTGAGGAACGAACGGCGCGTCCTTCTTTAAATGGTTCTGAGGCGGGTACAGCATTGAGTTTGTTGTTTTTCATGATGGGAGATCCAATCCGAGAGGAGATTTGAGTCCGTATTTCAGGGAAAACGTCCAAAAAGGGCCTGTGGGACCTACTCTTGCATTTTCAATAGAGGGAAAGCCGCGGGGAGCGGCCTAAAAACAAAAAAGCGAATTGCGTTCGGGCGCAATTTACTCCAGCCGTATATTACCACGTGGCTACCATTTGTCAAGCACTATTTTAGGACACACAATCCGCCTGACGCTAGGGTTTGGGTCCAGCCGGCTGGGTCCCGGAGCCTTGTGGGATCGGCCGACTAAGCGTTTGTTGCAGGGTCTGAACTTGCTTCTCTAGCTCTTTCACCTTGGTTAGCGTCCTCCTGGAAAAGCCGCCGATTGCGGCCACCACGAGCACGACGAGAATGATTTCAAATGTCATCCGCTGCCACGGCCGCCTGAACCACTGCACAGAGGACCTTGAATTGACCCAAGCAAGCATTGAAATGAAGATCGCTAATGTGCAGACCCAAAAGACAGTAGGATCCCACCAGTTTGGCTCGTTAGGCTTCCCAAAGAAGAGTGTTACTGCCGCAAAAAGAAGTGCGACCACAGCAAATGTAAGTGATACAAAGCTATCAATTCTGCCCTGCACAGCGCTCATGCGTTCTTCAACATTGTTGGTCAATTTTTCTAGCTTATGGTTGAAATCTCTCAGTTGAGAAACGACCCGCGTGGCAAGTGCACTCTTGAGGTTTTGCGGTTTGTAGTCCTCGAATAATATGAGCTCGGGGAGGCTGGGAACATCCAGCGTGCCTGGGTAATTCAGCGACTTGCCTTCAGTGAAAGTCGAGGTCTTGATGAAGTCTATGACGGCAATGTAGTCCCCGTATTTTAGCGTGACGGGCTTATCCGAAAGGTTGTAGATAGGACAGAACAAATGCCCGACATAACCGGCGTCTACTTGTGGGCCCCCAACCCAAAGGAGTCCTTCGTAGGCCAACTGGACGCGGATGTTCCAACGTGCAATGAGGAACCTGGGCATGTTTAGGGTTTCCAGGGTCTTTATGACAGCCACGTCGAATGGTTCTATCGTAATCTCGTTTTGCCCCGGCTTGTCCGAAAGCTGTTTGATTTGCCCTCCGATCGCGTATTCGTCTCCTATTCTAAGCTTATAATTCGCAGGTTTAAGGTGTTCTGGGCTAAATGGAGAAATGAGCTCGAAGTCCTTCGCACAGCGCTCAATTGCATCGTTCAGCAGGACCCCCGTGAATTCGTATTTGGTGTCATCTTTGGGGCGTTTCGCAATGAGTCTCTTAAGCTCTTCCTCTTCTTTTTCTCGTCTTGTCTTCTCGATTGTTTTTCCCATGGACATGGCATCATCACTCCAGCGTCATCACACCGTGTGTCTCGGCAGAGCCGTCGGCACGATCGTGCACAATTGGATGACTCTCAAGTACGTCCAACAATCCGGGCCCAACTCCTAGGTAGTCGCCGTGCATTCCGGTCTGAGCCGCGAACCGGCTTAGAAAGACCACCGCGCGCGGGGAAAGGTCAGCCGCATCTTTGACCTTTCGATTGCCATACTCTAGATAATCCAAACCGTTTAGGGCTATATGCGTTGGCCTGTTTGCCATCATCGCACCCTCTGCTAGGTCCCAGTCGAAACGGGCGATGCGACGAACCCTGTTTGTGACACTCGTCCTCTCCTCGATCGGATGAGGATATCCGCTCTCCCGTTGGAGTTGCTCCCAAGTGATTTCCTCTTTCATAGGCCCAGCCTGGTCGCCAGCGACGCGGATCGGGAACGTGCGGAAGACCAAGATAATTTCTGTGACCAATCGAGGGCTGACGCCAACTTCACTGAGGAACCCTGCTGCTGTGGTATCGCGAGAGGTCGTTTTCGGATAGTGGTCGGAGTGGTAGAGAGAGAGTCCGAAGCCTTGCGTGCCTTCGATAAGGACTTTTTTCTCGCGGTCGAGGGCGGTGTTCACCTCATCGCTGACATCGGTAAGGTACCTGCTCATCCATGGATATTCCGCGGTTACATCCTTGGCTAGCCTCGCGTCTTCACCACGCAGGACTCTTCGTGATTGGGCGGCGCCCACACCGCAAAGTGTAGAACTGAGTCTTTCGCGCAGGCCAAGTGCTCTTTCTCTCTCGCGGTCGTTTTCTTCAATGATGAAGCACTTGCTATCAATCCCGACTCGCTCTGACGGAAGTCGGAATGACTCAATCTCCTGTTTTACGACGGCGGGGTCAATCAGAGCGCCTGCCGGAATAAGCAGCCTGGTGCGCGGGTTCACGAAGCCTGTTGGCAACTGGCGAAGAACGACGGTCTTGCCATCCTCATCCACAAAGGAATGACCCGAGTTCGGTCCGCCGCAGCGGATACAGATGTCAATCTTCTCTTGCTTGGCGATGAAGGCAGAGACTTTGCCCTTTCCTTCCGAGCCGTACTGACCACCAACAACAACCCAAAGACTCATGACTGACCCTCTTTCCGAAAACGGGAAATGCCTTCGTCGACCTTCGCATGAAGAGCCTGAATCGACGATTCGTTCTGGATCACAAGAGCGCTTGGCCCGAGCGAATCGATCTGCTGCTCAACGGCGTGTGAATCTGCCTGCTGAAATCTTGCCACGTCGGGATATTTTTCTTTTAGTCGTTCTCGCCGTAGCTGCAACGGACTGTCAATGAACAAAAGGTGGAATGAATTGGAGAACCTGTCCTTCAGCGTTTGACGATCGAGGGGGTGCCGAAGTCCATCTACAGCGACGTCGGAGCCAGGCTTGATCAACTCAACCAAGCGGCGATTGAGTTCGGCTTGCATGCCCCCGGCCATGACCTCCCATCCGACTTCCTGAAGGTGGGCCTTATTTTCGGGATCCTTCGCCAACCAATCTGCAAGCACTGCACTATATCGCAAATACTGGAACGCGTGGGTCGCTTCAAGGTATTTGCCAACCGTAGTCTTGCCGGATCCGATTCGACCGGTAATGCCTATGACCAGCCGCTTACCCTGTGGCTGCGAGTGGCTGGCCATGAGCCGGGGATTCTATCCCAGTGGCGTTGTCCCGTACATCATCTAATCCTGTTGCCGACAGGATTTGCGCGAGCTTGCTGTAATTAAACTTTACCGAGCGTGGCACGATCAGGTAGTCCTCGGCTGCCGTGCCGAGAGCAATGTAGTCATCGGCAAGGTAGAAGAGGCCGACCAACGCCGACGTAATAGCGTCGACTTCGTCGTGTGTAACATCGGCTGTGACGAAGTCCCCCGCGATACCCGCACGAAAGAGCCCACGTTTGAGTTCTTCCAGACTGGCTTTCTTGCGCGGGATGCCGAGAACGTCCTGAGCGGCACCGGGATAGCTTTCGATCACCTCGCAGCCAGCTTCGCGAAGTGCGCTCGCCAGTCTGATGCCTCGACGGGTGAGCATCTCCATGCTCGGAAGCAGGCACCAGAACACAGAGATCCCCATTCTCTTGAGAGCAAGTTCGCACTTGCGATAAATCGGCACACCCGGTGAGCCGAAACCCTCCGGCAAAGAAAGCGGAGAGTCAATCGAAACGAGGTCCGGCTTGGTCGCAAGAGTTTCCCTAATCAGCTCATCGTCGGTGCGGATGCTTTTCGTAGTTGCCTGGGCGCCTTCCATCAAGGCCCAACCCGTGGCGCGTTTCTCGCTGCCGGTCAGGTCGATTCCGACGATTCGAGGCGGCTTTCCAAGGTCCGCGCATTTGGATAGTAGGCGAGGAACCAGGTCCGTGGAGTCCGACTGGCACGAAACGCGCCTCAGCACGGCACGCTTATTCGACCTTGGAATCTCTGCCACACCAGTGAAGACCGGAGCAATCGAGGCCTTGAGGAATGTCGCTGCTTGCCTGCTCAAACGGTCGTAGGCGATTTCCATAATCGCCTTTAAGTGGACGACGTCCTCGGTGTTGTATCGAATGAGTTGTTCGAGCGCGCTCTTTTCGCCGCGCAGATGCTTGGCCCAAAGTACGGTAGCGTCATATCCGGTAAGGTCTTCGACAGATTCAGCGCGTTTCAGACCAAATTTCTCCTCAACCGATTTCAGGCCGCCCTTGATGCCCAGTTTGCGGGTGACCCAACGGAGGTCGATATGAATCGGCGGAAGCTTGACGTCCGGAAACGCGAGCCTGAGAAAGCGCAGATCGAAGCCAGCCCCATTGAAGGTCACAACGACTGAGTAGTCTTGGAGCTGAGCGGGCAACTCTTGCAGGTTATCGCCTTCGACGAACACTTTGTACTTTCGGCCGTCGTAAAGCCCGACCATGGTGACGGTGTCGAAGACAGGCGACAGCCCCGTGGTCTCAATGTCGAGGTAGACGCACTGATCGGCGAATTCGGGGAAGATACGCCACGCCTCGCCAAGGGTGGAGAGCCGCTCGAAGAAGGCCGCATCCTTGCGGCGAACGGCTTCCCGCGAGAGAGGGATGTACTCGTCGAGCTTTTGGTTGAGGCGTGCGCCGACCGCGCCGAAGCGCTTTTCAAACCTGTCCGCGTCATCCCAGCTGCGAATCCCATGCTTCCAGAGCCCGCGCTCGGTCTCTTTACCTATGCCTGGGATGTGAATGAATGTCTGTCTCAGCATAGGGCTCTCTCGTGTCAAGGAGCGTTGACAAATACGCATATTAACGTAAAAGCTCGTTGACATCAATTGCGGAATTTACGAGAATAGCCTTCCATTTTCTCTTTAATTATGTCAAAGAGTCTTGACATTGAATGGACGAAGAAGCTTGCTGAGAAGATGAAGCAGGCACGCGAGGACGCGAGTTTTACGCAAGAAGAACTAGCAAAGCTTGCAAGGACAAGCAGGCAGACGATCATCAAGTACGAGAAGGAAGGCGTCCCATTCGTTGAAATCTTCGCTCGCATAGCAGCTGAGCTCGAAACAACCTTCAGGATCGGGGATCTCATAATAACTGTGGAACGAATTTCGCCTCGTCTGAGGACGGTACCGAAGCAGCTGCGGTTGGATTTCGAAAAATCGCAGACATTTTCTAATGCGGTCATAATTATCACGCCCAAAGAAGGTCAGATTCTCATCAACGCGAAGATTCCCGCCTGAGGTAAACAGTTGTTGACAAGCAGTCTTTCGGGGCGGGCAACCTGGGGCAACCGCGGCGCCTCCATAGTAATCTGAGGATTCATGCGACAGAGGGTGGGTTCCATCGTGAAAGTTCTTGTGGCGACGTGTCTGCTGGCGTGCGCAGTGGGGAGGGCATCTGCTCAGGATGAGAGCGATCTCACGGCCAAGCAGCGCGTTTTCCCAGGCGTGGGCCCCGGGCTGCGGGCAGTGAAGCGCGGCGCGGATGGGCGGCTCTATGTTCTGGCCTCACCTTCTCCCGGCCTAGTGGTGTTTGATGCCCAGGGCAAGCAGGTTCTATCCATCGGTGAACTTGCGGTTGCTTCTTCCACGGTCAGTGCCGGCCGCGCCTTGATCACTTTTGGCGAAGACTGCGACGCCGATGCCGACGGCAAGATCTACGTGGCGGATCGCGGCGCGAATCTCATTCAGGTATTTACGTCAGATGGTGCGCCTCTTCGTTCGATTCCGGTGAAGGCTCCTGTCGCCATTGCGACTCTGCCGGAGGGCGAGGTCGCCGTCGCGACGCTCCGGGAGCCGCACTTGGTCATCGTTTTCGACAAGAACGGAAGAGACGTGCGGGAATTCGGCGATCCGGAACCGATTGCGGAACGCGCGGAATTGAACCGCTATCTGAACGTCGGGCGACTCGCCAGCGATGCCGAGGGCCATCTCTATTACGCGTTCGCTTATTTGCCGGAGCCCACGGTGAGACAATACGACCGGCTGGGCTATGGGGGGCAAGATATTCAATATACGGCACTTGAGGCGATGCCGACGGCGCAGGCCGCGCGAAAAGAAATCGAGCGCCAGGAACGCCGTGGCGACCAGCCGGCGCTCAAACGAACTCTCACCGCGGTCGGGGTTGATCGCGCGACGGGGGAAGTTTGGATCGCACTGTACAACACGCTCCTGCATTTCGATAAGGAAGGGAACCGGCGTGCCAGCTACAAGATCTACACCCCGGAAGGTGCGCGGCTCGAGGCCAACACGATTCTCGTGGAAAGGGACCACTTAATCATCGGGAACGACCCTTTGGGCGTCTATGAATTCGACCGCCCCGACAAAAAAATTTCGCATTAGCCGGAATTTTCCTCAGGCGAAAGTCCCGCGCGTTTTGTGCAGGGTTCTCGCTTCATCCCAAAATATATTGAAAAACACTGCGAAAATTGGCACTTCAAAGCGAAGCTGCACAATATTTGTGCTTGTGGAAAAACTGTGTATGGCATGTGAAAGATGGTGAATCCTTTCGCACACTTTTCGCTTGCTCCGCGCAAACCAATCGGCGACAATCCCGCGCGGTCTTAGAGCGGCAGTACGCAGGCCGACAACCTCGAACGGGCCGCGAGCGGAGCGACAGGGGCACAAAAAACGTTCCGGTGCGGGCAAGCATCCCGAAGCCTGAAACAATGACGTGCACGGGTTTCCTTTCCACAGTTTTTTCACACCTGTGGAAATAACAGAGGGTTTTCTTTTCTCTTCCGATGACAACTGCAACCCAAGCTGGGCGCGAGCGCGAAACGGCAAATTCCTGGGACAAGTTCCTTGACCACGTGAAGTCCCGGGTCAGCATCAACACCTATACGACCTGGTTCCAGCCGACCAGGTTGAACCGGGCTGAGGGTGACACCCTCTATATCCAGATACCCAGCGCTGTCTTCCGGCAGGTCCTGACGCGCACCTACGGCGAAATCGTCAAGGCCGTCTTTCACGAGATTGGCACGCCGAACATGAAGGTGCAGTACGTGTGCACGGAGGAAGAACCGGCCCCGGCGGCACCTGCCGTTTCCGGTGTGAAACAGTCGAAACTGGACTTTGAGAGCAGCGATCACCAGCTGAATACGCGTTACACGTTCGATACATTCGTGGTCGGCAAGTCCAACGAATTTGCGCATGCCGCGGCGCGCGCCGTGGCGGAGCAGCCTTCGAAGGCCTACAACCCTCTGTTCCTTTACGGCGGCGTGGGCATGGGCAAGACGCACTTGATGCACGCGATCGGGCACACCATCAAGAGGCGCAACCCGGCCATGCGGCTGAGTTACGTGAGCGCGGAGAAATTCACCATCGAAGTGATCAATTCGCTGCGCTTTGACCGCATGATCAGCTTCCGCGACCGTTTCCACACCGTGGACGTGCTGCTGGTCGACGATATCCAGTTCATCGCCGGCAAAGAGCGCACCCAGGAGGAGTTTTTTCATACCTTCAACGCGCTCTACGAGCAGCAGAAACAGATCGTCATCTCCTCGGACTGCCTCCCGAAGGAAATCAACTCCATCGAAGAGCGGCTGCGCTCACGGTTTGAGTGGGGATTGATCGCGGACATCCAGCCGCCGGATCTCGAGACCAAGATCGCCATTCTGCAAAAAAAGGCGGAGAACGAGCGATTCAGCCTCCCGGACGACGTCGCCGAATACATCGCGCGGGCCATCAAGTCCAACGTGCGCGAGTTGGAAGGCGCGCTGACACGCTTGATGGCCTATGCGTCGCTGACCGGTGCTTCGACTTCGCTGGCGACTGCGCAGCAGGTGTTGCGCAACATCATCGCTTCCCAGGAAAAGCGCGTCACCATTGACCTCATCCAGAAGCGCGTGAGCGAACACTTCAATCTGCGCGAACAGGATCTGAAGGTCCGCAGCAACACGCGCGCCATCGCGTTTCCGCGCCAGGTCGCGATGTACATTGTTAAGCAACTCACCACCGCTTCGCTCCCGGAGATCGGCCGCCAATTCGGCGGCAAGCACCACACTACTGTGCTGCACTCCATCAACAAGATCGAAGAGCTACGCCACACGGACAAGGATTTGAACCGCATCATCACCCGCCTGCTGGACGCCCTGCAGTAAGCACTGGCTGCCTGCTCTCGCTCGATCAAGTAGTGCGCAGCATGCTGCGCACTAATCAGCAACCAACG
>Ga0137365_10004023_pt1 | contig 11780 bp, 15 predicted proteins | sample SagtaG_9_FD_104799 | JGI IMG/M metagenome (GOLD analysis project Ga0137365, IMG submission 104799) | Vadose zone soil microbial communities from Sagehorn Ranch, Mendocino, California, USA - Sage1_L_40_16 metaG | ecosystem: Environmental > Terrestrial > Soil > Vadose zone | place: USA... | reverse complement strand
GAGGATACACCCTCTGCGGGTTTCGCTCCGATGCGCCCGGCCTGCGTAGCGGTACGTCCGACCGCGGCTGGGAGCAGCGGGAGCTGCCCAAGAACCGCCTCGATTGCAAGCGCTGCCTGCGCCAGCTCGAGCGTGAGAGCAGCAGCTGATAATTCATGCTGTACAGCTGCGCTCCACGAGGAACCCTTTTGGCCCCCAACCGTCAAAGGAGAGTGGAAATGGTGCGCAGGTAGCAATAGAAAGGAACGGGTATGCAGCGGTACACCGCTACCATTTTTCTCCCGCGCACCGACGAGGTGTTCGGAATTTACCCCCATTTGCTCGAGGAGCTGCGCCTGGCGAAGTGCATGGTCCTGCGAGCGAAGGATCTCACGGCATTCTATGCCGTGGGATGGCACAACGGCGGGATCTATCAGCGGGGAGATCTTGTCGACATCTACTACGCCGTCTCACGCCTGGCGGAGCTGCGCGCACTCTGCGTACGCATGTCGTTCGTACCGCCAGGCTACATCCAGGTGGTCCCGTTCGACTGGCTCCCTCCGGGGCTACAGCCACCCGGAAAGCTTGACCTCTCGCAGTACGGGCGAGCTTTCCGCAAAGAGCGGTTTCTGCCACGGATCCTTCCTGTTCGACCGGAAGTGAAGCCATAGCGCTATCTGCGCGGCTTCTCGCCTATGATCGGAGAAAGAAAAGGAAGAGAGCAACAAGCATGACAGTACTGCTCGAACGCCCTCGGCTTTCCCTGCAGCTCGCCGACGAGCACGGGCTGGAGTGGTGCCAAAATCTGGTTTCTACCCACCATTACTTGAAGAAGCGCGTGCATCCCCTGGGGAGACTGCTCGCCTACATTGTGCAGGTTGAGGGCCGAAGCGCGGGGTGTTTGATCTTCGGGCGCCCCCAGTGTACCCGCGTCCTTGGGTGGTTCGGACGCCTCTCAGAAGTACAGGCCGGGCGCTGCCGCTTCTCGCAGTGGGAGATTCTCAACCTGGCGAGGGTGTACATTCTGCCAGAGTTCCAACGGGGTGGCCAGTCGTACCTCCCAGACATCCTGCCAGGTTTTACCGACCGCAAGGGCGTCTGGCACTCCACGCTCGCCAGTACCACCATCGAGATGGCGTTAGATCGTGTGGTCGTAGACTACCTCTTGCTCTGGCCCCCAGTGTACCTCGACCAGCCATGGGAGCTTCAGCAGGCCATTTCCTATTGCCATGAAACGCGCTACCGCTGCACACTCTACCTGGCCGCGTCGTTTGACCTGGTACGTTCGCATAACGGGCTGCGCACCTATGCCCGCGACCTCCGCGCGCTCACGCCTTTGGAGCGCACGACCATTCTCACCGCATCGAGCTGGGATCAGCGCGCCCGGCGACTGCGGGCCGAGCGACTGTTCGAGGAGACGATGACGCAACCCCGCTTTCCCTTTCAGGCCAAACCCATCATCACGGCCACCCTGCCGCAAAGGCGCGGATCCCACGGCGGCGAGAATGACCTGGCCGCTTAACCTCACTCGCCACAGACGAGGCTCCTACGCGGGGCACACGGCAGATTACCCTCCTCGAGGCAAAGCCTTCAGGATAGAGCACGCGCTTTTTTCCGAAAAATGGCCGCGCGCGATGCAGGAGGAGCGAGATGATGGTTCTCCATTCGATTTCCGGCTAGCCTTCCAAAGCGTGTAGCTTTTTCCAGGGAAGGCTAGCCGGTGTTTTACACAGAGAGGACACAACAATGAATACCATGCCTCAAGAAGATGAAGCGCAGACAACGATTATTGATGACACTGAGAATGACAATCCACTGGATGGGTTCCTGGTAGACGAGGCCTTTGTACGGATGCTTTTCTGGTACCTGGTCAAACGGTATACCTGCCTCCAACCACTGATCCGCGTGAGCCAGATCATGCGCGATCTCAACCTCACCTTCATGGAACTCAATTGTGCCTACAACACGCTTAGGCGTGTCTTTGAAGAAGCGCCAGACCTGCTGGTTGAAAACGATAGCCACCGCTACGTCCTCACAACTCATTCAAAGGATAAGTCAATCCTGGCCTTTACTATTCTCCCCAGGAAGTAAAAGGAGGATTTTACGCATCCCTTTATGCATCATAGTGAACACCGTGAGCTCGCGCGCCTCATCTGGAGCGTGAGCGAGTTGCTAAGAGATACCTTCAGGCGAAGCCTCTACCCTGAAGTCATCCTTCCCCTTACCCTCCTACGCCGCCTGGATTGCGCCCTCGCGCCGACCAGGGCGCTTGTCCTGGAGGAGTGCGCCCAAACCAGCGACCGTGAGAGTGATTTGACCCAACTCACGGGCTACGCCTTTTACAATACGTCGCCCTACGACCTCGCGGGACTGCTCGCCGAACTAGGGGAGATCATTCCACACTTCTCCCGGTACCTCGATGGCTGGAGTCGAAACATTCGGGAGCTTCTGGAGGTGTTCGAAGTCGCCGACACAATCGCCCGGCTCGACGACTCGGACCTACTCGTACCGGTGCTGAAGAGGTTCGCGCAGATCGACCTGCATCCGAGGGTGATCTCCAACGCGGCCATGGGAGACCTCTTCCAGGAACTCCTGCGGATAAGCAGTATATTCGCAAGCGAACACCCCGGCTCGCACTACACCCCACGCGACATCGTACGCCTGATGGCGCGGCTCTTGCTCCCGCAGGACGACGAGCAAATTGGCCCGATGCCGTGCCGCGAGATCTACGATCCCTGCTGCGGCACTGGAGGCCTGCTCATCGGCTGTCTGGAGGCCATACTTGAACAGGACCCCCAATCTCGCGTCGCCCTTTACGGGCAGGAGATCAATCCGCAGGCCTGCGCCATTTGCCGCGCCGACTTGTACCTGCGCGGTGACGGGAATGACGCCACGCGGATCACGCTGGGCAGCACGCTCTCCTGTGATACTCACGCGGGGAAACACTTCGCGTACCAACTCGCAAACCCTCCCTATGGGGCATCCTGGGAGCGTGACCGCCCCGCTGTCCTTGCTGAGGCACGCCGAGGTTCAGCAGGGCGCTTCGTGGCTGGTGTCCCGCGCGTGAGCGACAGCCAGATGCTCTTCCTTGAGCACCTCCTGGCGCACATGCGTCCGGTGGAAGAGGGCGGTGGGCGCATCGCCTTTATCAGCGACGGGTCCCCTCTGTTCACCGGCAAGGAGGCAAGCGGCGAGAGCACCATACGGAGATGGTTGTTCGAGCGAGACTTGCTCGAGGCGGTCATTGCTTTGCCTGAGGGCCTGTTTTACAACGCTGGAATCGCCACGTACATCTGGCTGATCAGCAACAACAAGGAACCCCGCAGGCGCGGCCTGGTGCAACTGGTCGATGCACGGGAGCGCTGGACGTCCATGCGAAGGCCGCTGGGGAAGAAGCGCCGCGAGGTGACTGATCAGCAAATCGACCAGATCGTCTCGCTCGTCCGCACCTTTGAGCAAGGGCCAGACGTTCAGATCCATCTCAACAGCACGTTCGGCTACCGAGCTTATACCATCGAACAGCCGTTGCGCCTCACCTTTCAGACGACCACGGACCATCTCGCGAGGGTCGCTGCACTCCCAGCTTTTCAGGAACTGGGCAAAGATACGCGAGATGGTGTCCTGGCGATGCTCTCCGAGCTTGCGGCTGATCCCTGCAAGGACCGCACCGCTTTCACGCATCTTTTGATGAGCACTGCGGCTGGCTGCGGTATTCGCCTTACACAGCGGCGCTGCGCGACGCTGCTTGACTCGCTGGCCGAACGAGACGAAACTGCCGAGATCTGCCGCGACGCAACTGGCAAGCCCGAACCCGATCCACGCCTTTGCGACATCGAACGGGTAATGCTTCAGGAAGACATCCAGTCCTTTTTCGAGCGCGAGGTGAAGCCCTACGTTCCGGACGCATGGATCAACACCGAAGTACGCGATCAGGTGGACGGGGCAATAGGTCGGGTCGGCTACGCCATTCATTTCAATCGCCTCTTTTACCGCTACCAGCCACCTCGCTCTCTCGCCGAGATCGAAGCGGATATCCGCCAGCTCGCTCACGAGACGGAGCGGCTCCTGCGCGACATCCTGGATCGATGAGGCCAGGCGATACGGCGGTAGGCAGTCAGAAGAACCAGCCCACGGACCTGGGCAAAAGGAAGCACACGATGAAACAGATTTCCACGACCTTCTGCGTCAATGGGCGAGCCTATACCTTCGCTCCCGGCCAGCTCGTCCCCTACCTGTTCCGCGTGGGGACCAGGCGCGCGCCACCGCTCTCCTGCGAGGCGCTCGTTATCTTCACGAGCGCTGACGAGGCGGAACCCCTGATCCGCCTCCGGTTTTCCCACCCGCGACTGCACACTGTGGAAACCCGCTGGCTCACGGGCAACCAGTTCTGGCGTGCAGCCCCCGGATCTGCTGAGGAGTGGCTGCGCACGCAGCCCCCACTCCGTCCAGCAGCAACAGGTCCGATGGAGGGAGGGATCGACCGGGAGCATACCCTTTCGGTGCTTCGAGTGGGCAAGCGCATCTCGAAGCGGCTCGACCTCCTGCAGGGCCGAGACCTGATCCACCTGCTCACCCGCGATGAGCAAGCCTTCATGACGCAGGGCTACAACCCTGTTCGTTGTTATTACCTCGGCCCTTACCTCACGGGCGGCCACCTCGCTCCCTTGTGGCACGAGCAGCAGCTGCGCGGACAGGCCTTCGAGATGCTGCGCGCCCAGGCCGGACTTTCTGTACACGAGTTCGCCCTGCTGGATGCAGCTCTCCTCGAACTACAACACGAGAGGGCTGTAGAGGACGTTCTTAGAACATTTTATAGGCGGGCAGGCTCGGATCTCGAAGCTCCAGGAGGATAAGCATGGTAAGGAGACGATTCCGCTTGTGCGGCCAGCGGACTACGAGCGTCTGCTGTCAAAGACCGCCGGAAGTGGCCCGACGGGAGGGAGCGCATGAGTGAAACAAAGCAGGTGCGCTGGAAGAAAGTCGCGTCTGTAGAACATCTCAGGGAACTCGCAGGCGGTGATGATGCAATCGACGTCGTGCTGCTGCGAGGTGGGGTCAGAAGCAGCAAACGCATTGCGTTCTGCTGGAAGAAAAACGGTCGCCACTGGTGGGTCTGGGAGGGCATCAGTGATGCCGAGGGCTACTACACCGAGAGGCAACTGGCGAAATACACCAATATCGTCACAGCAATCGCTCTTGGAGCCCTCTTTGCCGAAATGTGGCCAGAAATATCATCACCATCAGATAGATAAGGAGCATCTTATGCGCACAATCCTCTGGATACGCTATCCCTTTCCATTCCGGTCCGACGGGGCCAGGGCCATGCAAGAGACCTTGGAGCGCCTCTACGGTGCGTCCGGTTTGCGAGCTGCGATCTACCTGATGAAGCCTCGGCAAGATTCGCAAGATCCGCGCGATCTGGCCTACGTCGATGCTGTCGTGCTTCAAGGCGGCGACGAGGCACTCCACCAGCAGATCGCCATCACCGTGCAGGCGATTCACCTCCACCGTTCGCTTGCCCGCAGCCATGTCGGCACCGATTGGCTACACCATCCCAGTCTGAACGTCGAGATCACACGAGGCGAGCGTCCCGCCTGGCTTCCAGCGTGGGTCCCTTCCCTCGCCGAGGCCTGGACCTTTTCTACCGCTACTGGTTTTCACACCGCTCAGCGCTGATCGAAAGGAGGGAAACGCCGTGAAAGCTTCCACCACTCGCATCCTGGGCCTCGACCCTGGCCTCGCCAGAGTCGGATACGCCCTCGTGGACGCACGCGGTGCAAGCCTGCGCAAGATCGCGTGCGATGTCATCACCACCCCTGCCAGCATACCTACCGAGACACGCCTGCTCGACATTTTTCACGCCTTGCAGGAAATCATCTCGACGTATCGGCCGGATGTGGCAGCAGTGGAGCAATTCTTCTTCATCAAAAATCCGCTCACGGCCTTAAAGGTGGGGCAGGCACGGGGAGTGATCCTGCTGGCGCTGGCGCTGGCGGAACTGCCCATTGCTGAGTACGCCCCTCAGCGGGTCAAACAGGAACTCACCGACAACCGGCTGGCCACAAAAGCAGAAGTGGGAGCTGCGGTACGCATCCTGCTCCACCTGCGCAAGCCGCTGTGGCCCGACGATGCAGCAGACGCGGCGGCCATCGCTATCTGCCATCATCTGCACCTGCAGCGCGAGTGGCAAGCCGGTTCGTCCCCGCGACCATCCGTCGGGCGGAAACGACGGCGCTGACCACCGGCTGGATGGGTACCCCGGCGCATCTGTGTCAGTTTGAAAGGAGCTTAAAAATGTCGTTCTTCCTTGAAATAGAGTCGGCGACCCTCTACGTGCTGCCCATCTCACCCAGCGACCTCACCCGAACGCCCGAGCCCGTCGTGGGCCTGGGCGTACTCGTCGACCAGTCCTCCATCACGCGCAGCCAGAGCGTGCCGCCTACGATGGAGCCGGTCTTCCCCTTTATGCTGGCCACCACCTCCGCTTCTCCGATGAGGCGGCGGCTGGAGTATTCGAGCATTTTCAGACACGCCCCACCGACCTTTTCGCTTACCGAACCGCCAACGGGATGTGGGAGGCATGCGGCTTCCTTACACCCCCGCCCGCGGATTGGGTCGCTCTCTCCTCATAAGGACGAGGAAAGAGAGAGACGCAGCGGAGTAGAACCTATGACGCAAGAAGGAAGGCGAGAGAGCCTCCCTGGCTTCCTCGTATCATCCAAAGACAAGGAAAGAGTGTGTGAACGCGTATCTCAACCTCAAAGCTCTGCTCGAAGGAGCAGAGGCAAGGGCGACGGATGTTGTGCAGGCAGCGCTGGACGAAATGCCTCCCACCATCTTCGCCGTCACGCTTGATCTCGACGCTACCAAAGACCTGGTATCCTCCGCAGAGGCAGAAGCGGTCGTCCAGGTGATCCGAGACCGCTGGCCTCACCCGGCCTTTTGCCTGGCACGCTGCCATGATCCTGGAGCCTGGAGCCGAGCGGCTGCTCGCCTCTCTCAGCCTCTGCTCGCCTGGGGCGCGCTGGTGAGGCAGGGTGGGTACCACGTCCTCGGACGCGCCCCGACCGGCACTTACGCGGTGCTGCTCCGGGCCCTCTGCTACCGCCATGAGCGGGCGACAGCAGACCAGTTGGCCCGCGACCCGGAGATCGTCTCGCCCCATAAGATGAATCACGATGCCCACTCCCTGATGGAGTACGCCCGAACGGGGAGACCTCCTCTGGGGCCGACGCTTGCCGATAGCGACTCCTTCTCCAATGACCTGCGCAACATGGCGCGGCAGCGCTATATCCAGCAGATCACACCCGGCGTATACCGAGCCGTCGCGCCCGTCTCCCCGAACGCAGCAGCGTTCGCTCGGGTCAGCAAGTAAGACGGTAGTGCGGGGAGTCGCGCTCTCGTGGTAAGGCAATGCGCCCTCGTCTCCTCGCGCGCAAACCATTTCAGTACCGGTGTAGCTGAAGCCGCCGCTGGTCGCAATACGGCAAGGCTACGCTTTAGCATGTGTCTCCGAAAGGATATTGTTATGTCAACAAAACTTTCCTTCTTCTCAGATGAAGCTACCTATCGCAAGTGGATTCAGTCCATGCCTGGTATCTCGCGCGTCAAGGTGGCAAGCAGTGGAGCGTTCGATGAGGAGCTGGATGAAGATACCGACGGTCCGTACTTCGTTGCTCCCGGATCGGAATGGCTGATCCTCCGCGTCGGTTTGCCCTACTGTGTGGTGAGCCGAGTGCAGACCGCCGGGGAAGCCGATTTCACCTGGTACGTCGCGCACACCAGGAAAGAAGGTGAGAAGGTCTACGCGACCTACCTCTGGGACGAGCGAACCAACCCGGCGCATATCGTCATGGGCGACACGCTGCGGACCGCGCGGGGCGCACTCGACGAATACCTGTCCTCCACCATACTTCCGAGAACAGCGAAGCGACTGTTCACGCGGAAGCTGCCCGAAGAGAAAACGACGGAGCAGTAAATCGACCGGCTCCGGAGCAGGCGAACACGCCGAGGGGTGGCACCTGTGCCTGCATTTTACTTTTCAGATCGAATTCCTCGCATAGTAAGAGGAAGGCCAACAGCGTAGTGCTGTTGGCCTTCCTCTGTCTGTTGAAAGGATGGTCATGGACTATTCCTTCTACCGCACACTCTGGCGTGGCTCTTGGCGTAAACGTCTTCCGCCGCCGCCTGGTGTTTACCTGTTGCCTATCTCGTCCTGGTACGTGGCCGGTCCCTCCCGGTACTTGATCGTTCCGACTCTCCCCGAAGGATTGCGCTATGCCGTGGACTCTGGGGCGTATCGCTACACGCGTTCCTCCGGGCACTACCCTTTCGACTTTTCCGACTATCTGGCCTGGTGTCAAACACTCGACCCCGCACCAATCTGGGTTGCCATCCCGGACTGGTCCGGCGGGCGGACTGCGCCTGAGCCGACCTGGCAGAGGGTTTCGTCTCACTTCCATTTCCTCGCGGCACTCTACTCAGCGAAGTTTCAGCGATTAGAGATAACGCACGTCCAGCAGATCCGTACCGCGCTCATGGCGTATGCCGTCTGGGATCACTTTCGCTCCGCCGTCCCGTGTTGGGTTCCCGTGCTGCAAGGAGGCAAAACGGCAACAGATTACGTCTGGCACGCGAGGTTGATGCAGCCGCTCATTGAGGAGATGGCAGCCTATTATGGGCCGGAGAGCCCTTTCCGTGTGGGTATCGGTGGATTGGTCGGAAAGTCGGCTTCGGCTGTGCTGGAGATTGTGGCCGCCATTGCAGCGGTCTTGCCAGGATCCACCTTTCACCTCTTTGGGTGGAAGCTCCGAGCACTCCAGGAGATGCCGGCGGCCTTCCCAAAATGCATCGCGGGGCTTTCCTCCGACTCAAGCCAATGGAATGGGCAAAGGGTGCGGGGCAAAACTCCTGGGAAGAAGGCGTGGCAGGAGAGCGGCCTGACACAACTGGCGTATGCCTATTGCATGGCTCTTCCATCCTACGAAGCCCGACTTATGGAGGCGTGGAAGCGGCTCCAATCTCTCCCGTCATTTCCTGTGCCGGCCCTCGACGAGGACCCGTCTCTCCTGGAGAGGCTGCGCGTGTTCCTGCGCATGCGCGAGTTCTTGAATGCCCAGTTTCGGGATTCGCCCTTTGACCTGGTTAATATCCGTCCTGCCGAGGAGGACGAGGAAGATGAGGAGGGGCTTCCTCCACCAGATATCACAGATCTATCCACCGTCTACGAGATCTATCACGCTATTGGTCCGCAAGCCCGGTTTCGCCAAGCCTCCGACCTCTGGCATCGAGAGCGAAAGTCGTTTCGCCTGGTGGCCCTCGTGCGAGCCCCACTTGACCAACTTTTTGAACGAACCAATTCTATTGACAGCCTATGGACGGAGAACGAGGAAGTCGTCTGGTGCAGGAGTGCGCGACTTCGGTCCTCCTCCGTGGGAGATGTCTTCGTCTCTTGCGAGAGTGGCAAGGCCTGGATGGTGGCACACGCTGGATTCCTTGACCTGTCTCACACGCTCGATGCTGGCGCAGTTGCGGAAGTGTCAGGAGTAGTGTTATGCGACGACCTGTCATCTACTTCTCTGGAGTTGACAGAGAAGCCCACATAAAACTTCTGGCGCAGGAGCGAGCTGCGGGGATGGTGAACGCCGCTGGCGCAATACCTACGCCTTCAAAGCCGGCGCCACGACCGCGAGGCAGTATTGCCAGGACTTTCTCATCTGCCTGAATGGCTCCACCGCAATCCAGATCCACGCACCTAAACCGAAGTTCTGTTACGCGATGAAGTACCGCATTGACGACAGGCAGCGGCGGCCAGTCATGGTTCGCCACGAGACGAAAAAGATGCGCTTCATCCTGCATGAACACATCGAGGCTCGGAAAGCGAGCGCTGGACGGCATCCTCAATCACCCGCGCTCGATTTCCCGCCAGGCTCCTTATTCGCTCAGGTTGAGGGCTCCGCGCACACATCACCTCCACCAGGTGTGAGGGACGAATAACACGCGGACGACCTGCAGCGTTGTGCATGTCTTTCCCTCTCGCGAGGTGAGGGACGCGGAGAGCGGGCGTCTTCGTTCCCATAGGCGCTCGCCTCCGTACAGAATGATTCCATAGGAAAGGATAGGTGATATGACACACCGTGATCACCATTTTCATCACCACGATCAACAGGCTATCCAGAGCATGGTAGACTACCAGGGTTTTGCGCTCTTCCACGGCGGGGGGGCCAGGGGGTGGTCCCATACGATCGGCCTCTACGATCCGCACTACCAGAGGCCGGAACTCTTCATCTGGGGTCTCACCCTACAACTCCGGGTAGCATGGCTGCTCGATCTGGGGTTTCAGATGCAAGGGCCGCCCTCTTCCAGGGCCCTCCTTGAGGAGTCGCGGGCGCTTGGCATTCCCATAGCAGAACTCGGCTACCATCGCGGCGGGAAGGTCTTTGAGACGGGTCGAGTGTACCGATTCGCAGAAGGAGAGTTACCCGGCTGCTTTGGCATGGTGGAGCCACACTACTTCGAGGAGTTTCTCTGGCATGCCCGTGCTTACCACGAGCATGCGGATTTCTCGGTTCTCCAGTACACATGGTCTGATCCGGTTGGCCGCTTCCCCTGGGATGAGGCGTGCGACCCGCGCACCAGGCTTTCGCAGCGCCTCCTCTTTGACCCGCAACAGTACTTACCACTTTCGGAGGGAGGGTAACGCGCCGCCGCGCGCCAGACTTTCACCATTCCAGTCTATCAGCACGTTGCTGTACGCCCAGGTGGTCATAGAACCGCCTGGGCGTAGCTTATACATGAAGGAGTATCCCCTGTGGGGAAGAAACACCAACGCCACCCCAGGCAAGCTCGGGGCCAGCCCCCTTGGACCGCTTTCGCCCGCATGCAAGACATCAAAGAGCCCAACGGGGGCACGGTCGAGGTCTATGCCAACAACCGCTACGTCGTCATCAAAACGACCTCCTTTCCTACCGACTCGACCTTCCCACCGCTGGTGCATCTGTCGATAGGGCGCGCCGACCGGTCTGCAATTCACGATTGGAGAGACCACAAGCCGCATCAAAAACGAACTGGTTTGCCCGAAGTCGCGAAGGCCTGGAGATCTATCCCGCCGAGGAGCGGCTCGTCGATAGCGCCAACCAGTTCCACCTGTGGGTGTTTGATTCGCCGATTTTTCGGTTCCCTATCGGATTTCGCGAGCGGCTCGTCGCTGAAGGCCCCTACCGCAGCGCCGCCCAGCAGCGCCCCTGGGAGCCCGGGAGTCGCCCGGAAGACTGCGTAGACAGCGCCACCATCGAACGTAGAGCCGACAGCATGCTCTGGCAGGAGGGCCACATGCAGGAGTGATTAGGAGGATGGTGTAGAGATACCACATCCCCCGAATCCCGTCTGCTCCCCCTCGAACGCGCGGCTAGGGGCCGCCATCCCAGTCATGTAACGTCACACGAGGTCACCAATGACAACAAACCCATCACACCAGACCACCCAGAAGAGGAGGAGGACGCGCCGCGAGGCGGACAGCGACAAGGTCACCAGGCTGCCGCTCTCTAAATCCGCGGAGCGCTTGCTCGCCACGCTCCTGCAGCGCGATCCGCCAGCGCCACACAACCGGTTGGCCCGGTTTCTGCACGAGCCGGTGCTTCGCCGCCTCCTCAGCATACTCGAAAGTCCCGCAGGGGTACCGACGCAGGACGATCGGCAGCGCACCGCAGCGTCCGCTGAGGAGGTTCTTTCTCGGATCGACGAGCTCGCCTACGGGGAAGGCGGGCCCGAAGGCAGGAAGCAGGTTTGTCTCGCCCTGGTGG
>Ga0137365_10004019_pt1 | contig 11791 bp, 11 predicted proteins | sample SagtaG_9_FD_104799 | JGI IMG/M metagenome (GOLD analysis project Ga0137365, IMG submission 104799) | Vadose zone soil microbial communities from Sagehorn Ranch, Mendocino, California, USA - Sage1_L_40_16 metaG | ecosystem: Environmental > Terrestrial > Soil > Vadose zone | place: USA... | reverse complement strand
TATTTGTCTCCCCCACTTGGGGGAGGTGTCCCGCTTTGCGGGACGGAGGGGGTCAGGGAATGAGGCGGCTGCGCAGCGCAAGAGATACTGCTTCGGTGCGGCTGGCAACACCCAATTTGGATAGGATATTGCTGACATGGGATTTGATGGTGGATGAACTTACAGTCAATCGGCCTGCGATCTGCGTATTGTTCAATCCCTCCACCATGAGGGCTAGGACTTCACGCTCGCGCTCCGTCAGGTTGGGGCCGGGCGCCGGCGATTGATTGGTTGTCTCGACCAGGGCTTGAGCGGCCTCAGGGGAGAGTGTAGCGCGACCGGCGTGAGCGCCGCGGATGGCCTGCACGAGTTCATCTGCGGAGACATCCTTAAGCAAATAGCCGATCGCTCCGGCTTCCAGCGCGTGCTTCACCAGGTCTCCCTCTTTAAAAGAGGTCAGTGCAATCACTTGCACCTGAGGAAACTGCTGGCGGATGGCGCGGGTTGCGGCTGCCCCGTCCATATCTGGCATGACCATATCCATGAGGATCACGTCCGGCAATACCTCAGCACAGAGTTGGATGGCAACTTTACCGCTTTCGGCTTCGCCCGCCAATTCCAGATCATCGAAAGCTTTCAGGAAGGTTGCCAGTCCCCGACGAACCATTGTGTGATCGTCAACGAGCATGACACGAATTGGCCGAGAGGGAGAGTTTGTCATAAGGCCTCCTTGGGTGGGGTTTGAGTCCAGTGGATGGTGAGTTCAGTGCCGTGATTGGGCTGGCTCGTGATCGCTAATTGTGCGCCCACTGCTTCGGCTCGCTCGCGCATCATGCTCAAGCCATAGTGACCGGAGGTGGTTCGTTCAGGATCAAAACCCTGGCCGTCATCGCGGATGCTCAATTCGATGGCAGTATCTTCATGCTTTAGATCGATCTCCACCAGGCTGGCCCCAGCGTGTTTGGCGACATTATTGAGCGCCTCCTGGCAGACGCGGTAGATTGCCACCTGCACCTCAGCGGGCAAGACGCCTTGTCCCAGCACGGTTACCTTGGCCGGGATATTTGTGCGTCCAGTGAATGCATTTCCCAACAGACGCAGCAGATCGCCCAGCTCGGCATCGGTCAGGGTTGAGGGGCGCAGCTCGGCCAGCAGGGCGCGCATCTCAGCCATCGCCCCCCGTGTCAACCTGCGCAAATCCTCGAGGGAGCGCCGTGCCTCTTCCTGATCCCGGTCCCATAAGCGCGGCATGACTTCAGCGATCAGCCCCGCAGAGAAGAGTGACTGGTTAATGGCATCATGCAGGTTGCGGGCCAGACGCTGTCGTTCTTCCAGGACTGCGAGCGCCTGTGCATGTCCATAGAGTTCCGCATTGATCAGCGTGATGGCAGCCTGGTTGGCCACGCTAAGTGCTAGATCAGCGTGATGGGACGTGAAGTAATTTTGCTTCTCATGCGCCACACCCACACCGCCGATAATGCGGTTTTTCACGGCCAGTGGTACCCACATCCACGACTGCATCCCTTCGAGCAAAGTAGCAGCCCCATCATCTAAAAGCGTACGCAGAAATTGCGCCTGCGGGTTGTCACTCCAAACGTCCGCGATGCGGATGGGCCGATGCTCGTTGAATAGTGCAGCCAGGGTTTCCGGGCCCTGCAGGTGGATGCGGAAAGGTGAGGATTGCTCCAATTGCGGTGTCCCGCGCATTGCCAGGGTGACCAGCGTAGAGTCTTCCAAGGCGAACAGTCCACAATGTGTGTACTCGATGATCTCCCGTAATTGGTCGAGAATCAGACCCGGTTGGAATTCCAATGTGGATGCTAACGTATGGGAGATGGCGAGCAGAGTGGCCTGTTCGCGTATTTGGGCTTCTATCTGTTTGCCCAGGTTTTTTTCTGTTTGGATGCGCTGACTGACATCTCGGATAATACTCAACAGGCACGGTCGGCCCCGATAATTGATCACCGATCTGCGAACTTCGACATGAAACGGTGAGCCATCCCTGCGTATGTGGACGATGAGCAATTCGAACACGCTATCCGGCCCCGCTGTCCGGGCCTGCTCTCTAAATAAGGCATAGCTTTCAGGAAGCATGAAGACCGCCGGATTCAATCCTATGAATTCCTGGCGACTGTAGCCGTGCATCTCACACGCGGCGGGGTTAGCTTCAACTACTAGGTCCATTTCTATATCATAGATCACCAACCCGTCGCTTGCGGCTTCGAAGATGTTTCGATACTCTTCTTCAGAAGTTAACCGGCTTGCAGAAACTTGACTCATAAGCTTACCTTTTACTGAGTTCAATTGCTTGAAGACGATGGATTTCAGCCAATACATCTTCCGGCTTGGTTTCCATTTCAAGGTCTGCCAGTTCACTATTCTCATGATCCACGATACCCAGCTTGTCTTGTATGGCGTCCAGCATCTGTAACACGCGTGTTAATTCATGTTCGGTCAGCAGTCCAATGTGGAGATCCAGATCGGCGCGACGTTCAGTCTCTTCGCCCAGGCGGTTTTGGCTGATGAGCACAAATGTCGAAAGAAAAATCGCTTCCAGGGATACAACCATGGTCAGGAGGCCGTAGGGAAATGGATCAAAAACATGCACACCGTACCGTCCGGTGTTAAGCAGAATCCATGTCCCAAACCAGACGATGTGCACATACGCGAAAATCATCCGTCCCGAAACGGAGGTGATGGCATCGGCAATGCGGCTTTGCAAACCGCGTTCATGGGCGGCCTTTGTGCGCAGATGGATGATCGTGCGAATGTTTCTCTCGATCACCTTACTCAGGGCCGGATTGTCTTTTTCTTCGTCTTCTTTTTCCGTACGATTTCGTTGACTTTGTTGCATAGGGTAACGTCCCTTCGCTTTGCTTTCTGATAAGGCTTCCTAGATTATATTTATTCTACTGCAATAGACAAATGTTATTACTAAGTTTCTACCCTTGCTAGATCAAAAACACCCGGTATTATCTCTTGAGAGACATAAAATGAAAACTGGATCGTCACAATGAACTGTCCAGTTTTATATTGCCGCGTATTTTGACCGGATAGTGTGTTACACTAATCCCGGCATTTTATAAACAATGTGTTTATCAATTGGGGGAGACGGAGGGTGTTCCATAGGGAACATCCATTAATACCCAGGCCCATTTGCTTAGAATTAGCTCGATTAGTAGTGAAGGAAAACCTTGTGAATAAAAGAGAAACCGTACAAGCCCTCATGGATGCTGTCCAAAAGGGTGATTTTGAGAATGCAAAAACCATGCTCGCAGATGATTTTCAATTCAGTGGTCCCGTCCCTGAACCAATCAACAAGGAAGCCTGGCTCGGAATGAATTCCAGCCTGAAGACTGCCTTCCCAGACTTGAACTATCACTTCAAGGTGATTGGTGCGGAAGGTGATGTAGTAAAGACTACATCACAACTGAGTGGAACTCATAGTGGCTCTTTTGATCTGACCGGTATGAACATGGGTGTGATCCCTGCTACAGACAAAACCTTTTCCACCAAGCTTGAAAAGACAAAGGTAACCGTCAGAGAGAATAAGATCACTTCCTGGGCTGTTGAGCAGACCGAAGGTGCCGGCCTGAAGGCGATCCTTGGTCAACTTGATGTTAAGCCTACTGCCATGTAATCGTCTATATGTTATGCACCGTCCCGAAGGTTTGGTTTGACGGCTCAACGGTGTTTTCGAGGAAACCTTCGGGACGTTCAGGTGAGTTGAATAACTGGATTTGTGTGGTGTCATAGCCGTCAACCCTGTTATGGGCTTGGTGGCGTTTTTTATCCCGGTAGTGATGCCGGAGAAAGCAGTATTAAAAATGGAAGCCAAGTTATACGTAGGGAATCTGTCCAAGTCAACAACGCAGGATGAACTGAATGTGTTGTTCACTCAAGCTGGACAAGTCACCGCGGCGGAAGTAATCAAAGACCGTAAGAGCGGCGAGTCCAAGGGTTTTGCCTTTATTACCATGAGCGCGCAGAGCGAAGCCGACAAGGCTGTCAGCCTGTTCAACACGTATTCATTAAGCGACCATCCTTTGAAAGTGAGTCTGGCTAAACCCAGAGAACAACGCGGCACAGCCGGCCCAATCTTTGAGCCGTAAAGATACGCAGATCCTATCGGCAGGGGGATTCAAGCTGACTTGAAGCGGATGATCGAAATCCGCGACTCATGACAGCCTGCACGATAGTGAAGAAAGAGTTGAATGATCAATTTAAATATGAGTATGATGATTTATCAGCCTGTCAGGCAGGTCTTTGATTTTGTGAGCACACCTGAAAACGATTTTCAATGGCAGGCTGGAACATTGGCGACGGCCAGGCTTTCCGAAGGTGTCAGTAATAGAGGAACCTTTTTTCGAAGCATCGGTCATTTGATGGGGCAGAGGAACCTAAGTACCTTCGAGGTGACCGAATACGAACAGAACAAGAAATACGGTTTCAAGTCTCTCTCCGGCCCATTACATTCACAGACTTCTTACACCTTTGAGGTAACCGACGGCGGCACAAAGATCAATATATCAACACAAGTGAATGCGATCAATTTCTTTCAAGTCGACCAGGGTGTTTTGGGAAAAAAGATGAAAGAACAGCTTAAGGAAAATCTAGCAGTGCTCAAAGATCTTCTCGAAGTAAAGCGAAACCTTCCGGTTGCCGAGACAAATTCGTTTACCAACAGAAATATGAGTTGACCCTATCTTTGCGTCAATTAATCAAGATAGCACAAACAACAGAGGTTTTTGGAAGGAGAAGTTTTATGGACAAGACCAAACATTCAATTATCAAGCGCGTTGCTTTCATCGGTAATTACCTGCCGCGCCAGTGTGGCATCGCCACATTTACTACTGATCTCTGTGAGGCCCTTGCTGATGAATACAAAGGCACAGCCTGCATTGCGCTGCCGGTCAATGATACCGAAGTTGGCTACGAGTACCCAGCGCGTGTTAGGTTCGAACTGACCGAGAAGGATATCGAATCCTATCGCCGCGCTGCGGATTTCCTGAACATTAACAACGTGGACATGGTGTCTTTGCAACATGAATACGGCATCTTCGGAGGCAAGGCAGGCAGTTACATCCTCGAAATTCTCCGCGAATTGCGCATGCCTGTTGTCACAACATTACACACCATCTTGCGCGATCCCAATCCCGATCAGCGCCGGGTGCTCGAGGAGATCGTTTCCCTGTCGGACCGCGTGGTCGTCATGAGCGAACTAGGTGCGGAATTTCTGAAAAGTATTTATCATGTTCCTGCCGAAAAGATCGACCTGATCCCACACGGCATTCCCGATGTGGCATTCGTGGACCCGAGCTTTCACAAAGATCTGTTTGGGGTGGAAGGCAAAAGCGTTTTGCTGAGTTTCGGCCTGCTCTCGGCAAACAAAGGCATTGAGAACGTCATCGCAGCTCTGCCCGCCATTTTGGAAAAATATCCAAACGTAGTATATATCGTTGTCGGCGCGACCCATCCCCATGTCATACAGACCGAAGGTGAAACGTATCGCCTATCCCTGCAATGGCTGGCTCATGAAAAGGGCGTGGAAGCGAATGTGATCTTTTATAATCGCTTTGTTAGTCTGGAGGAACTGGTCCAATTTATCAGTGCTTCGGACATCTATATCACGCCATATCTCGACGCGGCGCAAATCACCTCCGGCACGTTAGCCTACACGTTGGGAGCCGGAAAAGCGGTCATCTCCACACCTTACTGGTATGCCGAGGAAATGCTGGCTGAGGAACGCGGCGCGTTGGTGCCTTTCAGTGACCCGCAAGCGCTGGCCGCGCGGGTCATCGATCTGCTGGGAAATGAGTCGAAACGGCATGCCATGCGAAAGCGCGCCTATCTGTTCGGGCGGGATATGATCTGGCCGCAGGTTGCCCGCCGTTATATGAAGACATTTGAACGCGCTCGCGCCGAACACCGTTATCATGCGGCGGCTGAGTTTGCAGTCAAACCATTGGATAAACGTGCAAGGGAATTGCCCCCGCTCAAACTGGATCACCTGCATCATCTGACAGATGGGACCGGCATCCTGCAACATGCTACTTTCACTATACCCAATTATCGTGAAGGTTACACCACTGACGATAATGCACGCGCATTGATAGTCAGTGCACTCCTCGAAGAATTGGGCAACCCAGAAGCGACTGATTTGGCAACCCGTTATCTTGCGTTCACGTGGTACGCTTTCAATACAGAAACCAGGCGCTTCCGTAACTTTATGGATTATCAGCGCAATTGGCTCGAAGAGAACGGTTCAGATGACAGCCATGGCCGCGCCTTGTGGGCGCTGGGCACAGTATTGGGCCGTTCGAACACGCCCGCCCTTCACAATATGGCTGTTCGGGTATTCCAACAGTCCTTGCTCGCAATCCTCGAAACGACCAGTCCGCGTGCCTGGGGCTTTGCACTCATTGGCATTCATGAGTATCTGCAGCGTTTTGCCGGCGACCGGCGCGTCAGCCAGGTGCAGGAGGAATTAGCGGGTCGGCTGCTAAACCTTTACCAAGACAATCGCAAGGATGGATGGAATTGGTTCGAAGATAAGTTGACCTATTGCAACGCGGCGTTGTCCCATGCCATGTTATTGTGCGGTGAGTCGATACCCAATCCTGCAATGACCGAGGTGGGACTAGAATCTCTCACTTGGCTGGCAGACTTGCAGCGATCGGATACAGAAGGAAAGCATTTTGTCCCCATCGGCTCCAACGGTTTTTATCAGCAGGGCGGCGAACGTGCCCGTTTCGATCAACAGCCGGTAGAGGCACAGGCGATGGTCTCTGCCTGCCTCGAGGCTCATCGTATCACCGCAGAGAAAAGCTGGCGCAAAGAAGCGCGCCGCGCCTTCGAGTGGTTTTTGGGGCGAAACGACCTGCACCTCTCGGTCTACGACCCGACAACAGGCGGCTGTCGTGATGGTCTGCATTCTGATCGGCCGAACGAGAATCAAGGCGCGGAATCTACGCTTGCCTTTCTCCAGTCACTTCTAGAATTGAGATTAGCGGAAAATGTTGACCAACCCAATGAGCATACATACAATGAACAACTATCACTCGGATCTATTTCAACGCCACAAACGCCACGAATCGCATTGACAACCGGGAGTTGAGCCTGATCTTATTCTTTCGCAAGTCCAAATAAAATCAATCAGTATAATGATTCTCTTCTTCTTTTCCATCAAATTGTTATAGGAGGTATTCATGAACTTTCATAGCGGTGATACGGTTATGCACTGGACCTATGGAATTGGACAGATCGTTAATTTAGAGGAGCGGGACTTATTCGGCTCAAAAACCCTGTACTTTGCTGTTAAGGTGCGAGACATGACGGTCTGGGTTCCGGCAGACAGCAAAGTGGGCAGCAGACTACGGTCTCCAACCTCAAAGTCTCGGTTCAAGCAACTGCTCGGCATCCTATCCAGCCCGAGCGAGCCGCTCCCGGAGGACCGATTAGAACGTAAAACTCGCCTGCTTGAGCTACTGCAGGACGGCCGCCCCGAATCGCTTTGCCAGGTGATCCGCGACCTTTCCGCCTACCAAAGGCAAAAGGTACGGCCGATGAATGATAATGACCAGATGATCTTGAAACAGTCTCGGAACACTCTGCTCGGTGAGTGGGGATTTGTTTTGTCTATTACCCATGCGCAGGCCGAGTTCGAATTACATCGTTTGCTGACATCCGCGCCGCTAGAGATTGAGGAATAGTATACTTTCAGAAGAAAAACGATCATACCTCGGCTCTAGGAACGTTTAGAGCAATCTCGCCGGTTGCAGTAGTTGGCTCTGGCATAAAATGATTTAGTCGAACCTTTTGATACGCCCCGTCAGCGAAAACAAAACTGGCGCTCAATGAAATATTCATTGAGCGCCAGTTGGCGCGTAGCGAGTTACGCTCTGTGATTGCGCCGGGATTAGGGCTCGCGACGCGTAACTACTTGGACGCTCAGTAAATTGAATTCTTTCTTTTTTTAATTATAGCATCATGAGATAAATATATCAAAAAGGATCATCTGCAGATTCGGCCATCATATAATGTGCACTGAGCGCTCTAGTCCTCTTGCCGTGCTCCTGGTGCTTGGGTTACAGATAATATTCTCCCGCGATTGACGCACTTCCACTTGATATGCTAAACTGAAAGTGCTTTCAGCTTTTGCTTTCATTGGAGAAGTTATATGTCGGTTCTAAAAAAGCCTACGATCTATGACGTTGCCAAGCGTGCCGGAGTAAGCACAACAACTGTTTCTCGCATGCTTAACACACCAGATAAAGTCAATTCTGAAACACGCGAGAAAGTGCTCACAGCGATCGATGCGTTAGACTTTGTCCCAAAAGCAGAAGCTCGAGCTCGTGCCATGCAACACACCGGACGTATCGGTGTGATTAGCCCTTTCTTTACTGCGCCATCTTTCATACAGCGCTTACGAGGGATTGCTGAGACTTTATCTCCTGAGAACTACGAACTGGTTATTTATACCGTTGATTCCAATGATCATCTACAAGGCTATTTATCCAGCCTGCCATTGACCGGAAACTTGGATGGGCTCATCATTCTTTCGTTGTCAGTGGACGATACTCAGGTACGCCGCTTGGTTGATCATGGGTTGCCTGCTGTTCTCATTGAATATCCACATCCTAAATTGAACTGTGTTGAGATTGACGATGTGGAAGGCGGTTATATGGCAACCACCTATTTGCTTGGGAAAGGCCATCACAGAATCGCCTTTTTAGGTGACACAGATTTGCCCGAGTATTCGATTCACCCCGTAAGTTTACGTTTAAGTGGATTTCGGCGAGCGCTAAAAGAGGCTCGCATTAAGCTGCCTGACACGTTTATTCGTCTTGCCCTTTATACACAAGAACAAACACGTCAAGTTGCCAAAGAACTGTTGAATCTGCCTGATCCGCCGACTGCTATATTTGCCGCGACGGATTTCCAGGCACTGGGGGTGCTCAAGGCTGCGCGCCAATTGAATATCAAGGTGCCGGACCAGCTGGCCGTCATTGGTTTCGATGATCTGGATATGGCTGAATATGCCGACCTTACAACCATTTCCCAGCACCTGGACGAGTCGGGGAGGTTGGCAGTCGAATTATTGCTTGCCCAAATCGAATCGCCTTCCAGACCGCCCAAGCACGTCAAACTACCCCTTACATTGATAGAACGCCAAACTGCATAAAACTGGATATTGACTCCGCTATTGAAAATATTGTATACTTGTTATGAAAGTGCTTTCAGGATACCACTAACACGGAAGCGTCATTTCCTTTTCAAATTCAAGTCTCAGGAGGTTTGACCGAATCTAAATTTAAAAATCAAAAGCTCTGTTTCTTATATCGGATCCATACTCAAGATGATAAGGAGAAAGAGAAATGAAGAAGAAATCTCTGTTATGGTCTTTGGCAAGTTTGCTAGTTCTGTCCTCCCTGCTTCTGGCTGCCTGCGGGGCGCCAGCAACAACTGCTGCCCCTGCCCCGACACAAGCACCCGCGACACAGCCTCCCGCCACTGCAGCGTCAACGCAGGCTCCGGTCACTGAGGCTGCTACGGCAGCGCCGACACAAGCTCCGGCAGCCGCGGGCCCTAGCTGTGGAACTGATCCTGTCGTGCTCAACGCCTACTTCGAGACAGGGTTCGACATCCCCTTCAAGCTTTCCGAAGAGTTCACCAAGCAGTACCCAAACGTGACCTGGGATATTAAGCAGGATCAGTTTACGAATCTCATAAACGAGACGCCGCGTCTGCTCTCGGGCGATAACCCACCGGATCTCATCCGACTGCCAACGATGGTCTCGTTTGCCAAACAGGGGCTTCTCAAGAACCTTGACGACTATGCCAAGGCTTTCGGCTGGGACAAGTGGCCCGTGCCCCAGCTCAACCAGAATCGCGTCGCAGAGGATGGCACGCGTGGCTCCGGCTCGCTCTATGCCATGGGGCTCAACTACAGTCTGACCGGCATCTTCTACAACAAGAAACTGGCGGCTCAGATCGGCATGACCGAGCCACCCAAGACACTCGCCGAATTCGACGACCTGCTCGCGAAGGCGAAAGCGGCTGGACTTCTCCCGATCATGGAGTGGGGCAGTGCCAAGAGTGGGATGGGGCTCGCTTTCCCGCTCCAGAACCTGATGGCTGCCTATGGTCCGGTCGGCCCGATTAATGATTGGATCTTCCAGAAGAAGGGTGCCACGATCGACACTCCGGACAACCTGAAAGCCGCTCAGCACCTCGAGCAGTGGATCAAAAATGGCTACTTCCCGCCTGACATCAACGCCATCGAGTACACCGACGCCGCTGCCCGTTTCGGCAAGGGGGAGGGCGTGTTCACCTTCAATGGGGACTGGCAGAACGCCGGGTATGACAAGGACATGGCGGGCAATGTTGGGTTCTTCCTGATGCCGCCCGCTGAAGCTGGTGGATCGCCCGCTGCCATGTCCGCCCCGTTAACCTATGGTATCGCAGCTAATGCGAAGAACGCGGATTGTGCTGTATTCTTCCTAAATTGGGTTGCTTCGAATGACAAGGCACGGCAGATCGATGTGGCCATTGGTGGCTCCAATCCCGGTGGTCCGGCGGATGCCACGATGCCTTCCGTCACAGCAGGCTCAGTCACGAATGACACGCTTGCGGCCGGGCCGGTGGTCGGCAAAGCCGGCACATCAATGGACTTTATCGCCAACTCAACCAGCTCCATCTTCGCCCAGGGTTGGACGCCTGAGCTCCAGAAGATGGTCGGCAGCAAGCAAGACGCTGCTGGACTCCTGAAGGCCGTCCAGGCCGAGTACGAAAGAGAAATCGCCCAGCAGTAGTGGTGAGCGATGCCTGCGCCTACTAGACCCACGGTGACATCTACACTGAAGTCAAACAAGCGCCCCGCAGTTTCTGTGTTCTCCCGGTGGATTTCCCTCAGCAAGGTGGTCCGCCGGGAGAATATCATTGGCTGGCTGTTCGTCGCGCCCGCGCTCCTCATGTACGCGTTCTTTGTGCTTGTACCTCTTCTGTTGACCATTGTGTACTCGTTCTATCGCTGGAACGGTGTCGGTCCGATGGCTTGGGTGGGGTTGAAGAACTATGTGACTGTCTTCGAGGTTCCTGACCTGCTCGGGACTATTGTCAACGCGTTCTGGTTGGTTATATGGTTCAGCTTCATTCCAGTGACGCTGGGGCTCGTCGTGGCGAGCGTGATCCACCGAGTTGCAACCGGGCGGCTTGGCGAGGTTTCCCGTACGGTTCTGTTCCTACCACAGGTTATTCCGCTCGTCGCAGCCGGGATCATCTGGGGCTGGCTGCTGGCACTCCCGGGTCTGGTCAACCAGATCCTCAAGGCTGTTGGACTTAGCGAAATCACCCGCGCCTGGCTGGGTGACTTCGACTGGGCGCTCCCCTCCGTCGGTGTTATCGGGGTCTGGGTTCTCTTGGGATTCTGCACTGTCCTGTTATCGACTGGCATGGCGAAGGTCGACGCGGCGCTCTATGAGTCCGCGAGGATCGACGGTGCCGGCTGGTTTCAGGAGTTCATCGGAATCACTGTCCCACTTCTCAGACACGAGATCGGCGTGTGCCTGACCGTCACGGTGATCGCCGCTCTTGCCGCGTTCGACATCGTCTATGTTTCAACCGCCGGCGGCCCCGGCAACTCAACAGCGGTCCCTGGAATTCAGATTTATATCCTTGCGTTTACCCAGCGAGCTGTGGGCTTGGCGTCTGCCCTGGCCGTTCTGCTCATGGTTCTGGTCGTCGTGGTCATCATCCCAGTCCAGCGGCTGAGCCGGGAGAGTGCGGAATGAGAGTCGCTCGCGGAGAACTC
>Ga0137365_10004014_pt1 | contig 11799 bp, 16 predicted proteins | sample SagtaG_9_FD_104799 | JGI IMG/M metagenome (GOLD analysis project Ga0137365, IMG submission 104799) | Vadose zone soil microbial communities from Sagehorn Ranch, Mendocino, California, USA - Sage1_L_40_16 metaG | ecosystem: Environmental > Terrestrial > Soil > Vadose zone | place: USA... | reverse complement strand
TCGAGCTTTACCCCGCCCAGGCCCCGAAGACCGTAGCTAACTTCGTTAATCTTGCCCAGTCAGGATTTTACACCAACCTCACGTGGCACCGAGTCGTCAAAGGCTTTGTAATCCAAACAGGCGATCCGACCTCAAAGAACGCAGGAGGCGACAACAATACTTGGGGACAACATGGATCATTACAAACAGTCCCTCTTGAGATAGATAGTTCCCTTCAGAATCTCGCGGGAACTCTCGGAATGGCACGGTCCACTGATCCGAACAGTGGCAGCTCCCAGTTCTACATCAACTTAGCCGACAACCATTCTCTCGATGGCAATTACACAGTGTTCGGCAAAGTAACCGCTGGGATGAATGTCGCTCTGACCATAGGAAATGTTTCCGTGTATTCTCGGAGCAGTCAACCAGTCAATCCCGTGTTCCTAACGAGTGTTACGATCCGATAATCCACGACCAAGTGCTTGTTTCAAGCACGGCGCCCACTTGTCACGCCTAGGAAATCGAAGAAACTTCTGCAGCAACTTTTGTTTTGACGCTTTACGGTCCAGCTACGGTTCTTAGATAGTATGCCCAGTAGCCCTTCCAACGTCCATACTTTTCTGCGACAACATGGAGTCTTTGAGTTGTCATGGGTTTTCCGTAGACCTTGCCCGCCGCCGCGATCAAGCGCTTCTCAACCGCAAGTTTCTCCATCCGGCCTAGACCTCGTAGGAGAATGAGTTTCGCCGAGAACTCCCCTATGCCTCTAATATTGTTCAGCCATTCTTCGACTTTGTCATAATCAGCAGTTCTCAAGAACCTCTCGTCAACATTGTTGAATGCTTTGATTATCTCGCCCAGATATTCCTCTCTCCGATCGTGTTTGAGGAGGGCTTTCATCTCTTGTTTGGAGGCTTCCCCCAGCTGGCCAGGTTCCGGGAAGGCCCGGTACTGGTGACCGTTCACCTCGAGGCTTGTGCCGAAACGCTCGAGCAATGCCTGCTTGGCCTTCCGCGCTGCGCTCAACTGGTTCCGTTGTGAAAGGACTGCCCAGCAGGCGCATTCGAACGGAGTGAAGAATTTGACTTGGTGGAGCCCGTAGAGCTTCTGAAGGACGGGTGCAAAATTGGAATCATTGATTGCTGTGCGGTAGAACTGGTCGAGATCGTCAGAGAGGCTGAGGAAGAACGAGATCCTATCGATCACTACCTCGGTTAGTCCGCGAGAAAATGGATGATCCGCGAACAGGGTATACTTTAGCCCAGGCATCTTGATCGTTCCAGTCGGCTTCAGCTGGAACACGATGGCTCGGCCTCCAACCCGGACCGCTTTGGTCATCGAGAGCTCGCTCACAGTTTGGTCTTCTCGCATCGGGGGAAACATTCCTAGAAAGTCCAAGGATTTTGCAAAATCGAAAGGCGGGGTCGGTCTGAGTGAACCCTCTTCGGAGTACAACCCCATTTTTTTGGCCCTCCTGCCAAAATGAATTGTATCCTTGCCTACTTAGGTAAGCCGGAAGGTCAACGTCTTTGAAGCGTCAACAGGCGAGAATCGATATGATACAAGTCGTCGATAATCCAAAGAAAGTGGAAGACGCTTACGCTCGTCAGTATGAGAATCTTGCGAGCGAGATCGCAAATCTTGTCCTCACCAGGAGGGGGATTCTCGCAGAGATTGGGTGTGGGGAGGGCCGGCTAACTATCCCTCTGGCAAAGCTTCTCCCCCGCCACCGATTCAATGTGGTGGACACGTTCACCGGCGCGTACTCAGGGGCTCTAGGTCGGCTAAATCAAGCTCTATTCGTAGCTAAATTGAAAAGCAGGGTCAAGGTGAACGTCGCAGATTACCTAGACTGGCTCTGGGAAGAATTCTCTGACAAGTATGCGGGAGTTATCTCAAGTGAGTTTCTGCCAGAGATCGATTCATACGAGCTATCCATGTTCTTATCAGAATGTTATCGCGTTGCCAGGCCCGGCGGTCTAACAGTCCACTCATTCCTCTCGCCAATAGCTAGAAACCGTCGACAGAGGTTGCTGATAGACGCTGACAGTAATCCGAAGTGGACAAGGACTCCGCCCAAGGAGTGGTTCTCTCCCAAACCAGCCCTTGTGATGTCGGAGCTAAGACGAACGGGCTTTCGAAATCTTCACGTTGAAAAGATCAAGAGCAATCTCATCATAAAGGCTGACGCGGTGAGAAACTTCCTCCATAGCTGGGAGGTGAAGAGCACATTCTGGAAAACACACGAGTTGCAGTTGGCGAGCGAGGGCTTGGAGGTCCCAGATTGGCTGATAGTGTCAGGTCGTAAGCCCTAGAGAGTCAAGCTCTCAGTTCAAGGTCTAGGCAATGGGAAAGAAAAATGGGGACGCGAGCAAGAAGCTCGCCAGGTCTACGCAGTCTCGTTTGTCTTTCGGTCTTCCGTTCGTTCCATGGTCCCGCCGCATCCGCAGCCGGGTCCGCAGCAGCAACAACTCAACTCACGCTTCACCTCGGTTAGTCAGTTACTTTTCTAAAGTATTTAAACAGGCAAGTACCCAAACAGTAATGGAGTTACACGTTGGTAAGGACGAAGGAAGGAGAACCATGCTGCACATGCCCCTGCCCATGCGAAGGAATAATCGAGATCATCGGCAAGAAATGGGCTCTTTGTGTCTTGGCCCTGTTAGGAAACGATGGAACACTTCGCTTCAACAAACTAGCCGAAAGACTCCCAGGAATAAGCGCAAAGACGCTGACAGAAGTTCTAAAAAGTCTCCAGCAAACAGGACTAGTTAAGCGTCAAGCTTTCGCCGAAATCCCGCCGCGAGTAGAATACCATCTGACCAAAGAAGGGAATGAATTGACGATGTTGGTGGCCCCGTTGATGGTTTGGGCTGACAATAGGACAGGGCTTGTCAAGCTGGAATCTTAGGATTCTTAATTCTAGACTCGACAAGCTTTCCAGCTCGTTCCTCAAGCTGAGCAGCTTCCTTCCGCAGATCAGAGACTTGTCTCGCTATCTTCTCCACATACCTTTGATCATCAAGACTTGCAAGATTGATCAGGACATTACTTGCCGCTCCTTCAACAGCCGCACGCGCCGCGGAGACTGCGGTGACAACATCGGAGAGTGCATTGGTGGACCCTTTCTCCGCGACCTCGTGAGCGAGCCGCAGAGCTTTGACTGAATATTCGAGTGTTGAGAGTGGTATCTCGGACGCCTTGATAGTTGCTACTCTAATCGCGTCCGTTCGAGCCTCAGGCTGATCCTTCGAAAGCTTGAACGCTTTCATCACCAAGTCAAAAGCTTCCGTGTCCTCTACCACGAGGCGTAGAAGCTTCTGGCGAAGAGCATCAGCTTCCTTCACTACCTCGTTGAGTTTCTCTGCACCTGGCGGCGCTTCTTTCTTTCCCAGCGTTATCCGGGCGACCATGCAGAGGAGTCCTGCGGCGAGTGCTCCCATGTACGCAGAGACACTTCCTCCGCCTGGAGTCGCCTTTTTGGAGGCGACTTCTTCGCTGAACATAGCTAAGCTCTGGTCAGTCAGCGTAGAAGGCCTAGGGGCAAAGAGCTTCCTTTCCAGGACCTGGTCCCGACTAAAGTTCTCCAGCCGCAAATAGAACTCTGCAGAGTCGACAAGGGAATCCATAGGCGCAAGCCCGACGACCTCGCTCCCAATAACCGGGACCCCGTAGCGATCGGCGAATAGCTTGACCAGCTCGTAGGCCTTGAACACTTGGCTCTCGCGATAGTTCGTCAGGTTCATCGACACCTGAACTATTCCCCGCTCTTTCAGCTCGAACCCGAGAGCTTTTACGAATGCAAGGCCGCCATCTTTTGCTCGCAGTTGGTGGGCGATCTTCTTCGCGATGTCTAGATCACTTGTTCCAAGGTTGACGTTGAAGGCTATGAGAATCTCTCGAGCTCCAACAGCTGTCGCGCCTGCAGTAGGATGGATCTTCTCGGGACCAAAGTCCGGTTTCTTCGCCGGGTCCTTACCTATCTGGTCTTGGAGGCCTTCAAACTCTCCTTCACGGACGTCAGCGAGGTTCCGTCTCTCTGCGGTAGTCGCTGCTTCCTCGTAGAGGAAAACAGGCACGTGAAATTTCTCAGCGAACTCTTGCCCGAAAGCGCGGGCCAGCGAAACGCAATCTTCCATCGTTACACCGGACAACGGGACGAAGGGAACAACATCGACCGCGCCCATTCGTGGATGCTCACCTTTGTGATGTCTCAGATCAATTAGTTCGATTGCCTTTTGGCTAGCAGCCAGCGTAGCGTCCTTCACGGGTCCAGGCTCGCCCACGAAGCTTATCACGGATCGGTTGTGGTCAGAGTTGGATTCCACATCAAGGAGCGTTACGCCAGGCGTCTTTCTTATGGCGTCAGCGATCAATTCAATGACCTCCTTCCTCCGGCCTTCACTGAAGTTTGGAACACATTCAACTAGCCGCAATACTGATTCTCCTACGCGGTTCTCTCCCATCTTGGTCTCCTTAATAGTCAAGCGGGTTAGAGAAGCCCGATCCTGTGATCAAGTAGCTTTTCGAAAATCTCCTCTGAAATAGAAATCTCCACGAAAATTCTTCCCCTCGACCGCGTGTCTATACCAGTACTTGTCGTCTTCCCACATCTCGTCAAATGGAGGATGGTTGAATGGAAACCACCGGAGAATTCCCTCCTTGCTCTCCTTGATTGTACCGCGAAATTCACTCGTTAAGAATACATACGCAACCCAATCCGGGTCCTTGCGTTTGTCGTACTTGAAAAACACGAGAGTTCCAACTCTCCGCGGTTGGACCTCTAGACCTGTCTCTTCGTAGACTTCCCTCGCAGCACATTGTTCAGGGGTCTCTTTGGGTTGTAGTTTTCCGCCTGGCGCGTTCCATTTGCCGGCTCCGAAGAGGCCAGGGTTCTTCTTCAACAATAGAACTCGGTTATCGTCAAGGATGAAGCACAGGGTAGCCTGAATAGTCATATAGACAGATCAGGGGATGCGTTTCTGTTTGAGCAGAATGATCGCCTGTGCTAGGTCACCGCTCGACTGTCGTAACGCGTTCGTCGCTTGTTCTACGGATACTCCTGCCTGAGAGGCGACGAGCTTCGCATCCTCATCAGAACCTCCGCCTACGCCCTCCTCCCGCATAGTTCCACCTCCGACTTGGTAGATGGTCTGCCCCTGTACTGTGACCGTGGCGACTTCGGGGTTGTCGATGACAATCCTTCTGGTAGGGCTTTCCATTATCACCTTGGTAACATCGTCTAGTTGTTGGACTTGCATGCCCATCCGTTGCATCATTCTGTTTGCTTCGCGGGGGTTGACCTTTCCTCGACGCATCATCGCGAAATCATTCTCTTCCACCCTGTCCGGTGATTGTTAAGCCTATTCAGAATCCGCGGCTCCGTGCCGAACTTTAACAGCTATTCCTATCTTGAAGCTCTGCATCTCTATGGCATTGAAGAAAGATCTCCCGACAGCGAGCAACCGGTCCTTCTTATCCACCACCAAGACCTCCTCTTCGGGCCGCAGCTCAGGGTCCACCCCTATCACGTGTTTGGCGAACACGTTTCCCCCCTTCTTGATGAACGACTCTACTCCAGGGGTGACCTTGACTCGTAGCTTTGGAGCCTTGAATACCTGTTTTAGCGCGAGACCTCCATTTACCGTCAGAGCCAGTAGACCGTCCTTGGGACGATAGGTGGCCAATAATTTCCCGTCGCTGTACACGTGGCGTATCCGATGGGTGTTCGGGGAACGCACGATTAGTATTGACGTAGGAAAGGCCTTCTCAGCTCCTTTGCCGAACTGATAGGCGGCGACCGCTCTGATCCTTCGTAGCTCGTGGAGCTGTGGCTTGACGTGTTGAAGAGGCATCGTTGTTCCGATAGCTAATTAAGCCTGGTCGGAGCCTATTTCTACTGTTTCTCGCCGCGAGGTCTTGTAACAGCCATTGTACTGTGAGGTTTGCGGGAGAGAGATAGTCGGTAAGCCCGGCCGGTCCCTAGTCGAAGGGGCAACCTTGATCGTCTGCCAATCATGTTCGAGCCTGGGCAAAGAGCTTCCCGGTTTTCCTGAGAGAAGACCTAGAGCAGTCCGTCTTGGTTCCGTGCCATCACATACTCGAACTCCAATAGAGAGCCTACCGAAGGCCGTCGAAGACTCGGATCTAGTCGAAGATTATCCCCGGATTGTGAAGGATGCCCGAGAGAAACTACACTTGTCGCAGACGGATCTCGCCTTCAAGGCAAAGGAAAAGCTGACCGTGATCCAGAAGATAGAGCTAGGCAAGATAATGCCCACAATGCGGCTTACCAAGGAACTCGAGCACATATTGCGTGTCAAACTCCTCGCGCCCAGAGAAGAGCTTGAGGTTTCCACTGTTCCCGTGAGGCAAGCCGGGCCGAGAGAGCTAACCCTCGGTGACATAGCTCTAGTTAGGCATCGAGAGTCACAGAGCAAGTAGCACGCGAACAAAAGCAGAGTCTATTGGGTATCTCAGTAAAGAATTATTTACTCTGAAACAGTCGCGCTAAGCATGGCTTCTCTGAGCCAGGCGAAGACGCTCGGTGGAATAGGGTCCATACTTGCCTTACTTTCCGGACTACTGTTTTGGGCACCATACAGCTCAGGCCTCGTCCTACTCATAGTAGGACTTGTTTTGATGCTTGTCGCGGTGAAGAACATAGCCGACACGATAGGCGACCAACCCATCTTTAACAACATGTTGTATTCTGTCATACTAGCGATCATAGGACCAGTCATTGCAGCCGTGGTCGTTTTCATCGCTGCCGCGTCTTTGATAAGCACCTTCCGCGGCTTTACGCCCGGAACAACGACCATCCCTTCGGGATTTCTCACCGCACTTGGCTTCATAATCCTGGCGGGCGTCATACTGGTGGTTTGCATACTGATCTCGACGATCTTCCTCAAGAGAAGCTACGATACCATCGCCACGAAATTGAGAGTTGACATGTTTCGGACGACAGGTCTTCTGTTCCTAATTGGGGCTGCCACTCTGATAGTCGGCATTGGTATCGTGATACTCTTCATCGCTGCAATACTTCAGATCGTAGCCTTCTTCTCAATCCCGGAACAGCTCCCATTACAGGCACCTCCCCAGCAGGTCTGGGGACCGCCAACGCCGCCTGCACCAATGCCTCCTTCTCTGACCCCCGCACAGTAGACAGTCTCTAAGACCATTTTCAGAAGTAAGATAGTTGAAAGAGGGAGTGGCTCCTGAAAAGATGACAGTTAGGGCTGTCCCCCTTGCGGTACCGGAGGAGGTTTTCCTGCGTGACACCGATAGAAAACGGGCAAAGAAGGGCCTCCTGGGCGGGACAGAAGAAAAAATCATCTTCGCCAAGACGATCTTCCTGCCTTATCTCGACTTCACCTACCGCTTTCCGGCGGAAAAAGGCCTTGTATCAAAACAGACGGTGATCAGTGAAGGCCGGTCAACGATCTTGGCTTTGCGAGAAGCGAACTTCGGCTTCGACCCGAGGCTGGTGGCGCTGATTCCGATGCTTGCCGATATGGAGGAGGACTCCGCATCTATCGTTAAGGGTATTGACTCGACCGCTTTGGTGAGCGAACGGCTAGCCGAGCTGAAGAATCTCTTGAGAGATTACGAAGTGCAGTCAGAAGAGAGGTCGAAACAGTACGAGGCTCTCCCGAAGGAGAGTCCAGCGAGAGAGAATCTGAAAGAGAATATTGAGTACCTGAGAAAGACGAAGTTGTTGCGATGGAAGATGTTCGCCGACGGGCTACAGCTCCCACCGAAGCTCGATCTCGATAGGCTAGAGCTCTTGGAGGGGACATTGTTCTACATGCCCTATTTCATAGCGAAGCTCTCCCGCGGTGGAGAGAGACGATATATTGTCTGGAACCGCGAAGGCAAAGAAGACGAGACAATTGCGGACGAAATGACGAAGAACAACAAGTTTCGAGCCCTCGTCGAAACACACGCACTAGGGTAGACAGTCGAAGAAGTTCTCAGAAACCCTACAGTGATATAGAAGAACACTCATCCTATCCCGAGTGAGAACAATGGCTTACTGCTGGAAATGCGGCGCACAGCTCTACGAGAACTCTTCCTACTGCCATAGCTGCGGAGCAGCCGCCAAACCCTCTGCAACCATGGCTCCCAGTGCGCAAACAGGGTTTGATCGTCTGAAAGACGACAGGGGATTCCAGGACCACTGGGCGAAACGCGTCATCGCCTACATAGTCGATGTCGCGATCGTATCGGTTGCGGTATATGTTCTCGTACTTGTTGTCGCACTTCCCGCGTTTCCGGCGATCTTCTTTGGACAAACGTTTCCCTTTGCATGGTTCTGGGGGTTCTGGTTGGGCGGAATCGCACCATTGATCATACTTACCTACTTTGTCCTCGCTGAAGCGTTGTTCGAGAAGACGATTGGAAAAGAGCTGATGGGCTTGAGAGTCGCAAGACTGGACGGTAAACGCCTAGATCCATGGTCCTCGTTCGTCAGGAACATCTCGAAGATCGCTTTCATTCTCCTGATCATTGATGTGGCTGCAGGTCTTGGGACCCATGGAGACGGCCGGCAAAAGTACAGCGACCGCTATATTGGGACCTTCGTCGAAACCACGAACAACAGCAGAATCATTCCTGACTGGATCTGAAAAGTAGAGCATCGATTGGGGACAGATGCTCCTTAACATGGTCGAGATGGTGGTTTTTGGGCTCGGCTCTGCCAGTGAAACGGCTTATTATCCTCAATAGATCCCGATTGCTCCGGAAGGTTTTGGTTTGGGGTCTAAGCCCGATAGACGCAGAGAAAAGATTCGCAAGACCCGCGAAACAGCTGACACAATTTACGACACCCTCGAAACATCGATGCTCGGCAATCCGATAGATGAGAATTCGCTGTGACGCGTCTACAGCTTGGTAGGGGTTCTGTAGGATTTCAAGCCCATCCCTCTGAGACTACCTCCGATCTTTGCAATTACTCCTGGCGCGTCTGTGCCAATCTTACACACTAAGGACTGGACAAACAGAGATAGGCTTTCGACTTCTACAATGTCGCTCTGAAGTCCTGATGCTTTTACAGCGTTCTCCGCTTGCGTTCTGTTCGCTCCAACCACTATTACCCTATCAAAGGGATACTTTCTCCACGAAACAATACGGTCTCTAGCCTCGTCCTCCATCTCGACGGAGATGTTCTCCCCCTGAAATTCCGTCACAGTCATCCTTAGCGGTACATAATCGACCAGTGCATTACTATCCAGAATTTCTCTAGCCGACTTAGCCTCTCCGTCTGCCAATTGCGCCCTCATTCTGTGAAGCGGGTAAAGAGCATCTTTTGGAGCCGGGTCCTGAATTCCAATATCGACATAGACCCCGTAACCAATTCGGCCGGCTCCAGCGACGAAGCCTCTCACAATGTCCCACTTCCCTAGTTTTGCTCGGGAGACTGGGGCCTCGCCTTGCTCTTGTCTGAGTAGGTTGAGAAACGCGTCCGCATCCTCGCCTTTGGCCCTGATCTGGAGCCACTGTCCTTGGAGGCTAAAGTCTGACACCATTTTGAGGCCTTTAGCTTGTGCGGCCAAAACTCTGGCGATGACCTGCGAGCCTTGTTTGAGGGCTTGCGGTGGGATTTTCTCGGCGAGGGTGGCGACCTGCCACTCCTCTACCACTTTGCAGTCGCCTCGAAAAGGTCAGATCTTGTCAGCGTGGAATGCTGCGGGTCGTTCCTGGAGTTCCGACTCTAGCTTTCTCGATAGATCCTCTAGCACTTGGACTGTCCGAGAGTTATCTTCGCTGATCAGTTGGCCATTGCAGCTACTGCACCGGAAGGCGGACTCCATGGCTTCTTCGAAAGTCACTCTAACTGTGAGGCATGCTTTGCACATGAAGAAGCTGTGACCCTTTTCGTATTCTAAGCGTGTTCGCATCTTTTCCAGAGCCTTCTTTTTCCTGCTTCTGACGAACGCGTCTAGCTGATCTGGTTGCAGCTTCCAGTGATAGATGAACCACCCTGTCTTCTCATCCCGACTCCGGACAACGGTGACTAGCGCGTGGTTGTACAGCTTGTAGAGAACTCTGCGGGCAGCGTTCAGCTTGACGTTTGCATTGACTGCGATAATATCGTCAGTAGTTGTCCCAGCGTCAGATAGTGCCTGGACGACGCTGAGAGCTTCCTGTCCTCCGAAGAAGCTTGCCAGTCGTGCAAGATCATCATGATTAGACCCCATGCTCTCAAAAATCCCTCGTTAACACCCTATATTGTGCGCTTCTCCAATTTAATCTATTAGCCTAAAACGACCGGGTCCAAACATGGGACGGGTTATTGTGCTCCGAATGGGGCACCGGTTCTTCAGGGATTCAAGGGTTACAACCCACGTCTGTCTCACAGCACGTGCGCTCGGGGCTGACGGTGTCATAATAGCGGATAGGGAAGATAAGACTGTTGAAGCTACTATCAGGGAAGTAGCCGGGAGATTTGGAGGAGACTTTTCGATCGAATCGGGAAAACCATGGAGAAAAACGATTCGAGACTGGAGAGACAAGGGTGGAAAAATTGTCCACCTGACCGCCTATGGATTGAGACTGCCTGACGTTATTCAAGAAATCAACAGGTCTAATGGAAATCTTCTCGTTGTTGTGGGGTCGGAGAAGATGCCTGGAGAAGTCTTCAAACTGGCGGACTGGAATGTCTCGGTGACGAACCAGCCGATGAGCGAGGTCGCCGCCCTCGCAGTCTTCCTCGACTGGCACCTCCAACATCATGCCCTCGACAAAGCCTTTCCAAATGGACAGATCGAGATCGTTCCGTCAAGTGAACAAAAGCTAGTCCGAAAGATCGTCTCCGTCCAAAAAGCAGATTAGGCAGAATTCACTATAGAATAGTAAACCTCAACTTTTGTTCCCATGAATTCTCCGAAGCTCGCGGCTTCCTCCTTGACAAGCTGTTTTCGGGCTGAGCTGAGATTCCTGAATGGCTTCACCGTCACTTCAGTGAGACTGCTCTTACGTTGGGCCTGAACCCCACATAGGCCCGAAACGACGTTCTCAATCTGCCCTTTTCGGGCTCGTTTGGCAAGATGATGTCTCGACAAGCGCCAAGAGTTCACCTGAGCTTTCGAGAGGTTTATGCCCCATACCATCCAACAATCCAAGAGTGACGAATTTGTCCTTGACAAATGTTAGAGTTGACTCATTGGGAATAAGAGCCTGTAAGCCATGTTGAAAATTCACGAGGCAAATCCTGAAGACGTTCCTTTGATTCTGTCTTTCATACGGGAGTTGGCGGAGTACGAGCGGGAGCCCAACGCGGTTCGAGCTACGGAAGACGACTTGCGTAGAGATGGCTTCTCAGCTAATCCCAAGTTCAGAGTGATCATTGCAGAGTCGGATGGCAACCCAGCCGGAATGGCCTTCTTTTTCCACCACTACTCCACGTGGCAGGGCAGGCAGGGACTCTTCCTAGAAGATCTCTTTGTCAGGCCACAGTTCCGAGGCAAAGGCATCGGCAAGGCCCTCATGGTTCATCTCGCACAGGTCGCGATCGCGGAGCATTGTTACGGGATGAGATGGGAAGTGCTCGACTGGAACACGACTGCAATAGAAGTGTATCAGAAGCTAGGGGCTCGGTTCCGAGAGAATTGGCGAGTCATGCAGATTGCGGGCGAAGATTTGAAACATCTATCTGAAACAGAAATGTGATCGGTCATCCGGACTCTCAGGGAATGTTGGCTACGGTCCGAATCGCCTCAAACGCCTTCCCGAAATCTTCAATCAAGTCCTCGGTCGCCTCGACTCCGACCGATACTCGAATTAGTCCGTCAGTGATCCCGAGCCTCTTCCTGTCTTCCG
>Ga0137365_10004004_pt1 | contig 11812 bp, 9 predicted proteins | sample SagtaG_9_FD_104799 | JGI IMG/M metagenome (GOLD analysis project Ga0137365, IMG submission 104799) | Vadose zone soil microbial communities from Sagehorn Ranch, Mendocino, California, USA - Sage1_L_40_16 metaG | ecosystem: Environmental > Terrestrial > Soil > Vadose zone | place: USA: California... | reverse complement strand
GGTCGGCCTGCGGCACGCGGGGCTCAAGGCGCTGGGCAGCCTGCGGATGGAGAAGGGCTACCGCGACTACGGCCACGACATCGACAACACCGACACGGTGCTGGAGGCGGGGCTCGGCTTCGCGGCCGCGCTGGACAAGCCGGGCGGGTTCATCGGCCGCGACGCCGTGCTCGCCCAGAGGGAGCGCGGGCCGCTGCGCCGCAGGCTCGTGCAGGTGCTGGTGACCGACCCCGAGCCGCTCATGTTCCACGCCGAGGTCGTCCGCCGGGATGGCCGGCCGGCCGGGTACATCCGTTCGGCGTCATACGGGTTCACCCTCGGCGGCGCGGTCGGGCTGGCGATGATCGACGCTGACGAGCCGATCAGCCAGGCCTGGCTGGACGTCGGCGAGTGGACGGTCCAGATCGGGGACGCGGTCTACCCGGCCGCCGTGTCACTGCGCCCCATGTACGACCCGGGGAACAAGCGGATCCAGGCGTGAGGCGCCGTGACCGTCTCCTTTCCTGTGCGGTCCGCCACGGTGCGGGCGAACGGTCTTGAGTTCGGGCTGCTGGAGGCGGGATCGGGCCCGTTGGCGCTGTGCCTGCACGGGTTTCCCGACACCGCCCACACCTGGCGGCATCTGCTGCCGGCCCTCGCCGGGGCCGGGTTCCACGCGGTGGCGCCGTTCATGCGCGGCTACGCGCCCACCGCGGTCCCCGCGGACGGCGCGTACCAGCTCGGCGCGCTGATCGCCGATGCCGTGGCCCTGCACGAGGTCCTGGGCGGCGGCGGGGACGCGGTGCTGATCGGGCACGACTGGGGAGCCGAGGCCGCCTACGGGGCGGCCGCCCATGCCCCGGACCGGTGGCGGCGGCTGGTGACGCTCGCGGTGCCGCCCGCGTCCCTGGACCCGGTGCTGTTCAGCGACTACGAGCAGCTCAAGCGGTTCTTCTACCTGTTCCTGTTCCGCGATCCGCTGGGGTTCGCCGACGCGCTGGTGGCCAGCGATCAGATGTCGTTCCTGGACCGGCTCTGGCATGACTGGTCACCTGGCTACGACGCCGGTGAGGATCTGGCCCGGGTCAAGGAGAGCCTGCGGGAGCCGGCGAACCTGGCCGCCGCCATCGGCTACTACCGGGCAGCGGGGGCCGCGGGCGGCTCCGGCGGATCTTCCGGGGCGGCAGGGGCCGCGGCCGGCTCCGGCGGATCATCCGGGGCCGCTGGCGGTCCGCATGAGACCGCCGGCCGGTATGCGGCCGAAGAACAGGCGGCCGGGCGCCAGGCGCCGCAGCCCACCCTCTACCTGCACGGGGCCGCCGACGGCTGCATCAGGGTGGAACTGGCCCGGGGCGCCGAACGCCTCCTGGCCCCCTCCTCGCGGATGGCCGTGATCGAGAATGCGGGCCACTTCCTGCAGCTGGAGAAACCCGGCGAGGTCAACGAGCACATCCTCGCCTGGATCAGCGGCTAGTGGGCTTTGGTGCCGATCGGTACACGTAACATACACGTTAGTGTACGATTGGTGTATGGGCAAGGTCCGCACGAACATCGAGATCGAGGACATCTACGTCCAGGCAATCATGAACCGCTACGGGGTGCGGACCAAGACAGAGGCCGTCGACCTGGCCCTACGGCACCTGGCCGGCCAGCCGATGACCCGCGAGGAAGCACTAGCGATGCGGGGTGCGAACGCCATCGCGGAGCCCCCGGCTGACGCTCAACCTCGCGGTGCTGCGTGATCCTCGCCGACACGTCCGCCTGGGTCGAGTACGACCGGGCGACGGGCAGCGCCGTCGATCAGCGCCTGACGGCCCTGATCGCAGCTAACGGCCTGGTCGCGGTCACCGAGCCCGTCATCATGGAGGTGCTCGCCGGGGCGCGCAGTGACCGTCGGGAATCTGACCTGCGTCGGCTGTTGCTGCGGTTCGAGTTGCTGGCCTTTGACGTGGTGGCCGACTTCGACGGCGCCGCGCGCCTCTACCGCAACTGCCGCCGCGCAGGTGTGACCCCGCGGGGGATGGTCGACTGCATGATCGCCGCCGTGGCGCTGCGCCGGGGAGCCACGCTGCTTTCCCATGACGCCGACATGGATCGCCTAGCCGAAGTCACCGGGATCGCCCTGGACGAAGCGTCGCTCCGCGCAACCTGATCCGGCTACCCAGGCGACGGACGGGCAGGATGCTGTGGGTGCGGGGAGGGCGGACGCCAGCCAGGCGGCGATGTCGGCGATAACCGCCGGGTCCACGTGCTGGGCCGGCTCGTACTCCGCCGGCGAGGACGGGCCGCTGCCGGGGAAGAACAGGTGGTTGTCGGAGTCGTAGACGCGGATCGTCACGTCCGGGCGGCCGGCCAGGCCGGCCTTCCAGCCCGCCAGGTCCTCGGCGACTGTCGACTGGTAGTCGCGGCCGCCCTGGAGGATGAGAACCGGCTTGCTCAGCGCCGCGGCGGCCGCCGCCGGGTCATATCCGCGCAGGTCCAGCCAGTAGGGCGCGGGCACACCGAAGGGCAGCTCGCCGTCCGGGGTCGAGGGCGACAGATCGGGGCTGTCGACCTCCTCCGCCTGGCGGGTCATCGCCTCGATGGCGGGCTCGGACGCGGCGGCCGTCGCGGGGTTCAGCGAGGCGAGGTAGCGGACCTGCCGGACGGCGGCCCAGTGCAGCGGCTGCGTCCCGCCGGCCAGGATGACCAGCCCGGCGACCGACGGCTCGGCCGCCCCGACGCGAGGGGCGACGGTGCCGCCCAGGCTGTGGCCGGCCACGACCACCCGCCCGGCGTCGACGGCCGGGTGATGGCAGAGCAGGCGGATGGCCGCGGTGGCCTGGGGCAGGTACTCGTCGGCCACGGTGAAGCCGCGGTCCTGAACTACCTTCTCCCCGTGGGCGTAGGTGACCTTGTCGCAGCGCAGCACCGCCACGCCGCGGCTGGCCAGCCCCCACGCGAGGTCCTTGAACGGCTTGTTCCGCCCGATCGTCTCGTCGCGGTCGTTCGGCCCCGAGCCGCCAAGCAGCACGACGGCGGGCCGCGGCCCGCCCCGGCGCGGCAGGCTCAGCGTGCCGGGCACCGCCAGCGGGCCGGAGCCGACCGTCACGTCCTGCTCATCGAACGCCGCCGGGTCCGCGTAGTCCGGCGGCTGCCATGGTCCGGCCGGCTCGGCCGCGCTGGCGGGTGCCAGCTGGATGCCCGTTAGCCAGCCCGCGTCGGCGACCGATATGACCGCGGTCACCTCGCCTCGCTCGAACGACACCGGGATCTTCACCAGCACGCCCCCCGGCCCGGCCGGCTCGCTCACCGGCTCGCCAACGGCGGTAACCGGGCCGCGCTGGGCGATCTCGGCCGCCCAGGCGGCATGGAGCGCCTCGGCCGGCACCATCGCGCGCAGAGGCGGCGCGAACAGGTCGTGGATCTCCTCGAAGCGTCCCGCCTGCGCCAGGTCGAGGACGGTCATGCCGGTCGTGGCCGGCGCGGTCGCCGTCATGGGTTCCTCCGTTTTGGGTTCGGGCTTGGTGGCTCAGCACGGGGGGCATCGCCTCCCGGGCGGGAGGCGGCCTCGTCGTCAGGGTGGGCTGCGGCCCCCTCCTCCGGATGGGGGGCGGCCTCGCTGCCGGGGAGCAGGACGTACCCGAGGATGCGCCGCTTCCGGCCTGGGCGCGGCGGGTTCGCCAGCCGGGGCTGGAGCACCCGGGTCAGCTCACGCAGCAGTTCTGCGTACTCGGCGTCGTCGAGCCACAGGCCGGCCATGCGGTAGCCCACCCCGTCGCGCAGCAGGTCGATGTCGCCCCGGGCGAGGTAGCGGTCGAAGTCGCCGAGGAGCCCGGCGACGAAGGCCATGAAGGCCTGGCGGTGGTCGTCGGCGCTCATCGCGGCGACCTCGTCCAACCCGATGGCCGCCGCAGTCAGGCGGAGCACATAGGTGCGTTCCAGCGCGCCGCGTACCCGCCGCTCGGCGACGACCGCGAGGACCCCGGCATTGACCAGCCGGGCCACGTGACGGTAGAGGCTGGCCGGGGGGACGTCCGCCAGCTCGGCGGCCAGGGCGCTGGTGGTGAGCGCCCGGTCACCGAGGAAGGCCTCCACGATCCGCAGCCGGACCGGGTGCAGCAGCAGGTCGGCGGTCGCCATGCCGCCTACCGTAGCTTATTGTTATCAAAACTGCGAACGTTAGCTATTGTGAGATTAGTGACGATCCCGGCGGTGACGCGAGCCGTTCCGTTCAGAGCATCTCAGCGATCCTGGCCGCGACCCGGGCGGTGGCCTGGGGATCCACCGGGCGGTACCGGATCTGGCGCCCGATCTCCCCGGCGATCGCCTCGCCGATCGCCTCGGGACTGGCGGCCGCGTAGTCCATCCGCCGTCCGGCGCCGTAGCGGGCCAGCCGGTGGGGGACGTGGAAGGTCTGCTCGAAGTGATGGCCGAGCGGGAAGTAGAGAAACGGCCGGCTGCTGGCGACGAGCTCCATGGTCGTGGTGAGCCCGCCCTGGACGACGGCCAGGTCGCAGGCGGCCAGATGGCGGTACAGGTCGTGGACGTACGCGTGCACCTCGACGCCGGGCACGGCCGGCAGCCGCCGCGGGTCGATGCGGGGGCCGGCCACGGCCACCATGCGCAGGCCCGGGACTGCCCGTTCCGCCTGCGGGTAGGACTCGATGACCCGGCGGAGCAGGTGCGCGCCGGCGCTCGATCCGCCGACGGTCACGACGCATACCTTCTCGCCGGCGGCGTAGCCGAGTTCCGCCCGCAGCGCGTCCCGGTCAGCCAGGTCCGACGGGTCGAAACCGGTGATGTAGTCGCCGGAGAAGTCGTAGTGGGCCTCGGTCCACTGCCGGATGCCGGGCAGGCCGGGCCCGAACGAGTCCGGGACGATGTCCTCCGGCGCGCCGACGAAGATCGCCCGGTCCCGCAGCCGCGGGTGGCGGGCGATGTGCCCGATCATCTCGGCGTTGTAGTCGGCGGTCAGGGATGCCTCACGCCGGCCGCCGTCGGGCATGGGGAGCCAGCCCACGAAGTCGGTCAGCCACACGTACGCGGCCCGCTTCTGCGCGGGGTTCTCGTGCAGGTAGTAGTCGAGCTCCCACGCCTCATCGCCGACCCACAGGTCGTAGGGGTCGTCCCGGACGATGTCATGGAAGACCATGAAGTTGGCCAGCAGGATCTCGTCCATCCGCCGCCAGGCCTGGAAGCAGTGCAGGTCGTGGTCGGCGCACTCGGACTCGATGTGGCCCGACTCGCTGGCCAGCGCGCGGGAGGCGGGGTGGATCCTTTCGCCCCTGGCCGCCAGGACCGCGGTCACCGGGTGCTGGGCCAGCCAGTCGATCTGCAGGCCGGGACGCAGCCGGCGCAGTTCCCCGGCGATGGCCACATCCCGGCGGGCGTGGCCCAGCCCGATGGGGGAGGAGATGTACAGCACCCGCTTCGCGCGGCCGCGCCGCCGGCTCGCGGGCCGGGCCTTGGCCGCGTCAGGCCCGGGTGCCTCCCGGCCGGGTCCGGGCGCTTCCGGGTGATGCCCGGCCGCCTCAATGAACTCGCGGATGAGGAGGTTGACCTTGACCGGGTCGCGGGCATGGGGCGAGTGGCCGGAGCCGGCCAGCTCGACCAGCCGGGCCCGCGCCCCCAGGGCGGCGGCCAGCTTCCGGCCGGCGCCGGGCCCGACGATGGCGTCGTCGGCGCCCTGGATGACCAGGCAGGGGCAGCCGGCCGCGGCGAGCAGCGGCGAAATGTCGTCCCCCGCGTCGCGGATCGCGCCGCGCCGCGTGTCGGCCAGCGTCTCGGGTGCGGTCTCCAGACCCCAGCTGACCCCGTCCTCGATCTGCTTGGTCGAGTGCGGCTCGGTGAACACCTGCGAGAAGAAGAACTCCAGGAACCCGGGGTAGTCGCGCAGCCAGTACTGGGCGTTGTCCTTGGCCCAGCCCGCGTCGCCGTCGAGCGCTTCCTCAAACCGCCGCGCGAAGGGCAGCCTGGCCGGTGAGAACGGCGCCAGCGGCGTGGTCGGGCAGATGAAGATCTGGCCCGCCACCCGTTCCGGCCTGGCGGCGGCCAGGTGCAGCGCGTAGGACGCGCCGCGGGACAGCGAGACGACCACGGCGCGGTCGGTGCCGGTGGCGTCCAGGACGGCCAGGGCGTCCGCCGCGTATTCCGCGGCGATGTAGCTGCCCGCCCCGGCCGGCCGGCCGGACCGGCCGTTCCCCCGCCCGTCGAAGGTGACGACCCGGTAGTGGCGGGCCAGGTAGGGCACCTGCATCTTCCAGGTCAGCGAATGGACCACGGACCACGACGGCAGGAGCAGGATGGTGGGCCGGCCCCCGCCGAACACCTCATAGAACACCTTGACGCCGGCGCGCTCGACGTAGCCATCACGGTCAGGCTGGCGTGCTCTCATCGTTTCTCCCCGGATCAGGATCCGGCCACCTCGACGCTACCGTCTGCCGCCGTCGCGCCCGGCGACGGCAGGCCAGAGACGCCGCCCCGTGCCCTCCTTCCCCAGGCCGGCCAGTGGCCGGGGAAGGAGGGCAGCTCACGGGCTTGTCCCGGCGTGCGGCGGGCCCGCCACCGATCAGATACGTGCCTCGTACACCAGGTTGAACGGCGTCTCGCTGACCCGCTGGAAGCGGCTGAGGCCGGCGCTGGTGACGACGCCGCGGATCCGGGCTTCGCCGGCCTGCGCCCCGAGCGCGAGCCCGACGTCCTGCGAGAGCGAGGCGGGGGTGCACAGGAGAGTCGAGAAGCCGTAGTACGCCCGCCCGACCGGGTTGAGGTTGTCCTCGACGCGGTCACCGGCCGCGGGCTCGACGATCATCCAGGTGCCGTCGGGCGCGAGCGACTGGCGGACGTGCCGGGCCGCACCGGCGGGGTCGCCCATGTCGTGCAGGCAGTCGAACATGGTCACCAGGTCGTACTCCTGGCCGGAGTACGACGAGGCCGCGGCGGTCTCGAAGCGGACGCGGTCGCTGACGCCGGCCTCGGCCGCCCGCTGCCGCGCGGTCTCGATGGAGCCCGCGTGGTAGTCCGAGCCGGTGAAGGTCGAGCGCGGGAACGCCTGGGCCATCAGGATCGTCGACGCGCCATGGCCGCAGCCGACATCGGCGACCGTCGCGCCGCGCTCCAGCTTGGCTACGACACCGTCGAGGGCCGGCAGCCAGGCGGAGATGAGGTTGGCGTTGTAGCCGGGGCGGAAGAACCGCTCGCAGCCTTCGAAGACATCGTGGCCGTGGTCGTGCCAGCCGACACCCGCGCCGGTCCGGGCCGCCTCCGTGATCCGGGGCGAGTCGGTCACCGAGCCCAGCGCGATCTGGAAGAAGCCCGGCAGGTACGCGGGGCTCGACTCATCGGTCAGCGCGATCGCCTGCTCGGCGGGCAGGGTGTAGCGGCCGGTGTCGGGGTCGTAGTCGATGAACGCACCGGCGGCTTGCGCGTTCAGCCACTCGCGTACGTAGCGCTCGGCGGTGCCGGTGCTCTGCGCGAGCTCCGCGGGCGTCAGCGGGCCGGCCCCGGCCATGGCCTTGTACAGACCGAGCCGGTCGCCCATCACCACGAGCGCGGCGTTGAGGGTGGCGCCGACCTCGTCGACGGCCCGGAACACAAACGCCATCAGCTTGTCGACGTCGACGGCGGCCGGCTCTTGGATTGTGGACATTGTCCCCTCCTCGGATTTGACTGTGCTCCGGACCGTATGAGCAGCCGGGAAGCCTCCGCTTCCGGGACGCCCCCTAGTCCGGGCCGCGCTGGCGCCCCGTGGCATCAGGGCCCCCGTACACTCACAGCCATGTTGTTCGGGCGTGATCAGGAGCAACTGGCGCTTACCCGGCTGCTCCAGGACGCCCGCTCCGGCCGCAGTGGCGTGCTCGCCGTTATCGGTGAGGCCGGGATGGGCAAGTCCGCGCTCCTGGGCTATGCGGAGGAACAGTCGGGCGGGATGAACGTGCTGCGGGCCCGGGGCGTGCAGTCCGAGGCCCACATTCCCTTCGCTGGCCTGTTCGAGCTGCTGCGCCCGGCGCTCGCCTGGGTCGACCGGATCCCCGGGCCGCAGGCCGACGCGCTGGGGAGCGCGCTCGCGCTGCGGCCCGCCCGCGACCAGGACCGCTTCGCGGTCGGCGCGGCGACCCTCAGCCTGCTGGCGGCCTACGCGGACGAGGCCCCGGTCGCGGTCCTCGTCGACGACGCGCACTGGCTCGACGGGTCCAGTGCGGATGCCCTGCTCTTCGCGTTCCGCCGCCTCGTCGCCGAGCCGGTAGCCGTGATCCTGGCCGTCCGGGAGGGCGAGTCGTCCCTCCTCGACGGGGCCGACGTGACCAGGCTGCGGCTGCCGGGCCTGGACCGGGCCGCGGCGGCCGAGCTGCTGAGACGCCAGCCGGCCGGGCCGCTCCGCCATGACCTGGCCGACCGTCTCCATGACGAGACCGGCGGGAACCCGCTCGCCCTGCTGGAGCTCGGCGCAGACCGCGGCCGGCTGGCCAGCCTGCCGCCCGGCACGCCGCTCGCCGTGGGGGCGAGCCTCGCCGAGGTTTACCTGCTCCGCTTCCGGTCGCTTCCCCAGCGCACGCGCGACGCCCTCGTCCTCGCGGCCGCGAGCGACAGCGGCGAGGTGTCGGTTCTCGCCAGCGCCGCCCCGGCGCTCGGCCTTGACGTCTCTGACCTCGTGCCCGCCGAGGCCGCGGCCCTCATCAGCGTGAGTGATGCCCGCGTCGAGTTCCGCCACCCGCTCGTCCGGTCGGCCGTCTACGGCGATGCCCGACCCGACCGCCGGCGCGAGGTGCACCGTGCCCTGGCCGGCGCCCTGCCCGACACCGATGCCGACCGCCGTGCCTGGCACCTGGCCCTGGCCGCATTCGGCCCGGACGAAGCGGCCTCCTCCGCGCTGGAGCAGGCGGGCCTGCGCGCCCGGCAGCGCAGTGCCTACGACGTCTCGTCACGGGCGTTCGAGCGGGGCGCCCGGCTGGCGCCCGATGAGGTCTCACCGGGCCGGCTGCTCTACGCGGCCGCCGACGCGGCCTGGCTGGGCGGTCTGGCCGACCGCGCCGCAGCGCTGCTGGACGAGGCGCGCCAGCGCGCGTCGCCGCGGGATCTGGCCATATCGATCGAGCACCTGCGCGGTCACATCGCCGCCCGCCGCGGGCCGATCGGTGACGCGCAGCAGATCCTGCTGGCCGCCGCCGAGCAGGCCGCACCGGCCGAACCCGGCCGCGCCGTCGTGATGCTCGCGGAAGCGGTCAACGCGTCGTTCTACGCCGGCGACGCGGCGGCCATGCGCCACGCCGCGGACCGGATCGCCGCGCTGACCCCGGCGGACCCGGACGACCGGACCGCGTTCTTCGCGCTGAGCGCGCAGGGGATGGCGCTGATCTTCTCGGGCGAGGGCGAGCGCGGCGCGGCCGCGATCCGCGAGTCGGTCGAGGTGCTCGAGCGCTCCGACCTCCGGCGCGATCCCCGCCTCCTCGCCTGGGCCGCCATGGCGGCGCCCTGGCTCCGGGAAGCGCACGTCGGGCGGGCGCTCGCCGAGCGGGCGCTCGAGGTCGCCCGCCGCAGCTCCGCCGTCGGCGTGCTGCCGTTCGTACTGACGCACGTGGCCATCGACCAGGCCGCCACCGACCGGTGGGCCGAGGCGCAGGCCAGCTTTCATGAAGGGATCGGCCTCGCCCGGGAGACCGGTCAGCGCACGGAACTGGCCACCTCCCTGGCGCGCCTGGCGTGGCTGGAAGCGAGGCAGGGCAGGTTCGACCAGAGCCGCCTGCACGCCGCCGAGTCGCTCGGCCTGTCCCGCGAGTTCGGCCCTGGCCTCTCCGAGGTCTGGGCGATCACCGCGCTGGGCGATCTCGAGCTCGGCTGCGGCCACCCGGCGCAGGCCCTCGGCCACTTCGAGGAACAGCAGGCCGTGCTCCGCTCGCGTGGCATCGGCGACGTCGACCTGTCGCCCGCGCCGGAACTCGTGGAGCTCTACCTCCGTCTCGGCCGGGGCCCGGACGCCGCTGAGGCCGCCGAGGGCTACGAGCGCGGCGCGGCCGCCAAGGCCCAGCCATGGGCGCTCGCCCGGGCCGCCCGCTGCCGGGGCCTGCTCGCGGCCGACGATCACGCCGACCGCCATTTCGCCATCGCGCTCAGCCTGCACGACCAGACGCCCGACGTCTACGAGACCGCCCGCACCCGCCTCGCCTACGGTTCCCGGCTGCGGCGTGCCCGCCAGCGCGTGCGGGCGCGCGACCAGCTGCGCGCCGCGATCGACGCCTTCGACCACCTCGGCGCCGAACCGTGGTCAGAGATGGCCCGGGCCGAGCTCGCCGCCACTGGCGAGACCGCACGCCACCGGGACCCGGTGACCCTCAACCAGCTGACACCCCAGGAACTGCAGATCGCCATCCGGGTGGCCGGAGGGCTGACCACCCGTGAGACCGCCGCGGCGCTGTTCCTCAGCCCGAAGACGATCGAGTACCACCTGCGCAACATTTACCGCAAGCTCGCCATCGGGTCGCGAAGCGACCTGGCCGCGGCGATGGACCGGCCCCAGTTAGGGCTGCCGCCGGGCCGGGCTGCTCCACCGGCGGGGTCAGACGCCCGGCGTGACCCGCGGGAAGCGCTCAGTCATCACGTTCACCGGCCCGGGCACCCCGGTCTGGCTGAAGTGCCCTGACCGACCGTGACCTGCGGGTGCGCGGCTTGCGCCGACAAACCCCTGATACGAAGCCGCCGGGGACGAGGTTCGGACTAGGGGTATCACCGAAGCGGCGGCCTGCGGCTCGGGCCTAGGTTCAGGGCACAGCCGACACCTTGGGGAGGATGCAATGGCCGCGGTCGGGGAACATGGCGTGAGGGTCATCACGGAGACTGGCACCGCCGGGATCGTGTTCGACTCGGCGGGCACGGGCGATCCGCATCTGCTGTTCCTGCACGGGTGGTGCGGCGACCGCAGTTTCTTCGCCCCGCAGTTCGATCATTTCGCGCGCTCGCACCGCGTCGTCAGCATGGACCTGCCGGGGCACGGCGAAAGCCGGGCACCGGCCACGTACACGATCGACGGCCTGGCCGCCGATGTCGCCGCGCTGGGCCACCAGCTCGGCCTCGGACGGGGCGCCCTGGTCAGCCATAGCCTGGGCGCGATGGTGTCGCTCGCGCTGGCCCAGCAGGCGCCGGAGCTCGTGAGCGCGGTGATCATGGTCGATCCCCCGCCGCTGAGCAAGGAGGTATGGAAGGACTTCGCCGCCAGCCTCCTGCCGGGATTCGAGGGCCCGGATCCCGCGACCGCCCGCCGGAGCTTCGTGGAGCAGATGTTCCTGCCGACCGATGACGCTGACCGCCGCGCCCGGATCGTCAAGACCATGTGCGCCGCGCCCGACGACGTCGCGATAGCAACGACGAAGGCGATGGCCGCCTTCGACGCGGCGGCGGTCCTGCGCGGCTGCGACGTGCCCGTCGTCATTATCTCGTCCGCGGTGCCGACGAACGGCGCAGCGTACCTGCAGGAGGTCAACCCGGCGATCACCCTCGGCCAGACCGTCGGGGCAGGTCACTTCCTCCAGCTTGAGGTACCCGAGCAGGTGAACCCGATGATCGAGCGCTTCCTCTCGATCAGCCCGGGGACCGCCGCCCGGTGAGGCATGCCGCGGCCGCTTGCCGCCGCCACGGGCGGCGTGACCGGAGCGGCGGTCAGGGGGCGCGGCGGCCGACGAGCACGGCCAGGCCGGTGGGCAGCCGCTCGGTTCCGAACGCGGAGGTGACGTTTACCTCGACGCCCTCGCCGGCCAGGAGTTCCGGTACGTGGGCGGTGGCGATCAGCACGTTGTCATGCTGCTCGTCGTCACGGCGCCAGGAGCCGTCGTCGTTGCGCATGAACACGGTGATCTGGCGG
>Ga0137365_10004002_pt1 | contig 11814 bp, 10 predicted proteins | sample SagtaG_9_FD_104799 | JGI IMG/M metagenome (GOLD analysis project Ga0137365, IMG submission 104799) | Vadose zone soil microbial communities from Sagehorn Ranch, Mendocino, California, USA - Sage1_L_40_16 metaG | ecosystem: Environmental > Terrestrial > Soil > Vadose zone | place: USA... | reverse complement strand
GGTTTTAAATCTCAGACCGTGGACATTCAACAGGGCGAAGAAGTCGGCATCAAATCCGTTACTCTGGTCGTGACCGGCGAGTACGCGTACGGACATCTGCAGACCGAGCGCGGCGTGCACCGCTTGGTGCGCATCTCGCCGTTCGACGCAAACAAACGGCGTCATACTTCGTTCGCGAGTGTTGATGTTGTTCCTGAAATTGCTGATACCGCTCCGATAGAAACTAATCCTGCGGACCTTGAAATCGACACGTTTCGCAGCGGCGGAAAAGGCGGGCAGAACGTCAACAAGGTCGAAACTGCCGTGCGGATTTTGCACAAGCCGAGCGGAATCGTGGTCGCCTGTCAGGCCGAGCGCAGCCAGGGACGCAATCGCGAGTTGGCGATAAAAATGTTGAAAGCCAAGCTTTACGAAATCGAGCAGGATAAAAAGCGCGCGGAAATCGATCGGCAATATGGAGAGAAAGGCGATATCGCGTGGGGCAGCCAAATTCGCTCCTACGTCTTTCAGCCGTATCAAATGGTGAAAGATCACCGCACCGGCGCAGAAACAAGCAATGTGCAAGCCGTGATGGATGGCGACATCGACATGTTTATGCAAGCGAAATTGCGCGGCGAGAAAGCGGCCAAAGACGAGGGGAATGACCTGTAGCGGCGCTCTATGAGCGCCGGAATTACTTCGTCGGCGGTCGCAGACCGCCGGTACAGGTGACAAGCCGTAGCCGAAATCGCAGATCGAACTCGCCGCCGTTGTGTTTGCGGCAACAAGCAAGACAAGCTACTGCGCGACGCACGCGGCGAACTCGCGGAAACTCCTGAAGACAATTCGGACAGCGATAGACGAACCGCGCTGCGTAAGTTCGCGCAGGAAACGGCAGATTGTGACAGCGCTTCTCGTCGGCGATTCCCAGGTCGATACAGGCCTGCCGCCACTCGTCACCGTGAGGTGAAGCCTTCCGTCGTCCCGCGCGAAATTGCGCGAGAATATGCGCTAACTCATGCCGTAAAGTCCGGTAAATTTCCGCGGGATGCTCGACTAGCCGCGGATTTAGCGAAATGAGTTTCTGGCGGTAATCAGCGCGTCCGGCAGCTGTTTTGAGACGTGGATTCCATTCGACCCGAAGCTCGTTCGCGATTTGAGTCGCGCCGTTCGCGTCCAATAGGTCGCGCGCGGTTTGCAGTAGCACGGCCGTCTCGGCTGTGGCTGTGGCTGTGGGGCAGGCGGCGGTCGTCTCGCCTGCCGGTCCGATTACCAATTCGCCAGGCGAGACGCCCGGCAGCCCCACATGCAAGATGCCTGTGCTACGGAACGCGAATTCGAGCTGCCTAAGCAACGGCATACGCGCTCTTTCGCGTGTTCAGGCGATCAACAATTTTCCGCACCGCGTCTCCAGTCGTCTTGATCTCGTCGGCCGTAGTGCACTTACCGAGGGAGAACCGAACTGCGGAACGCGCGCGCTCCATCGGCAGACCCATGGCGAGCAAAACGTGCGACGCAACGACCGATCCCACCATGCAGGCGGAGCCACTGGAGGCGCAGACGCCTTCCAAATCCAGCGCGATAAGCAGCATTTCAGAATCGATCCCGAGCAGACTCACGTTCAGCGTATTTGCCAGACGCGGCGTGTTCGCGCCGTTTTGTTTCGCATCCGCTACGTTCTGCGCAATTCGCGCCCACAATTCATCGCGTAATCGAGCTTCGCGCTCCTGTTCTTTCTCACAACCACGCAATGCACATTCTGCGGCCGCGGCCATTCCCACAATTGCTGCAACATTTTCTGTCCCCGGTCGTCGCTCGTTCTCGTGAGCGCCACCGAACATGATCGGCTGGATCGACAGACCACTGCGCAAGAAAAGAAATCCGACGCCTTTTGGTCCGTAGAATTTGTGCGCTGCGAAACTGCCCGCATCGACTAACGATCCGATGTCATCCTGAGCGGAGTGCAGCGAAGTCGAAAGATCCCGTGGCGTTACCTTTGAGGCTGCATGGCGGGATTCCTCGACTTCGCGCGGAATGACGAGTGGCATTTTGCCAAACGATTGCACCATGTCGCTGTGAAGCAGGACCCCGCGCTCGCGACATATTCTCGAAATTTCGCGCATCGGCTGAATTACGCCTGTCTCGTTGTTGGCGGTCATGATCGAAACGAGTCTGGTCTCAGGCCGAATCGCACCGGCAAGTTGATCAACGTCGACGATTCCATCACGCGAAACATTCAGCCACGTCACTTCAAAGCCTTCGCGCTTTTCCAAATATTCCAGCGCGTTCAGGACGGCGTGATGCTCCGCTTTGTTCGAGATGATGTGACCGCCGGAAGGGGATGGACGACGGGCGAGCCCGAGCACGGCGAGATTGCACGATTCGGTTCCACCACCTGTGAAAATCAGTTCGTGCGGTTTTACGCGCAGCAGCCCGGCCAGCTTGTCACGCGCGTTATCGATGGCCGCGCGCGCCTCTCGCCCAGCTGCATGCACGCTGGATGGATTTCCGAAGAGCCGGTCGAGATACGGCAGCATTGCCTCACGCGCCGCGTCACACAGCGGCGTCGTTGCGTTGTAGTCGAGGTAAATCATTCAGTCTTCCTCTTAATCTTCCTCTTGCTCGTAATCGTGGATTCGCGCCCTACCATTCATTCGCGAAATTCATCGCGTGTTGTAACTGGTTTGTGTTTTCGTTTCGGTACGATTCGTAATTGTTTCTCTTCGTAATACACGAGTGAATCCGGGGGCACGCTTTGGACCAGGAAAACGTTGCCACCAATTGTCGATCTTGCACCGATCACGGTTTCACCCCCAAGGACGGTCGAATTCGGATAGATGGTAACATCATCCTCCACTGTGGGGTGTCGTTTACCGCCCTTTTTGATTTTGCCGTGCTCGTCTTTCTGAAAGCTGCGCGCGCCGAGTGTGACACCGTGATAAAGTTTCACACGGGAACCAATCTCGGTGGTCTCGCCGATTACCACGCCGGTGCCGTGATCGATAAAAAAGTACGAGCCGATTTCCGCCCCAGGATGAATGTCGATCCCAGTCCGGCTGTGCGCCCATTCGGTCATGATGCGCGGAATCAGCGGCACCTTGTTGTAAAGCAGGTGCGCCATTCGATGAATGGCGATGGCCTCGAGCGAGGGATAAGCGAGTATGATTTCTTCATAACTTCTCGCAGCTGGGTCTCCTTCATATGCAGCATCGATGTCTGTCCAAAGAAGTCGGCGCACAGAGGGCAGGTCCCTTAGAAATGCAGTCAACACCTCTTCCGCTTTTGCTTCTGTTGCTTCATCCGGAGGAATTTTGCCGAGGCTCCTGCAAATTTCTGTTTTCAATCGTGCGTGCAAATTTCTTATGCGAGTGCGAGTTCTATCGGCCAGATCTTCCGAGCTCACGAGCGCTTCGCTGCGAAAGCCGGGAAACATCAGGCTCATCAATTCAGCACAAGCAGCCTCGATAGCGAGACGGGACGGAAGGGAGGCGGCTGCAGCGAGATAGTTGATGCCGCCTGTTTCCCCGTACGTCTGAAGCAGTTCGTTAACCGCATCGCGGTTCGTTGAGTCCATCGCAGAAAATATGCGCCTCCTTATGAGTAAAAAAAGCGAAACTATGGGGACGAGTTGTCATCGCGGTAAGGTTCGCCCGGATCGGAGCGAAGGGATCACTCTCGTGCAAAGGACCGAGCGTTACAGTAACTTCAAGCCACCAGATGAGCGTGTGGCTGATCGATTACGATTACGATTTGCCAAGGGAGTTGATCGCACAGCGGCCGCCCGAGCATCGTGACGACTCACGAATGATGGTGTTGCACCGTGATTCGCAGGCGATTGAGCATCGACAGTTCCGCGAACTGAAGACATTTTTGCGGGAGGGTGATCTTCTTGTTTTGAACGATACCCAAGTGCTGCCCGCCCGGCGACTCTCCAGCGATGGCGCAATTGAGTTCTTGTTTCTAGAACGGCTTGGCCCCAGGCGATGGAAATGTCTGGTCAATCCGGGCCGCAAAATGCGCGTGGGCGCTTCTGCAATGATCGAGGGTGCGGCGTTGTGTGTAGAGGAAATCACCTCTTATGGGGAACGCATCGTGGCGTTAAACGAAGATGTCGATCTTTATTCTGGCGGATCGCTGCCGTTTCCCCCTTACGTCCGACGCGAAAGCGACACCGACGATGCAACGCGTTACCAGACTGTTTTTGCCCATACGCCTGGTGCATTGGCAGCGCCAACTGCAGGTCTTCACTTTACTCCAAAGATTTTAAGCGAGATTCCGCACTCATTCGTGACGTTGCACGTCGGAACTGGAACGTTTTTGCCTGTACGCTCGGAGAATATTGCCGAGCATCGCATGCATGCCGAGCGCTTTTCGATTTCGCATTCTGCTGCCGACAGGATCAATGAGGCCGAGCGAATCGTAGCCGTGGGTACGACCGTGGTGCGGGTGTTGGAAGCGGCCAGGCGCGAAGATGGAAAGCTGAGGGTACAGGAAGGTACCACAGATATTTTCATTTATCCGCCATATCGGTTTCACGCCGTTGATGTTCTGCTAACCAATTTCCATTTGCCGCGTTCGACTTTGCTTATGCTGGCAAGCGCGTTTGCTGGGCGCGAGTTTTTACTTCGTGCCTATCAGGAGGCAATTCGCGAACGTTACCGTTTTTACAGCTACGGCGATTGCATGCTGATCTTGTAGCTCTTCCGCTTCCGCTTCTTTTGAATCTTCTTCCACCGACATAAAGAAGCAGAACCAGAGGAAGAGGAAGATTGCGAGGTCGCAGATTGTGCTATTATCCGCTCCAAATGCCCGAGCAACCCAGAGGCGAATTGGTTATTCAGACGATTGCGATGCCTGCGGACACGAATCCCAACGGCGACATTTTCGGTGGATGGCTAACCTCGCAAATGGACTTGGGAAGCGGAATTCTTGCTGCGAAAACCGCGAAAGCGCGCGTTGTTACTGTTGCGAGGAGGGGATGTCGTTTCTCCAGCCGGTACGGGTAGGGGACACCGTTAGGTGTTTTGCGCGAGTAGAAAGGATCGGGCGAACGTCGATGACTATTCCGGTAGAGGTATGGGTAACACGTTACATGACCGGCGAGGAGCTTCGCGTCACGCACGGCGTCTTCACTCTTGTTGCAGTCGATGAGTCCGGGAAACCGATTCCGGTGAAACGCGATGGTGACTAGTCGCAGGATTCCGAATCACTCTGATTAATGGCGCCCTTCGCTTATCTCTTTGAGCGGTTTCCCTCTTTCGGACAAACGTTTTGCTATCGCGAGGTTGCAGAGCTTTATCGACAAGGTGTTGCAGTTCCGATTTTCTCAATCCGGAATCCGAAAGATGAGCCCGTACAGGATTGGGACGCGCGCATCGTGCAGCGTGTGCATTATCTGCCTGAGGAAATGGAGCTACTGGATGACGTCCGCCGGGCTTCGAAAAAAGGAAAACTCGCTCCAGAAATTGTCGCTGCTCTCGATGGGTGGGGCCGGCGGACCGATTTTCTTCGCCTTTATCAGGCTGTTTATGTCGGATTACGCCTGCAAGAGGCGGGGATCAGCCATGTTCATGCGCACTTCGCTGGCATGGCAGCGCGTACAGCTTTCTGGATCGGCAAATTTTTTCCAATCACTTTTAGCTTTACCGCGCATGCCAACGACATTTTTGCGCCAAGGAAGTTTGAGATTGGTTTGGACAAACTTGTTGGGGCAGCGCGCGTAGTCGTTACTGAAACGGATTACGCGGAGAAATTCCTACGGGAGCGTTTTCCAGAATGCGTCGATCGAATCCATCGCGTTTACAATGGCTTGAACCTTGCCGAATTTCGACGCGCGACTTTTTCCTCCGATCCACCGTCGATCGTCGCGATTGGTCGTGTGATCGTCAAAAAAGGCTTTGCCAATTTGATTCGTGCGTGCGCGCTGCTCGTTGAACGTGGAAAATCGTTTCGATGCGAGATCGTCGGTGAGGGCCCGCTCGAGAATCAGTTACGCGCGCAGATAGAGCAGTTACGTTTGCAGGAGTTTGTTCAGCTACCGGGCCCGAAACCGCAGCATGAACTAAGGGCACGTCTCGCCAACGCGAGCGTCTTTGTGCTGCCGAGCGTACCCGAGCCTGAGGGTGGCATGGACAATTTGCCCACAGTCATCATGGAAGCGATGGCGACCGGACTGCCGGTCGTTTCAACCAGGGTCGGCGGGATTCCAGAGATGGTCATTGATAACCAGACAGGTTTTCTGGTGCAACCGGAGGATGCAGTCGCGCTCGCTGGAGCGATTGAAAAGGTGACTAACGACCGATCGCTAGGGCAAACACTTGGCCGGGCCGGTTACGAGCGCGCGCAAAAGCTCTTTTCGATTGAGAAGAACGTGCGCGAGTTGTGTGCACTGCTTTCCAGCGGCTGACACAGCTGCTGCTACAGTAGATCCCGGACGCGATTGACTGCGTGCAGGTAAACATGGTGCGGTCCGCCGCGCATCAGTTCTTCGCTCATCAAGCTCACTGGATCGTTTTTGCCTGCGGGCATCAACTGCGGCATGCGTTTTTCACTGGGTTTCCCACGTGAAACTTCCAAAAGATCGCCGCATTTGGCGTGAGCCACCAGGAATTCCACCTCGGGCGTTGCCACGGCAACTTCGCCGATTGGTTCTCCAGGCCGTTCGCGCAGTTCGACCTCGATCTTTCCGGCAGAGGAACTAACGAATGAAAACTTGTTCGCCGCATTTGTTCTCTCACTGCGCCAGTTTAGTTGGGCTGCAAGCCAGCCTGCAAAAAGGATGGCCGTCGATCGAAACCCGGGCGCGAAATCAATTCGCACGCTGTTAATCTTGGCAAAATGATGATGTGAGGCTGGATGATCGAAGAATTGCGCGAGTGCGAAACGGACATTGTCCAGTCGCGTCCAATTTAGGTCGCAAAGCACGATCCGTTGATTGGCTTCCTGTTCCGCGGATTCTAACAGGCGCATTTGGGCGCGAAAATCTTCCCAGTCCCGACTGTCATAGATGACTCGATCGACCCATGTCCAAAGTTGCGGATCCATCGGTTCACGGAACTCCTGTTGCCACCAGAGGTAAAACGGCAGGTCGGAATCCAGGTGCGAAAAAACTATGCTTGGCAGCAAGGTCGTACAGCCGCCTTTGAGCAGAAATGAAATTTGTTCTGAACAAACCTGCTTGTTCCCGGCTCCGCTAACGTGACAGTGCGCGCTGATCCAGGCTTCCACACGGTCTTCTTTTGCGTTGCAATCAGCTTCGATGACGATTGCCCGACAGGCGTGGTTCTCAGTAATGTTTGCCATCAACTGCGTGTTCTTGCTCAGCGAATCCGCGTCTTCGCTGTAAACGGCAAGATTGATGAGTGAGGCGCGGGTCGCTGCATCTTCGCTTTCCTGCCAAAGTTTTTTGAGTTCCTGGTCGATCTTACTGACCTCGACCGGGAGGCCTAACGAGTATGTTTCAGCGATAGCAGGCATCGTTAGAGTCGTCTCCAGGCCCGGCCGTCACCAGCGAGCAAATCATCCGCCGCTTCCGGTCCCCACGATCCGGCGGGATAAAAGAACAACTCGGGCGCATCCTTCTTCGCGTGCCACGCCTCTTCGATAGGATCGATGAAAGCCCATGCTTCCTCGACTTCGTCGCGGCGCGCAAAGAGTGTGGCATCGCCGCTCATCGCATCCAGCAGCAAACGTTCGTACGCTTCAGGGCTCGCTTTCCCAAAAGAGGTTCCGTAATGAAAATCCATTTTTACCGGCTCAATGCGAAAGCTCGTGCCCGGCACCTTGGCATGGATGCGCAGCGAAATTCCTTCATCCGGTTGAATCCGAATCACCAGCACATTCAGGTCATGCAAATCTTTGTTAAAGGGGACGGCCGGTGCTTTTTTGAAATGAATGGAAATCTCCGTTGCCGATTTGGGGAGCCGTTTCCCGACGCGCATGTAAATCGGCACCTCCGCCCAGCGCCAGGTGTCGATGTAAAGCCGCAACGCTACGAACGTCTCTGTTTGTGAATCCGGGTTGACGTTTTTCTCCTGCCGATAACCCACCACCGGCTGACCGTTAATAGCGCCTTTGGCGTATTGACCGCGGACGACGTTGGCTGCGATCTCGTTGCGCGACCAACGATGCAGCGATCGCACTACCTTGACTTTTTCATCGCGAATACTGTCGGCGCTCAAGTCCGTGGGCGGCTCCATTGCCGTCAAGCAAAGGAGCTGCAGCAAATGATTTTGCACCATGTCGCGCAGCGCGCCCGCGCGTTCGTAAAAGCCGGCGCGAGCTTCGACGCCGAGCGTCTCTGCCGCCGTGATTTGCACATGATCGATGTAATGTGTGTTCCAGAGCGGCGCGAAGATCGCGTTTGCAAAGCGCAGCACAAGAATGTTCTGCGCTGTTTCCTTGCCCAGAAAGTGATCGATTCGGTAGGTCTGTTCTTCGCTAAAGGAATTGTGAATGATGCGATTGAGGTCTCGCGCTGAGGCGAGATCCGTCCCGAAAGGTTTTTCGACGATTACTCGAGCCCAGCTCCCTTTGCAGGTCTGGTTCAAGCCGGCAGCTTTCAGGTTCTTGAGAATCGGCTCAAACTGATCGGGAGAAGCCGCAAAGTAAAAAAGCCGGTTGCCGCGGGTGCCATGATTTTTGTCGATTTCATCAAGGCGCTTCGCCAGGGCTTTGTAACCAGATTCGTCTCCGAATTCGCTCTGGTGATAGAAGATCGATTGCGCAAAATTCTTCCAGATTTCATCCCGCACGTTCTGTCGCGAAAATTTGCGGGTCGCCTCTTCAAGATCGCGCCGGAATTCTTCGTCAGTTTTTGGCCGGCGCGCGAAGCCGACAATCGCCACGGCTGGCGGAAGATCACCATCGGCAGCGAGGTTAAACAATGCGGGGACAAGTTTGCGATGGGTGAGGTCGCCTGTGGCACCGAAGATCACAATCGTGCATGGCTGCGGCACGGCGCGCGGAGACAAGCCTTCGCGCAACGGGTTCGGCTGCGGTTGTTCACTAAGGAGATTCATTGGCCAGACAACAGCGTCATTCCGAGTGAAGTCGAGGACTCCCTTGCAGCGACGTCAAAGGTGATACTGCGGGATCCTTCGACTTCGCTTCGCTTCGCTCAGGATGACAGCGCGAGCGAGGGTTCCGGTCTCTTCATATTGGTGGTGTTGGGATTTGTTTTTAAATCGGCAACGGAAATCTTCTCGTTAAGTCGAGGACTTTTCGATGCACTTTCTCCAGTGCTTCGGCGTCGGTGCGATTGGCGAGCGCTTCAGCAACCAAGTCCGCGATCTCCAACATTTCCTCTTCTTTCATGCCGCGCGTTGTGACGGCAGGGGTCCCGATTCGGATACCGCCCGGCTTGAAGATTGGATAGGTATCGAATGGGATGCCGTTTTTGTTTACTGTGATGCCGGCCCGATCGAGAACTTCCTGCGCTTCTTTGCCGTTAATTTCCTTCGGCCGAAGATCGACGAGCATCAAGTGATTATCGGTACTGCCGGAGACGATGCGATAACCATGTTTGGCTAAGCCGGCCGCAAGCGCTTTGGCATTCAGGACAACCTGCCGTTGATATTCGCAGAACTGCGGCTGGAGCGCTTCATGAAAGCAAACGGCTTTCGCTGCGATCACATGCATAAGCGGGCCGCCCTGCACACCGGGGAAAACGGTCGCGTCGATCTGTTTGGCGAATTTCTCTTCGCACATGACGATGCCGCCACGCGGCCCACGCAGACTCTTATGCGTGGTGGTCGTGACAAATTGTGCGTGCGGGATCGGACTGGGATGCTGACCACCTGCTACAAGACCTGCGATATGCGCCATGTCGATGAACAAAACTGCGCCAACCGAATCCGCGATTTGACGCAGTCGCGGAAAATCGATAATACGCGGATAAGCTGAGGCGCCGGCGGTGATCATCACTGGGCGAACCTCTTCAGCCTGCTTCTGCAACGCATCGTAATCGATTTGCTCTGTCTTCTCGCTGACGCCGTACTGCGAGACAGCGTAAAATTTGCCAGAGAAATTCGCGGGGTGCCCGTGCGTCAGGTGTCCCCCGTGCGCCAGATTCATGGCCAGAATCTTGTCACCCGGTTTGAGCATCGCGAAGTAGACGGCCATATTCGCTTGGGCGCCGCTGTGCGGCTGCACATTCACATGTTCGCAGCCGAACAATCGTTTCGCGCGATCAATGGCCAGCTGCTCGGCGATATCGACGTTCTCGCAGCCGCCGTACCAGCGCTTTCGCGGGTAGCCCTCGGCATATTTGTTGGTCAGCACACTGCCCTGGGCTTCCATGACTGCCCGACTGGTGAAATTTTCAGACGCAATCAATTCGATGTTTTCGTGCTGGCGCCTTTCCTCGGCCATGACGGCATCGAAGATTTCCGGATCGACTCTGCGCAAAGCGTCACCGTAACGGGGTTGAGCTTTTGATCCCGCCAACCCGATCTCGATGCGGTGAGGAAGGTGATCCATCGGATAAGAAGATAGCTCGCGGGCGCGCGTCGCACCAGGCCGCACCAGCTCACCCTGTTCGACGAATGCGAGCACGCTTGGCAGGGCATTGTTTATAATGCGAGCGCAATGCTCGTACACTTCGCGGCCAAGCCCGATCGGGTCCGGCACATCGCGCCACACCGTGGTTCCCGGCTCTTCAAATTCGCGAAGCAAAAACGATTTTTCAGCGCCGTGAGGAAACAATGTCTGGATTGTCTCAAGATGCGCGCCAGTCATGGCAAAAATATGTGTCGCTCGATCGACCAGCACCGCGGTAAGAGGCTGACTGCGCAGATTGCTAATGTCGACCCCCGCTTCTGCGCAGACTTCGACCGCATAAAGACTTGGTGGTTGGCCGCGCACTGCGTGCACACCGGCCGAAACAACTTCGATGTCTTTTCGGTTCCCAAGCATGCGGCGAAAAAGCCCTTCCGCAACCGGGCTGCGGCAGATATTACCCGTACAGACAAAGAGGACGCTTTTCACAATTCGGAAAGCGCGAGCGAGCGCAATCCCAACCTAGAATCGAACCGGTCCAAGTCAATTTGAGCCTTACACGGAATGACGGCTCCCCAGCCGTCGTTCCCTAGTCGTTCTATCCGCGAGGTAATTGCAATCTGAACCTGTGCCAAATGTACAAAACGAGAATCGCTCCAATGATGGATACAATTAATCCTCCGAGATGAAATTTGCCCCCTGCACCGGGCGGATAAAACAGGTGAGTCACAGCACCGCCGATGATCGAGCCGACAATACCGAGTACGACCGTCCACGTGATCGACAGATGCGTATGCATGAGCGCCTTGGCGACACAACCTACGAGGAAGCCGACGAAGATATACCAAATGAGGTGAAGCATACGTTCGTTGTAACTTCTACGATTTGGAAATTCAACCCGTAGCAATAGCAAAATTGCCGATCGGAAGCGATGTAAAAGAAATGACGAATGACAGATGACTAACGGGCAAAAGCGCGCTTTGGGGTTTTTGCCATTCGTACTTTGTCATTCCTTCGACATTCGTCATTAGGATTTCGTCATTCTCGTCATAATTGGCGCTTCTCGCAGACGCGTCTTATCGCTATTATCTGACGGCGGATGACCATCGACACGCTGCGACATGTGCCGTTGTTTGAGTCGCTCGATGACGAGGCGGCCCGGCAACTATGCGAATTGCTGGAGACCCGCGATTGCAAAGCTGAGACATTCTTGGTCCGCTCTGGTGACGAGGGAGACGCGATGTATATAATCGAGCGTGGGAAAGTCCGGATTTGCGTGCAAGCCACGGATGGACGCGAGGTGACGTTAACGGAATTGGACCGCGGCGATTTCTTTGG
>Ga0137365_10004001_pt1 | contig 11816 bp, 13 predicted proteins | sample SagtaG_9_FD_104799 | JGI IMG/M metagenome (GOLD analysis project Ga0137365, IMG submission 104799) | Vadose zone soil microbial communities from Sagehorn Ranch, Mendocino, California, USA - Sage1_L_40_16 metaG | ecosystem: Environmental > Terrestrial > Soil > Vadose zone | place: USA... | reverse complement strand
TCGAGTGGACGGGTGAACATTGCGATCGAACCGTTGGGGTTGCGCGGCCATTCCTCTCGCGGACGATCCCGGTAAAGCTCCAAACCGTTTTGATCAGGATCACGGAGATAAAGCGCTTCGCTCACACCGTGATCACTCGCGCCCTCGAGCGGGATTTTGGCCGCGACCAGCCGGCGGAGCGCGTCACCGAGTGTCGCGCGATCAGGATAAGCAATGGCCACGTGAAATAAGCCGGTGGTGCCCGGAGGCGGCGCCGAGCCGCCGAAACTTTCCCACGTGTTCAGTCCAATGTGATGATGATATCCGCCGGCAGAAATAAACGCTGCTTCCGTCCCTAGGCGTTGCATCAGCTCGAACCCGAGCACGCCGCAATAAAATTCGAGCGAACGTTCCAAATCGGAGACTTTGAGGTGCATGTGACCAATGCGCACTCTTGGATCAATGGAATGGAAATCTTTGCCGGGTGCGAACATTTGGTCAGAATTTCCGCTGAGACAGCGGACGCTACAGTAGTTCAGAATGGTGAGCGGACTACGCCGCCGTCAACGCGCAGAGCGGCGCCGTTGGTGGCGGCGCTCAGTGGGCTACAAACAAAGACGACCATGGCTGCGACTTCGTCGGGCGTAGCGAACCGCTTCAGCAGCGAAGATGGGCGCGCTTTTTCGAAGAATTCTTTTTCCACCTGCTGGCGAGTTTGTCCGCCTTGCGAGGCGAGCGAGCCGACAAAGTCGATCACTCCTTCGGAGGCGGTCGGTCCCGGCAATACTGCATTGCACGTGATGCCGGTGCCGGCGCACGTTTCGGCGATGCCGCGCGCGACTGCGATCTGCGCGGTTTTGGTCACGCCGTAATGAATCATCTCAGCGGGGATCTGTATGCCGGATTCGCTCGAGATGAAAACGATTCGACCCCAGCCCCGTTTCATCATCGACGGTAGATAGGCCCGACTCAGCCGTACGCCGCTCATCACGTTGACCTCGAAGAACCGGAACCAGTCTGCATCGGAGATTTGCTCGAACAGTTTTGGTTCGAAGATTCCGAGATTGTTCACCAGCACTTCAACGTCTGGGAAACGTCGCACCACTTCGTCAACGCCAGCTGCGTTGCCAAGATCAATCGCAATTCCTTCAAGTTTCGTGCTGGCGTTGTGTGAACGAATCCGCTCGATCGCAGTGTTGACCCGGTCGTCCGTGCGACCGTTCACGATGACGCGCGCGCCTTCACGCGCGAGTCCGTTCGCGATCGCGAAACCGATCCCGGCGGTCGAGCCGGAGACCAGCGCGAGTTTATCTTTCAGTTGCAGATCCATGTCTGATCATCGCTCGGGCGTCAGTCAGTGTCCTTGAGAAACGATTTTCCACAGAGTTTGTGCCGGATCGATTAGATTGAAAATCGAATAGGTATGGAAACGAACGGGCTACCCAAGCTGGACAACGTCATCTTTGGCGAAATCCAAGTGTTGCTCGCTGAGAAACGAACTTCCCTGGCTGGCCTGCGCACCGGTATCGCCGTCTTCGCTTTGCCTCTGTCGGTCCTGAGCGCGCTCATTGCAACGTCGCGCTATTACAGCATGGAGAAGGTGATGCCTCTGCTGGCGCCGCTGCTGCTGCTGAACCTTGGTCTGGTCGTGCTCGGCACCTGGCTGGTATTCCGTTCGATCCGCCGTATTGAAACTCGTTCGTTTCCCAACTCACTCGCCGCTACCCTCGCGACTTTATCTTCTATGTCGCTGATCCCATCAGCTCCATTCACCACTACGAGCACCGCATCCGAGAGCTCAGCGCGAAATATCGGTCAATCGCGCAGTTTATAGAGTAGCGCCGGGAAGTCGAAAGTCAGAAGTCAGAAGTCAGAAATCAGAAGGAAGAAGAAGGATTACTGATGACCGCGGAGCTCGGCTCGCGGACCAACGAAAAAACGACCGAAGCGACAACTACTACGGATTTCCGCTATCCGGTATTCGCAATCCGCGATTCTGGCCCTGCTACTTCTTGCCAGCGCGGGTGTAATTGATCTCCATCGTTTTCTTTTCCTGACCGCCGCGGTTTTCGTACCATTCAAGCATCATGTGATCTTTGTCGGCGATCTTCAGCACTTCGCGCACTTGTGATTTCATTCCGGGCACGGGTTCCATTTCGCTCGTGAAAGTGAACGACTTGGTCGCGGGATCGTACGTTCCTTCGGACAACTCGATGCCAGGTGCCCATGTTATCGATCCATGAGCCGACGAACTTTTTCTTTACGTTGTCATAGCCTTCGAGGCCCATGCCTTTGAATTGAACATCTTTCATTTTACCGTCTTCACCCGGCATCCTGCATTTTACCGGACACATCCATCACGACGAAGCGACCCCCCCATGACGTTCTTGCGGGTCGCGGTGCCTTTGGATTCCTGCGGCTTGGCATTTGGATCGGGATTCATCCAGAACTTAATGGTGTAATTCCAGTTGCCGTCGAGGCCGGAGAGAAGTTTGTGGTTCTCGTTGAGCTTCGAGAATTCCATCATTTGCTTCATCATCTCCTGCGGATTCGGCTGGCCGCCTGCAGTTGCTGCTTGGGCCGCGCTTGGGCTTGACGCAGTCGCCGGTGATGCGGCCGGGCTTTGCGCAAATGAGGAAAGCGCGATCAATGTCGCGAATAGAACTGCGAGTGATGGCATAAATGTTTTCATGACTGGATTCTGCCAGTGATCAATTAGGACTGGCAAGCGGCAAGTAATTTCAGATACAAAAAATCTGACGCCGTGCGTGCTCGGCGTAAGATTCGAAAATGAAACCAGAAAATCCGACAATTGAAATTTGTCCCGGCATCACGCGGCGGACGGTCGCGAACGGCAAGACGATGTATCAGATGCTCGCCACGCTCGCGGCCGGGAGTCGCATGCCTGCGCATTCGCATCCGCAGGAGCAAATCGTTCACATCGTTGAAGGCAAGATGCGACTCATTGTTGATGGCGTGCCGCACGAGCTGTCTACCGGCGATTCCTTCTACCTTGCCAGCAATGTTCCGCACGGTGTCGAAGTGATCTTGCCGACACGCGTGCTCGATACCTTCAGCCCACCGCGCGATGATTACCTGGCGATCGACGAAAAAGTTCGCCACGGCGCGTTGTAGCTAGTCTAGCGAAGGCAGAGCGCTGCGCTCAGCTCGAATCGCCTTGCTCACTCAGGCGTCCAGCCAGTGGGGCCGCGGACGAAGCATTCGGTCGAAAACGGCTCAAAAGCAGTGCGGTTCGGTTCCCAATGGTGTTGCGTGATGTTGCCGTCCGCCAGCGGCATCAAAAGCATCGGCGACCTTTGAGCGCGTGACGCTGGCTGAATTGGACTGTGGACCCGCTCCGGCATTCAGGATGACAACCATCCTAATCGAATCGCATCTGCCGCTGGCCGTGATCGGTGAAGCTTGCAAATGGCCCGAAGAACCGGAGTCAGGGCTGAGGATTTACTTCCTCGCATCAATAAAGATTTGCCAGCGCTTTACGCTCTCCAGTTTCAGGACGCCTTTCTGGAACCAAGGGTCGTTCTTTAATTTCTCTCTCACTTGATGTTCGTCTTCGGCGTTTACGATCAAAACAGCGCCCTGCGGCATCCCGTGTTCATCGACCAAGGGGCCGCCCATCACAATGAAACCTTCATCAACGAGCTGATCGATAAATGCGGCGTGCTCGTCCCAAAAGGGCTGCTCACGCGTGGCTTTCGATAAATCGCGGTTCGGACCGGGCGAAGAAATTGCCAGGAACGTATTTTTCATCACGCGACGAACTTCAGATGCGCGCGTGCATCGCGTCAACCTTTCGGCTCGTCTGCAATTCGAAGCACAACTTTTCCGCGCGTGTGATGCGTCGCGGCCTGTTGTTGTGCCGCGATTGCTTCGCTGAGCGGCAGAACTTGCGTGACGATTGGCTTGATCTTTCCGGCGTCGATCAGTTGCGCGATCTCTGTGAGATCTTCTGCATCAGGATGAACGGAGATACCAGCGCCGCGAATCCCGCGTTTCTTGAGCTCGACCCGATCTGGAAGGGCGACCAGCGACATGACAATGCCACCTTTCTTCACCACGTCGTAAGAACGGGCGAGCGTTTCTTTGCCGACCGGATCGAGCACGGCGTCCACATCTTTTACAACATCTTCAAACCGGGTCTTTGTATGATCCACTGCGACGTCTGCGCCGAGTTGCTTGAGAGCATCCTGATTTGCCGTCGAAGCGGTCGCGATGACGCGGGAACCACGTGCTTTGGCGATCTGCACCGCGAAGCTGCCAACCCCGCCTGAGCCGCCGTGGATGAGAACGGTTTGCCCCGGCTGCAGCTGCGCCACATCAACTAATGCCTGCCACGCCGTCAAAGCGCCCATCGGAACTGACGCTGATTCGACGAAGTTCAGGGACTTGGGTTTTGCAGCAACCTCCCATTCCTTGACTGTGACGTAGTCTGCCCAACCGCCGCCGAATGTTGGATAGCCGTAAACCGCATCGCCCACTTTGAGTTTGGTCACGTTGGGGCCGATTTTCTCCACGATCCCGGCGATGTCGTAGCCTGGGATCAGCGGTAAATGCGTGCCGAATTCCCTGGCGTATTTTCCGCTGAGCGTAAGGGGGTCGGCTGGATTAACGCTGCTCGCGATTACGCGTACCAATGCTTCATCCTCTTTCGGCTCCGGCCGCGGTATCTGTTCAAATTTCAAGACTTCAGGCGCTCCGTATTCGTGAGCGACGACTGCCTTCATCATCGGCTTTTCGTCGGCGCGTGCGACGTTCGAGAAGAAACCTGCGAAAATTGTTATCGTTGATATTGCTAACACGCGGTGAAAGATCTCCATGGCGCTTAGCTTCGCGTGCGATTGCCTAGGGGCGAATCCGAATTGCGGAACGCTCTTTCAGTTGTCCACCTTTTAGTTGAAGCCAGCTGTCGTGCGTCGACAGTAATTAGGATGACTGCAAAAGCGGATGTCGCGGTCCAGAATCCGAACGCGCGGAAGCTCATAATCATTCTTGCCGTGCTGATAAGCGTTTGCGTCGTGTCGCTCGTCATCGCGGGCGTTACCAGCTTGATCTCGCTGGTTGACAGAATTCATCCGATCGCCGGGACAATCGTATTTTGGAGTATTTGCGCTGCGGCTGGATTTCTCGCGCTCTACTGCGCGGTTGCGTACGCAAGACTTCCCGCTGCGCTTGTCCCACCCGAGGAGGTTTCCGGCCCAAAGCACGACGCCTATTTGCAAGCTCTCCGGCTTCGACTCGCCGCAAATCCACGGACACGAAATATGCCTTTGGCGACGAACGAGGATATCGAAGGTGCAGTCGGACAGCTGTCGGTGGAGGCGGATTCAGTTGTCCGCAGGACAGCCAGCACGGTGTTTCTTAGCACGGCGTTAATGCAAAATGGCCGGCTCGACGGGCTCATCATCCTATTCACTCAAATTCAAATGGTCGGGCGTATCGCGCGCATCTATGTCCAGCGTCCTTCTCCTCGCGAACTAGTGCGGCTGTATGTGAACGTTGCTGGCACAGCGTTCATCGCTAGCGGGCTCGAATCGCTTGATCTCGGAGAAATGGTCGCGCCGCTTGCCGTGTCTGTCGTGCCTGCCCTCAAAGGCGGAATTCCCGGGCTGAGCGGTATCTCAGCTCTCCTGGTGAAGTGCGTTTCCAACGGTGCAGCGAACGCATTTCTCACGCTGCGCGTGGGCGAAGTCGCGCGCCGCTACTGCGAACTGACTTCGCGCTGCCCGCCTGAACTTATCCGCAAGTCTGCAACAGCTGCGGCTGTCCAGCATCTTGGTCGAATCGTACGCGAAAACGGCGCGTTGGTCGTGAGGAAAATTTGGTTAAGCACTGGACGGGCATTGATCGACAGCGGCATGTCAAAAGCCGAAGATATTGCGGACGCGACGAGGGATCTTTTTGGAAGGATTTCGCCCTGGCGATTGAAGGAAGAAGATTCCGCCACTCGTCCGTGATTCGTCAAACTGCGGACGCCCCATCTAGAGCCTCTCTGCCGAAAAGCCGCGTTCAGCCTTTATGATGCACCTGAGAATCGTGGGAGTGGACAATGTGCAATCCGACCAGGCGCGCGACAAGCACAGTGAGATAAATTTGTCCCATCACCGCTTCGAGGGCGGCCAGTGTTCGCGCTGCCTCTGAGCGCGGCAAGACATCCCCATAGCCTACGGTAGTCAGAGTCATAAGCTGAAGTATCTAAATTGCATCACCCGCTGGGTGTAATCGTTGCGACCAGCTTCCGTCAGAGCCGCAAATGATCCCGGGAAAACTTGATCGAGCAGCGCGTAGACAAACGCCCAGCCGTATCCGATGAGCATATAGACACAAATCGCCGCAAAGATTCTGTCTGCGGTAACTCTGCCGCTCCGCAAGACGTATCCGAGAATCGTAACTGCGAAGAAAAAGACCAGTACAATGATACACGTATGAGCGAGCAGCACCGCCCAGTGCTGCTGGAAAACGACAAGCAGCCATGTGGCGATGATAGAGATCACCGAAAGCACGATGGCGATTGTGAACAGGTGCTTTCGTTCGCTGAGCGTGTAGGCGCCAGCAAGCACAACCATCGCGCCGATGATGTTCAGAATCAGAACGCCATGGCGGAAGGCGACCAGCAACGGACTGATGGTAAAGACCAGCAGTATGCAAATCAGCAGCGCCAGATGTCGCCAGCGATAGAGATCTGTAGCCATTAGATTATTCCCCAAAGAGCCGATCTACTGAGTATCGTCTCGACTTGCATCGCCTCTTTCTGCTGCGCGTTCCTGACATTTTTTCAAATCGAGTTTGCCTGAAGCGAGGACCGGGATTGCTTCGATGCGCTGGACGTGTTTTGGAATCCACAAGTTTGGAACACCTGCCTCCTGAAGTTTTTTCCGCAGCTCGGCAAGATCGAGATCTACTGCGCTGAGCAGAACGAGCGCTTCGCCTTTGGCTTCATCCTGCACCCCGACGATCGCTATCGGGCGTTCGTCTCTACCGGACAGCTCCAGTAGATCAATAATTTTTTGTTCGATTGTTTCGTGCGGCACCATTTCGCCGCCGATCTTTGAAAAACGCGACAGGCGGCCTTCGATGTAAAGAAACCCGTCTTCGTCGAACCGGCCGATATCGCCCGTTTTCAACCAGCCATCTCGGAGGACCTCTGCGGTTCGTTTCGCATCGTGCAGATACCCTTCAAAAATATTGGGTCCGCGCAGCCAAAGCATTCCGGTTTCGTGCAGCGAAAGTTTTTGGTCCCTTTCCGGTTCACGAATTTCCGCTGCCATTCCGGGCGCCAGTCTGCCAACCGATCCCAAACGGCTGGATGGTTGCACTTGTTCCCCGGGCTTTTTCGGTTCCGGATCGGGCAAATTGACGCTGACCACCGGCGCAGTCTCAGTGAGCCCGTAACCTTCGAAAACTTTCTTATGGAAATACTTCTCAAAATGGCTCGCCAGATCGAGAGGCAATTTTTCTGCGCCGACAATTATCAGGCGCAAGCTGCGGAGTTGCTCGGGCTCGGCTTTGCGCAAGTACAAACGCAGAAAACTGGGCGTCGCGAGCAGAAAGGTCAGCTTATATTTGTCGATCAATGCCGCGCACCTGGCCGGTTCCAACGGATTTGGATACGTGACGATGCGGACGCCCTCGATGAGCGGATACCAAAGTGTGACCGTCGATCCGAACGTGTGAAAGAAGGGTAGGGAACCCAGGATGGCGTCGGTTTTTTTTGCGTCGAGAAGTTCTCGGAATTGGGAGACATTTCCGACGACATTGCGGTGGCTAACGACAACCCCTTTTGGTTCCCCGGTCGTTCCGCTTGTAAAGAGCAAGACTGCCTCGGCATGACCGCCTTGCTTGGGAATTTGCAAAAGCCACAAAAGCAAACGTGCTGGAACCAGCACCGACATTATCCACCAGAAAATGATCTGCCGTTTCATACGCGGCAGCAATTCGTCCAGCTTCAAAACGCGTTCCGGCCACGGAAAATCCTTGAGTCGTTCCATGAATGGCGTCGCTGAAATCGCGATCCGCAAATTGGCGCGCCTGCAGCAAGATTCATTTGCCGCGCGTCCCATGGTAAAATTGAGATCGACGGGAACTTTGTTCGCCAGCGTCACAGCCAGATTCGCCAGCATCGATCCTTTGCTCGCAGGCAAAACAATCGCTATTCGTTCGTCGGAAAATTCTTTCCGAAGATAGCGACTCAACGCTGCCGCTGCGCCGAGCAATTTGGCCCGGCTTAGCTCGGTGTGATCCATTCCGTCGATCACCGCCGTCGCGAAGGGCCTGCGCTTCAGCCCGCGCACGCATTCCTCCGCAAGATGCCAGTCCAATGACGGTCGGCGGCTGAAGCAGAATTCGCCAAGCTTGAGCAATTCCTCGCGCATGGTCGCGACATCCGCGGCCTCGGCTTTGAGCGGTTTGCCAAAAGCAATCGTGACGGGGTAGGGGAAGCGCTTCGGAAACTTTGTGAAAAATCTTCCGCCTTGGAATGAGAAGATCGATCCCCAGAGTTGATCCAGCCAAACCGGAACGACCTGCGCATTGGCGTGTCGCGCAATCAATTCGTAACCGCGATGCAAACGCAAGAGCGTTCCCCTGCGTTCCAGTTGGCCCTCGGGGAAAACACACACGATTTCGCCATTCGTGATTTTTTCAGCAGCGGCGCGAACGGCAGCATGCGAATGGCGGATATTGATCGGGATGCAGCCCAGCGCACTCAAAAGTGGGTGCAGAATCGGTTTGTGATAATACTCCTGGTCGATGACGTAGCGGATCGGGCGCGGGCAGGCGAGCTGCAGGACGAGAGCGTCTACCCAACTGATGTGATTCGGCACCAGAAGAAACCCGCCATCCGGTAGGTTTTCCAAGCCGATAGCATTGACGCGATAAAAGCAACGCACCAGTAGCCGTCCAATGGAATAGAGGGCGCGTTCAGTGCGGGAGGTCGAAGGCATCGTTTATGATTTACAATTAACGCGTGGCCATCTGCAATCGCCAACTGACGGTGGAAGGCGGCATCAAGAAATCAATCAGCGGCGCGCACAGTGCGTTGTTGCTTCTGCTCGGGATCAATCTGTTTAATTACATCGACCGACAAATTCTGGCCGCGCTCGAGCCTGACATTCGCGCGAGCTTTTTCGCAAGTAGCGACGTAAACGCTATGACGAAGACCGGCCTCCTTGGCGATGCGTTTTTCGTAACTTACATGATCAGCGCACCGATTCTCGGCTTGCTCGCCGATCGGATTTCGCGCTGGCTTATCGTCGGTGGTGCAGTGGTTTTGTGGAGCCTGGCCAGTGGCGCCTCTGGTTTGGCAGCGACATTCGCAATTCTCTTTGCGACTCGCATTTGTGTTGGAATTGGCGAAGGCGGTTACGGCCCGGCTGCGCCAACCATCTTGTCCGATCTTTTCCCGATCGAAAGACGCGGTCGCATTATGGCGATTTTTTACACCGCTATTCCCGTTGGCAGTGCGCTCGGCTATGTCATCGGAGGATTAGTTGGGGCTCACCTCGGCTGGCGCTGGGCATTTTATCTCGTCACGCCGCCGGGTTTGCTGTTGGGCCTGCTGTGTTTTCGGCAGCAGGATCCGCGCGTCGCTGCACATCACCTGGTGCAAGAATCACCGCGCCGCCGCTTGGCGGATTACCTCACGCTCTTTCGCACGCGGTCATATCTCATCAACTGCATCGCGCAAACATTGATGACTTTTGTAACAGGTGGCCTGGGGTTTTGGGCAGCAGCCTATCTGCGCTATCGAAATCAAAGTCCGACCGTAGGCATGACGATCTTTGGATTGATCACCGTTGTTGCGGGGTTGATCTCGACGCTTTTGGGCGGTGTCATCGCCGATAGGTTGCGTTCGCGTTTCGCGGGGTCGTACTTCTGGGTTTCTGGAATTGGGATGCTCGTCGCCTGTCCGTTTTTCGTGGCAACCCTTTACATTCCATTTCCCGCAGCGTGGATCTCAATGTTCGTGGCGATCTTTTTCTTGTTTTTAAACACAGGTCCCTCAAACACGGCCCTGGCAAACGTCTCGCTGCCGAGTGTGCGCGCGACAGCGTTTGCCGTAAATATTCTTGTCATTCACGCGTTGGGCGACGTCCAGGCGTTCTGGCTGCTGGGTTACATCGGCGGTCATACCAATATGCATGTGGCATTTCTGGTCGTGTCTGGAATAATTTTCGCCTCGGGACTGACATGGCTGCTGGGAGCGAAATATCTGCCGGCCGACACAGCCGCTGTCGAAAACGTCGGCACTAACTAGCCGCGATCTGGGCTGCAAAAAGCCCGGCTTCATTGGATCCGCCGGGCTGGTTTACTGCAGAGCGGGTACTTTTGAGGCGCCCGAATTTTTATTCCTGGGGCCTCTCCGGTGGCGTGGTGGCTTCGTGTTTTGCTGGTTTCTCGCGACGCTGTGATCCAGTTGCCTTCTCACCGGAGCTCGAAGCTTCTGACGGAGCTCGCTGAGTTTCTGGTCGCGTTCCTGTCTCGCCGCGGTCAGATGGCGGAGTTGTTTCTTCGCGCCTTTCTCTTGTACCTCGCGTTCCTTCGGCTGGTGAAGTGCCCGTTGCGCCGCCGCGAGTACTTGGTGTTTCATGTGCCCTGCCACCGCGAGTCGGGTGTGGACTCGTCGCCGCTGTGGCGTGCGGACTCGGCGATCTGCCCGGCGAAGCCGTTCCCACCGGGGATGTTGTAGCGGCAGGCGATCCAGTCGTCGCAGGTGAGGCAGCCGCACCCGGTGATGCTGTTGTGCCGGCTCTTGCCGCGGCACCCGTTGCTGCGCCTGTTGTCGTAGTAGCGCCTGTTGTCGTAGTAGCGCCGGAAACGCCAACGCCAACTGCCGCGCCCGAGCTTACGCCATAATAGCTATAGACGCTGCTAATGTATTCAGGCCTGGAATACTCGTCGATGCGAGCATAATCGAACACCGGCGCGTTATAGATCCGATCTCGATCCACAGTTACCGTGAGAACGCTAAGATCCGACGTGGGAGAATAGACTGTCCAAGGAACCGTGACCAATTTGCCACCGCCACTAACGCGCGCGCCTCCTCCTCCGCCGGTCGAGAGAACGGTATAGGCCATGCACCCGGTATTCCGGTCGAGGACGACGTCTTTGACTACGCCGATTTCTTCCCCTTGGGACGATTTCACTTTCGTGCCGACGAGCTTGCTAGTCTGGACGTAGGTGGTGCTGCTACTGGTAGTGGTCTGGGTTTGGGCGAACGTAGAAGCCACGGCCAACCCCAAAAAGGCAATCATGGCTCCGATTGAGAATAATGTTTTCATAAGCGATACGGGTTCAGGCTTGATACTGTGCCAGCCGACAAACAAGAATCGCTACGCGTCGTTGCCGCGGATGTGGAAACAACTGGTGGGATGCTTAAAATGACTTCCTTGTAGAAACTTATGTCGACCTTGCGCAGACTCGCGATTTGTTTGCTACCGTTGCTTGGCATCAATGGGTATGCCAAGAGTGTTCCCGATGATTGCACGCAGCTCATCTTCGGGATCGCGCCGACGTGGAACTCTATGCGCGGCGAGTTGCGACTATTTGAGCGAACGGGCGGTGGACAGTGGGTTTCTGTGGCTGGACCCTTTCCAGTGCTGTTTGGCAAAAATGGCCTCGCGTGGGGCACGGGGCTCGCCGGCCAAAATGAGCCAGGCCTTCGAAAGCAAGAGCGAGACGGCCGCGCGCCTGCTGGAGTTTTCGTGATCTGTCAAGTCATCGCATACGATTCACTCCTCCCTGCGGCCGCACACGACCCTCTTCAGCTACGGTCGGACGGGGACGTTCGTTCCGACGAGCCTGCCACGCCCACCTACAAT
>Ga0137365_10003996_pt1 | contig 11823 bp, 9 predicted proteins | sample SagtaG_9_FD_104799 | JGI IMG/M metagenome (GOLD analysis project Ga0137365, IMG submission 104799) | Vadose zone soil microbial communities from Sagehorn Ranch, Mendocino, California, USA - Sage1_L_40_16 metaG | ecosystem: Environmental > Terrestrial > Soil > Vadose zone | place: USA: California... | reverse complement strand
TCCAGGCGGTGGCCGGGTCCCGTATCCCGGCCTGGACGGGCGGCAAGGCAAGCCCGGTCCCGCTCGGGCTCCTCACCATCGTGTTCTCCGCCGTCGCCCTGGCCTGCGGCCTCGGCCTCCTGGCCAAGCCAGCCAGCCCTGGCCGCTGCGCGGCACTTGCCGCCGGGCTGGTCATCCCGGCGGGGATCTGCTTCAGCACCGTCGGCATGCTCTGGTACCTCCCGGGCACGCTCCTGCTCGCCGCCACCGTCATCGCCGTGCTGGCCGGGCCGCCGGCGGGCGTCGTGGCCGCCGTCCGCCACAACTGGCTGCGGGTGCTCATCAGCGTGCTCGGCGGGTACGAGATCCTCCTCGCCCTGGGTGCCGGCGCCGCCACCGCCGTCCTCGGGCTGACCGGGGGGGCTGGTGCTGATCGCCGCGCCCTGGGCCGGGCGGCGGTCCCCGGCCCTCGGGGCGGTCCTCCTCGCGGCCGGCACCATGCCGTTCGCGCTCGTCACGTGGTGGAGCCTCATCGCCCCCGCCGCAGCCCTCCTCGCCCTCGCCATCGGGCTGCCCTTGATGCTGGCGGAACGGGCACGCCGCGGCCGGCTCCGCAGTCCCGCGCCAGCGGCCGGCAGGCCACCCGGGCCCACCGCCATGACCACCGGCGAGCACGGGCGATGACCCCTGTGGGGTTCCAAAACTCGGCCACTAGTGTTGGCCTGGGCTTTTATGCGGCCCGCTCGTGACTGCCCAGAGGCGCGCAACCGCGAACCCGTCGGCCAGGAGCCTTCGGAGCACCCCGCGATGCGCCATGGAATCGCCTCGCCGCCATCCAGCAGGCTTGGGGACACCGAAGGCGCGCATCAGGCACACCGCCCGCATCTCGCGTCCGGGGACAATCCGAGGCTGTGCTCCCAGGTCAAATCCGCTCGCTGCCAGCAGGGATCACGAACCGTGTCGGCCGTTGTTACCCGACCCTGGTTACGGCTAGCGTATGATCTCACGCCCGGGACCTATACCATTACCAATGATGGCCGTACCCTAGCCGACCGTCCACCCAGACGCCCTCGACTATGGTGGTCTAGACCTATGCGCGCCGATGTTTGCTCCATGTTTGCTCGGATGTCCCGGTACGCGCCGGCAGCATCCGGTATCCGCAGCGCGCCGCGGATACCGGCGAGCGGACAAAATGGCAGCTCCCGGCACGTGTCGGCACCCTTCGGCACCAGGTCAGAAGGGAAGATTTGAACAGAGCAGCGGACTCTTAATCCGCGGGTACGAAGCCGCTGGCTGCCAGCTTTATCGCTTTCCCCGCGATCTGGCTGCTGCTGCCCATGCCACGCGGCGTGCCGGACAGCGCAGATCGCGCCTCCGCTACCAGGGCTAGCAGCCCGGCCCGTTTCCCGTGTTTCGCGCGCCCGGTGTGGAATCAGACCCGCGCAGCCAGCTCTCCCGGCACCCATGCAGAACATCTGGCGCTCCCGGGCACACGAAAAGCCGTCCGCAGGTACATCGGAGTTACACGCCCGGGCAGCCCCTCAAGCGCGCGGATCCGGCATGGCCGTCCGTATGCTACGCGCGGCGCGACGCCCGCCGCAGCGGGCCGCCCCGCCTACGGAAAGGCCAATGCAGCCGCCGGGCTGGCGGCCCTCGTGGCATCCGGCAGTGGCGGCACCCTGGCCGCCGCCACGCTGCGCCAGTGCCTCAAAGACCCGGGCACCACCGTGCCAAGAGGGATAGTCGAAGCTCTGACGGCGGCGCCAACGCTTGCGCCTGCGGCTCAAGACGCGCTCGCAGCCCTGCACGGCCACCAGTCCGCGCTAGTCCGCAAGACCTCCCATCGTTCCCCGGGGGGCTCATAACCCTACAGGTCTCCCGCGAATCGGATCATCCCCATCGCCCAGGCGGTCACCTTGGCGTGGTCACCGTCCTTCGGTGGTGCCAGCCAGGGTCAGGCCGCTGGTGACGGCGCTCAGGCCCCGTTATAGCCCATGGCGAACCGACGTCGCGGGCGCTGGTAACCCATTACGAGAGGTCGTCATCCGTGAGCCGGGCGAGCATGCCAGCGAAAGCGTGGACCTGGTCGCCGACGGCATCGAACTCGGGGCAACAGCCGCCATCCAACCAGCAGTGCATCCCCTCGGCCCGGCAGATCGGCATATGGCGGCTCCTCCGAATCCACTACACGAGCCCTACTGAAGGCGATCAGGCCGCGAGCCATCGGCTACGCCGGTGCAGCCCCGGCCAGGGTCCATCGAAGGTACACGCCGCGTGCAGAGGCACACCGCAGGTATATTTGCGCGCTGACCAGCAGATACGCGGGGCGGATGAAGTCAAAGCGAGTATGGCCCGCACGCAGGCCGATGCCGACGGACGGCGTGCAGGTCCTGGCCGGCCCGCCGCCGGGGCAACGTGGCCCCGTGCGGCGCGGGACGGCTGGGCGCGGCGAATGACACCAAGCCCGGCGTCTCCAACGGCATGGGCACACGGTGTCCGGCACGGTAGCCGAGGGCCGGCACGCCATCAACACGATCGCCGAAGCACCGCAATCACCCAACTTAGCGGCCCACGTCAAGCCGGAACGCGCCGCTGCCACGGCCCGTCCGTGGCCGTCCGTGAAACAGCCAACGGTGCGCACCGACCGTTTAAGGGCACCGACGCCGTCCGCTATACGTCCGTGGACACCGTGACACAGCGGCCCGCAGCGCTACAAGGTGACACATGACGGGACAGAGAAGAAACGGTCCACATAGCCGAGATTTTCCAGCTAGCGGGCCGTTTTCGCAGGTAGTGGCGGGTGTTGGGTTCGAACCAACGTAGGCTGAGCCGACGGTTTTACAGACCGCTCCTCCATGCCACGCTGTATAGCTATTTACCTGCATAACCGCCGCCGGATCGGTTCCGCGGTGGCGACGCTGTCCGATATGTGTACGTGGCCGCGGGCTGCCTCCTGGCCCACCGCACGGACAGCCGCGTACAGGGTTCGGAGGGGCGCCAAGCTGGCCAGACGGGGCAGGCCGCGTCGCCGACATGCCCGGCTCCCCCGGTAAGGCGCTTGCGCGGACATTCGTGCCGGCCTCACCCGGGCGACTCCGCATGTGGTCTGCGTACCGGGCAGGCAACAAGCTGGGAGACCGAAACTGGGTGAGTCCCGGGCGCGGGGCAATTGTCCTGGCAGCAAGAGCTTGTCGCCACACGCTCCCGGGTGCTGACACGATTTCCCACCGGAGGCTAGCCACCTTGGTGAAGAGGTTCTGTTCCTGCTGTGATCTTCTCATGCACGAGTCGGCCGGACTCACCGGGAACCGCTGGCTTTACCTCCCAGAGGCGTGACGCGGTGGTCGCGCCGGCTGCCCAGAATCGGATCAGAACAGAAGAGGCCACGATGAATCCCGTAGCGAGGAAAGCCGTTCAAGCGAATGTCTGGCTGTACCGGCGCACGAACGGCCGGGTCGGTGGCCGGGGGATAGGCCGGCTCCCGCTGCTGCTGCTGACCGTGCCCGGCCGCAACAGCGGAAGGCCGCAAACCGTCCCGGTCGCCTACTTTGATCACGACGGTAACTACCTGATCGTGGGAACGGGGATGGGCGGCTCCAGGGCAATCCCGCAGTGGTTCTTGAACCTCCAGGCGGCGGGCAAGGCCCACATCCGGATCCGTGATCGGCAGCACGACGTTGACGCGCGGATCACCAGCGACGCTGACCGAGAGGAGTTGTGGCCGCTGATCGCGGCGCGTGCGCCGCATTTCGCCAGGTGGCAGGCGCGAACGGGCCGCAGGCTCCCGGTCGTTGTCCTGACCGTCCGCTCCTTGCCGGACTGAGCCGGGCATCATCTGGCCGCCCGGGCGCCATCGGTCTCAAACCCCGGTGCCCGGCTGCCCCGCGACCGTTCGGCTCGGCGGATGTCCGTTACTCGGCCCGCAGCAACTGGGCTGGGTGCGCTCGCGCGGCCAGCAGCGCGGGAAGGAAGGCGAGCACGTTGGCGGCGGTGAGCACCCCGACGGCGATCGCGGCCACAGGCAGGGCTTCCACCACGGTGAATGGCACTACCCCGAAGTTCGTGGCGAATACCCGCCACAGCACTTTGCCGACCGCGATCCCCAGCGGTACCCCGGCCGCGGTCCCGACCAGGGCCACCGTGGTGGCTTGCCAGCTGACCACTGCCGCGACCTGGTACCGGGCGAACCCGAGCACCTTCAGCAAGCCTGCCTCGGCGCGCCTGCGGGTCACGCTGACCAGCAGCAGGTGCACCATTGTCGCCGCACAGAACAGCACAAGCATCCCGCCGAATAGCAGCGGGAAATCGACCGACTCGCCGAAGTTGACCAGCTCGGCGGGCTCCTCCGGTTGGGCCACATACGAGCGGTATTTGCTGGTATACCGGGCCAGCGCAGCGGCTCCGGCCGGGCCGGGAGCAGACCGCGCCAGCACCGAATAGAGTCGGCCCGCCGAAGCCAGGCTCTCCCGGGCGTTGCGCAGCGCAGCGGCGGCACGTGCACAGCCGGCCACCAGGGATACGCAGCTGCGCATCTCCCCCGCAGCACCCAGGCCGGGCGATCACGCTACGAGGGCCGGTTCGGTTAAGCGAACAGGCCGGCCGGCGCCCGCTCGAGTGCCTCCCGGGCTGCCGCGCGGCCGGCCTCGCGTGCGGTGTCGAGTTGGTGGAACTCAAGCAGTCCGACGCCCTCGGCACGCGGCTTGATCACCAGGTTGGCGTGGCATCGGGCCGCCTGGGAGGTGTTCTGGCTGCCGAGCAGCAGCACGCGCGTGAGCGTCTCGCCGAGACTTGGCGGCCGTGGCGGTCGATCGCCTGGCCCGCGCACCCCCGCGGGACCGCTCCGCGAGCGCTCGAACGTGGCCTTGACGTCTACCGCGATGATCGGGCCCTCTCCCATGTCGGCCATCGCCTTCACCGGCAGGTTGTCGGCCAGCGAGCCATCGACGAAGAGCTCGCGGCCACGGATCTGCGGAGGCGCGATGACCGGCAGGCAGATGCTGAGGCCGACCGCCTCCCATAGCGTCCCGTGACGCGCGATCTCCAGGCGGCCGCTGCGGAGTTCGGTGCTGCCGCACATGAAGCTGCGCGGCAATTCCTCGATCAGGCGCGTGCCGAACGTACGGTGCAGCATGGACCGGAAGCGCTCGCCACGGATCAGCGAGTGGCGGGGGATCGTATAGTCGCTCAGCGGCCGGCGCTGTACCCACTCTTCGAAACAGATCGCGTCCATCTCATCGGCGTCGTGGCCCATCGCGAACAGCGCGCCGATCACCGCGCCCATGCTGACGCCGGCGACGCGGTCGATCGTCAGGCCGGCGGCGGCCAGCTCTTCGAGCACGCCGATGTGCGCGAACGCCCGCGCGCCGCCGCCGGAGAGCACGATCCCGACCGAGGTGGCAGAGAGCCGGCGGGCAATGCGGGCGATATCGGCGTCGAACTCAGCCTCCCGGATCACGTGCGACTCAACCGGGTCGAGCACGGCTGCCCAGCCGCGGAGCCCCCCGAGGGCGGCGTCATAAGCGACGAGGTCGCAGGCGTGCAGCTCGGGATAGCCGGCGAGTTCCGGCGGGACCGGCCCGGCTCCGGTCACCGCGAGGATCCGGTCTGCCTGCTGGAGGCAGAACTCCATCCAGGGCTCCCGTCGCAGGACAGACCCGGCGACGAGCAGGACCATGTCATGATCTGCCTCGGCGCGGTCGAGCAGCGGGCCGTACACGGCGGCCGGCTCGCCCGCCACGGGGACCGGTATCTTGGCCCCGTTGAGCACCGCGACCGACAGGTGGGTGTCCAGCGCGGCGCCGAGCCGGGCGGCGAGCCGCGGCAGCGGGACCCGGGCGTCGAGAGCGATCAGCGCGACCGTCGTGGGCCTCGGCCGGGTCGTAGGCGCGGGGGCGCGCGTGTCCCTGAGCTGGCAGCCAAGCGACCGGTTAAGCGCCAGCGACAGGTCCGGCGAGGAATGGAGGAGATCGGTGAAGTCGGCCCGGCTGACGGCGATGACGTCGGTGGCCCGGGCGGCGCGCACCGAGGCGGATCGCGGCGAATCCGTCAGCAAGGCGAGCTCGCCTAGCGTGTCCCCGCGCCCTAGCTCGCGGACCACGGCACCGGCGGCCTCATCAACGACCTGGAGACGCCCTGCGCGGACGACGTACATCACGTCTCCCGGCTCATGCTCGCGAAACAGCCATTGCCCCACGCCGAAGCGGCGCGTGCGTGATTTCAGCGCGAGCTGCTCACGGAGGTCCGGATCGATGTCCGAAAACATCGGCACCAGCGCGAGAAAGTCGGCCGCCGACTCTCGGCGCGGCGCCGCCGGCTTGGCGATATCCAGCGCGATCGCGCGCCGCGCGCGTGGACGTACGGCCTCCCGGGGCTGACTCACCGCGAGCACCGCTCGTGCGGCATCGCCGAGCGACGGCGCCTGGCCGACCTCGACGCGTCCGACCAGCAGGCAGCCAAGCCCGGCGGCGAACAGGCAGGCCGCACCGAATACCCAAGCGTGCTGAAACGCAGTGTAGGCTCCCGCCGGCGTCGCTGTCCCGATGATCGCCACCACCACGGCGACTCCGAGCGCGGCCCCGACCTGGCGCGCGACGGAATTCATCCCGGTTGCCGTGGCGAAGCTCTCGCCGGGCGCTGAGGCGACCGCGGCGCCGCTGAGATTGGGGAACAACGTGCCGGCACCGATTCCGAGCAGCACCATACCCGGTAGCCACTCGCCCACGAAATCGGGCGTCGTCCCGACCCGCTCGACGAACCACACCACCGCCCCGCCCCAGAACAGGCCCCCCGCAACGAGAACGGGACGGGCGCCGATGCGCTGCGCCAGCCGGCTGGTCGGCCCGGCCACGGCGACCGCGACAACTGGGCCCACCGTGAGCGCGAGGCCGGCCGCCAGGACTGAGTACCGCCACACCGTGGTGAGGAAGAGGACGTTCGAGAGGGTGTAGCCATAGAAGCCGGCCGCACCGACGACCGTCATGGCATTGGTGGCGCTGAACGTCCGGATCTTGAGCAGGGACAGGTCGATGACCGGCGAGCGGTGCCAGGTGCAGCGCCAGACGACCGCGGCGCCAGTGATTAGCGCCACCGTCAAAGAGCCGATGATCCGTGCACTGCCCCAGCCCCATTCCTGGCCCTTGACGACCCCGAGCACGAGCGACGCGATCGCGACCGCGAACAGCAGCGAGCCCACCAGGTCGGGAATCCGCCGCCGTCCCGGCGCCCGGCTCTCTACCAGCCGCTGACGGGCCAGCAGCACCGCCACCGCACCGATCGGGAGGTTGACGAGGAACACCAGGCGCCAGTTCGCAGCCGTGACCAGGAGGCCGCCGAGGGAGGGTCCCAGGCCGGCCGCCGCCGCGCCAACCGCAGACAGCAGCGCGACGCCGTGGGCGCGACGCGCGGGCGGGAACGCGTTCAGCACGAGCGCAAGGGAGGATGGCACCAGGAAGGCGGCGCCGAGCGCCTGGACAACCCGGAAGGCGATGAGCGCGCCCGCCGACGGCGCGATCGCGCACAGCAGCGAGCCCGCCGTGAACAGTTCGAGGCCGAAGATGAAGACGCGCCTGCGTCCGAGCAAGTCCGCGATCCTCCCGGCGGCCAGGAGGAACGCGGCGAACACGATGTTGTAGGCGTTCAGGACCCACGACAGCGACGAGATCGACGTGCCGGGAAATGAGCGCTCGATGTCCGGGAACGCGATGTTGACGATGGTCGCATCGACGAAGGCGACGGCTGCGCCCAGCGACGCGATCGCCAGCACGCTCTGCGGAGAAGGCCTGCGCCGCATTCGTCAGCCCCCCAAGCGGTGCCGCAGCTCTGGGCTGGCTTCGAGCGCTTCGCGCGCCGCCTGCCGTCCCAGTTCCACGACGCGCGAAAACGCTTTCCAGTCCGTCAGCCCGACCCGTTCGACCTGCGGCGTGATCACGAGATCGGAATGCAGGCGTGCGGCAGCGACCGTGTCAATGCTGCCGGCTGTCACCGACCGCATGATCGTCTCGCCGAGGCGCGGGATTTCCGCCTCGCTGCCCGTCAGGACGCGCCGGACCGCGCGCCCGATGCGCCCGATCGCCGGCCGCTCCCGGTGCCTGAAGCTCCCGGTCCGCCCGGTGACGTCGACCGCGATCACGGGACCCTCGCCAGTACGCGCCATCGCCCCCACCGGCAGGTTGTCGAGCACGCCGCCGTCGACGAGCAGCCGTCCGTTGGTGGCGACGGGCGGAAACACGCCGGGGATCGCGAGGCTGGCATAGACAGCGTCGGCCACCGGCCCGGTGCCGTGCAGCACCGTCTCGCGCGCCACCAGGTCACAGCTCATGGAGAAGAACCGCAGCGGCAGTTCCTCGATACGGCGCTCGCCGAATGCCTCGCGCAGCAGCCGGCGGGTCTTGGCGCCGCGGATCAGAGAGTAGACGGGCAGCCCGAAGTCGTTGCTCGGGTTGGTATCGACGAAGCCGCGCCTGAACGCCGCAAAGGTTTCCCCGGGACTGAAACCGGCGGCCATCGCCGCCGCGACCAGCGAGCCCATGCTGACACCGGCCACGCGGTCGAACTGCAGGCCGGCCTCACGCAGCTCCTCGAGCGCGCCAAGGTGGGCAAACGCCCGCGCGCCGCCGCCCGAGAGCACGATCCCGAGGGCTCGGCCAGCGATCCGCCTGGCGGTCTGCTCCAGCGCCTTGCGGTGCCGCGACCGCTGGGCAATGATCTGCACCTCACGCGGCTGCAACAGGTCCAGCATGCTTTCGGTCACAGACGGGCCGAGGACGAGCAGCTCGCAGCCATGAAGCGCGGTTGGCTTCCGCAGCCATCCGGCGTCCGGCATGCCGGTCGTGACCGCCACCACGAGGTCGGCCTCGCGCGCACACAGCTCAGTCCACTCATCAGCCGGATCATTGCCACCGTGTAGGACCACGCGCTCGGCATCGCGCTCGGCCTGGTCGATCGCGGCCAGTTCGCCGCCTGCCAGGCGCGCGACCGGCCCGTAGGGTGACATCCCGTCGGCCAGGGCCTCCGCGACCTGGGCGGCAGGCGCGCCAGGATCCAGCCCCACCACCGCCATCGTCCTGGGCGGCGTGGCGGCAATGACCGGCGTGCGGCTCACCGCGAGCCTTTCCCCCAATGCCCGCGTCAGCCCGAGCGCAAAGCCCGGCGCCTCCTGGATCAGCGCCTCGAACTGGGCGCGTCCAAGCTCGACCAGATCGGCGTCGTGCCGCGCGCGCGCCGATAGCGAGCGTTTTTCCTCACGCAGCAATGCCAGCTCGCCAAGCACGTCGCCGCGGCGCAGGACGCGGATCAGCGCCTCTGGAGGCCCTTCCTCGATGACCTCGATGCGGCCGACGCGCACGATGAACATGTTGTCGGCGGGCTCGCCCTCGCGCATGATCCAGGCGCCTGCGCGCACGTGCACGTCATTCACCTGTCTGGCGAGGCGCTGGAGCAGTTCATCGGGCAGACCGGCAAGGAGCGGGACATTGCGCAGGGAGGCAGCGGTGCGCATCAGGATTCCGTTCACGCGCCGATTGCGCGGGCGCAAGGGTCCGGAGTCATCGTGTCGCCTCGGTGACGGGCGGCACGGTCACCCTCCTTCGCGACCAGCACCATCCCGGTGGGCGGGTCAGCGGGTCCGGCCATGACCTGAACCAGCTTCTCGTCCCGGAGTGCCCCGGCACGCAGCCGCAGATACCGGCTGGCGTACTTGACGTCGACCGGGACCCGTTCCTCGGCCGGCAGGTCGTAGCCGATCGCCTTCAGCCACGCCGTGGTGCGCCCGCCGCGGCCGGTCGCATCCACGATGAGATCGGCAGCCAGGATCTCGTCAGCACCGCCCCCGGCCGGCAGCACCCGGGCCCCGGTGACCCGGTCGCGGACCGGCGTCGTCACCAGGCCGGCCACCTCACACCGGTCCCGGACCGATACGTTCGGCAGGGCCCGGACCCGGCTGCGGACCCGGTGTTCCAGGTGGGGCCGGCTCGGCTGGTACACCGGCTCGCCGGCCTCGCCGTCCCGGCACAGCAGATGCCCCCCCACCGAGAACCAGAACTCCCGCGGTTCACGCGTCACCGGGACACCACCGGCCACCAGGCCGGCGAGCAGGCCGGGGAACAGCCCCTCGAGAATCTGCGCTCCGCGCGGCAGCAGCGCATGAGCGTGCCTGCCCTGCGGCACCCCCCTGCGATCCGACCCGGACTCCGGCAACGGGTCGCGTTCGACGACCGTCACCCGCTCGTACGCGTCGGCCAGCACGCGGGCCGCGAGCAACCCGCCCATACTCGGCGCCCAACACCACCGCGTGCGCCCCGATCTTCCCCATTCCCACCCCTCCTGCATCGTGATGCGGTGCTCCCTGGCCTTCTGGGCCGCACGCCACAAAGGTGGCCGCGGCCCGCGCCATGGGAAATCCATCTCCAGTAGTCGCATGCCGCGGACGCTGCGGCCAGTAGGCAGGCACGCATGAAACGGGTGGTGGCAGCTCACCACCGCCTGGCCGCTACCACCACAACGGCCGCCCAAAGCACCTGCATCACGCGGGCCGGGGGCTAGCGGTGAGGCTGGCTTCACCGCAAGGTTCGTGGTTGCCTCCCATGGACGCCATCGCCGCCGAGGCCGGCGTGGCGGTCCAGACCGTGTACTTCGCCTTCCGCACCAAGGCCGAGCTCCTCCTCGCCGCCCTCGCCGAGCCGGACCCCCGGCAGGCGCTTGCGCGCCTCGTCGATGGGGTGATGGCCGTCCTGCTCCGCTCCGGCCCCCTCCACCCCGTCATGTGGACCAACCCGGACGAGGACATCCACCACGCCTTCCGCCACCGGGAACAGGGCAGGTACGAGAATTACCGGACGGTCATCCACGCCCTCATCCAGCACGGCGGCATCCGGCCCGGCCTCGACGAACGCACGGCCACCGACTTGCTGTTCGCCCTGCTCTCCCCCGAGCTGCACAACATCTTGTGCACCACCCGGCAATGGCCCGCTGGCGAGTTCAAAACCTGGGTAACCGCCAGCCTGGAAGCCCAGCTCCTCCGCCCCCAGCGACCCCAGCGGCCGAAGAAACCGCCGGATGCGGCACCTGCCTGACGCGTGCTGAGCGGACGGCCGCGAGGTCGGCTGCGGTGTGGACCCGCCGCCGCGCGCTGCCTGGCCGTCCGCTCCGCCGGCCATTCCGGGACGCTAGCTCGTCAGTCGCGGCTGGCTCCGGCGACGGAAGGTTTGGCCTGCGAGCACTTGCCTGAGACACGGGTGGCGACGAACAGCAGGCTGACGTGATATGTGCCTCTATCGCGAATCCCGGCATATCTGCCAGTTCTCCGCGCTCTCCCGCAGGGGCGCGCTCCCGCGCTCCGCCTATGCCCTGGTTTTGTCAGAGAGTGGCGATACCGTGATCCTCAGTGCTCGCCTGGGGAGCGGGATGGGAGGAGCGGACGATGAAGGAACTGGTCTTGCCGGTGCCGGAGACCGTGTCGGCGACCTACATAGTCCCAGTGCCCGTGCCCATGAGCACGGTCGAAGCCAGGCGGCAGGCCGGTAAAGCCGTCGAGGCGAGGCTGACCGGGCCGCTGCGGACGCTGACGGCGGAGTGGCTCGCCAAGGGCGCGGTGAAGGTCAAGGTCGAGCCGGCCGGTACGCCGCCGCCAGGGTTGCTGGACAAGCCGCTCTTCGGCACCCCCGAACAGCGGGTCTTCCTCGCCCGCGCGCGCGCATTCGTCCAGTTCAGCGCCACGCAGCGTACCTCGCTCATCGGCCTGCAGGAATGGAAGGCGCGCGGCCCGGCCGCGGCGCTCGCCGCCCGCGTCGGCGCACCCGTGCTTGACCCGCAGGCGGCCCAGGTACTGACCGCCGAGGACGCGCTGGC
>Ga0137365_10003981_pt1 | contig 11845 bp, 10 predicted proteins | sample SagtaG_9_FD_104799 | JGI IMG/M metagenome (GOLD analysis project Ga0137365, IMG submission 104799) | Vadose zone soil microbial communities from Sagehorn Ranch, Mendocino, California, USA - Sage1_L_40_16 metaG | ecosystem: Environmental > Terrestrial > Soil > Vadose zone | place: USA... | reverse complement strand
GATCACAACAGCGGGCGCTGATGCAGCCGGGCCCGCAGCGTCCGAACCGACGGCATGCCCGTTACCCACAGTGCCCGACCCCGCCGTCGAGACGTCGATCAACCACCGCATGACAGCGGCGGAAGAGGGTGTCTGATCATGATCCGCTTAATCCCGGCCGGACCGCATGCGCTGCCAAACGGCTGGCAACCGAGAACCCGACCCGGGCTACTTTCCGCACCGAACCCGACCCGAGCACCCGCCGGCCATGTCACGGGCGGCCGGCTGGTCATCGGCGGCGATGTCACTGTCCTGTAAGGGTTGCCGGCGGCCGCGCCGCCTAACGTGACGGGCATGCGCGGGACGATGCCGCCGCGTGGCATCTTGCTGGCCGGGCTGGCTGCGGTCGCAGCCGTTGTGCTGGTGTGGGGTGTCGCAGCGCCGCCGGCGGATGCCAACCGCCCGACCCGTCCCCGACCGACCCCGACGGCATCGCCATCGCCGTCCCCGTCGCCGGCTCCGACTGCGTCGCCAACACCGGGCCCGGCGTGTGGCTTCGCGGTGGTGGCCAGCCCGAACGCGAGCGGGCTGGACAACGTGCTGTTCGACGCGGCGGTGCTGTCGGCAACCGACGCCTGGGCGGTCGGTGAGTACCTCGTCGACGGCGGCGGCGCGCTGCGGACGCTGATCCAACACTACGACGGGACGGCCTGGACGACGGTGCCCAGCCCGAACCGGCTGACCGGCACCGACCGCAACCAGATCAACTCGCTCCGCGGGGTGACCGCGATCGCCCGGAACGATGTGTGGGCGGTCGGATACACGGTCAGCTATGACGACCCGTACCAGACGCTGACCATGCACTGGAACGGCGCCGCGTGGTCGATCGTGAACAGCCCGAACTACACCTTCCCCGGCGCGTACAACGCGCTCCTCAACGTGGCCGCCGTCGCGTCCGATGACGTGTGGGCCGTGGGCGGCTCCCCGTTTGGCGGCGTGAGCGGGCGCGGTCTGCTGCTGCACTTCGATGGGGCGTCCTGGTCGCTGCGGCCGGGGCCGCCGAACTTCGAGTTCTGGGCCTCCTCCACCCGCGCCGGCGTGGTCGCCGTGTCGGCCAGCGACGTGTGGGCGGTCGGTGACTACGACGCCTGGCACTTCGACGGCAGCGCCTGGACCGTACCCGCCGCGGGTGCGCAGTTCGCCGCCGAGGTGGACGCCGGGACGGGTGCGGTGTGGGCAGTCGGCTCCTTCATAGCAGACCCCTATGGCGGCGGCGTCCGGTACCCGATCGGGTACCGCTTCACAGGAACCAGCTGGCAACAGCAGCCGGCCGCCCTCGCACCCGGTGCGTTCAACGACGTGGCCGTGCGCGCCGCCGACGAGGTGATCGCCGTCGGCTACTCCGGCGTGTTCGCCTACGCGCTGCGCTGGAACGGCACCGAATGGCAGCCGCTGGCCGCCGGCAGCGCCAACCCGTCGCCCAGCACCACCCTGGCCATCGCCAACGTCCTGCTCGGGGTCGCGCACGCCGGCACGTCGATGTGGGCGGTGGGTTACTACTACACCGGAACCGGCACCGACGCCGGTGTCCAGCGCACGCTCATCGAGCGCTACACCTGCTGACCATGCATCAGCCCAGCGCCGGCCGGATGCGTGAGCGACGACAATCAGTCCCGATCGCGAACTGGCCACCCCCACCGCCGAGCATGCTCGGTGACAGAGCGTTCCGCGCCGTCGGCCACTCTCTCGGCGGCGTGACAGGTTGCTTGATCAAGAACCGAGCAACTCGTGGCTCGCCGTCCGGGCGGCCCACTCGACCATCCGACGGGCGCACGTGATCCCCGAGGAGATCACGGCCGAGATGCTTGGTGGCTAGAACTGGCAGCGTGTCGCCGTGGTCGGCGCCGTCGATCGAGCCGCCTGGCATGGGTCCCTGGAGTGCGCCGGTGGAGGCGTGCATCATCCTGGGCGTGGACCGCACCCGTCTGCTGGAGTGCCTGGCCGCCGACGCCGCTCGGCTGGGTGAGGTCGCGGGCTGGGATCTTGCCGCGTCGGTACCCACTTGCCCGGACTGGACCGTCGGCGACTTGGTGCGTCATGTCGCCAACGGCTATCTGAACGTCGTGGTGCGCCGGCTTCGGCTGCCTAAGGACTGGCCGGTTCAGGACCTCACCGGCGAGCAGCCGATCCCGGCCCTGCAGCGCTGCTATGCCGCGCTGGCCGAGGAATTCGCCTCCCGCTCGGACGACGATCGGGTCGCCGGTGACCGGGAGACGGTCCGGTTCTGGATCCGACGGATGGCGCAGGAGACGGTGATCCATCGGCTCGACGCCGAGCTGGCGGCCGGTGCGCCGGTGACGCCGATCCCGGAAGACCTTGCCGCGGATGGTGTCGGCGAGATGCTCTGGCTGTTCCTGGACCACGAAACACACGCCTGGCCAGAGAACTACGCCGGTCACCTCGTCGACTGGGGTGGCCGTTGTTTGCTGGTGTCCGCTGGTACGGCGGCCTGGCGGGTCAGCCTGCGCACCGGCGGAGCCGAGGTGAGCCCGGCCGGGGACGACGGCGACGCCGACGCGACGATCCGCGGCGAGCCAGCCGCCGTCCTGATGTGGCTGTACAACCGCGCCGCCGACGACGCCGTCGAGGTCGACGGCGACACCGAGATGATCGGCCAGTTCAGACGCCTGCTCACGGCCGGCACGAGCACAAGCTGACCGGACGCAATCGCGCTGACGGCGGCGAATCCGGGTGCTTGATCATCGACCCCGGAGCGCGAGTGTTTCGCCGGGCTGGACCGCCTCCGGGCGTGATTCTTGGTCTATGCAGCGATCCCGGTGATGTGGCAGACGATGCACGGCGGATGGCCCGCCGATCTGGCCCGCGCGGAGACGGTCGCGCGTACCCTCGCCGACGATGCGGTGAGGCGGGCTGTGTCCGGCTTGGCGGCGTGATCCTAAAGGGGTTGTGTGGTGGGCACGATTCGGCTGGCGTGGTGGAACCTGGAGAACTTGTTCGACACCGACGATGACCCGATCTCCGCGGACTTGGACTTCACCGTGGCGCAGGGCTGGACCCCGGAGGCGTTCGCCGCGAAGAAGGCCAACCTGGCGGCGGTGCTGCGGCAGTTGACCGCGGACGGGCCGCCGGAGCTGCTCGGGGTGGCGGAGGTGGAGGGCGACGACGTGTTCGCCGAGCTCCTCGACGAGGTCGGCGAGCCGAACCTGCAGATGGTCCGGGATCCGCGGCACCGCGGACCTGCGCGGCATCGACGTGTCGCTGGCCTACGACCGGCGCAAGCTGACCGTGGTCGAGCAGCACTCGCATCTGGTGAACCTGCGCTACCCACCCGGGACATCTTCGAGGTGGTATTCACGGTCAACGACACCGGCGAACGGCTGGTGGTGCTGGCGAGCCACTGGCCGTCCGCCGCCGCGGCCGATACGACAGCGAACCGTCCCGGATCGCGCTGGCTGAGAACCTGGCCTTCCTGGTCCGCAACCACGTCCGCGTCGACGCCGCCACCTACCTACGGCTGTGCGCGGCCGGGGACCTGGACGCGGTCCGGCAGCGGTGGGAAACCCCGGTGCTGCTGATGGGCGACTTCAACGACGAACCACCCGACCGGGCCCTGGTCAGCCACCTGCTGGCCTCCAGCGAACGCGACCGGGTCGCCGGCCCCGACCAGCGACATCGACCGGTTCGAGGCCGAGCCGGCCGACTACACCGGCGGCGACATCTTCCTGTACAACCCGATGTGGTCGTTCCTGCCGCCCGACAATTGCGGCACCTTCTTCCTGGCCAGCACCGCCAGCGAGGCGTTCGCCAACAGCGCTCGGCGCGGTCGTACCGGCCCCGGAGCAGTTCGACGTAGCCGAGCTCGCGACGTGCCTGCGCCGACACGTGCGGCGCTGATATCTGCTCGGCGACGCCGATCGCCTCGTGGAGAACGCCGGCCCCCTCGCCGTCCCGGCCGCGGACGGCGTGGACCAGCGCCGAGCCGAGGGCGAGCAGTGCCCTGGCCTGCAGGTCCGACGCCCCAGCCCGGTGGGCCGCGGCGACTGCCTGACGCAGGCCGGCGATCGCGACGTCCGCCGCTCCGGCGTCGAGGGCCGCGAGCCCGGCTTCCAGCTGCGCGGCAATGCTCGCCGCCGTGGCCGGGCGTACGGCCGCGTCGCGCGCGGGTGGGACGACAGCGGCACGACGGATGGCGTCACCGGGCTCGACGCCGAGCTCGCGGCGGAAGAGAGCCACGCACGCGTCGCGCTGGCGTTCCGCGGCCGCCCGGTCGCCGGCCATGGCGTAGGCGCGGATGAGGAGCTCCTGCGCCTCCTCGTCGAGCGGGTTCACGGCGACGATGCGGGTGGCGAGCTCCACCGCCTTCCCCGGGTCCCCGGAGGCGAGCTTGGCCAGGGCAGCCTCGTGCAGCACGTTCTGCGCCGCCGCGGCGAGCCGCCGACGTTCCGCGAGCAGCCACACCTCGAACGCTGGGCTGGACGGAAACGATATTCCTTCGAGAAGTTCCCGTCCCAAGCCCGGTACGTCCAGCGCCTGAACCCACGTCCCCGCGGTCAATGCGTGGATGTCGACGAATGCGCCCGGAGGGAGCCGCAATCTGACGGGCTCGCCGCCGATCGCGCCACCGGGGCCGATGAGCCGGCGGAGCTGTCCGAGATTCCAGCTCAGCGCGTTGAGCGGATCCTCCGCGTCGGCGAAGAGGAGGTCGGCGAGCCACTGGCGGCTCGGGGCGGCTTCGGTCGTTAGGAGGTACGCCAGCAGCGCCCAGGCCTTGCGGCCGCGGGGCGCGGGCAGCTCCGCCGAGGCAGACCTCACGGTCGGCTTCCCGAGCAGGTGGACTGCCAGCCGGCTCGCCACACGCAGATTGTGCTGGCCGCCTCGCAGCTCTCACAACATCGGGGCCGTCACAGGTCCCGTCACACCCCCGGTGTGCAGGCTCATCGCCATCACCCGAGACGCCGGCGTACCGGCGCTGACCTGGAGGACCCATGACCACCACATCCACCATCACCGAGGGCGCCCGCCGCAACGGCGTGGACGTCACGACGCTGTTCGCCACCCTCGACGTAGTCAGGGCGCAGCCCGAGATCGCCAAGTTCCAGTTCCGGGCCAGCAACACCTGGTTGAGCGGGACGCACAGCCGCTCGACGCTGTCCGGCTTCTACGGCGCCCAGCAGCAGATGGAGCACAAGCAGGTCACCGTGCTCGACGCCGACCACCCGGCGGTCCTGGTCGGCCAGGACAACGGCCCGACCCCGGTCGAGTTCCTGCTGCACGCCATCGCCGCGTGCCTGACCGCCGGCGTGGCCAACATCGCCGCCGCGCGCCGAGTCGAGCTGACCAGCGTCACCTCGACGGTCGAGGGCGACATCGACCTGCTCGGCATCCTCGGACTGTCCGACGGCACCGTCCGCAACGGCTACCAGCAGATCAAGGTCACCCTTCCACATCCAGGGCGACGCCGACGAGGAGACGCTGCGGGGGCTCGTCGAGCAGTCGCGGAAGCGCTCCGCGGTCTACGACGTGCTCACCAACCCCACGCCCGTCGTCATCGACGTGGTCACCGGCTGACGGCCCGACCACACGTCGTACGGGGTCGGCCGACCCAACGACGCCGGCCGGCCCCGAACACCTGCGAACCGGGAGATCTCCGTGACCTTCATCGACACTGTCGTGGTCGGCGCCGGGCATGCCGGGCTGGCGGTCAGCGCCCTGCTGTCCACGGCCGGACACGAGCACGTCGTCCTCGAGCGCGGCCGGGTGGCCGAACGCTGGCGCACCGAACGGTGGGACTCGCTGCACCTGCTGACCCCGAACTGGATGACCCGGCTGCCCGGCTGGCACTACAGCGGACCCGATCCCGACCGTACCTGAGCGCCGGCGAGTTCGCACGCTACCTCGACCGGTACGCCGCCTCGTTCGACGCTCCGGTCATCCAGTCCACCACCGTCGAGGACGTGTCCCTCGCCCCGCGGGCGCCCGGCCACCCGTACCAGGTCGTCACCGACCGCGGCGTCTGGCACGCCCGCCATGTCGTGGTCGCGACCGGCCCGCACGGTGCCCCGCGGCTTCCGGCCGCGATCCGGGCGGGCGACCTGCGGGCTGTCGAGGTGGTCGCCTCCCGGCAGTACCGCAATCCCCGGCAGCTCCCACCCGGCGGCGTTCTGGTGGTCGGCGCCTCGTCGTCGGGCGTGCAGATCGCCGACGAGCTTGCCAGAGCGGGCCGGCAGGTCGTCCTCGCCGTCGGGCGCCACACCAGGATGCCCCGCCGCTACCGCGGAATGGACATCTTCTGCTGGCTCGAGCGGACAGGCCGCCTTGCCCGGACGATCGACGAGATGCCGGACGCCTCGGCGGCGCGGCGGGAGCCGTCGATGCAGCTCATCGGTGCCGCCGACGCTCGGAATCTCGACCTGCCCACCGTGCGGGCGAGCGGCGTCCGGCTCGCCGGACGGCTCGAGCGGGTCGCAGCGGGAAGGGCCTGGTTCCGCGACGACCTCGCGGACTCCGTGTCCACCGCCGACCGCAGGCTGCACCGCCTCCTCGACCGGATCGACGACCACGCGACCGCCGCAGGACTCGACCACCGGCTGCTGCCGTCGGTGCGACCTCGCGCCGTCGACCTGCCGTCCACGCCGAGACGGCTGAACCTCCGCGCGGAGGGAATCGGCACCGTCCTGCTGGCCACCGGCCACCGTCCGCACCACCCCTGGCTGCGGCTGCCGGTGCTCGCGCCGGACGGGACCATCGCCCAGCACCGCGGCGTCACCCCGGCGCCCGGGGTCTACGTGGTCGGCCAACGGTTCCAGCACCGCCGCGACTCGGCGCTCATCGACGGCGCACGGCACGACGCCGACGCGATCGTCCGTCACCTGCTCGGCACTGCCGCCGGCAAGGCGCCGAACGACCTTGACCCATCCACCTGCGACACAGCCGCCTGACGCTCCACCGAGGAACGGCACGAAAGGAAACCACCGATGTCCTTCTACTTCCACCACGAACTGGCAGCGGCGCGGCGGGCGGACCTGATGCTGTCCGCGGCACGGCACCGGATCGCCGCCGAAGCGCGGCGGGCGCGCACCACGGACCGGGGCCGCTCCGCGCGTCTGCGCGAGGTGCTGTCCGGCTGGCTGGAGCTGCGCCGCCGAACGCGGGTGTGGCGGCGCGCCGCCGCCGCGTTCCAGCGCGCGCTCGCGGCGGCGGGCACCCCGGCCGCCCGGCACGAGCTGCTCGCGATCTCGGCTCGCCAGAGCAGGGAGCCGGCCACGGCGCCGAACGAGCAGGCGGCATGAACGGCTACGACGTCGCGGTCGTCGGCGGCCGGGTCGCCGGCGCCTCCACCGCCCTGCTCCTCGCGCGCGCCGGCGTCCGGGTCGCGCTGATCGAACGATCCCGCTCCGGCACCGACACGCTGTCGACCCACGGACTGATGCGTGCCGGCGTTCTGCAACTGTCTCGGTGGGGACTCCTGGACTGCGTCGTGGCCGCCGGCACCCCGGCCATCGGCAGCGCGCTGTTCCACTACGCCGGCGGCCGGAGCGTGCCGGTGTCGATCCGGCCCAGCCCGGGCGTCGACGCGCTGTACGCCCCGCGCCGCTACCTGCTCGACCGGATCCTGGTCGACGCCGCGGCCGAAGCCGGGGTGGACGTGCTGCACGAGACGACCGTCACCGCGCTGCGGCGCGATGGCGACGGTCGGGTCAGCGGCGTTCGCGCCGTGGACCGCGGTGGCCGTCCGGTCGAGTTGCGCGCGCGGATGACGGTGGGCGCCGACGGCGTCCGCTCGACGGTGGCCCAGCTGACCGGAGCGCCCGTGGTCCGGCGCGGCCGGTCACGCTCGGCGATCCTCTACCGGTACGTCGGCGGCCTGCCCACGGACGGGTACGAGTGGGCGTACGGCGCCAGCGCCGCCGCCGGCCTGATCCCCACGAACAACGGGGAGACCTGCGTCTTCGTCAGCACCTCTCCGGAGCGGATGCGCGCGTTCCGCCGGACGGGCACCGAGCACGCGTTCTCCGCGCTGCTTGCCCAGGCAGCTCCCGCGCTGGTGGACCCGGTGCTCGCCGCCGCACCGTCGGGTCGCATCCGCGGGTGGGCGGGAACGCCCGGCTACGTTCGCCGGTCGTGGGGGCCGGGGTGGGTCCTGGTCGGGGACGCCGGCTACTTCAAGGACCCGATCACCACCCACGGCATGACCGACGCCCTGCGCGACGCCGAGATTCTCGCCGCGAAACTCGTCGAGTCGATGGCCGGCGGCCGGCCGGAGGCAGTCGCGTTCGCCCGCTACCAGGCGACACGAGACCGGCTGTCCAAAGAGCACTTCGCGGCGACGGAGGACGTCGCGGCGTACGACTGGGACATCGACGAGGTGGAAGCCCTGCTCCGCCGGGTCAACTCTGCCATGACCGACGAGGTGCAATACCTACAGACGCTGCCCAGTCACCCGCGAAGGCAACGTATCCCTCCATGTCCGCCGAGTCACAGCAGGCCACGGTCCGCCCCCGCGCTCACTCCACATAGCCGTGCATCTGACGAGCTCGTCCCGCCATCAGATCGGGCCGCCGAGCCGTGCCACGCAGCTGAGTACCCCGCGAGCCGTCCGCTGCCACCGGCATTCTCATCGAGAGCCCTGGCTTAGCGCCGTCAGCGATTGAACTGCGTACCGAACCACGAGCACACGCCTGATGACCGTCGGCCACCGGGTCGACCATGCACCGTCGCAGCGGCGTCCAGAGGCCGCGCGCTCTGATCGGCTTCTTGCGACCGTCGAAGATCAACAGCGCGCTCATCGGCATGAGCGCATGATCAAGTGAGCTCTTCCCGTCGGGCGCGGCGGTTACGTTCCGTGGTCAGGGTGGCGGTATCTCGTGGTGACCGGGGTGCCAAGCGCGGCTCGCGAGCGACGTGCGACCGGCCACCCGGGACCGGGCTCACCGACCGAACCGTCGTCGATCATGTCGCCCGGAGCCCGGAGCGACCGCGCCCGGGCCGGCCGCAGGGGTCTGTTGACACCGAGTACGCCCGACTGCTTGCCGATGGTCGACGTCGGCGGCGCCTGGAAGCGCCGCATCGCCGCAGCTCGTGGAGCAGTGGCGTTCGCGTCGTAGCGCGGGCTTCAGCCCATGACATGCCGAGCGAGAATCTGGCTTCCACCGTCAGCCGTCGTTTCACGAGGTCACCGGCAGTTTGCGATGTTCTACGTTTCCCGTTTGGGGTTCGAACCCGTGCAACACGCAGGCGTCAGCCGAGTCGCGGCTTCACGCGTCGCCGACCTCGGAGGGCAAGCCGAGGCGTGCGCTCGTCCCGGCGGTCGCCAGCACCAATAGTCGCTGCCCTCGCCGAAGGCCACACTCCCACCAGGTCTGCAGGGCGCTGCACCAAGGCCGTGCGCAGCCCTTCATGCCAACACCATGCCAACAGACGGCCAGGGACCCAGCGGGACGCATTCACATCGACAAGCACTGAGACTAGCCTCTGACCTGCGAGGACGGGAGCGACAGGACCCATGCGAGGGCGCGCTGAACTGGCCGGGATGGCCCGCAGCCGTCTTGAAAACCGTTAGGGGCCTCGCGCTCCTCGTGGGTTCGAATCCCACGCCCTCCGCTCTGACCAGGCGAAACGTACGCCAGATGATCGTGCCAGGGCCCTCCCCCGGCTGGTCCGACACCAGGATCGGACACAGAACGGACACACGAGGGCAGTGTCCGGCCTCGTCGCCGCGGTGCGGTCGTGATCACGTCCTCGGGCACCTCGGGAGCTGGCTGCTCGATGTAGATCTCGGCCGTTACGCACTGGTCCCGTTCAGCCGCAGGCTGCGGATGCAGGTGCTCCGGTCCGGGTCGGCCTAATCACGTACGCCGCCGGCAGCCGGACGTCCCAGCCGGGATCGCGCGCGCAGTCGGCGCTTCGGTGGCGACCGCGAGGTCGATCTACTGCCGCGCGACGCGGGGTGCGCCGAGGTTCACCTGTCCGGACCAACGGCCGTGGCTGATCAGCAGAATCTTCGGGCCTGGTGGTTGACAGGTGGCCAACCAGCGCCGCCGAGGCGATCATCCGGATGATCAAGCATTGGGTTGTCGCGCCTCCGACCGCCTCCCGTTGGTGTGCACGGGTTCGAGTACCGAACGGAGGGCACCCAAGCCCACGCAGCACGGCACCTCGGCTACGTCATGTGTCCATCGCATGTCACAGTAGGGCACGTTTGATCAACCGGACATGCCGATGAGCGGGCAGTTGATCTTGGCCCTTTGATCATGGCCGATGAGAAGTTCTCGATCAAGCAGGAATCGAACTCTCCCGAGAAGGATGGTCAACTATCGACATCGTCGAATGGGTCGCATCCGTTGGGTGCGGTGGGGCCCCTGGACGCGACGCTTCGATGTCGGGGATGCAACGCCACGGTTCGACTTCGCGAGCGTCTTAGTCAGGAAGCCCAATCGGCCGCATGGCTTCGGGATGCCGAGTCTTGCGGCCGCCCGGGCAGGTGTCAGGTGCGGCCAGCCTGGCCCACTCCGCTGGCGCGGACCTGAAGACGGTGCAGAAATTAGCTCGGGCACACCAGCATCGTGCTGACGGCGGACACCTACACCAGCGTGCTCGTCGACAAACAGCACAAGACCGCCGAGGCGGCCGCACGGCTCGTCCTGACCTCCGCCCGCGGCCCCAGCCGGCGAAAGCCGGCCACAACGGACCACCGTCGAAGTCCGCTGCTATCGAGGCTTCGCCGAGGCCGGAACCCGTGCGACCCAGGGCAGCCCAACGCTGGAAGACGAGAAACCGGCGTCGCACCCACCGGCGCCCAGGCGACACCCACGGTCCACATACGACAGAGCCGGGCGATGAACGCCCAGCTCAACGAGCGTACCGCCAGGGCCTCGAACCCCGAACCGGCGGATTGAGAGAGCCAGGCCCATTGCGTCGGTGCGGTCGGCCTGATCCATGTGGCGGCGGCGGACCTGGGCGAGCTCAGCGGCCGGATCCGGCCGCTTGCTTGGTCGGAAGGCGTCGGTCAAGTGCCGGGATTCCACGTGCCGTCAGCCATTCCAGGTCCGTTTCGTCCCTGATCCGCGCCTCCTGCTCGCGGGCGAACAGCGCGTCGGTCTTGGTCAGAACGAGCGTATAGGGCCTGCCGTGCCGCCTGGTCACGTGCGCGACCGGCAGTTCGGCAGCGTCGATCCGGGAGTGGATATGCTGCCGGCGCTCCTTGGCCAACGGCCACTCGAAGCTGCGCGGGCCGCTGTCGTCGAGGAACACCCGGAGGGTATCGCACAGGTCGCAGGCGCAGCCGCCGGGGGGCAGTCCGATCGACCAGTCGCCGGACGCGCGGTGCGGGCGGGCGAGCCGGGCGCGCAGCCGTCCCGCGCAGTCGGCGGCTAGCTCGCCGAACCCGGCGTCGCGCGCGCCGTCCCCGGGCAGCTCCGCCGCGGCGCGCAGCGCGGGCATCTCCAGCGCGGTCACCACGTCGTCCTGCTTCCGGATGTAGTCGCAAACGGCGTCTCGTGTGCCGGCTGTCCCGATCGCGGCGGCGGCGGTCAGCACCGAGGCGAGCGGCCTACCCAGGCCGGCGAATTCCTGGTCGCGGTGGCTGGGCGAGGTCAACGCGAGCCCAGTGCCGATCTCCTTGCCGAGCCACTCCCATGCCAGGGCAAGGAGCCCCTGCGCGGCCGCCGTGCCGGCACTGCCCGCGGCGCACAGCCCCTCGCACAGGACGGGCAGCCGGTCCGCCACCCACTGCGGCCGTTCCTGCCCGCCGCCGTATGCCCACGCCTGCTGGTTCCCGCCAGACCACGTCCGCAGCAGTTCCGCCGTCCACTGCTGACCGTAGCGGTCTGCCATCTTTGCAAACGAG
>Ga0137365_10003979_pt1 | contig 11846 bp, 13 predicted proteins | sample SagtaG_9_FD_104799 | JGI IMG/M metagenome (GOLD analysis project Ga0137365, IMG submission 104799) | Vadose zone soil microbial communities from Sagehorn Ranch, Mendocino, California, USA - Sage1_L_40_16 metaG | ecosystem: Environmental > Terrestrial > Soil > Vadose zone | place: USA... | reverse complement strand
GGCTGTCCTCATCTGAAGAGCACCGAGAAGCCCTCGAACCGCCCGATCGTTCCCCGATCAGCCGCATTTGGGCATTGAAGTGGAGGCAGCCGGACGGCGTGATGGCTCAATGCAACAGTGCCTCGGAAGGTCCACCTCGTGCATGGGACGCGAGCGGAGCTCCTGGAGGGACAGCTCGACGGTGCGGGCCACGCGACCGTGGATGCGGAGCCGGTAGCTGGGATCGTCCGCCACGTTTGGGACGCCGACGTCGCGTGCCTGGTGGTTGACGGGCAGACCTTGCGGGCCGATGCCCGGCTGTCGGGGCGCCAGCACGGCGAGCCGTCGCAGTGGCGTGACCGCCGAGCCGACGGTGGTGAGCACGATCGCGCCGCTGGCCGCCGCGATCGCCAGGAGGACGCGCCGCCGGTCCAGCCCCGCCGGGGTCACCCGGGTGGTGGCCTGCCGGTCCCGCACGGCGCCGGCGGCGACGGTGGCGGTTGCGCCGATGTGGATGACCAGTGCGCCGGCGGTGATCCATGCGGCCCAGAAGTGGGCTGTCTTGAAGAAGAAGCTGTAGGGATACCAGTAGTCGATGTCGGTGACCCCGGTGACCAGCAGGAACACCGCTCCTCCGACCAATGGCACCAGCGCGGCGCGCTCGACCGCGTGGACGGCGCCGCGCAGTGGCGGCCAGCGCCACAGGCGCGGGTAGACCGCCCAGAGCTTGCCGAGCAGCAGCGGGATGGTCGCCAGTCCGGTGAACACGTGCAGTCCCTGGGTGGCCCGGTACAGCCATGCCGGCCGCGCGGGCCATGGGAACCATGGGATCGGCGTCTGGGCCGCATGGGAGAGCAGCCCGGTCCCGAAGCACACCGCGAAGGCGATTCCGAGCGCGATGCCAAGGAGCGTGGAGGTGCGCTCGTGGTGGATGCGGCTGGAGAACGATACCCTGCCGGCCGGCGGCATCACGGGCTCCAGTTGCGGTGCAGGCAGATCAGGTAGCACGGCCCCCGCTGGACCGCGCTCTCCAGCGCCCACCCGGTGCCGGCGGCGACCGCGATGACGCCGGCGAGGCTGAGCTGCAGCCAGGCGAACCAGGGCCCGGCGGCGCCGCGGTACTCGACGCGCAGCGCCAGCCGCCGTGCCGTGGCTCCGGCGGGCGCCCGGCCGCCGACCAGCAGCCGCCCGCCCGGGACGCAGGCGCCTGCGAGGCGGCCGAGGAGCCGGCGTGTGCCGTGCATCGAGCCGGCCAGTCCGAGGTTGCCGTCCAGCAGCAGCGCGGTGCCGATGCCGCGGGGGAGCGGAGCGGTCATCGCGTCGGCGTGGAGAGCATGGCGCAACCCGAGCGCGCGGGCGACGGCGAGCGCGCCGGCGGACCGGTCGAGCCCCAGCGCGCGCAGGCCACGCTGCTGGAGGTAGCGCGCGTGGCGAGCCGGTCCGCAGCCGACGTCCAGGACAATTCCGCGGGCCATCGCCAGCAGGGCCCGCTCATCTGGATCGAGTGCCGCCGGCGAGGTGAAGTACGGGCCGAGGTCGAGGCGCAACCGGTGTCCGTGCCCGGTATGCAGGTAGAGCGGGGCCGGCTCTCGGGCCGCGAACTCGTGCATGGCGGTGCCGAGCAGGTCGCCGGCCTCCCGCACGGTCGCCGGGTTGTTGAGACTCATGCCGGTTGCCACCGTTCCGCCAGCACCGCGCCGATTGCCTCCAGCGAATTGGGGCAGCCGGCCAGCTCGCCCTGGTCGAGCGCGGCCTGGAGATCCTCGATCCGGTCCAGGTCGCGCAGCGGTGGCAGCAGGCCGACGCGAAGGCCCAGCCGCTCGGCGCGCCGAAGGGTCTCGCCAAGGACCCGGTCGGTACCCATCGGCACGCCGGTGAACAGCGCCGCGGGCGGCGGTGCCGCGGTCGTCTCGGTGGCGATCAGGTAGTAGCCGCCGTCCAGCGCCGGGCCGAGCACGACGTCGACGTGGTCCAGCAGCGCGAACGCGGACGTGTACCAGCCCGCCGGCAGGTGCGGGGTGTCGGCGCCGGCGATCGCCAATCGGGTCGCGCCGGCGGCGTGCAGCGCGGTCGCGCAGGCGGCGAGCCGGTCGCCGAGGTCCCCCCTGACCTGTGGAAGGAGCCGGAACCCTGGCGCGAGCGCGGCCATCCGCTCGCGGGCCCCGGCTGGCGCGAAGCACAACCACGGCTCAGCGGCGACCAGCTTGACGGTGGCGAGGGTGTCCGCCAGCAGCGCGGCGGCCACCCTGGCGGCGCCGTGGTCGCCGAGCACGGGCGCAATGCGGGTCTTGGCCAGCCCGGCCACGGGCTCCTTGGCGATGACGGCAAGGGCGTGGCGGGTCATCGCCGCACCCGCTCGGCCAGCAGACGGGCCGCCACCACGGCCATGTGCCGGGCCGCGCGGGCGGTGCCACGCACCGACCCGCCGACCTTGCTGCTGCCGCCGGCGCGGCGGTGGTAGCGAACCGGCACTTCCACCACCCGCAGGCCGGCCAGCGCCGCCCGGCCGACCATCTCCAGCGGCCAGCCTTGCCCGCGGTCGCCGATGCCCAGCCGCAGCAGCGTGTCCCGGCGGAGCGCCCGGTAGGGGCCCAGATCGGAGAGGCGTACGCCGAACAGCAGCCCGCACGCCAGCCCGAGCATCCGGTTCTCCGCCAGCGCCAGGCGCGACAACGCGCCCGGGTCTCGCGGCCCGCGAACCCGCGAGCCGATGACGAGGTCGGCGTCGCCGCGCAGCACCGGACCGGCGACGGCGGCCAGGTCGGCGCCGTCGAACGACCCGTCGGCATCGACGAAGGCGATCACAAGGGCCCGTGGCGAGGCCTGGACTCCCGCCCAGCAGGCCGCGCCGAAGCCGCGCCGCGGCTCGTGGACCACCCGGGCGCCGAGGGCAGCGGCGACCGCCGAGGTCGCGTCGGTGGACCCGTTGTCGACCACCAGCAGGTCGATGCCGGCGGGGAACGAGGCGAGCGCCGCCGGCAGGGCGGCGGCCTCGTCGAGCGCGGGCAACACCACCGTGACGTCGCCGAGATCGCGGGCGGGCTCCATGCCGGCCAGGCTGCAACGCGATCCTGACGGTCTTCGGACGTGGTTCTTACAAGCCTGCTACAGCCGGCCACGTGCCCCGGCGGGTGCCGTAGGTTCGGCGCATGCCGACCATGGTCGATCGGGGCGGCCGGGTGGGCGCGGCGGCGGGGTTCGCGCGCGCGACCTGGCTGGCCGCCGCCGTGGTGCTGTTCGGCGGCGGGCTCGGCTGGCTGTGGTTGCGCCACTGGGGCCGGGTGCCGTTCAGCGTTCCCAGCCAGCCCTGGTACCACTGCTTCCCGTTCTACGTCTTTCCTCACCCGATGATGGCGCCGGGCTGGGCGCTGCTGGCGCTGCCTGCGGCGCTCGGCGTCACCGTCGCCGTGGTGGCGATGGCCCAGCCCAAGGTCGCCTGGCCCCTCCGGCTGGCCGCATCGGCCGCCGCGTCGTTCGTGCTCGCGCTGGCGATCTCCGCGCTGGGCGGTGGCCCGCGCGCCTGGTGGGCGCCATTGGACTCCACCGGGGAGTACCCCGCCGGGACGCACCTGGTCGGGGCGGTCCCGTCGTTCCTGCGCCACTTCCAAGCCCTGCTGCCTGCGCTGCCGAGCCACGCGCAGGGCCACCCCGCCGGCGCGATGGTCTTCTACGGGCTGGTTGATCGGCTCCGTCCGGGTCTGGCAGCCGCGGCGCTCGCCACCGTCGCGGTTGGCGCGCTGGGCGCGTTCGGGGCCGGAGCGCTCGCCCGTGACGAGCTTGGAGCGCGCGGCGGCCGCCTTGCCGTGGCAGTGTGGGTCCTCAGCCCAGGTGTGGTCCTGTACGTGGCGACCTCCGCCGACGCGGTGTTCGCGACTGTTCTGGGGCTGGCCGCGCTGGCCGCCCAGCGGGGACTCGTGCGGCGCTCCTGGATCTGGACCGTCGCCGGGGGAGCGCTGCTGTGGGTGGGATCGATGCTGACCTACGCCGCCGGGCTGCTGCTCGTCTTCCTGCTGGTCCGCGCCTGCGGGAGGGTGCGGGGCGAACCGGCGTGGGTGTTGCACTGGGCCGCCGCCACGGCTGCGGTGGGGCTGGTGCTGGTCGCGGGCTTGTGGCTGGCCACCGGCTATGACCCGCTGGCGGTGCTGCGTGCGGTCCACCGGGCCTACCAGGGAGCGCCCGGTTCGGCTCGGCGGCCGGCGCTGCCCTGGATTCCAGGTGACCTGCTGGCCTTCGGCGGCATGCTCGGGGTCCCGCTGCTCGGCGCGCTGGCGGTGCGGGCCGTCGGGGTGGTCCGCGAGCGCGCCTGGGCGTCGGTTGACGCGGCGGCGCTCGCGACCCTGCTGGTCGCCGCGAGCTGGGGCTTCAGCAGGGGCGAGGTGGAGCGGATCTTCCAGTTCCTGGTGCCGCTGGTGCTGATCCCGGTGTCGCGGCAGTTGCTCGCCTGGCGGGTCCGGCTGCCCGTGGTCGCCGCGCTGCTGCTGGTGCAGACGGTCGCCGTGCAGGTGCTGTTCGCCACCCGCTGGTGAGCCGCGCGGGTTCGGGACTATCCGGTGCGCTCACCCGCCGTCGCCGCCACCGACGCGCGCAGCGCCGCGTTGGCCAGTTCGGCCATGCGGGTGGCGAACCCGACTTGGGCGCGGAACCCGAGCCGCTCGGCGGCAAGCGCCGGCGACGCCACCACGTGCCGCACATCTCCGGCGCGCCAACCGCCGACCACCTCGGGCTCCGGCCCGCCGCGGGCAGCCGCCAGCGCGGCCGCCAGCTCGCCGACCGTGCGCGGCTCCCCGGAGGCGATGTTGAACACCCCAGGTACCGGCTCCGGCGCGAGCAAGGCCAGCAGATTGGCGTCGGCCACGTCACGGACGTGCACGAAGTCGCGGCGCTGCACGCCGTCCTCCAGCACTCTCGGCGCGCGGCCGGCCTCGAGCGCGCTGCGGAAGATCGCCGCCACCCCCGCGTAGGGGGTGTCGGCCGGCATTCGCGGCCCGTACACGTTGTGGTAGCGCAGCGCCGTCACCGGCGGGCCGCCTTCCCGCATGCTCGCAAACGCGAGGTGCTCCTGGTGGAGCTTGGTGGCCGCGTAGACGTTGCGTGGGTCCGTGGGCGTGTCCTCGCCAACCGGCACCAGAGCCAGTTGGTCGCCGCAGCGCGTGCAGGTCGGCTCGAACCGCCCGGCCGCGAGGCGCTCCGGGTCACGCGGTCCTGGCCGCACCGCGCCGTGCCGGGCGCAGCGGTAGGCGCCCTCGCCGTACACCACCATCGAGCTGGCCAGCACCAGGCGTCCTGGGTGGGCGCTCGCCGGGCGGCGGTGGATCGCCGCCAGCAGCTCCGCGGTCCCAAGGTCGTTGTCGCGCACATACTCGGCCACGTCGTCGAAGCCGCGGCCGAGTCCCACCATGGCCGCCTGATGGCACACCGCTTCCACGCCGACCAGCGCCGCCTCCAGGGTGGCCGGGTCCAGGCCGCCCTCCAGGTAGCGCACGTCGTCGCGCAGGTAGCCGGGCCGGGCGGCGTGGGCGCGAGGATGCAGCCGGTCGACCACCACGACCTGGTGGCCACGCTCGGCGAGGCCGTCGGCGATGTGGCTGCCGATGAACCCGGCGCCGCCGGTGAGCAGGATGCGCATGGCGTCGAAGCGTGCCGCCCGGGCATTGCCGGGTCAAGGGGGCAGCCGCTTACAAACTTCCTACGATCTGCCGGCGAGGTTGCGCTGGTCGCCGCCGCTGTCAGCATGGGGGCATGTCGGCAGAGCTGGTGCTGGTCGTCGACGACGAGCCAACCGTCCGCGAGGTCGTCTCGCGGTACCTGGAGCTGGGCGGCTACCGGGTGGTCGTGGCCGCGGACGGGCACGCCGCCCTGGAGCTCGCGCTGGCCTCCCATGGGCCACCGGACCTGGTCGTGCTGGATCTGATGCTGCCGGGCATGGACGGCCTGGAGGTGTGCCGTAGGATCCGCGCCGCAGCGGCGGTCCCGATCGTCATGCTGACCGCCCGGGGCCACGAGACCGACCGGATCGTCGGCTTGGAGCTGGGCGCCGACGACTACGTGGTCAAGCCGTTCAGCCCCCGGCGAGCTGGTCGCAAGGGTCCGCAGTGTCCTGCGCCGCACCCGGGCGGCTGGCGACCCCTCCGCCGAGCAGGCTGGCCTGCGTGCGGGAGACCTCATCATCAACTCGGCGACCAGGGACGTGATGATCGCCGGCCGTCCGGTCGCACTGACCGCGCGTGAGTTCGAGCTGCTTTTGTTCCTCGCGCGCCACCCGCGTCAGGTCTTCACCCGCGGGCAGCTCCTCCAACAGGTCTGGGAGTACACCTGGCTCGGTGACACCTCGACCGTCACCGTCCACATCCGCCGGCTTCGCGAGAAGGTCGAGGACAACCCCTCCGACCCGCAGCGGGTCCAGACCGTCTACGGCGTCGGCTATCGCTTCGTGCCGCAGGAGCTTCCGTCCTGAACGGCCATTGGCGTACCGCCATGACCGCCGCCGCCGTCTTCGCCTGCGGGCTGCTGGGCAGCGTCGCCGTGGCGCTCGCCGTGCACATTCCGGCCCGCGACCTCGCGCTGCTGCTCGGCTTCACCAGCCTCGGCGCGATCGCCGTGGTCCTGGTCGGCCTGGCCGTCCAGAGCGGCCTGCGTCGTCGCCGCGCCGGCGTCGCCCGGCACGTCGCACTCACCGCGGTGGTCACCGCCACCGCCGGCCTCGCCGCGATCCAGGCGGCCAGCTCCGCAATGCTGGTCAGCGCCCACGACCTCACCGTCGTACTGGCCTGCCTGCCGGTCGCAATCGGAGCGGGGATCGCCTACGGCATGGCCAGCTCGCGCGGCATGGTGACCGATCTGGAAGCCCTCGCCGACCGCGCCGCCGCCCTCGAGGACGGCGCCAGCCCATCCCAGGCCGAATCTCGGCCCAGCGGCGCCGCAGAGGTCGCCACCGTCGCCGAGGCGCTCGACGCCGCCGCGACACGGCTGGTCGCCGCGCGCGAGCGCGAGCGCGCCATGGACGCCGGCCGCCGCGACCTCGTCGCCTGGATCTCGCACGACCTCCGCACCCCGTTGGCCAGCCTGCGAGCACTGGCCGAGGCCCTCGCCGACGGCGTCGCCACGGACGAGACGACCCGCCAGCGCTACCTCGCCGGACTGGTCGCCAACGTCGACCGGCTCACCGGCCTGGTCGACGCGCTCCTGGAGCTGTCCCAGGTCGAGGCCGGAGCGCTCACGCTCGAGCTGGAGCCGGTCTCCCTCCCCGAGCTGGCTGCCGAGGTGCTGCAATGCTTCGAGCCGGAGGCCAAGGCCGCCGGGGTGCGGTTGGCGGCGGTCAGCGACGCCGACAGTGCCGTGGTCCTGGCCGGACGCGACCAGCTCAACCGGGTGCTCGCCAACCTGGTCCACAACGGCATCCGCCACACCCTGCCTGGTGGCCGGCTGCTGATCGCTATGGACGAGCCCGACGCCCACGGGGGCGCGGTCATCCGGGTGCGGGACGCCTGCGGTGGCATCGCCGAGCCGGACCTTCCCAAAGTATTCGACCGGCTGTGGCGCGGCGACCCCGCCCGGTCCTCCCGCGGCGCCGGCCTGGGACTCGCCATCGCTCGCGCCTTCGTCGAAGCCCACGGCGGCACCATCACCGTCGCCAACGTCTCGGGCGGCTGCCAATTCACCATCGCGTTGCCAGGGCGTCCCGGCCAACTGCCCCGGCCCTCGGGAGAGCGCGCCACCCAGCCCACCGCCGCTGCTCCCTGAGCGGTTGCGGAGTGGCCAGAGCGCGCCAGCGACACCGTCGCTTGATAGCCTTCGTGCGCGATGGTCAACCGGACCCAGACATTGGTGCTCGGCTTCTTCCTGATGGTCCTGCTCAGTGTCCTGACGATCCGCGTCGCGGCGCCGGACGTCTACGATCAGGCCCTACGGTTGCCTTCCGGCAACCCATGGTTGGACGTCGGCTTCCTGGCCGCGTTGGTCACGTTCATCGGGCTGCTGGCTATCGGTGTGTTGCGGCGGTGGCGCTGGATCTTCTGGCTGATCACGGTGGCGTTCCTGGCTGGGGTGCTGCGCGTCCCAGCGGTCGCCTTGCAGCTCACTGGATTCCTGGCCGCGGATACCCCCACCTGGTACCTGCTGTTTCAGGGCTTCCTCGGCGTGGTGCAGTTCGCGATCGGGCTGGCCTTGGTGGCCGGCTATCGCCGAGCGGGTGTCTGGGGCTGACACTTCTCGACATGCCGGGTGCACATTCGCGCCGGTGAAAGCCGGATCGTTGGTCCTTCGACGGTTCCTTGCGTCTCTGTTGGTCACCTATGTGAATCCGCCACGGACGTGGTGGCGGCATACCATCAACATGGCGGGTCTTGAGCGCATGGGTGTTGCTGGCCAAGTAGTACTCGTCGAGTTGCCGCCCCTGCGTCTGAGCTGTCGCCCGGAACCCGCGTGTCGTTACAGGTAGTGAGCCAGCACGGGCGGCATGGACCGGTCCCCGGCTCCGCAGGGCCTCGGTGCCGCCCTGGGTGAAGCGGGCACGCCAGACGCTCGACGGCCAGGGCCGAAACGCCGAGTCAACGGGCGACCTCAGCCTGGCGCACATCGGCGGCGAACAGCTCGGCCGCGCGCAGCCGCCGGGCCTGAAGCCGGTCACGTTCTCGTTGGGCCGCAGGGCGGCGAGGCACAGTTGGCATGCCGCAGAGCCTCGCGTGCCCAGCAGCCGAGCTCCAACTCGACCGTCGCATCCCACAACCCGACACCAAGGACCCTGATGGACGCGTGGGAGGCCGCCACCTCCTCGATCCGCGCGTTCCCACGCTCGGCAATGAACCGCTGCCCCGCCGGCGGAATGGCTCGGTCCTCGGTGCCCACCAGGTACGACGACGGGATCGACCGCCACCCCGCCGGGCCCGAGGGCGTGGGGCGCTGTTGCATCTGCTGCGAGCGAGCCCGGCGCAGGCAGACTGTCACCATGAGAACCCGCCGTCCTCGCCCTCCAGCCATTGCCCGGTCTGCTTTCGCTGGCTTCTGCTTCCCGGCCGACGTGATCGTCCTCGCCGTGCGCTGGTACCTGCGCTTTGCGCTGTCGTACCGCGATGTGGAGGAACTGCTCGCCGAACGCGGCGTGGAGGTCGACCACGTCACCATCGGCGCTGTTGCATTCGCTGTGACCGCGTTCGAGCAGCGAGACTGCCGGCATGAGAACCCACCGTCCTGGTTCTGCTCCGGTCTCGCGGTCCGCCTTCGCCGGCTTTCGCTTCTCGTCCGACGTGATCGTCGTTGCCGTCCGCTGGTACCTGCGCTTCGGCCTGTCCTATCGCGACGTCGAGGAGTTGCTCGCCGAGCGCGGCGTCGAGGTCAACCACGTCACCATCTATCGCTGGGTCATGCGGTTCACGTCGCTGCTAGCCGAGGCCGCCCGGCCGTGCCGGCACGCTGTCGGCGATCGCTGGCAAGTGGACGAGACGTACGTGAAGGTCGCAGGGCAGTGGCGCTATGTCTACCGGGCGATTGACCAGTTCGGCCAGGTGATCGACGTGTTCGTCTCCCCTCAGCGCGACGCGAAGGCGGCCCACCGGTTCTTCCAGCGGGCGATCGGCGCGACCAGAGTCACGCCGATCGAGGTCACTACCGATCGGGCGCCGGTGTACCCGGCGGTGCTGGAGGAGCTGCTGCCAGCGGCATGGCATCGTACCGACCAGTACGCCAACAACCGCGTCGAGTGCGATCACGGCCGCCTCAAAGCGCGGCTGCGGCCGATGCGCGGGCTCAAGCAGGACTGCAGCGCCATGGTCATCATCCCCGGACATGCCTTCGTCCAGAACCTTCGGCGAGGACACTACGAACTGGCCGTCGAGGAATCGGCCAATCGGCGGCTGGCGGTCGCATTCGACGAACTCGCGCTCGCCATCTGAAACCGGAGGGTCGCCGAGGCTGTAGCACGCCGCGGCTCGGTACAACGCAACTGTGAGTGTTGGGGCTGCGGTCCGGGAGGATCGCTGTCAGGATCCGACACCGGTGCCGCGGCATGACTCCCAATGCAACCGGCGCCCGAATGGGCTGCCTTGGGTCTGAACTGTCTGCCGTGGTGCTGGTGCCGGCCTGGCCCACCGCTTGCTGGCCTGATCAGTAGCCTGTCCGACCCGAAAGGGCGTGACCCATCACAGTTTCGCCGCGCGGTGACTCCTCCCAGGCCGGCACCGACCACGGCCATCCTCCCCGAGCCCGAGGAGCACAACCGCATGCCCATGCTGGCAGACATCGTCGATGGCGTCATCGGCGTCGACACCCACCGCGACACCCTCGCCGCTGCGGCCACCACCCCCATCGGCCGGATCCTCGCCCAGACCGCCACCAGCGCCGACGCCGCCGGCTACCGTGCCCTGCTCGACTTCGCCGATGCGCAGATCCCCGACCGACGCTGCTGGGCGGTGGAGGGGACCGGCAGCTATGGCGCCGGATTGACCACCTTCCTGCTCGCCCACTGCGAGCGGGTCGTTGAGGTCGGCCGCCTCAAGCGGCCAGCCAGCCGCACCGGCGCCAAGACCGATGCGATCGATGCGGTCCGTGCTGCTCGTGATGTCCTCGGCCATGAGCATCTGGCGCTGCCGCGCCGTCGCGGCGACCGCGAGGCACTCCGGGTGCTGCTGGGCTGCCGACGCAACGCTGTCAGCGCTCGAGTGGCCGCGATCAACCAGCTCAAGGCGCTGATCGTCAGCGCGCCCGACGGCTTGCGTGCCGAACTCCGCGGCATGGCGACCACGACCCAGATCACCCGCTGTGCGGGGCTGCGGGACCGGCCGGCCAGATCGCTGGAGCACCGCACGACCATCCGGGTCCTGCGGATCACCGCCCAACGTATCCAGCAGCTGCACGCAGAGATCGACGAGCTCGGCAGCCAGCTGACCACGCTGGTGGACGCGATCGCGCCGTGGCTGGTGGACCTGCCCGGCGTCGGGCCAGTCACCGCCGCCCAGGTGCTGGTGAGCTGGTCATATGCCGGGCGGCTGCGCTCCGAGGCAGCATTCGCTGCCCTGGCCGGGACCAGTCCGATCCCGGCCTCGTCCGGGCAGGTCACCCGCCAGCGGCTCAACCGCTCCGGGGACCGCCAGCTCAACCGTGCCCTGCACACCATCGTCATTGCGCGGCTGCGCGACGACCCCGACACCCGTGCGTACGCCGCCCGGCGCACCGCCCAGGGCAAGACTCCCCGTGAGATCCGGCGGTGCCTCAAGCGCTTCACCGCACGGCAGCTCTTCAAACTCCTCGAACGCTACGACCAACCCGGCATCGAGATCCTACGAGCTGCTTGACAAGACATAGCAGTCGTCTGTGTCCCGGCGGGACGCCCGTGCCGGGGTGAAAATCGGGTTGGTTGCCCGTCGACGTCGTTGATGCTTGGTGCCAGTGAGCCCGGATAGCAGTCTGACGGTGGGAGCCGTGCATGGGCCCTGCATTGTTGCTGCGAGCACGCGAGTCCGCCTGGCGTTCCTCCCTGTTGGCTCCCCGGGCAACCTCCCAGCTGCGAGCACGACGAGGTGGAGGTGATCGACATCGAGGAGACCGACGAGGCGGTGGAGCTGGTCGAGCGGGTCTGCGCGCTCGACATCGGCAAGGCCGCCCTGACGGTGTGCATCCGAGTCCCGCACCACGACAAGCCGGGACACCGCCGTCAGGAGGTCCGGGAGCATGCCACGACCACCCGGTCGCTGTTGGAGCTGGCCGCCCGGCTGCACGCTGCTGGCGTGACGCTGGTCGCGATGGAGGCCACCTACGGCTGGGTGCGACGTGAGGGTGCATGAGTGCAAGTGGGAGGCACCGATGGAGGTTCAGCGGATGCTGGAGGTGTAGTACCTGGGCCAGTGCGCGATGGCCTGTCTCCGCCTCGACGTGCG
>Ga0137365_10003978_pt1 | contig 11846 bp, 12 predicted proteins | sample SagtaG_9_FD_104799 | JGI IMG/M metagenome (GOLD analysis project Ga0137365, IMG submission 104799) | Vadose zone soil microbial communities from Sagehorn Ranch, Mendocino, California, USA - Sage1_L_40_16 metaG | ecosystem: Environmental > Terrestrial > Soil > Vadose zone | place: USA... | reverse complement strand
TGGACGTCGTTGGCTACCGTGCCGAGCCGGGATTCGCAAGACAAGAAACGGTGAGTCTTTCGGAAAATACGCCCAGACCGTACTCACCGACGAGGTAAATTACAGAGTCCTTCGGACAAGGAAAAACAGAAAGATTAGGTCATGAGAAAATTAACCCCGACCCTTACACAAAGCGGGCTGCTGGCCGTGTTGCTGCAACGCCAGCGCTACAAAATAAGCCAGTTGGCCTGGCGTCGTGCACAACGCAAGCACATGCGCGCTGCCCTTTGGATTACCCTCACCTGGCCGTGGCGAGCGCTTACGGCACCCGTGCCCGTACGCCATTCGCGCCGAGCACTTCGTCGAATACCTCTTGCATCGATCTTAAATCTTTTACCGAGGCCGATTGCCATGTCTCATCCAATCCACACGTACACCGAACTCCAGCAACAGATTCACGACGATCTGCGGATCCAACATCCCGAATGGGTCAAGCCAAATGGCGAATCCCCCATGTGCGATTCGTACGAGACGTGTCTCACGAAAATGCTCGACACTTTGACGCGAAGGGGATCCAACGAGTCTATCGTTCCTCCTGATGGCGCATTGGAACCGGCAGTAACTGGAAGCTAAAGACTTATGGAATACGTCTTAAAGCTAGTTGGAGCTATTCTTATTCTGTCTGGGGATAACCTACTTAGAGGCTCGGGCTTTCGTAACTGTGCGAAGTAAATGACCGTTGACACATCTACCTTGATGATTCAGTTCGCTTTTTTAGCTGCTATTATTCTTGCTCCCTGGCTTTATAGGAGGAGTAAGAGTTAGGTTTGTTGCGCTGGGGCCTAAAGAACAAGTCACCAGGACACACGCCAGTCTGCGACAGGTCGAGATCGGAAGTCCGGAATTCTTCCCATCTATTCTATCGTAGGCCGCTTACGATGCATGCGAGTCAAACGCGTAGGCGAATTTTACGGCACAGGCACCGCAAATTGCCGACGGCCGACCTGTTTTTTCCTAAAAAAAGCGGGCTTCGTACAGATTCTATCTTCGGGCAAGTCCGGGACACCACCGTGCAAGTCTGGACAGTTGAAAAAGGATTTGGGATTAGAAGCGAGTTCTCTCAGACACGCTGTGCGGCTAACAATTTTCGAGATCATGAGGTCCTTCTTCCTTTGGTTCAAAGGGGGAGGCGACTAAGTTAGTCGCCTTACACTGGTGAGGCGAACGCACGGGTTTCCGCACGCTCGCCGTCAGTGTTAGCGCATTACGCTACTTTAACTTCAATGGCTTTTGACTTTGGTCTTGCCGTCGTCGGGAGGTGCACTTTCAGCACTCCGTCGCGGAAGTCCGCCGTCACTTTCGTGCTATCGGCGTCTTCAGGCAGCGTGAAGCTGCGTCGGAAATTGCCAGAGGAACGCTCGATGCGATGGAATTTTCTTTTCTGATCTTCCTTCTCGCTTTTGCGTTCTCCGGAAACGCAGAGGATGCCGTCTTCGACTGTTACCCTAACGTCATCCTTCTTCATTTCAGGCAGGTCAGCTTTAAGGAGATACCCGCGATCATCCTCACTGATATCAACCTCTGGCGACCAATCTGCGACTGTCAGGCTGTGGGTCTCCCCACTGCCTATTCTGTTCGGAAATCCGCCCAAGAGACGGTTGAAGCGATTTTGCGCCGCGTCTTCCATCTCTCTAAGCTGATTCCATGTTATTAATGTATTCATAATTTTTTACCTTTCTAGATTGAGTTAAAGCCATCTCGGTGCATCGCGCTCACCGCTTATTGTCAGAGTCGACCCTAATCTTGTGTACGGTGAGGAACGCGTGATCCGCGGTTATGAGATCGACAACGAAGCCGGGGAGACGCAGCAGCACTAGAAGAGAGTTAGAAAGTAGGAAGGAGAAAGTAGAAAACCCGCCTTCGCCAAGCCTACGGCGTGGCAAGGAAAGCAAAACGCCTGGCGACGAGCAATGACTCGATCCGCCAGGCGCTGAATTGCCAGCTTGGTTTAAAAATTAGCCAAGCAAAACGTGAACGGTTTTAGTCGCGGTCTTGCGTTACAATCACCTTGTCAACCAACATGTCGTCGCCTTCTTTGAGGTAGTGTACCCGAACCTTCGAATCTTTTCTGATTTTCGAAGCTTCGATCACTCTTCCATGAGCATTTACATAGGTGACGGTCGTGCCGAGCTTGTAGTGCATGGGTTCGGCTGCTTCGGTTTTCAGGACCAGGGAATCGCCCGGAGTGAAGTCCGTGACGGTGCCAAAACTTTCGGTTGTCGTGGTCGTGGTTTCAGTCACTCCATTGGATTGCTTCGCAACCGTGGTGGAAGATGTGGATGTTTGCGAGAAAGCCACTGAACCCATAAGGGCTGTGGCAAACGCGATACTAACGATTGATTTAATCATACGAAACTAACTTTCTAGTTTACTGAGTTGCTGCAGTGATCGCAGCGAAAGGCCATCCGGTTCGTGTTTCCGAAGGAATTCGGCGAACCAAGGAGGTAAATAGATGCGGCAGTCGCGTATTATAGCCCAGTAAAGGCCCTCGCACAACCGCAACCATTTCCACGAGCGAATCGTCCAATCATCGTACGCAAAACGTGCCTTCCCGCTTCGCTCAACAATTCGGCGAAGCAGAAAAGGCGCGATTGCTAGTTGCTGAGGTTAACTCTTAATCCTGGTCGAGGATCACTCGATCGACGACCATGTTGCCGCCTTCAGTCATGTAGTGAACGCGGACGGGAGCGCCCACTGTGATTCTTGTTCTCACCGTGGCTTCGTCCAGTTCCCTACCGCTACGTGTGACGTAGACGACGCGTTTGCCAAAGCGATATTGCCTTGGTCCGGCACTTTCTTTCAGCACGATCGTGCCACCGGGTCTGAGCTCGGTGATTGTGCCGCTTCCCTCAGTCGTGGTCGTGGTGGTGGTCTCAGTGACCTGTGCCCACGCAAACGGCGCGGCGACTGCCAACGCCATGCTTAGTATTACCTTCTTCATTCGTTATTAGACGCGACGCCGGCGGAGTGTATTCGGATTTCTCGAGAAATGGATAACCCGAGGACCGAAAAGGCTTTGCGCGACGTAGTTTCTCGGATCTTTGCAGATAAAGCAATCCAGTAGGAGCAACCCGACAATCAACTCTCCGGCTCAAGACAACTGCTTTCGCTTCGCGGTGCCCAGGAAGCCGGCAGATAAGCACCCGGCGAGGTGTCCACGCCCAAAGACAGACTTTACAGGATTGCAACGAGTGGCTCGATCGCGCATTCTCCCGATTGCGCTCGCGCCAGAGAAAATCCGGTAATCATGCCATTTAGTTTTGCCCGATATAAGTTCCAATTGGTGATAACCGCCATGGCGGTCTTGCTGTTGGCAATGGCCGGCTGCGGAAGTCCTTCCCCTGAAATTGTCGGTAAATGGCAGATGTCGGGCGACCCAAAGGCAACCATTTGGGAATTCTCTACGGATAGGTCTGTCCTGATCGGGAGCATCCGAGGCAGGTATAGTCTCGGCGACAATAACCGAGTTAAGATTCAGACCCCGTACGCAACTATGGCTTATCATATGGAATTCTGGGGCGACCACATGATTTTGACAGAGGTCAACGGTGCCAAGCTTGCGTTTAACAGGATAAAATAAAACCGGCGTGATGCCTCGACTTGGGGCCAAGCCCACCGGAAGAGAGAGCAGAGTCCAGAGATCAGAGGTCAGTCTCCCGCCAGCTATTCCGCCTGCAGTCGAACGAAGATCGCGATGTGAACTGTAATTAGCAGCGGGACGAGAAAGCCGGGAATCAAAAGCCACGGCAGGGTTGTCATGATGGCCGAACTAGTTTCTGCGAAAATCAACCGCAGCGGGCCGGGCGAAGACGTTGCTCCTAATCCGATCGCGGCGATCAGATCCGCGATTCCAATGACATTCCAAATCCATAGGATCGCCCCAGCATTTGTGGTCTGTCGGTAGGCAAGCCACGCGACTGGGACAGCGGTTGCTCCGACAAAGATGTCGCCCCAGCCGGCGACCGGAGCGAACGGCGCGGGCAAACGCCCGGCCGCGAAGAGAATGATAAAACTCACGCCGAGCAGACGGACCGTGTGCACACCGACAAGAAGCCAGAGCGGCACTCGATGGAAAGCCTCGCGCAACGATTGGATGCGCGCGGCGGTTATGCAAAGGATCGTGATCGGAAGCACGATGGCCAGGCCGAGACCGGGCGTGCCAAGTCCATGTTCGTAATAGAGGGTGCGGGTCGCGGCCAAAATTACGACGATGACGAACCAAATGCCAAGCCAGACAGCTATGCTAACTCGCATCACGGGGTTGGAACCGAATCCGATCGACAAAGCGGCAATAACGATTGCGGCTGAAGCGGTCAATTCAATGGAACCGATTAGATCAGTGTTCATAGATCATTCTTTTCTTTTTCATTTCGCTTTTCCGCGCCTGTCCCAGACATCGGCGGCAGAGCGAAACGGCGGCAATACGGGATTTTGCATCCTCTTTCCATCATGCGTGTATATACATCCTTCACTACAAAAATTTATCTTGGGCGCGTCAATGGCTGTGATCGTAGACCAAATGGTCGGAACCGAAGATAGGTGTTCATATTTCACTCCACGGTTCGCTACGATTGGATGTTTTGCGCTAAAGCCAGCATTTTCGCGCGCGTATTTTCTTTTTCGAGGAACCGTCGCGAGAGACTCGTTCGACTCGGCTCAGAGCAGGCTACGGTGGAACCATCGATCAGGTGTATATACACATCTTTCATTGCGAAAATTATTTTGAGCGAAGCGGTGGCCGCACCGGCCGCGACTGCAGACCAAACCGCCGTAAGACCGTCTCCGCGCCGGCGTCCGCGCGTTTCCAAACTGGCAAGGCGGCCACGGCTTTCTTCCTGCCCTTTGGTGTTAGTTCCATCCTTCGTATGCGTTGATCGCAGTGGGCAATCGCACAGACCCATCTTTTGTTTTCAAGCAGGCGCAAATTTCGTGACAGCGTTGTTCGCTCAAGACCGAGTTTCGCAGACAACTCGGAGATGGAGAGCGGGCCGGTCTGTGCGAGCGTGGCCAGAATGGTGAATTGGGTTGCACGAAGCCCTCTCCCTCGAAAATGTCTCTCGTAATGCTGGGTCACGGCCCTGCTGGCGTGGCGCAAGGCAGAGCACGCGCAAGTGCGACACGCGTGGAACGAAGGTGAGAAAGCCATTATCCGTGTATATACACGCATGATGCGAAGACTCAATCCGCTGAAGCAGATTTTCTGTTTTAGAGACGAGCGTGGGCGCTAAGGGATAGAAGTCCCCGCCTTCGCAACGTTATTCCGAATGCTTTGACTCTCTCGTTTCCACTCAATCGACCTATTGGCTTTCCAGCATCTAGGTCGCCCTGATCGCCGTTGACGCCATTCGCAAACAGGCGGCGAGGCAGGCTGAGATCAGAAGTCAGAAACCAGCTCGGAACTGAAAGAGCAGCGCAATCGCCGTTGCTACATCGGCCGCTGCAAGCCGTAAGCGCGTACCCAAGCCCGAAGCGCAAAAGAAGGCTTCATGATATCGAAGCGAGGGGCTAAATTATGCGTTCTACCGGTTATGTTCGCGGAAGAGAATCCTGATTGTCATGCCATTTAGTTTTCTCCGGTATAAGGCCCGATTAGCGATAAGCGCCGTGGCAGTTTTGCTGTGTGCCATGACCGGCTGCGGCGGTCCTTCCCACGACATCGTCGGTAAATGGCACACGGCCGGGAATGCAAATGCAATCGTTTGGGAATTCTCTGAAAATGGTTCTGTTCTGATCGGAAATACGCGCGGGAGGTATAGTTTCGGCGACAATAACCGGATCAAGATCGAGACGCCGTTCGCTACCTCTGTTTATCAGATGGAATTCGCGGGCGACCGTATGATTTTGAGAGAGGTCAACGGCTCCAAGCTCAAGTTTACCAGGATAAGATAAAATCGCGGCAGATATCAGCGTTTTTACACAGATCCCCAACCGCAAAGCAAACGTTCAACGCCCAACATCCAACGTTTAAGTCAGAACAGAAACCTGAGGGTCATGCGCAGATTTTGTGCTTCGTTGAATCCGTTTTTATTCGCGTAATCCGCGGTTCGTGGTTCGTACTAGAACTCGGCGCTGCCGGGCGTTCGCGCGAACGGAATGACGTCGCGGATGTTTGACACGCCGGTGAGGAACATAAGCATGCGTTCGAAGCCGAGACCGAACCCGGAATGCGGGACCGTTCCGTAGCGGCGAAGATCGAGATACCACTTGTAATCGGCCGGATCCATTTTGTGCCGGCGCATGTTCGTCTCCAGAACTTCGAGGCGCTCCTCGCGCTGACTTCCACCGACGATTTCGCCGATCCCGGGAACCAGCAGGTCCATCGCGGTAACCGTTTTATTATCATCGTTCAAGCGCATGTAGAATGGCTTGATCTCTTTCGGGTAACTGAAAACGGTGACCGGGCATTTGAAATGTCTCTCAGTCAGCCAGCGCTCGTGTTCCGATTGCAGATTCAATCCATATTCGACCGGGAACTCGAATCTCTCCCCGCTCTTTTTCAGAAGCTCGATCGCTTCGATATAGGAGACTCTTTGAAACGCCCGTTCGACAACGAAGTCGAGGCGCGCGAGTAATTCCTTGTCCACGAACTTGGCAAACAATCCGAGCTCTTCGGGGCAATTCTCTCGAAGATCGACAATTAGATATTTCACGATCTCCTCAGCGAGATCCATATTGCCGTTCAAATCGCAGAACGCCATTTCCGGCTCGATCATCCAAAATTCGTTTGCGTGCCGCGACGTGTTCGAGTTCTCGGCGCGAAACGTCGGACCAAAGGTGTAGACCTTCGAGAGCGACAAGGCGAACGCCTCCGCCTCGAGCTGACCGCTCACGGTCAGGTAAGTCTGGCGCGCGAAAAAGTCTTTCGTGTAATCGATCTCGCCATTTTTCGTTCGCGGGGGATTCTTGGCATCGATAGCGGTGACGCGAAACAATTCGCCTGCGCCTTCGCAATCGCTTCCCGTGATGATCGGCGTGTGGACGTAAACGAAGCCGCGTTCTTGAAAAAATTTGTGAATGGCGAAGGCGAGCCGGCTGCGCACGCGAAAGACGCAACCAAAAAGATTTGAGCGCGGCCGCAGGTGCGCGATCTCGCGCAAAAATTCCGGCGTGTGTCCCTTCTTTTGCAGCGGATAGCTGTCATCGGCGAGGCCGACGATGTCGATCTTCTCCGCCACAACCTCCCAGCTTTGGCCTTTGCCCTGCGATGCAACGAGCTCGCCTTCTACTATTATGGAAGCGCCTGTGGTCAAACGCTGAACCTCGGCATAATTCGCCAACAAATTTTTGGCAATGATCTGAAGATTGCGCAGGCAAGAACCGTCGTTCAGCTCAATGAAGGAGAAATCTTTCGAATCGCGGCGCGTGCGCACCCAACCCTGCACCAAAATCCGCGCAATCGGTGCGGAACTTTTCAGCGCATCCTTTACCGAAATTGGTGAAAATGTATCGCTCACAATTTCAATCAGGAAACCAGGAACCCAGGAAAAGCAACTCGAAGAAACGCGATCGCTTGCCAAGCGAAGATTCCGTTCGGAGCCCCGCCGCAAACAGTTTGAGATTCATGTTTCTCCGCAATGTCGGATCGTGTTAGAAGCAGCGAATGCAAAATCTGCACACACTCGCGAGAGCTCTATTTCTGTCGCAGATCCTGGTTTCAGCGTTTCTCGCGATTCTTTTCCTGCAATCCGGGATCGACAAGGTAGTCGACCGGCGAGGAAATCTCGACTGGCTGAAAGGGCATTTTGCCAAAAGTCCGCTGGCTGGGATGGTGCCGCTGATGGTCCTTGCGATCACGACCCTTGAGCTTGCAGCGGGAGCTTTGTCCGCGATTGGATGCGTGCTCGTAATTTTTTCGCACGATACAACGGTGGCGTTTTACGGCGCCGTCGTTTCCGCGACGTCGATCTTAGCGCTCTTTTTCGGTCAGCGAATGGCAAAGGACTATGGTGGGGCGGCTGTCCTCGTTCCTTATTTTTTTCTGACTTTGCTCGGGATTTATCTGCTCGCTCAATAGGCAAGGGCAAAGAAACGGCGAAACATGCGGAAGATTAATACAAAAGATATCGCCGAGGACTCGTGGACTTCGCCGAAAGGGAAGTTCGCCGGGTTCGGCAGGAGCGTCTCGATTGCGCTGGGGCGAAAAGAAATTTCGACCGACTTGCAAGATCGACATCCATTCGATCTCGAAATTCTGCGCCTAACTCCGGGGCAAACTCCATACCCATATCACTTACACAGCGCGCAATGGGAGCTTTATCACGTCGTTTCGGGGAATGGCTTTGTTCGTCACAAAGATGGGACGACCCCTATTGAGACCGGCGACGCATTTATCTTTGGACCTGACGAGCCTCATCAACTTACCAATAACGGCAAAGAGGACCTCGTCGTCTACGTTGTCGCCGATAATCCAATCGGCGAGTCGTCGTATTATCCCGACAGCAAGAAATGGCTCGTCCGCTCACCGGAAAGACGACTTATGCGCTCCGAGGCGCTCGATTATTACGACGGCGAGGAATAAACCGCCGAAGCAAATCGCCGAAGTGCGGCAAAGGCGACTCTATGGTCTGTGCCCACGCGATTCGCCGCGATGACATAGCTCTGGTTTTCAATCGCGCGGGCGTGGTCTTGTTCGTAATGCTTTAGGCTTGCCGTCGGAATTGTCAGCTGTCAGCCTCGGCGGCGCAGAGGCAGGCGGCAAAACTGAAAGGAGACTTAATATGTTTGGTCGAATCATTGCGTTTCTCTACGGACTGGTTTGTTACCTCATCTTCCTGGTGTCATTCTTGTATGCAATCGGTTTCGTCGGCAACGTTATCGTTCCGAAATCGATTGATTCCGGGCCAGAAGGCCCGCTGGCGAAGGCGATCGCCATCAACGCTGTTTTACTGAGTCTTTTCGCGGTTCAACACAGCGTGATGGCGCGGCAATGGTTCAAACGCGCCTGGACGAAGATTGTCCCCGAGCCAGTTGAGCGCAGCACTTATGTTTTATTGGCAAGTCTGATCTTATTACTGCTCTTTTGGAAATGGCATCCGATGAAAGGGATTGTTTGGAACGTGCATAATCCAAATGGCCGCACCGTGCTGCAAGGTCTCTATTGGATCGGCTGGGGCTTGGTGCTTGTTTCAACTTATCTCGTCGATCATTTCGGTCTCTTCGGCATGAAGCAGGTCTATAACTATTTGGTGGGGAAACATGACGAACCGCCACCTTTTAAGACGCCGACTTTGTACAAGATCGTGCGTCATCCGCTTTACCTCGGGTTCATCACCGCGTTCTGGGCCACGCCGCACATGACGACAGGACACTTGTTCTTCGCCGTTATGACCACAGCTTACATCCTGGTGGCGATCCAATTCGAGGAGCGAGATCTGATCCGCTTCTACGGCGACAGCTACCGAAAGTATCGAAAACAAGTATCGATGTTGTTTCCACTTCGCCTGCGAAAGCGATAACGCTGACGCCGCGAACTGTAGGGGACGCTATTAGCTTCCCTTTTCTTTAATCGGGAAGGCAACGCCTTCCCCTACAGAAGGGGAGACGCTGCGCTCCGTCTGCATCTCCGCAATTCGCGGTCAAGAGTCATTCAGAAAACGCGCGAGAAGTTTGTGGAAGTGATGCGTGCCGGCTTCGCGGCGGGGCGAATAACGCCCGCGATCATTGCCGCGATGCGTGCAGACGTTCGACAAACAATGTGTTTGCACGTTTTCATCGACCGTCAGCAACAGCGGTTCGTCCAGACAACCTTCGAGCAACGTAAACGGCCGCACGTGACCGGGCGCTTTCACTTGCGCGGCTTCACCGATGAACTGCCAGGCGCACGCGAAAATTTTTCCCTTGGCGCGTTCGTGCCACGCAAGATCGACATATACATCCGCGGGCAATGTTTCCGCGCGGGAAATGTCGTCGTTTATTTGAAAACCAGGAGAAGATTTGTCCACCGATTTTGCAGATTAACGCAGATTCGACGCAGACGTCCAACGCTCAGGCTCAATAGCAGTTGTAGGCAACCGCTCCGGTTGCCAATTAAAATAAAACGGCAGCGATGCGCCTGCCCTACATTTCAAAGCCAGTCTGCCCGTCACGCCTAACTCAGCGGCAACCAATTGCCTGGTTGCGGCGGCGGTTTGGTGCCGTTGAGTGAGAGGTACGTGTATTCCTGCAAAAGGCGCTCGTAATCGGAAAGAAGTTTCATCGCGTCGTTCGGCTTGAGGCGGTCGGTTTTGATTGCGGCGTCGACTTGCGTTTTGAGAAGGCGCATTAATTCGACCTTGTCCCACTGAGTCATGGCAAGAACTTCGCCGATCGTACTGCCTTCAATCACTTCCTCGATGTACCAGCCGGATTCTTCGTCGGGATCGAGAAAGACATGTACTTCAGTGACGCGTCCGAACAAATTGTGCAGGTCGCCCATGATGTCTTGATAGGCACCGACCATGAAGACGCCGAGATAATAAATTTCGCCGGGCGTGATGCGATGGAGCGGAAGGGTGTCGCGTACGTCCTGCAGGTCGATGAACTTCGAGACTTTGCCGTCGGAATCGCAAGTGATGTCCACGATCATGCCGTTGCGATCGGGCGGCGTGGTCAGCCGATGGATCGGCATGATCGGAAACAATTGGCCGAGCGCCCAATGATCGAGGAGCGATTGGAACACGGAAAAATTGCAGATGTACTGATCGCCCAGCGAGGTCTCGAGCTGCTTTATTTCGTCCGGCACGTAGCGCAAACCGCGATGCATGTTGACGATTTGCTGGGCGAGCTGCCAGTAGACGGTCTCGATTTTCGCTTTCGATTCGAGATCGAGCAGGCCGAGGTCGAACATTTGTTGCGCTTCTTCCTTGATCTGCTGGATGTCATGCAAGCTCTCGATGCGATTGCCGCGTTTGAGCCGTTGTTTCACGTCGAGAATGTCGGGCACGAGCTTATGATCCTTTTCAGTGGCCTCGACCTTCAATTTCGGCGCGGTTCTTTCGATGGAACTGAACGCTTCCATCACGAGCACGGAATGATGCGCGACGATCGCGCGACCGCCTTCACTCACGATCGCAGGATGGGCAACACCTTCGGAATCGCAGACGTCGGCGATGTTCCAGACGACATCGTTGGCGTATTCCTGGAGCGAATAGTTCGTCGAGCTATCGAAGTCGCTACGCGAGCCGTCGTAATCGACGCCAAGACCGCCGCCAACATCGAGATAACCGAGTTCGTGTCCAAGTTTTGCGAGCTTCGCGTAGTGGCGTGCCGCTTCGCGCACCGCGCGCTTGATCGTCGAGATGTCGGGCACCTGTGAGCCGACATGGAAATGAACGAGTTTGAGGCAATGGGCAAAGCCGGTGTCTTTTAATATCTGACTCGCGGCAAGGAGATTAGTGGTATCGAGACCGAACTTCGCGTTCTCGCCTCCGCTCGGCGACCATTTGCCGGAGCCTTTGCTGTGCAGCCGCACGCGAATGCCGATGTGCGGTTCGACGCCTACTTCTTTTGAAGTGCGAATCGTTTGTTCGAGTTCCTCAAGTTTTTCAACTACGATGACGACCGACTTGCCGAGCTTGCGGCCGAGCAGCGCGATCCGAATGAAGGCGGGATCTTTGTAGCCGTTGCAGATGATGAGGCTCTCCGGGTCTTTGTGCATGGCGAGCGCGGCAACCAGTTCGGGTTTGCTGCCGGCTTCAAGACCGAAATGAAATTCCTGGCCGGCATCGACAATCTCTTCGATGACTTCGCGCAATTGATTGACTTTGATCGGAAAGACGCCGCGGTACTGATTGCGATAGCCGAACTCGCTCATCGCGGTTTGAAACGCG
>Ga0137365_10003975_pt1 | contig 11853 bp, 11 predicted proteins | sample SagtaG_9_FD_104799 | JGI IMG/M metagenome (GOLD analysis project Ga0137365, IMG submission 104799) | Vadose zone soil microbial communities from Sagehorn Ranch, Mendocino, California, USA - Sage1_L_40_16 metaG | ecosystem: Environmental > Terrestrial > Soil > Vadose zone | place: USA... | reverse complement strand
GTGATCGGCACCCACCGGCTGCTGTCGCCGGAGACCCGGTTCGCCCGGCTCGGCCTGGTCGTCCTCGACGAGGAGCAGCGGTTCGGGGTGGAGCACAAGGAGTACCTCAAGCGGCTGCGTACCGAGGTGGACGTGCTGGCCATGTCGGCCACGCCGATCCCGCGCACGCTGGAGATGGGCGTGGCCGGGATCAGGGAGATGTCCACCATCTTGACCCCGCCCGAGGAGCGGCATCCGGTGCTCACCCTGGTCGGGCCCTACGACGAGAAGCAGATCGCCGCGGCCATCCGCCGTGAGCTGCTCCGTGACGGCCAGACGTTCTTCGTGCACAACCGGGTCGCCAGCATCGGCAAGGTCGCGGCCCGGGTCGCCGAGCTGGTGCCCGAGGCGAGGGTGGTGGTGGCGCACGGCCAGATGAACGAGCATGAGCTGGAACGGATCATGGGGCAGTTCCTCGACCGCCAGCACGACGTTCTGGTGTCCACCACGATCGTCGAGTCCGGACTCGACATTCCGAACGCCAACACGCTCATCCTGGACCGGGCCGACGCCTACGGGCTGGCCCAGCTCCACCAGCTGCGCGGCCGGGTCGGGCGGGGCACCGAGCGCGCCTACGCCTACTTCCTGTTCCCGCCGGAGCGGGAGCTGACCGAGACCGCGTACGAGCGGCTGGCCACCATCGCCCAGCACACCGAGATGGGCGCGGGCATGTACGTGGCGCTCAAGGACCTGGAGATCCGCGGCGCCGGGAACCTGCTGGGCGGGGAGCAGTCCGGGCACATCGCCGGGGTCGGCTTCGACCTGTACGTGCGGATGATCGGCGAGGCGGTCACCGAGCTGCGCGACTCGGGCCCGGCCGAGCGGCCCGAGGTCCGGGTGGAGCTGCCGGTCAACGCCCATATCCCGCACGAGTACGTGCCCGGCGAGCGGCTCCGGCTGGAGGCCTACACGCGGATCGCCGCCGTCGATTCCGACGCCGATATCGCCGCGGTGCACGCCGAGCTCACCGACCGGTACGGGCCCCCGCCCGAGCCGGTGCTGAGCTTGCTGGCGGTGGCGCGGCTGCGTTCCCAGGCGCGCCGGGCCGGGCTGACCGACATCACCCAGCAGGGCACCCACATCCGGTTCTCGCCGGTGGAGCTGCCCGATTCGCGGCAGGTCCGGGTGGCGCGGCTGTACCCGAAGACCGTGCTGAAGCCGGCGGTGCGTACCATGCTCGTACCGGTGCCCAGGGCCAGCTCCGGCGCCCGGCCCTCGGCCCCGGCACCGCCGGGCACGCCCCTGCTGCGCGACCAGGAACTGCTCGCCTGGTGTGCGCGGCTCGTCGAGGCGGTGTTCGGCGAGAGCAGTCCGGCCGGGCCGGCCACACCGCCCGGGCAGGCCGGACCGGGCGCATGACCGGCCGGACCCGCCCGGATCAGCCGGACGGGACGCATGAGGGGCCGGGCCAGCCTGACCCGGACGCTGGAAGGGCCCGGCCGGCCGGGGCACCCCGGCCGGCGGATCGGACGCTTGAGAAGGGACGTCGTGGTGCTCCGCACTTGGATCACAGTGACCGCTGGCGCACTGGCCGCGCTGGCGCTGACCGCCTGCGGCGGGCCCGTGCAGATGGGATCGGCGGCGATCGTGGGCAACGAAGGGATCTCTGCCTCGCAGCTGACCAATGAGGTCAACAACCTCCAGGATGCCTACCAGGCCAGCCATGGGGCGGTCCAGCTGCAGTTCCCGAAGTCGCATACGCCGCAGCAGGTGCTGAGCTGGCTGGTACGGTTCCGCATCCGGGAACAGATGGCCATCCGCAACGGCGTCACGGTGACCCCGGCCGATAGCCAGCGGGCCCGCGCGGCGATCGCGGCACAGGCCCGGCAGAGCAACGTCTCGCTGGCCAATCTCGCGGTGGCCAACGGGCTGCCCCCCAACCTGCTGCCGGAACTGGGCCGGTACCAGGCGATCCAGTCGGCGCTCGTCAGCAAGCTCGACGGTGGCAGGCTGCCGACCTCGCAGAGCGGCCTGAGCGCCCTCAGCCAGAAGTTCGCCACCGTTCAGTGCCGCGCGGCCAAGAGCCTGGCGATCAAGGTCAACCCGCAGTTCGGCCGGATGGACTACAACCAGCTGTCCGTCATCCCCGCCGCGACGAAGCTGTCGGCCCCGCCGGGCGGGGTGCCTACCCCGTCCCCCAAGCCGCAGCTGACCCCGCCGTGCTAGGGCCCGTCTCACGGATCCATTCCGCCTGGCGGGCGTGGGATCCGCGGGGGCCGTTCCGGGCCCTGCACCGGCGGTGAGCCATCGGTGACCGACGACAGGCCCGGGGCGGCCCTGCTGCGCCTGGTGGCGGTCATGGACACGCTCCGGGTCTCGTGCCCGTGGGACGCCCGGCAGACGCACGAGTCGCTCGCGCCGCACCTGCTCGAGGAGTGCTACGAGGCACTGGACGCGCTGGAGAGCGGTGACCCGGCGGCGCTCCGGGACGAGCTCGGCGACGTGCTGCTCCAGGTCGTGTTCCACGCCCGGATCGCGGCGGAGGCGGCCGACGGGACCGGCTACACCATCGACGACGTGGCCGAGGGCATCGTGGCCAAGCTGATCCGGCGCCACCCCCACGTGTTCGCTGACGTCACCGTCTCCGGCCCGGAGGAGGTCAAGCGGAACTGGGACGCGATCAAGGCGGCGGAGCGCGCGGAGGCCGCCGGGGCACCCGTCTCGGTGCTCGACACGGTCCCATTCGGTCAGCCAGCTCTGTCGCTGGCCGCCCAGCTCCAGCGCCGCGCCGAGCGTGCGGGGGTGCCCGCGGACCTCGCCGACCTGCCACCGGGCGATCCCGCCGCGACCGCCCGGGCCAGGATCGCCGGGGACGCGCCCGCCGGAGGTGACGCCCCGGCCGGGGAAGGCGGGCCGGCCGCGGATGACGGGTTCGCCGGGACCGGCGGCCCGGCCGCGGGTACCGGATTCGCCGGGGCCGACGGGCCGGCCGGTGATGACGGAGCGGCCGGGGGAGCAGCCACGGGCGAGGGAGACGGGGCGGCCGGGGGCCAGGCCGTCAGCGACATCGGCGCCGAGCTGTTCGCGCTGGTGGCGAGGGCCCGCGAGGCTGGCCTCGACCCCGAACTCGAGCTCCGCGCGGCGGCCCGGGCCTACCGCGACCGCGTCCGTGCCTGGGAACGCTCCGAGCGCGGCTAGCGCACCAGCCCGCCGCCCTGCCGCCGTTCTATCGTGCCGTCTCAGGTGCTGGACACCCACCAGGTACACGTCACGGATTTCGCCGCCGAAACCGGGACAAACCCGAACGTGATCATGGCGAAGAGCCGTGACATGCCATCGGCGGGCGGCCGGACTGGGCCCCGTTAGCCGGCGCCGGCGCGGACCCGGGCCGCCGGGCCGGGCCCCGCCGGCGTCGGCGTGGCCGGTGCGCTGGGGCGGGACGGCTCCATTAGGCTCCTTAAGCGAACCCTCCTTGCAACCATCAGGAGTCACCCGTGGCTTCCATCGAAGCGGTCTTCGCCCGGCAGATCCTGGACTCCCGGGGCAACCCGACCCTCGAAGCCGAGGTGATCCTTGATGATGGCACGCTGGGCCGGGCGGCAGCCCCCAGCGGCGCCTCGACCGGCGCGTTCGAGGCGGTCGAGCGGCGCGACGGGAACGACGAGTACGGCGGCAGGGCGGTCACCCAGGCGGTCCAGGGGGTCATCGAAGAGATCCAGCCGGCGCTGCTGGGGTACGACGCCGACGATCAGCGGCTGATCGACCAGGCGATGATCGACCTGGACCGCACGCCGGACAAGTCCCGGCTGGGCGCCAACGCCATCGTCGCGGTCAGCGTGGCCGTCGCGAAGGCCGCCGCCGAGTCCGCGAGCCTGCCTCTCTTCCGCTACCTGGGCGGCCCCAACGCGCACCTGCTGCCGGTGCCGATGATGAACATCCTCAACGGGGGTGCGCACGCCGACAACAGCGTGGACATCCAGGAGTTCATGATCGCTCCGGTGGGGGCGGCCACCTTCGGGGATGCCGTGCGCTGGGGTGCGGAGACCTACCACGCGCTGAAATCCGTGATCAGGCAGCACGGGCTGTCCACCGGGGTGGGGGACGAGGGCGGGTTCGCCCCCGATCTCGCCCACAACCGGGCGGCACTTGACCTCATCGTCGAGGCGATCGGCAAGGCCGGGCTGCGCCCCGGGCGCGATATCGCCCTGGCCATCGACGCCGCGGCCACCGAGTTCGGCGAGGACGGGTCCTACACGTTCGAGGGCAAGGCCCGCACCGCCGACGAGATGACCAGCACCTACGCGGAATGGCTGGACGCCTACCCCATCGTCTCCCTGGAGGACCCGCTGGCCGAGGAGGACTGGGCGGGGTGGCGGGCGCTGACCGCGGCGCTCGGTGACCGGGTCCAGATCGTCGGCGACGACATCTTCGTCACCAACCCCGAGCGGCTGCGCCGCGGCATCGCCGAGGGCGTGGCCAACGCGCTGCTGGTCAAGCTGAACCAGATCGGCACGATGACCGAGACGCTGGACGCGGTCACGCTGGCGCAGCGCAGCCGTTATGCCTGCATGATCAGTCACCGGTCAGGCGAAACGGAGGACACCACGATCGCCGATTTCGCGGTGGCGACCAACAGCGGGCAGATCAAGACCGGGGCCCCGGCCAGGTCGGAGCGCGTCGCGAAGTACAACCAGCTGCTGCGGATCGAGGAACTGCTCGATGACGCCGCCGAGTACGCGGGTGCGGCCGCCTTCCCCCGGGCGCCATCGGGGCAGTGATGCCGGAGCGCAGGCGGCCGCAGCCAGCGGACCGGGGCCGGTTCACCAGCCGGGCCGCGGTGCTAGCGGTGGTCATCTGCGCGGTCGCGCTGAGCCTGGCCTACCCGGTGCGGGAGTACATCGCTCAGAGCCGCCAGATCGACCAGCTGGTGGCGGAGCGGCAGATGACGCTGGCGCAGCTGCGGACGCTGCAGCGGCAGCAGCAGCGGCTCAACGATCCCGCCTACGTCGAGCAGCTGGCCCGGGACAAGCTGCATTTCTGCATGACCGGCCAGACCTGCTATGTGATCATCGGCGGGCCGGGGTCCGGGTCCGCGGCGGCGGCACGGGCCGCGGGCACGCCCTGGTACGACCGGCTGTGGCACTCGGTACAGCAGGCGGACGGCAGCGGGACGGGCAGGCCGGCCGCGGGCGGGTCACGGCGGTGACCGACGAGGCGGTGGTCGAGCGGCAGCTGGGCCGCCCGCCCCGGGCCCTGCGCCGGGTGGCGCACCGCTGCCCGTGCGGGCTGCCCGACGTGGTCGAGACCGCGCCACGGCTGCCGGACGGCACCCCGTTCCCGACGCTGTACTACCTGACCTGCCCGCGCGCGGTGGCCGCGGTCAGCCGGCTGGAGGCGGCGGGCACGATGCGGCTGATGCAGGAGCGGCTCGCGGATGATCGCTCGCTGCGCCGGGCCTACCTGGCTGCGCACCGCGACTACCTGGCCCGGCGCGACGAGGCGGCCCGCGCCGCCGGGGTCGATCCGCTCCCGCCCGGAATGCAGAGCGCGGGCGGGATGCCCGACCGGGTCAAGTGCCTGCACGCGCTGGTCGCGCACGAGCTTGCCGTGCCGGGGGCCAACCCGCTCGGCCGGGAGGGGGTGGAGGCGGCCGGCGCCTGGTGGGGCGCGGGCCCTTGTGTCGGTTCCGGGGCCCGGTGAGCGCGCCTCCGGCACGACGCACCGCGAGGGAGGCCAGGAGATGAGGGTGGCGGCGATCGACTGCGGCACGAACTCGCTGCGGCTGCTCGTGGCCGACGTGGACCCGGCGGCCGGCACGCTCACCGACGTGGACCGGCGGATGGAGATCGTCCGGCTCGGGCAGGGGGTGGACGCCACCGGGCGGCTCGCCCCGGCGGCGCTGGCCCGGACCATGGGGGGGCTGCGGTCCTATGCGGAGATCGTGGCGGCCGCTGGTGCGACGGCGGTGCGGATGGTGGCGACCAGCGCCACCCGGGACGCCGCGAACGCGGCCGACTTCGTGACCGGGGTCCGCGGGGTGCTCGGGGTCGGCCCGGAGGTCCTGAGTGGAGACGAGGAGGCCCTGCTGTCGTTCACCGGCGCGACCACCGAACTCGCCGCGGCCGCCGGCCCGGGCGCGGGTGGCGAGCGCGCGGCGGCCGAGCCGGTGGCCCCGCCGTACCTGGTCGCCGACATCGGCGGCGGTTCCACCGAGTTCGTGCTCGGGGACCCGCCCGTAGTGGGCGGGGCCGTCTCGGTGGACATCGGCTGCGTCCGGATGACCGAGCGGCACCTGCGCAGTGATCCGCCGACACCGGCCGAGGTCGCGGCCGCGCGGGCCGACATCGGCGCCGCGCTCGACGTGGTGGCGGCCAAGATCGCGGTCGCTGGCGCCCGCACCCTGGTCGGCCTGGCCGGGTCGGTGACCACGGTGGCCGCGCTCGCGCTCGGGCTGGACGCCTACGACGCCGGCCGGATCCATCACGCCCGGATCGGGGCCGGCCAGGTACATGAGCAGACGGCCCGGCTGCTGGCGATGCCGCAGGCCGGGCGGGCGCGGCTCGGCGTGATGCACCCGGGCCGGGTGGACGTGATCGGTGGCGGGGCGCTGGTGCTGGAGGCGATCATGACCCGGTTCGGGTTCACTGAGGTGCTCGCCAGCGAGCATGACATCCTCGACGGCATCGCCTGGTCGCTGGCGGCAGGCGGCCCCGGGTGACGGGCCGGGAGCCGGTGCCGGGCCCCGGGCCGGCCGGGCCGGCCGGGCCGGCCGGTGCTGGGCCCGGTGACGGGGCCGGCGGCGGGCCGGTGCCTCCGGGGGCCGGCGGCGGGCCGGTGCCTCCGGGGACCGGCTGGCCGGATGATCCCGCGACCGCCGCCACTCCGGTCGCCCGCGACGCGGCGGAGGTGCGTGCTCTCGCCGCCGGGGCGGGCACCGTGGCCGAGCTGGTGGCCCGGCAGTCTGTCTGCCGGGCCTGCCCGCGGCTGGTCGAATGGCGGGAGCAGGTGGCCGCCGTCAAGCGGCCGTCATCGCGCGGCGAACGGTACTGGGGCCGTCCCATCCCCGGCTGGGGCGACGAGCGGCCTGCGGTGCTGATCGCCGGCCTCGCGCCCGCCGCCCACGGCGGCAACCGGACCGGCCGGGTCTTCACCGGTGATCGCAGCGGCGATGTCCTGTTCGCGTCGCTGTACCGGTGCGGGCTTGCCGCCCAGCCGACATCGGTCGTGGCCGGCGACGGCCAGCGGCTGATCCGGGCGAGAATGGTCGCCGCGGTCCGGTGCGCACCCCCCGCGAACAAGCCGACCGTGACCGAACGTGACACCTGCGCCCCCTGGCTCTCGGCGGAGTTCGCGCGGGTGGCCGGGTCGGCCCGGGTCGTCGTCTGCCTGGGCGGCTTCGCCTGGCAGGCGATGTGGCCGGTGCTGCGTTCGGCCGGCTTCGCGCTCCCGCGGCCCCGGCCCTCCTTCGGTCACGGCGCAGAGGCCCGGCTCGCGGCGGCCGGCGGCGGGCCCGGCGGAGGCCAGATCCTGCTCATCGGCTGCTACCACCCCAGCCAGCAGAACACGTTCACGGGCAGGGTGACACCGGCAATGCTCGATGCCGTTTTCCGGCGGGCGGCGGTGGAGGCGGGCCTGGCCTGACGTCCCCAGCGCCGCCGGGCCCGGCGGCGTCCGGCCCAGCCACCCCCCGAGGCAACTACTCTCCGTACAAGATTGGGCAAAACAGGGCAAAATCGTAACGCTCCGTATCCGGCTATGATCGAAGAATTGAATATATGCACCTCAGGGGATCTTTCTCCACCCCATAGGCCGGCCTCGAATAATCGGGCTCGGCCGAGGTATCATTACCCAGCCCCCGTAGCCCAAAGGAAGAGGCCGGCCCCCTAAAAGGGTCCCCAGTGTCGGTTCGACCCCGACCGGGGGCACTTCGTGTCTCCAGCCTCGTGACCTGCGGAAATGCAATACAATCGGTTGCCGTCGGCTCCAGTTGTGCTCCCAGGGGGGCGCGGCGGCCATGGCTGGGGCGGGGAACGAATATGCCGGCCATTCAGCGGCAACAGCTGATCACGTTCGAGTAACTGGCGTGTAAGTGAATGGATAATCGTCGTTTCCGATGCTGCGAGCAGGTATTTGCGATCTCGGAACTTGTGATCTGGAAATGGGTTGGCCGGTCAGTCCGGCCGCCCCGCCAGCTGGGCCGCTGTGCGGCTCGCCCGCCCCGCCCACTAACGGCTTCGTCCGCCCCGGAAAGAGGGACAACTCGGGACACGCTCGCCCGGCCCGCCGCCCGGCATGCGCTCAGCGGCGGGTTGGCCGGCCAGCGGCGCGTTCCGCCCGGAGGGCCGCTGACCTGCGGCGTTACCTCCAGGCGGACGATGATCTGCCGCATTTACGCCCCGCCACGTTACGCCGTTTCCCGCCGGGATGCCGCCCGTTTCCGGCCGGGGGCCACTCGTTTCCGCCCCGGGGCCGTGGCATTTCCGCCCGGCGGGTGCCGCGCGTTTCCCCCGAGTGCCGTGGCGTTACCGCCGGGGTACCGTGGCGTTTCCGCCGGGGTGCCGCGGTGTTTCCGCCGGACGGCGGGCGCGGGCGGCCGGGCGTTCCCGGAGCGGCCGCCCCTACGGCCCCGGCGCCGGAGCCCGCCGCCGGCCTCTTCCCAGGCGTGCGATCCATTTCCCGGCGGCCGTCCGCGGCGGGACGAATCCAGCAGTACGCCCGCCGGCGGTCAGCCGCTGACGTCAGGCCCGGCCCGGGTGAGGCTGACCCGAAGGATGACCCGGCGCTCGCGCTCCATCGCCGTCCGGTAGTCGTCCCAGTCGGAGTGCTCGCCGGCGATCCGGCGGTAGTAGTCAATGAGGAGTTCCATCGCATCAGGCAGGTGAATGATTTCCGCCTCGCCCTCGACCTGGACCCACTCACCGAAGAAGCCGTCGTTGATGACACAGAGCGATGCCCGGGGATCGCGCCGGAGGTTCCTCGTCTTGACCGCGGTTTCGCGGGTGCTGATCAGCACCCGCCCCTTGTCGTCGACCGCGCAGAGCACGGGGGAAAGCTGCGGCCGCCCATCCGACCTGGACGTCGCGAGAACCGCCCGGTGATGGGCATGCAGGAACTCACGCGCCAGGTCAAGATCCATCGTCAGGCGTAGTTGAGCCGGAAGCGCCGCTGCCGCTCGTACTCGTGCACGATGGCTCTCGCGTAGCCGTGGGACAGCCCGTGCTCGTCGGACAGCCAGTGGGCGCGCTCCTCACATCTGAGGAACGCGGGTCCCGATTCCAGGCTCTTGAACCACTCAACCAGGTCACGTCCGGTTACGGACGGGATGCGCGCGATCAGATTCTTATGCGTCTCCGGGGAGTGGTTCAGTGTCACGGGCACCTCCAGGGCCGGCCGACTCCTTGCTGTTGAGCCTGCACCACGCCCACGTCCCTGACAAGCCCCATGACGTTAGCTTTCCGTAATACGGGTGTTGACTGCCGTCCACCGTGCTCCGTGCTGGCCCGATCGGGCGGTGCGGCCGGTTCAGGACAGCCGCTCGACGATCATCGCCATCCCCTGGCCGCCGCCCACGCACATCGTTTCCAGGCCGAACGTCTTGTCGTGGAACTGCAGGCTGTTCAGCAGGGTGCTGGTGATCCGGGCCCCGGTCATGCCGAACGGGTGGCCGACCGCGATCGCCCCGCCGTTGACGTTCAGCTTGTCTATGTCGATGCCCAGCTCACGGTAGGAGGGGATGACCTGCGCCGCGAACGCCTCGTTGATCTCGACCAGGTCGATGTCCTCGATGGTCATCCCGGCCCGGTCCAGCGCCTGCAGGGAGGCCCCGACCGGGCCGAGCCCCATGATCTCGGGCGAGAGCGCCGACAGGCCGGTGGCGACGATCCTGGCCAGCGGGGTTACCCCGAGCTCGGCCGCCTTGCGATCACTCATGATCACCACGGCCGCGGCGCCGTCGTTGAGCGGGCAGCAGTTGCCCGCCGTGACCGTCCCGTCGGGGCGGAACACCGGCTGCAGCGTTGCCACCTTCTCCAGGGTGGTGCCCGGCCGCGGGCCGTCGTCCGCGGCCACCACGGTGCCGTCCGGCATCGCGGCCGGGGTGATGTCACGCTGCCAGAACCCGTTGGCGAGCGCCTTCTCGGCCAGGTTCTGCGACCGCACGCCGAACTCGTCCTGGTCGGCCCGGGTGATCTCGCGTATCTGGGCGACGTTCTCGGCGGTCTGCCCCATCACGATGTAGATGTCGGGGACGGCGCCGTCCTTGCGGGGGTCCCGCCAGACCGGGGTGCCCGCACCGGACCGGGCCTCCGCCCGGGCCTCGGCGTCGGCGAACACCGGGTTCTTGGTGTCGGGCCAGCTGTCGCTGCTGCCCTGGCCGAACCGGCTCACGCATTCGACGCCGGCCGAGATGAACACATCGCCCTCGCCGGCCTTGATGGCGTGGAAGGCCATCCGGGTCGTCTGCAGTGACGACGAGCAGTACCGGGTCACCGTCGTGCCGGGCAGGTGATCGAATCCGAGCATGACCGCGACCACCCGCGCCATGTTGAAGCCCTGCTCGCCACCGGGGAGGCCGCAGCCCAGGATGAGGTCGCCGACGTCGGCCGGGTCGAGCTGGGGCACTTTGGCCAGGGCGGCGGTTACCATCTGGCAGGTCAGGTCGTCGGGCCGGACGGTGGTGAGGGAACCCTTGAACGCCCGGCCGATCGGTGAGCGGGCGGTGGCGACGATGACGGCCTCGGTCATGGCACGCTCCCTGGTGTGGTCGTGGCTGTCCCGGTAAGCAGCCTATGCCAGCCCGCCCTGGTGTCCCAGGTCGGTGGCGGGCGGGCGCCGCGCGCGGGCGCGGCGGGGGAGCGCGGAGTGGGATAGCGTCGGTGGGCGAGCCGGTGCCTGACCGGCCGCAACGGCGCGGCCGAGTGATCCGGGCCGGCCCGGGAGGGGTGGCTGATGCAGGTCCATGAATCGCTGATCGAACTGGTCGGCAACACCCCGCTGCTCAGGCTGCGCGCGGTGACCAAGGCGCTGGGCCAGGGCGGCAGCGCCCCGGCCGTGCTGGCCAAGGTGGAGTACTTCAATCCCGGCGGGTCGGTGAAGGACCGGATCGCGCTGCGCATGGTGGAGGCGGCGGAAGCCTCCGGCGCGCTCCGGCCCGGCGGCACCATCATCGAGCCGACCTCCGGCAACACCGGGGTCGGGCTGGCCATCGTGGCGGCGGAGAAGGGGTACCGCTGCGTGTTCGTCTGCCCGGACAAGGTGGGCCAGGACAAGATCAGTGTGCTGCGCGCCTACGGGGCGGAGGTGGTCGTCTGCCCCGGCACGGTCTCACCGGACCACCCGGATTCCTATTACTCGGTGTCGACCCGGCTGGCGCGGGAGACCCCGGGCGGCTGGAAGCCGGATCAGTACGCCAACCCGGAGAACCCCGCCTCGCACTACCACTCCACCGGGCCGGAGGTCTGGGCGCAGACGGACGCCAGGGTCACCCACTTCGTGGCCGGGATCGGCACCGGCGGGACGATCACCGGCGCCGGCCGGTACCTGAAGGAGATCTCCGGGGGCAGCGTGAAGGTGATCGGCGCCGACCCGGAGGGCTCGGTGTACTCGGGCGGCACCGGCCGGCCCTACCTGGTGGAGGGCGTGGGGGAGGACATCTGGCCGGACACCTACGACCCGGCCGTGTGCGACGAGGTGATAGCGGTCAGCGACGCCGAGTCGTTCCTGATGACGCGCAGGCTGGCGCGTGAGGAGGCGCTGCTGGTCGGCGGCTCGTGCGGGCTGGCCGTGGTCGCCGCGCTGCGGGTCGCCGCCACCGCCCGCCCCGACGACGTCATCGTGGTGCTGCTGCCCGACGGCGGCCGCGGCTACCTGTCGAAG
>Ga0137365_10003966_pt1 | contig 11869 bp, 10 predicted proteins | sample SagtaG_9_FD_104799 | JGI IMG/M metagenome (GOLD analysis project Ga0137365, IMG submission 104799) | Vadose zone soil microbial communities from Sagehorn Ranch, Mendocino, California, USA - Sage1_L_40_16 metaG | ecosystem: Environmental > Terrestrial > Soil > Vadose zone | place: USA... | reverse complement strand
TGAAATAAGAACTTCGTTCATAATTTGAACGAAGTTCTTATTTTTATTCAATGTTTGGCTATTGAATTTACAAACTTATCTGGCTATAATGAATAAAGTCCATTATTGCTTGAATTTCCCATATCACTTTTGAATTGAGCGTGCAAATTATGTCTGCAAGCCATGCCAACGGCACGAAAAAAAGACCTCGCTTCACGGCCCCTATTCTAGTGAATTCAGCCGAAGTGGAGGTGATGCGGGCATTACGCAGGCAAGGACGAATTTCCCGGACGGAAATTTCAAACATTACGGGGTGGTCAAAGGCTAAGGCTTCACAAGAAATACGAAACCTGGTCGATAAAGGGTATTTGGTTGAATTTGGTGAAGGGGTATCCCAAGGTGGGCGCAAAACACGTCTCTTACGGATTAATAATCAGCTTGGTTATATTGCAGGGATTGATATCGGAGCGACAAGTCTGGATATTGCTCTGGCGGATGTCACTGGTTTGATCTTGCAGCGACGAGCAGAACCCACCGATGTTCACCTGAGCGCTGAAACAGTGTTTGGACGTTGTAGTGAGCTCTTGCTCGAATTAATACAAGCACAGGGAGCTATTCCTGCTCAGATTTTGGGAATTGGCGTGGGCGTTCCTGGACCAGTTAATTTTGCGCGAGGGGTTTTGGTCGCACCTCCTTTAATGCCCGAATGGGAAAATTTTCTCATTCGGGATTTTTTTAAGAAGACTTTTCAGTCTGCTTTTGTGGTAGTCGATAACGATGTCAATATTATGGCGTTGGGGGAACAGCGATACGGTGATGGTACAGGCGTCGATCATTTTATCTTTGTCAAAATTGGAACCGGTATTGGTGCAGGGATCATTTCTAATGGAAAAATCCATCGCGGCAGTGATGGCTCAGCGGGTGATATTGGGCATATCTGTGTGGATAAAGAGGGGCCGTTGTGTGCTTGTGGAAACAAAGGCTGTCTGGAAGCCATAGCAGCAGGACCGGCAATCGCCTCAAAAGCAATGGAGGCCGCTCGAAACGGGAGCAGCCCGGCCCTGAGTCAGATCCGAGAGTCCAAAGGCGGAGTCATCCGCCCGGAAGATGTCAACGCGGCTTGTCGTGAAGGAGATCAGGCAGCACTCAATATCATCCGCGATAGTGGTCAGATGATCGGAGATGTGCTGGCAAGCCTGGTGAATTTTTTCAACCCAAGCCATATTTTTATCGGCGGTGGGATCGCAAACTTTGGCAATCATTTACTAGTGGCAATCCGCCGGGCAGTCTTACATCGTTCATTGCCGTTAGCGACAACGCATTTATCCATTAAGTTTTCACGAATGGGATCAAATGTTGGGGTTGTGGGGGCGATTTCTCTGGCGCTGGATTATCTCTTCGCGATCGAAGACAATCCTCATTTACTCGTCTGAAAAGGAGGTGCTCTGAATCGAATCATTGTCGGTACCAAAATTTGCAGACTCTAATTAAAATCTAGGAGAAGATGAACATGTCTACGAAAAGCAAGAAACTTGTTTTGCTGGTGACTGTAATGATCACCATTGCTTCCATGGTCGCTGCTTGTGGTTCGCCCTCAACCCAAGCCCCTGCGGCAACCCAGGCACCGGCGACCCAAGCCCCTGCCGCAACAGAAGCAGTCACCGAAGCTCCTGCTGCTACCGAGGCTGCTACGGAAGCTTCCGCCAACGGACCCTTTACCATTGGTATTTCTAATCCGTTCATCAGTAGTGAATATCGCACACAGATGATCGCAGAGTTGCAGGAAGTCAACAAGGAATACATGGATAAGGGGATCACCACTGATCTCGTTATCGAAAGTGCGGATACGGATGTCGCTGGTCAGATCCAACAATTGCAGAACCTGATGGCGAAGAATGTAGATGCCATCCTTGTAAACCCGGGCGATGTAAGCGGTTTGAATGCCACGCTTGAAGAAGCTGTCAAGAAAGGCATCATCGTCATTTCTGTAGATCAGGAACTGAATGTGCCCAATGTATACAATGTGGGCATTGATCAGAAGGAATGGGCAAAGACCAGCGCTAAGTGGCTGGCTGAAAAACTCGGTGGCAAGGGCAACATTGTTGAGATCGAAGGCTTCCCTGGCCACCCGGCCAACGTCGCCCGCATGGAAGGCGTTGATGAAGTATTCAAAGACTACCCTGATATCAAAGTTCTTGCAAAAGATACTGGCAAATGGGATGAAGCAACTGGTCAGCAAGTAATGTCCAACTTCCTCTCTGCCTACCCAAACCTTGATGGTTACTGGACACAGGATGGTATGGCAATCGGTGCTCTGCAGGCTGTCATGGCCGCCAACCCAGCCAAATGGCCGCAAGGTGTAGGCGAAGGCCGCTGTCAGTTCCTCAAACTCTGGCAAGATGCCCTCAAAGCAAATCCAGACTTCGACTCAATTGCAGTCGCCAATCATCCAGGTGTTTCTCCCACTGGTCTACGCATCGCTGTCAACATGCTGATGGGTAAGAAAGTTGACACGACAAAGCTGGGTGGCGCGAATGGTCTATCGTTCGTAATCCCACTGGCGGCTGTCATTACAAAAGACAACCTTGATGAAGGTTTGAAGATGTGCGAAGGCAAGCCAGATGCATATCTGCTCGACAACATTATGACTGACGACGAAGTCCAACAGTATTTCGTCAAATAAAATATCGTGACTGGGTCGCTTTCCGCTCAAAATATTGTCAAGCACTACGGTGGCGTTGTGGCGCTTTCAGACGGAAATCTAGATGTACACGCGCACGAGGTAGTAGCGCTGGTTGGAGCGAATGGAAGCGGCAAAAGTACAATGAGCAAGGTGATCAATGGAGTAGTTGTCCTCGACGGAGGGCAACTACTCCTGGATGGGAATCCTGTTCAATTTTCATCACCGCAGGCTGCAAAGAATGTGGGAATCGCGACTGTCTTTCAGGAATTAAGCCTGGTCCCGCAGATGACCGTTGCTGAAAACATCTGGTTGACGCGCGAGCCATTAAATCAATTTGGTATCGTGAATCGGAAAGTGGTCAAAGCGCGGACTGAGGAGTTGCTTTCGTTATTTGAAGGAACATTCAAAACTGATCTGAATCCCGACTCACCTGTCGCTTCACTGTCTCCTGACGAAAAGCAAATCATCGAGATTTTGAAGGCGATCAGCTTCGACCCATGGCTGATTATTCTTGACGAGGCAACAGCTAGCCTTGATAGTCGTCAAGTACAGCGTCTGTTTGAACTCGTTGCAAAATGGAAAGAGCTGGGCCGGGCAATTGTCTTTGTTTCACACCGCATGGAGGAAATATTTCGCATTGCAGATAAATATAGCGTTCTTCGCAATGGGCGGACAGTCGGCGCGGGGAATATCAAAGATATCAATGAAAAGCAACTCGTCAAATTGATGATCGAAAAAGAATCCGTGCTGGGGTTTTTACGCGGCGAAGCCAAGTCTGATGAGAGAATCGAAAAGGAAATATCTCTGGAGGCAGAAAACTTAACCACGGAATCTTTGCGGGGAGTCAGTTTCAAAATCCATAAAGGTGAGTTGGTTGGGATTGGCGGCTTGCGCGGTCAGGGTCAGCGTCACCTGTTGCATTCTTTGTTCGGTGATGTCCCATATTCCGGCACGGTGAAGCTTTTCAATAAAGAGGTCCATTTCAAACATCCGCGTGAAGCGATGAAGAATGGTTTTGCGCTGGTTCCCGGAGATCGCGCAAAAGAAGGCCTCCTTTATATCCGCTCGATTCTCGATAATCTATTGCTCCCTTCATGGAGACGATATGGCTTGCCTTTGAAAGTGGATAAAGCAAAAAAAGATGCAACTCAAGTTGGTTCAAATTTGAATTTGAAGATGGCTGGGTTGGATGAACCTGTCAGCAGTCTTTCGGGTGGCAACGCTCAAAAAATTGTCATTGGCAAATGGCTCATGCGCGATCCGCAAGTGCTTCTGCTGGATGATCCCACCAAGGGTGTGGATGTCGGGACAAAAGCCGAGTTTTATGCGCTTCTTACTCGCTTAAGTGAGGAAGGCAAAACCATTCTTTTTTACAGCAGTGATGATGAGGAACTGATCGGGCTATGTGACAGGGTCTTAGTAATATATGATGGCATGATTCGTACAGAGTTATCTGGTGAGACGTTGACCAAGCAAAATCTGATCGCTGCCAGTTTGGGAGTCGCACACGCGGCGCGTGAGGGAGGTACTCAGTGAAACAATCCAGATGGGATGCTTTGACATCACGTCAACCTGCTCTGTTCGCGCTGATTCTGCTGGTTTTGTCAATTGTTATTAATTTCATCTTGCAGCCAAATATGTTCGCCAGGGAAACGCTGAACAGTAATATGCGTGTTTTCCTGCCCATTATTCTGATGGCTATCGGACAGGCGATTGTCATTCTGGGTGGTGGGATTGATATTTCCGTGGGTGGCATTGTTTCCATCATAAACACCGTGCTGGCGACGCGGGTAGGCTTGGATGGTTCTGCCGAGAGAATGTGGCAATTTGTTTTCATGTCTTTATTGGCCGGTATATTCGCAGGTGCAATCAACGGATTCTTTATTGCATACCTGCGCTTGCAACCTATCATTACTACCTATGCTACGAGTTTTCTTTACGCTGGGTTTGCGCTCTTTATCCTTCCGAATCCAGGCGGTGGCATTCCGGCAAATATTGCGGCACTGTATCGTGATTCCACGCCTTTGAATTTGCCCCTGGCTTTCTATATTATCGCGATTCTTCTTTTGGTTTGGTTGTATATCAGTTCTACCCGTTATGGTAAATTCTTATATGCGGTCGGAGGCAAACCTGAGGCTGCCTATGAAACTGCTGTACCTGTGACATGGATACGGTTCAGCACTTATGTGATTTCTGGTTTGATGGCAGCGCTGGCTGGAATTGCCATCACAATGTTAAGTGGATCAGGCAACGCCGACATCGGTAACCCAATGACGTTGAACTCGATCACCGCGGTAGTGATTGGCGGAAATGCCATGAGTGGGGGTGTGGGTGGCGTAGTTGGCCCAGTCATGGGTGCAATTACGTTAGGCATCATTCAAAACATTATTTCGTTTGCGAATATCAACACATGGTGGGAAACACTTGTCAAAGCAACAATCATTGTCATGGCATTAGCTGCACCCGGTGCAATTAATTTGATGAGAAGGAGGCGATCATGAAACGGATTTCCATATCTCCGCCTGTGGCCGCGCTCATGCTGGCAATCATATTATTTTTGTTATCCGGTTTATTACCCAATGGCTATGGAAATGACCTCAATGTTGCCAGGGCACAGTCGCTAAATATCCTCCGTTTGGCAGTTTTCCTGGGAGTGATTGCCGCGGGACAAACGTTGGTCATCATTAGTGGGTTTGAAGGGATTGATCTTTCGGCAGGTTCCATCGTTACGTTGACGGCCATCTTTACCTATGTCATCGTCAAGGGTGATGACAACAAGGTGCTGCTCGCCTTGCTCGTTTCACTGCTCGTAGGTGCTTTTATCGGCTTGATTAATGGTGCAGGAATCACTTTCCTGAAAATCTCGCCGTTTGTAATGACGCTCGGCATGTCCGGAGTAGTCACCGGGGCAATTATCATCGCCAATCATGGCAATGTCAGTGGAAAAGTGGCTCCCATCATGACCCGGTTGATTGCGCGTCCCCTTTCGCCGCGTTTTCCCATCCCGAACGCGCTGATCATCTGGTTCATTTTCGGCTTCCTGATGTGGCTACTGCTGGAACGTACTACCTTTGGCAAGAACCTGTTTGCCATCGGCGTGAATCGCGTGACAGCCAAACTTTCAGGTGTCAATGTGACTCTGATGAATCTGGCTGCCTATTCACTGGCAGGTGCGCTGGCTGGCTTCGGCGGCTTCTTGGTAATTGGAAACACGGGCGTGGTGCTGCTGCAACTTGGACAGCCATTCCTGTTCCCATCCATCGCTGCCGTTGCGGTGGGAGGCACACTTCTCTCCGGTGGCAAGGGTAGTTATTGGGGCACAATGGCTGGCGCAATCGTTCTTACTTTGCTTACCAGCCTGCTAACTACTATGCAAATGCCCGATTCAGTCCGACGCATGGTACTAGGCGGGACCTTATTGATTTTGATCTCCATTTATGGTCGTCAACGCGCGTTGCGACAATAACAAGACTTTTCAGGCAAATGCCTCTAAACGTTTTGAAACAAAAAGGAAAATGTAAGGAAAATTATGCCAACTTTATCAAGCAAAACGATTACCTACGAACAACTTGCCAAAGTGATTGATCATTCGCTCTTGCGACCCGAACTCACCGAAGCTGATGTCCGTGCGGGTTGTGAGCTAGCGGCACGTTATCACCTTGCATCGGTCTGTGTGAAACCTTGCGATGTGAAACTCGCGAAAGAAGCGCTCAAGGATTCGGATGTTATTGTCAGCACCGTTGTTGGTTTTCCACATGGAAGTAATCTCACTTCAATCAAAGTTGCTGAAGCCAAGCAAGCTATGGATGATGGCGCGTTGGAACTCGATATGGTTTTGAATATTGGTCAATTGCGTTCAGGCAAACATGATTTCGTACGCGAGGATATCAAAGCGGTTTGTGACGCGGCTCATGCGCGCGGTGTCAAGATCAAAGTGATTTTCGAGAATGCTTACCTCACCGATGATGAGAAAATTACTGCCTGCAAACTCAGTGAAGCGGCAGGTGCAGATTGGGTCAAGACCTCTACAGGATTTGCGTCTAGCGGCGCGACGCTTGATGATTTGCGTCTTATGCGCGCCAACGTTAGCGAGAAAGTGCAGATTAAAGCTGCGGGCGGAGTCCGTACGTTAGCCGCGCTCTTAGATGTAATTGACGCAGGTGTGACGCGCTGCGGTGCAACCGCGACCGCGACTATCCTCGACGACTTCAAGCGGATGAAAGAAGGTGCATCGCTTACAACGCCCGAGCCTGATTCTGCTTCAGGAAATTACTAGACCCTAGAGGTTTTTCTACCGAACCAGAAACAAGTCAGTGGAGAAAACCTTTAGGGTCTCAGAAAAGAGATCATTATGACCAAACAACTCACCAAACAAACGATCGGTGTTGGCGTGGCAGGGACGGGCTTTATCGGCCCGGCACACATCGAAGGATTACGTCGTAATGGCATCCAGGTGTTAGGATTAGTTGAGCGCACCAAGGAAAAAGCTGACCAAAAGGCTGCAGAACTTGGCATCCCGCGCATCTACAGTTTACTCGATGAATTGCTGGCTGACCCAGATATTGATGTGGTACATCTAGCTACACCGAATCATCTCCATTATCCACACGCCAAAGCCGCATTGTTGGCTGGTAAGCATGTCATCTGCGAAAAACCATTAGCAATGACGTCCCAGCAGTCCGGTGAACTTGTCCAACTTGCAGCGGAAAAACAACTCGTCAACGCGGTTAACTTTAATATCCGTATGTATCCATTAGTACATCAGGCGCGCAGTATAGTGCAGGGAGGTGAACTAGGCGATGTGTTTATTCTGCAAGGCTCTTATTTGCAGGATTGGTTGCTCTTTCCCACCGATTGGAATTGGCGACTCGAACCCAACCTTGGAGGAACTCTACGCGCGGTAGGGGATATCGGCTCGCACTGGCTAGACCTGCTTACCTTTATCACTGGTTTGCATGTCGAGGAAGTCTACGCGGATTTTAAGACCTTCCATCCGATTCGCAAGAAACCTGCCAAGCCCGTTGAAACATATACAGGCAAACTCCTCACGCCCGAAGATTACATTGACCAGCCCATCAGCACAGAAGATTATGCTACCATTCTTTTGCATTATGAGAATGGCGTGCGAGGTGTATTAACTGTTTCACAGGTTTCGTCCGGGCGCAAGAACCGTCTGTTCTATGAAATTAACGGATCAAAATCTTCGCTCGCGTGGGATTCACAAAACGCCAACGAGTTATGGATCGGTCATCGAATGGAACCAAATCAAACCTTGATGAAGGATCCGTCTCTTTTATCTCCTGAAGCACGCGCGGTGACCTCCTATCCTGGCGGTCATAACGAAGGTTTTCCCGATACATTCAAACAACTCTATACTAAAGTATATGATTACATCATCACCGGTGATTTCAATAAAACTCCTGACTTTCCGACCTTTGCCGATGGTCATTATGAAATGCAGTTATGTGAAGCCATCGAGCGAAGCGCGCGTGAGAAGGTTTGGGTAAAAGTTAAGTAGAGCAAGATGACATCTTGCTCTACAAGGAGGCAGAAATGAAACTTGGATTTTATACCGCCGCATTACCTGGCAACACTCTTGAACAAGCCGCGAAATGGGGAGCGGAAAGTGGTTTTCAGGCCATTGAAATTGCATGCTGGCCGTTCGAAAAAGCAACTCGCCGTTACGCGGGTGTAACGCACATTGATGTGACCAACTTGGATAAGACAAAAGCCAAAGAGATTCGAGTAATGCTGGATGGATGCAACTTGCAGATCTCATCGCTTGCATATTATCCGAACCCTCTCCACCCTGAGGCTGAGCATCGTGAAAGGGTGATCGCGCATCTGAAGAAGGTGATCGAAGGCGCGGCACTATTGGAAGTTCCGATTGTGGGAACCTTCATTGGCAAGGACAAAAACAAAACTGTTCCTCAGAATTTGGAAGACTATGCAAAGATTTGGCCGCCAATTGTAAAATTTGCAAAAGATCACGGCGTGAAGATTGCTATCGAAAACTGTCCTATGCTCTTCTCATACGATGAATGGCCCGGTGGTGATAACCTTGCCAGTACACCCGCCATCTGGCGCAAGATGTGGGAGATCATCCCCTATGATAACTTCCGGTTGAACCTTGATCCTTCGCATCTGATTCTGCAAATGATTGATTATGAACGTGTAATTCGCGAGTTTGCAGATAAGATTTTTCACTTCCACGCCAAGGATTTGCATATTGACCGCGAAGGTCTCTATAACAATGGTGTGCTGTCACAGGGCATGGGCTGGCAGGTGCCGCGCTTGCCTGGTCTCGGCGATGTCGATTGGGCCAAGGTGTTTGCTGCACTGACTGCCGCGCGCTATGATTATGTTGTGAGCATCGAACATGAAGACCGCGTCTTTGAAGGCGACGAGGAATTGGTCAAGCGCGGTTTCTATCTTTCACGGGATGTTCTCAAACCATACATTCACTAAAAATTCCAATTTCTCAGACCTGATAGGTTCGCTCACCTGCACTGGCACGCAGGTGCAAGTGTCGCGAAAACTTGTCAGGTCTTTATTGTGGAATTACTTATGAAAAAATACATCGGTTGTGATCTCGGTGGCACCAACCTTCGCGCTGCCATTGTGAATGTAGAAAGTGGTTCAGTCCTTTACCAGATGAGCGTTCCAACACTTGCTCGCGAAGGTCACGAGGCTGTGATGAAGCGCATGGCACATTTGTTTTTAAAATTGATCGAATCTGCAAGAATGAAAAAAGATGACATCGGCGGAATCAGCATATGAACCCATATATAAAAGATATCCTTGGTGGATAAGTAATTCCTTCAATCTCGAAAATAATTGGTTCAGTGCAAATTGGTATGATCATTGTGGGAGGGATATTATGACTCATTTGTGGAAACTGCCCTAATTGTTGAATGATCTTCAGGTCGCGACTTTTGACCTTAAAAAATTTAATATCCTGATGGTAATTTGCCGATCCAATCCTTGCCGAGTCGTATTTCAATGTCCACTGTTTGAGATGAGTCAGGTTTAATGAGAATCTGAGGACTCGTGGTAATCCCAAAGATGTCGAGGAGAAACTTTAAGGCATAAAGCTTCGGTGAATAAAGAACGATAACAGTCCGGCTAGATGGCTTTGTGTTTCCGGACTCCGTTACCAACATTCCTTGGTGCAATAAATAGTCCAGGGTTCTCCTATCAAGTTGTGCCGTAGAGGTTCCATTCAAAACACGGATACGAGCGCGATCCGCCTGCATCAGGGATGTCAGGTCGTCTTGCGCCATCGGGCTGATTGGCCCGCTGGAGGTAAAGATTTCATCTCGTAAAACGCGGATCTTATCTGGAATAGGCTTCACAATGCTAGCCTTCTGTCCACCTAGGACAACGCTATCCAACACCAGCATGCTATTATCGATGACCGCGTTTTTGATATGATCTTGTGGAATATCCCTGACCATTACAGCCAGTTTAATAGCATCCTCCAATGACATGTTTGTGTGGATACCTGCAGAAAAAGTACCATACAACTTGGGAGCCTCTCCCACTAGTTTGGGGAAATTCTTAGGGCTTAATGCCTTATCACGAATTCCAAAGATCACTTTCTGCTGACGTTTGGCACGGCCGATATCGCCATCTTTGCAGCCTTGCTCCACGTGCCGACAACGAGAGTAAGCCAGGGCTATTCTGCCGTTCAAGTGCCGCATCCCACAACAGGTAATTTTCACCTTCGGAAAATCTTCGCCATGCTCCATTGGATCCAGTAGGATAGTCTCTTCATTGTAAACGTCCACGCCACCGATCAAATCAATGATGTCAACGAATGTATCAAAATCCACCTGCACATAATAATCAACCGGCACGCCGATAAAATGTGAGACCGTCTTCATGGTCAAAGCTGGACCACCACCGGGTAGTTTAGAGCCCCTGCCCAGAGTCCAGGCGGTGTTAATACGACTGTAGCCGAAGCCAGGGATATTCACCCACATGTCGCGTGGAATGGAAAGCATCCCCGCTGTTTTCGTGGTTGGATCCACCGTCAATAGGATCAAAGTATCTGTACAAAAGGGGCAATCTCCTTCGGTGGGATCACCTCCTCGCAGCCCGACGAATAGAATGTTGATGCGGCTGCCGCCCTCCCAGGTTGGATACTCTACATCTTCCAATGTTTCTGGTTCAGGAGTCAATGTTGGGGCAGGAGTATTTTGGTTATTGCGAATGACCAGCGTCTCAAGTGGATTGACTGCTTCACCGGCGCAGCTAGCAGGAGGAATACCCGGCAACGATGTCAGTCGCCAGCAAGTCGTAAACGCGCGGACAAAAACGAAGAGACCAACAGCCGTAGCTAGTGCCACACTCCAGAAAATAATTCTGCGAACCAAGAATCGTTGGAAGCTTATTTTAGGCATTGGTGTTCACTAGGAAATCCAGGCTTCTATTCATCGTTATTGATGCTTAACATATACCATATTCGATCCGAATTATTTGACACGATAACTTAGACACCCAAAACATTTGTGAGGATATTTTCCTGAAATGCTATGGAAAAGTTCCAACCCAGTATTTCAACGATTCATGTGGCTTGTTTTGTTCCACTAAAGATGTATCTGTTAATCAAAATGGGTGGAGAATCCTATCGAAATTGGGTTCTCGTGATAGAGAACCCTCTAACACATGACAATCGGGATTATCTACATAAAAATTTGTGGGGTAAGATGAGTGTCGGTAACTTCTAACATGAATCCATTTGCAGAAGGAATGTTCGTTCTATTTGCCATCCTGACCCTGGGTGCATGGATTGGTCACTGGTCATGGCGTGGCATTTCGCTTGGCAGTGCGGGCGTGCTGTTCATCGCGCTAGTGTTTGGACATTTTGGCATGAGTATTCCCAAAGAAGTGATGGATCTTGGCTTACTACTATTTGTTTATTCAGTCGGCTTGAGCGCTGGGCCAAGTTTCTTTCGCACCTTTCGAAAACGTGGGATGCAGTTCGTTGTCCTGGCACTAGTTGTCGTAGGTACGGGAGCAGTTGTCACTGTCTTATTGGCTTACCTCCTTAACTTGCCGCTCGCGCTAGCGATCGGCCTCTACGCTGGCTCACTAACTTGCACCCCAGCCTTGGCTGCTGCCGTCGATACACTCAGCCGCGTTCTACCTGAAGCTGCCCCGTTGGCTTCAGTTGGCTATGGCATCGCTTACCCCTACAGTATG
>Ga0137365_10003965_pt1 | contig 11870 bp, 12 predicted proteins | sample SagtaG_9_FD_104799 | JGI IMG/M metagenome (GOLD analysis project Ga0137365, IMG submission 104799) | Vadose zone soil microbial communities from Sagehorn Ranch, Mendocino, California, USA - Sage1_L_40_16 metaG | ecosystem: Environmental > Terrestrial > Soil > Vadose zone | place: USA... | reverse complement strand
CTCAGTAAGGAACATATCGATTCAACGCTGGTTTGGCTTGTATTGGTGGACTCTCGTTGGATTGGTCGTCTTTTTGGCAGGCGCTATCCTTGTTTACTGGGCAGAATATTCTACGATCGAGCATATTATTTTCCCTGCCTTATTTGTGCTGGCAATTTACATGCTTTACCGTGCACGAAGCGCGAACCGTTTATTTCGAACTCAACAAAATAATTGGAAGCACGATACTATTGAGCACATCGGCTTCACGCTGATTTCATTGTTTGAAGGGTTCATCATTGTAGGGGGAATCGATGTAGGCGTTCCTGGATGGCTGGTGGCTGTTGCAGCGATTCTCGGAGTTTTTGCTGGCCGTTGGCTGGTCGGTTTCGCCCAACGGAGAGTTGAATAAAGAATTCATTGTTGAGGAAGCTCATGTCAATTCCAAAACCGGAACGACCTCTTATTCCTGAGACTTATGGATTTACAGTTTCTACACCACACAAACCGCCATCATGGCAAAGTATAGAGGAAAGAATTCGTACCTCTCGAAACTATTGGATTTGCAGCGTTTCATCTGATGGCAGCCCACATGCTTTGCCGGTTTGGGGAATCTGGCTGGATAATCAGCTTTACTTCGTGACAAAACGCGCCTCAAAGAAGGGGCGTAACCTCTTGGCAAATCCCAAAGTAGCAATCCATCTTGAGAGTGGCGATGATGTGATTGCATTTCAAGGCAGGGTTATGGAAATTACCGATTCGCTTCATTTAGCTAAGATTGCTGACATTTATAGTGAGAAATATAATGGTGACCAAATATATCCTGACATCGAAGTGGTCTTTCAATTAGTGCCGCGCTTCGCATTCACTTGGTTAGAGAGAAATTATCATGAGACAGCAACCAGGTGGAGGTTCCAAAGGTAAGCATCCGACACTACTATGCGGACTCAAGGTTAGTTGCATTTTAGTATGTCGCCTTGCTTATGACTTGGTTTCTTCCTTGGCGAGTAGAGTTAGCACTTGGTTGCGTGTGGGCAGGCCCGCTTGTGCGCCAAGCTTCGTTGTCTTAAGCGCGGCGTATGAATACCTGCTAAAACAGAGATATACTACATTCAAGGCAAGCAACTGTTTAGTTGGAAGTTCAGGTCTTGCACACTCCCATACCTAGAGGAAATTTCATTATGCCTCGAACCTTTCATCGAGATCACTTTACGTGGTTGGCCTACTTATCCCTCGCTTTCTATGCATATTTCCTCAATGTCCTTGGTCCTATCACGCCCTTCCTAAAAGAAGAACTCCAGTTATCTTACACAGTAAGTAGTTTTCATTTCACAGCATTTGCAGTGGGTATCTTGCTCATTGGCTTGGGAGGGCACTGGTTGATTCAGCGTATTGGTCGCTGGCGTTCGCTGTGGATCGGAGCCATTGGAATGAGTTTGAGCGCTCTGCTTTTATTGGCAGGCAAAATCCCGGTGATCACTATCGGAGCTTGTTTTCTCATGGGGTTGATTGGTTCTCTGATCCTTGCTATTGTCCCTGCTGCGCTTTCTGAGCAACATGGCGAACTGCGGGCTGTTGCTTTATCAGAAGCAAATATGATTTCGTCAGTTGTCGCTACAGCCGCGCCTCTGATGGTAGGATGGTTCGCTCATTTTATCGGTGGTTGGCGATTAGCATTAGGAATCGTGGCTCTTACTCCGATCTTTCTGTTTCTTGGCTTGGGAATAGACACTTCACCAACAGCCACTTCTACGAATGAAGAGTTGACACAGACTAACCAGCCTCTGTCAAGTTTATTTTGGATTTACTGGTTGGCAATCGTTCTAGGAGTTTCAGTGGAATTCTGCATGATCTTCTGGAGTGCTGACTATTTAGAGCATGTGCTTGGAATGGTCAAAGCGAACGCTGCCCAAGCTGTCAGTCTGTTCTTAGCTGCCATGATCCTGGGCCGCATGGCTGGTAGTCGCTTAGTTCAAAGGTTTTCTACACATCGAGTAGTCATATTCTCTATCTTAATAGCAACCTTCGGCTTCCTGGTTTTCTGGAAAACCGAGAATGTTTTCATTGGCTTGAGTGGCCTTTTCATCACGGGATTGGGCGTTGCAAATCTATATCCCTTGCTCCTTTCGCTGACCATTGGCGCGGCTAACGGGAACACGATCCAGGCGAGCGCACGCACCACCCTAGCCTCTGGTACAGCAATTTTGACTCTTCCTTTGGTATTAGGCCGTTTAGCGGATGAAGTTGGCATCCGATCAGCCTATGGAGTTGTCATATTGCTCCTTGTCAGCGTTTTCTTGATCAGCCAGATTGCGGGAAGAAATTCTTTAGCACAGCAGAACGTCCCGAAGGTTTGAGTGAATTGAGCCTGTCGTGTGAAAAAACCTTCGGGACGGTGCGTAACATCAGTTAGTTATCTTCTGGAGAAAGTTATGCGCGCACTTATCTTTGACCTGGATGGCACGCTTGTCGATACTGTCTATGCCTACATATTTGCCTGGCAGAGGACCTTAGCTGAAGCTGGGATGCCGCTCGAAGGCTGGCGCATTCACCGGAAGATCGGTATGAGCGGCGGTCTCTTTACACGGGCAGTCGCTCGCGAACTTGGACGTGATATCAGCTCAAGGGAAGAGGCGGCCCTTTTAGATCGACACGGAGAACTCTTCTTACAACTTCTGCCGGAGACACGTCCCCTGCCCGGAGCGGTCAAGTTAATTAGTTTCCTAAAATCGACGGAGATTCTGTTTGGGGTTGCAACATCGGGTCGTCGCCCTGAGATCAATGCGTCGCTGGATGTGCTCGGCATCGGCAAGGAGACAATCGTAGTCGAGCGCCGTGATGTTGCCCGTGCGAAGCCTGAACCCGATCTCTTCCTCGCCTGCCAGCAACGACTGGGTGTCAATGCGGGCGATTGTTACGTGATTGGTGACGCGGTTTGGGATATTTTAGCAGCGCGGCGAGCAGGCATGCTGAGTATTGGATTATTGAGTGGTGGATATGGGGAAGATGAATTAAGTAAGGCGGGCGCCTTCCGGGTTTATCGTGATCCCGCGGAGCTACATCGCTCTCTGGATGAACTTGGTGTGTTGCCCTGAGTGAAAGTAGCGCTATTTACCGTGCCAATGGAAACGGTGCGGGCGTGCAATTCTTAGTAATCCATCCAAAGTCCCACAATCGAACTATTTGCTTGCGATCACCAGTGAGCACATACTTTCCATCTGGCGAGAAAGCTACGCCCCACACCGCATCGGTATCTCCACTGAAGATCCATGCAGCTTGATCCATTTGTCCAAGATACCATAATCTCGCCGTCATGTCGTCGCTGCCGGCAAGAATATACTCTCCATTTGGAGAGAAAGCCACACTGGTCACTGCGCCGGTATGGCCGATCAAAGTGCGTATGGGTACACCAGTCTGAACATTCCATAACACTGCTGTCTTGTCCAAACTACCAGTGAGAATGTATTTTCCATCTGGCGAGAACGCCACACTCGTAATTGCTTTCTTATGTCCTGCAAAAGCGCGTATGAGCTGAGCGGTCTGGGCATCCCACAACCGCGCCGTCTGATCGCGACTGCCGGTGAGCACATACTTCCCATCAGGTGAAAAAGCCACACTGGTCACTGGGAGAGAATGCCCAGCGAAACTGCGGAGAACTTGACCTGTCCGCGCATCCCACAGCCAAGCTGTCTTGTCACCACTGCCAGCTAACACGTATTTGCCATCGGGTGAGATAGCCACACTAAAGAGTATTACGCTAGATCCCATAAAAGTTCGCACTGTCTTGCCAGTCTGCGTATTCCATAGTCGTGCTGTGCTATCAATGCTGCTAGTAAGTGCATACTTGCCATCGGATGAGAATGCCACACTCGTTATTCCACCCGTGTGACCTGTGAAAATGTGTACTTCCCGGCCGGTTTGAATATCCCATAACCGCGCTGTCCAATCGTTACTGCCAGCTAAGGCATATCTTCCATCCGGCGAAAAAGCCACGCTGAATACTTCACTCGTATGGCCAGGAAAATCCCTTAGCTGGTAATTTGAGCAGGAGGCCGGTTGAATAGCAACAGTGGCTCGGAATGAATCCTGCCACCGCAGGGCTTGAACCGTCATGATGGCAACGATAGTAAAAATGAGACGGAAGGGGAACAATCGGCTTACATTCATGCCGTGGAGCATCACACCAATAAAAACTCCGGAAGCTTACTTCTAAAATATACTTCTTAAATACAGTATAGTCACAAAAGAGAGAGAAAACAAGCCTACCAAGAGGGGATTGCTGGTATCCGCGCTACAGACAATCCGCTTTATAGATTCCCATACAAACGCAGCGAATTCACACATTTGTTCAACCTTGAATGGTATTGCATCTAAGCATTCGTGCCTCGAGGTTTTTTCATTGTTGTATAATGAACATACACCCAAACGTAATACATCCAATCCAGTGGCAATCACAAATCCGGTTTCATCCTTCTTATAGGAATATAAAGATGACTGAGAATCCAAGTAATTGGGCTGGTAATTATACTTATCACGCTGCAAAATTCCATCAGCCTGAAACAGTTGAGCAAATACAAGAACTGGTCAGTCGTAGTAATAAGCTAAAGGCGCTCGGCACGCGTCACTCCTTCAATGACATCGCGGATTCACCAGGAGATCTCATCTCACTTGAACGCTTTGACAAGATAGTGGCATTAGATCATGGGCGCCGTACTGTGACAGTAGAGGCTGGGGTTCGTTATGGGCAGCTCGCTCGTTGGCTTCATGGTGAAGGTTATGCACTGCATAACCTAGCCTCGTTACCACATATCTCGGTTGCGGGTGCTTGTGCAACAGCAACACATGGCTCAGGTGACCGCCATGGAAATTTGGCAACAGCTGTCTCAGGGTTGGAAATGGTCACCGCTACTGGCGATTTAGTTGTTTTGTCGCGTGAAGAACAAGGTGAGCAGTTTTTGGGAACAGTCATTGGGCTAGGCGGACTCGGCGTAGTTACAACGCTTACGCTCAATGTTTCTCCAACTTTTCAGATGCAACAGGATATTTACGAAAATCTACCTTTATCAGAATTAGAAGAACACTTCGATGAAATCTTTTCAAGCGCCTACAGTGTTAGCCTATTCACCGATTGGCGCAACGCGACCTTCAACCAAGTCTGGCTGAAGAGCCATGTTCCAGACGGCGTTTCTGTCAAAGTTGCATCTCAGCTATTCGGAGCAACGCTTGCCATAGCTAATCTTCATCCTATTGCGACTCTCTCAGCCGAAAATTGTACAAAGCAGATGGGTATTAGCGGTCCCTGGTATGAACGTTTGCCTCACTTCCGCATGGACTTTACCCCCAGCAGTGGTGAAGAATTGCAAAGTGAATACATCCTGCCGCGCCAGCATGCCATCGCAGCGCTTCACGCCATTGATCAATTACGAGAGCGTATTGCTCCGCTCCTCCAGATTTCAGAAGTGCGCACCATCGCCGCCGATGACCTCTGGATGAGTCCGTGCTACAAACAAGCTTGTGTAGCCATCCACTTTACATGGAAAAAGGACTGGGATGGGGTCAGGAAGTTGCTGCCACTGATCGAAGAAAAACTTGAGCCGTTCGAGGCTCGTCCGCATTGGGGCAAGCTGTTTACAATGGATCCCACACGTATTCAATTGCTCTATAAGAGATTACCAGAATTTCGAGAGCTGCTTCAACATTACGACCCGCAAGGCAAATTCCGAAATACATTCTTGGATAAGTATATTTTCGGAATATCGTAATATGGATCCCTCAAACCCATCGAGTAGAACTTTAAACTCTCGTACTACCATTGATACCCTTACTTGGCTGATCGAAGAGGCATTTGAAGGCGATCCTTCTCACTCTTTGCTTGCCAATCTGAGTGACCTGCGAGAAGAAGATTGGACTGGTACGCCAAGTGGAAGTAACCGCTCGATTGCTGGTATTCTCGAGCATGTTGGCTGGTCCAAATGGATGTATGAAGATTACGCCTTCGGCTCCGCCTCGATGCGCGGCGACCAGCCGCCTCTTGTCCCAGATGGAGGGGAGCGTTCACGTCCCCACGATGAGCTCCTTGCGTGGCTGACAGAGGGTCATCGCCGCTGGCTTGCTTCCGTCCGCGCGCTTCCTGATGATTCCGAACTGGATCGTGATCGACTCACGAATTGGGGCGAACGACTTCCAACGCGCGTCATCATCCGCATCATGATTGCCCATGATCTCTATCATGCAGGCGAGATCAATCACCTGCGCGCACTCCTCCAAGGAACAGACCGCTGGCCATATGACGAATAAGGATGTTCATGAAGTGGGAAAACTCTAAAGAGCTTACCTCAGGGGAAATCATCCGTATGAAAAAATCGCTGGTTTCGTATTAACAAGTAAAGGAGGTCTTGCAAAAGACACACATATCCGAATATTTCTAAGGAGAAAAGAGTGCTGAGGCCGCTGGAGTGACTTTTCTAGATGAAAAGAAGTTTTTTGAAGTCTAAGGATAATTGATTGATGCAAACCTCTAAAGCTGAACAGGCAGAAAAAGATGTTCAACAGAGCGGTCCCTGGGGGAAGCTCAAAGCTTATCTTAAAGTATTGGGGCCAGGGCTTATTACTGCTGCCTCAGGTGACGACCCTTCAGGCATTGGTACCTATTCGCAAACTGGTGCACTGTTCGGCTATGCTCAACTTTGGACAGCACTCTTTACTTTTCCATTACAAGCCGTGATTCAGGAAATTTGTGCGCGGATTGCCTTGCAGACAGGGCGTGGTTTAGCAGCAAATATCCGCAAGTATTATCCCAAGCCGACCTTGTATTTTTATGTATTTCTACTCTTTATTGCCAATACAATTACGATCGGCGCAGATCTCGGCGCGATGGCAGCTTCTGCTCATTTACTCTTTGGCTTGCCAGTCTTATTCTGGCTGGTAGGGATGACCATTCTTACCGCGGTGCTTGAAATCTTCCTTTCCTATCAACAATATGCAAAAGTATTGCGTATACTGACGTTGACACTTCTAGCGTACGTTTTGGGAGCATTCTTTACATCCCAAGATTGGGGACAAGCCTTGCGAAATACACTGATCCCAACGTTTCATTTTGACCGTAAATATTTATTGAATCTGGTCGCAATCTTGGGGACAACGATCACACCTTATCTTTTTTTCTGGCAGGCAAGCGAAGAGGTTGAAGAAGAGATTGACGAAGGCAGGAAGACAGAAAAACAACGGAAAGGTGTCTCAAAGATAGAATTAAAGTGGATGCGTACCGATGTCACTTCTGGAGCATTCTTATCCAACATTGTATTCTGGTTTATTATTGTCACCACAGCCTCTACTCTGAATCACAATGGAATTTTCAACATCGACAGCGCGCCAAAAGCCGCAGAAGCCCTCCGTCCTCTGGCAGGTGATTTTGCTTATATCTTGTTTGCAGTGGGCATTATCGGAACAGGCATGCTGGCTGTCCCAATTCTTGCAGGGTCAGCAGCCTATGCTGTAGCAGAAACATTCAAGTTCCGCGAGGGGTTATACCTAAAATTGCCTCAAGCTCCAGCCTTCTATGGTGTGATTGTGCTCGCGACCCTCATTGGAGCTACAATCAACCTGATTGGTATCAACCCGATTTTGGCGTTGTATTATGCTGCCGTACTGAATGGACTGGTTGCACCCCTACTGCTTCTTATGATCATGCTGATCAGCAACAATCGAAAGATCATGCAGACCCAAACAAATGGACGTACCTCTAATATTTTGGGTTGGACAACAACTATGGCGATGGGAATGGCAGCTGCTGCCCTTCTATTTAGTCTAGGATTGGGAAAATAAGTAAATCTTTTCAGCCTTTTGTTTGATTGCTATATAATAGAAAAATCTTTGAGAGACCGCGTGGTCGCTCAAAACATTTGACGGTGTCATCCTTTTTATGAATCCTATCGCCTTCCATTCCAGGCCCTTATCCTGCCCTCATTATAGATGGTGCACGATTCGCGCGGAGTGAGGGCATCCTGAGTAGAGAATTTCTTTAGGGAGCCAATACATGAAAGCAATTCGCATGATCGAGCCAGGTAAACCATTACAGTTACAGGATATCCCTATCCCATCTTTCGGTGAGGACGACGTACTGGTACGTGTAAGAGCAGCAGGGATTTGCCATTCCGATGCACATTACCGCGCAGGCCGTTCAACGATGGGAAGGATGCCGATTACACTAGGCCATGAAGTCGCTGGCGAAGTGGAATGGATCGGTTCGAAAGTAACCAATGCCAAAGCAGGAGAACGCGTCTGTTTGCATTACAACATTTCATGTGGAAATTGTTACTATTGCAAAACGGGAAATGAGCAGTTTTGTACTACCGTGAAAATGATCGGTCATCACATAGACGGTGGATACGCTGAATATATCGCGGTACCCGCGCGCAACGCAATTCATTTGCCGGATGAAATCTCTTTTGAAGAAGGCGCGACGTTGATGTGTGCCTCTGCGACCGCGCTCCACGCGTTGCGTAAGGGGCGAGTGAAAGACGGCGAAACGGTAGCAATTTTCGGCATAGGAGGACTCGGCTTGTCCGCTATCCAACTGGCGAAGGCCCTAGGCGCAGTCGAAGTTTACGCTGTGGACATCAAATTAGATAAACTCGAACTCGCCTCAGAATACGGCGCAATCCCTGTCAATGCCAGCCGGGTGGATGCGGTAGAGGAGATCCGAAAGTTGACGAAGGGCAAGGGTGTGAATGTCGCGCTGGAAATGATCGGTCTGCAAACGACAATGAAACAAACGATAGAATCGCTCGGCGTACTGGGCCGGGCAGTGATTGTGGGGCTCAGTCAAATTCCATTGGAAGTACATCCTTATCAAACTTTGGTCGGTTATGAAGCTGAGATCATAGGCTCAAATGATCATCTCTTAGAAGAGTTACCTTTATTGATTGATATGGTGCAGAGAAAGCTTCTGGATACATCCCATGTTGTATCGCAGACCATACCACTAGATGCAGAGAAGATCAATCAACGGCTCAATGATTTGGAGAATTACACCAACGACGTGCGCGCCGTGATTGTGCAACAAGATTAATTAAATTTCATAGATGATTGTAACTATAGTTTTCCCCTAAATGAATTCCCCCATAGCAGTTTTTTAAACATTATTGTATCCTTACACATGATGGAGGCAAAAAGTGACATCTTCCACTTACCATGTTGAAAAAATGAACAGGGATGCATTAGCCGTACCATTGAAAAAACGTCTTTTGCTAATTATGCTTGTCTGTTGTATTCAATTGATTTACACTCCTACCAGCTATAGAACCATTGGAGGGATTGAACCCAAATTACCGATTGATATTTTTCCGATTTCATCTATATGGGTGCTCCCTTATGTGTTATGTTACCCGCTTTGGATATCCAGTCTCATCTGGATTGTTTTTAAATTAGAAGATCGTTTATTCCGCGCACTGGTTGCAGCTTGTTCTCTTACATTTTCAATTTCAACTTCAACCTTCATTTTCTTTCCAACCTATGTAAAGGCAGCTACACTCACTGGGCAAGATCTCTTCACAAATCTCTTGCGCTTCATTCATGAACATGGAGGCAGATATGATGCCTTCCCAAGCGGCCACGTATATATCACCATGCTGCTGGCTTTATTTTTCAGTTATCAATATCCGCGCTATAAATATTTATGTTTTTCAATTTTGGCCATTGTTTCTGTTTCCACATTATTGACGGGCCAGCATTACATTCTGGATGTGCTTGGTGGATACGCCGTTGCTCTCAGTGGATATCACTTCGGCTTATGGTGGGCAGGCTTATTACCAGCTGGAAATCGTTCTAACAAAAAGTCGCGGCAATTGGTTCGACCTCCTTCTTGAATAATCTAGTTGCGAATTGCTAGGAATTGTTTTATAGTCGGGCATATGAAACCACCCAAAGTCACTCGCCCGAAATTCCCAAAGGGATATGTAGACAATCCCGTTTCTTTTGTAGTTTGGGACTGGGTCGCCGCGCAATTGACTGAATCCAAAACCTATTGGCTTTGCTCTGTCCTCCCAAATGGAAACCCACACGTAGTTCCACGCTGGGGTGTCTTCCTCGATGGAAAGGTCTATTACGACGGCAGCCCCGAGACCCGTCATGCCCTCAATATCAAACGAAACCCAAATATCTCCGTACATCTTGAAAATGGGACTCAGCCCATCATTCTTTACGGGACGTCTGCCCCCTCAGATAAGCCTTCTTCTGAATTAGGAAAGAGACTTTCAGAAGCCTACAAGAAAAAATACAAAGACCTTGGGTACGCGCCTGAACCCAATTCATGGGACGGAGGCGGACTTTATGTATTTACCCCACGTGAGTGCATCAGTTGGACAAATTTCATAAAAGACCCAACCAAGTTCATCTTTGAGGAGGAATAAAGATATGATTGTGAGAATGTGGCACGGCAGAGTACCAACCTCAAAAGCAGCAGCTTATCGCGAATTTGTGAATGCGCGCGCCATCCCAGATTATCAATCGGTGGAGGGCAATATCAGTGTTCACATTCTCGAACGGAGTGAGGGCGATATTACGCACTTCATCACACTCACATTCTGGAAAGACATAGACTCTATCAAAGCCTTTGCTGGCGAGGATGTGGAAGTTGCGAAATACTACCCTGAAGACAAGGATTTCCTGCTGGAATTTGAGCCGAAGGTTGTACATTATGAAGTAGTTGGACAATCGTAGATATGTCTCTACGCCCGAAAGGGAAGACAGATCATGGACTTTGATACTTCGGTTAAATTGAATATCTATGAAACGATCGCCAAAACAACAAAGATGCCCACCTCAAGTGATGTAGCCTCGGCAATTGGTAGTTCCGTGGCTGAAATAGAGGCAGCCTTTCAAAGATTGTATGAGAAACGGCTGTTAGTGCTAGAGCCTGGCAGTTCATCTCAGATTCGCATGGCGCCTCCCTTTTCAGGGATTGAAACACAGCACCGGGTGAAGATTGAAGATAAAGTCTATTTCGCCAATTGCGCTTGGGATGCCTTCGGTATTGCCGTGGCGTTGAAACAGGATGCAGATATCGAATCAACTTGTGCAGATTGCGATGAACCTCTCACGTTCCAAATCCGTGCTGGAAAACTCTTACCCCAAAAGTGTGTGGTTCATTTTGCAGTCCCGGCTGCTCAATGGTGGCAAAACATACTCTACACCTGACAAACCATGCTCTTCTTCCGGTCGGAAGAACATGTGGACGAATGGTGTAAAGCAAACGGAGTAACAAAGCGCCCACTCATCTCTTTAGACCAATTGTGGCAACTAGCAGCAACTTGGTATAGCAACCGCCTGACGGTCGCATCGCGCCGCCCTGGACCAGATGAAATGGTCGAAATATTTTCTAAGATTGGCCTGAAGGGATCATTCTGGGATCCGAAATCAGATGAATGGGCTTCATCTACATAGCCTCCTATGTGGATTTATATTATTCAGGGCATCGGCTATGGGTTCGCTGCAGCCGTTCAGCCTGGTCCATTCATAACCTATCTCATCTCCCAAACCTTGACTAAAGGCTGGCAGCGGACTCTTCCCACCGCGTTCGCCCCACTGCTCAGCGATGGCCCAATCATCGTGATTTGTCTGCTTATACTCAGCCAGGTTTCGCTTTGGCTTCAACGATTTCTATATATCGCAGGGGGATTGTTTATTTTATACCTTGCTTATGGCGCATATAAATCCTGGCAAAACTTCGATTTAACTATTCCCTCCAGAGAAACAGGGACACAGCAAAGCGTTCTCAAAGCCGCGTTAATAAATTCATTAAATCCAAATCCATATATCTTCTGGAGTCTGGTGACGGGTCCCATCCTTCTTGCAGGCTGGCACAAAACACCAGTCTATGGCTTAGCATTTGT
>Ga0137365_10003963_pt1 | contig 11873 bp, 10 predicted proteins | sample SagtaG_9_FD_104799 | JGI IMG/M metagenome (GOLD analysis project Ga0137365, IMG submission 104799) | Vadose zone soil microbial communities from Sagehorn Ranch, Mendocino, California, USA - Sage1_L_40_16 metaG | ecosystem: Environmental > Terrestrial > Soil > Vadose zone | place: USA... | reverse complement strand
TGCTTCTGCTTCTGCATAGTTCTGTGCCATAAAAACATGCTTGACTGCGGGCTGGGGGATCAGCGCCTGTCCAATTGCTGATCGAACCAGCGCATGATCATCAACAACCAGGATCGTAACAGGTCTTTGCTCCAGATTTGAAACATTGATCTCCAGAATATCGCTCTCGTGTTCTTCATCAAGTCGTAGATAAGACATTTGTGTCCCCATAATCGGTATATATCAGGACGAACTACTTGTGACGAAAAAACTTCTGAAACTCGTGTTTGACTTTGATACGAACAGTAATTTCAGGAACAATCAGTTTGGGTCACATGAAAAGTGGAAACACAGCAATATCCTAGATTTCCCCCTAATTTAAATACGAAGGAACTATCAAATAAGATACAAGAAGAATATTCTTGCCGGATGCTGTCTTTGATGAAGCTCTTAAGTTTGTGCAACAGCGATGTTTGGCAGGCCAGTAAGCTGGATTCCAAACTTCGGCAGTTACATTGAACTGGTCTCATTCCCTTTGTGATGGGATAATCCATTCTCCCCCTAGAACGGAATAAATGTAAGATGCGTTAGAATAATAGCTGCAGCAAAAGCGCTATTAATGAGCGTAACACTCCCACATAGAAAAAGTAGCATTAACTTCCATCATAGTCAACCCTAAAATCCACTACGTAGTATTACTACATTGCTATTTACATACATTTATTCTTACGTTTACAGATTACATGGCTCCTGGAACTTGCGTAAGAGCATACCTGGCACAATAGTAATGTCTACGTCTTTTTGCCTAAGTAACTATTGATTATCCTCGTACATCTCCCCTAAAATGTCAAGAAAAAATCCCTATAAAAAACCTTCGTGCTTTCAGGGTTGTCCCTGTCAGATGGTCTTGTTAGACTGTTTCTATACCTTGACAGGGACGAAAGGACGGCAAGGAAGGAAGGGTCTTTGGAACTCAATGCACAAGATCTATCTATTCAGAATGCTGCTGTTTCGAGACTGCAACAGCAAGAGTTGCATGAAGAGCAGGACGTAGATAACCTGACTTATTGGAAAGAGCAACTGGCTAGTACTTCCTCAGTACTAGCCCTGCCTACAGATCGTCTCCGATCGTCTATACAGACCTATCAGAACGATCGGCAAAACTTTGCCTTATCTAGATGCCTTTCCAAAGCTCTCAAGGCAATAAGTCAGCAGGAAGGGGTCACGCTGTTCATGACACTGCTAGCGGCCTTCCAGACGTTACTCTTTCGTTATAGTGGGCAGGACGACATTTGCGTTGGCTCACGCATAATCAGCCATCGCAGAACTGAGATCGAGGAATCAAGCGGCTTCTTCGTCAATACACTGTTGCTACGCACTGATCTATCTGGCAACCCGACTTTTCGCGAGTTGCTAGGGTACGTTCGTAAGATAACCCTGGAGGCGTATGCCCACCGGGATCTACCATTCGAGAAACTCGTTGAGGAACTCCATTGGGAGCATAATCTGAGTCACTCACCACTCTGCCAGGTTATGTTTATCCTGCAGGATGCATCGGCACCTTCCATGGAGCTGCCAGATATGGCTATTAGTGCCGCGGAGATATTTGATGGGCTAGCAAAATTTGATTTGCTGCTATATGTAGCAGGGGGAAGAGAAGAAATTACTGGTTATCTTGAGTACGATACTGGTCTCTTTGATGCTGTAACGATCACCAAGATGCTGGGACATTTGCAAACCTTATTGGCGGGGATTGTGACCGACCCCAATCAACAGATCTCAGCTCTCCTACTGTTAAATGAAGTAGAACGGCATCAACTACTAGTTGAGTGGAATGCCACCTCAGCAGATTATCCCAGGAATACGTGTATTCACCAGATCTTCGAGGCCCAGGTAGAGCGCACACCCGATGCTATTGCAGTGCTCTACGAGGGTACCAAGCTGACCTACCGAGAGCTGAACCAACGCGCCAATCAACTGGCACATCACCTCCAGCGGCTCGGCGTGGGACCAGAGGTGCTGGTGGCTCTCTGTATAGAGCGATCGCTGCAGATGGTGGTAGGGCTGCTGGGCATTCTGAAGGCGGGGGGAGCCTACGTGCCGCTGGATCCGGCGTACCCTAAGGAGCGGCTCTCCTTCATGCTCGAGGATACACAGATCCCCATACTGGCATCGCAGGAGGGGCTGCGAGAGTCTCTGCCGAAGTGCGGGATGAAGGTGGTCTACCTGGATACCGACTGGGAGGCGATTGCTCGAGAGAGCGTGTCGAACCCGAGCAGCGAGGTGACGGCTGGTAATCTGGTCTATGTCATCTATACCTCGGGCTCGACAGGCAAGCCTAAAGGGATTTTGGTTACCCATCAAAACCTAGTCCATTCGACCTGTGCTCGTATGACCTACTACCGCAACCCTGTGAAAGGCTTCCTCTTGCTTTCATCGTTTGCCTTCGATAGTTCAGTAGCTGGCATCTTCTGGACCTTATGCCAGGGAGGAATGCTTGTCCTGCCTCAGCAAGACCTCGAGCAAGACTCGTCACGGGTCGCCGGGGTGATCGCCGACAATCATATCTCCCATGTGTTAAGCATTCCGTCTCTCTATAGCCTGCTGTTGGCGCAGGCGAAAACACAGCAATTAGAGTCGCTGCAGGTAGTAATTGTGGCAGGAGAATCGTGTCCAAGAGAGCTACCTGATCGTCATCATTCCTTGCTACCCCGCACTGCTCTCTTCAATGAATATGGACCCACTGAGGGAACGGTCTGGAGTAGTGTATACGAGTTCCGGTTCCAGGGCCTGGGTACAACAGTAACCATTGGCCGTCCGATTGCCAACACGCAAATCTATCTGCTCGACCGCTATTTGCAACCCGTTCCAATCGGTGTGCCGGGTGAACTGTACATTGGCGGTGCGGGCCTTGCCAGGGGCTACCTTAATCGTCCTGATCTCACCGAGGAGAAATTCATCCCACATCCTTTCAGCAGTGAGCCTGGAGCGCGCCTCTATAAGACTGGGGATCTGGCACGCTATCTGCCTGATGGCAATATCGAGTTCCTCGGTCGCCTCGACCACCAGGTAAAGCTGCGAGGCTACCGTATCGAATTGGGAGAAATCGAAGCGGTACTCAGTCAACACCCGGCGGTCCAGGAGGTGGTAGTGATGCCCCGTGAGGATGTACCCGATGATAAGCGCCTGGTGGCCTACGTGGTCCCCCAGCGCGAGCAGAATCCCACAAGCAGCGAACTACGTCGTCTGGTACAGAAACGACTGCCCGACTACATGGTTCCCTCAGCCTTTGTGCTCCTGGAAGCGCTGCCTCTGAACGCCAATGGGAAAATAGATCGCCGATCATTACCAGCACCTGAACGTGTTAGAACCGAGTTGGATGAAAACTATGCAGCTCCAATCTTACCGATACATCAGCAACTCACGCAGATATGGGAGGAACTCTTAGATGTTCGTCCCATCGGTATTCGGGATAACTTTTTTGATTTGGGAGGACATTCGTTACTGGCAGCACGTCTTGTAAGCCGAATTGAACAGGACTGGGGCAAGAAAATCCCCCTGGATATCCTGCTTGATGACGCAACCATTGAACGGCTGGCTATTGTGATTGAACAGCCAGTAGAAGCGGCTTTTGTGAATAGCCTCCAGGCATTTTCTACGGAAGTAAAGGTACAATCCTCAAGGAGCAATAAGGGCTTCTTTGAGCGTATAGCTGGAGTGATGCATCGTAGAGCATCTCGTGCCTCAACGTCAGAATAAGGATCGCATTTTTTAAATTAATCAAATATCCTGACTGATGCAGGAAGAGAACATGCAAAGTGAAGGCTTATACATGCCGTGGTTGCTTCTGAATCTAGCCTTTCGCCAGCTGTTTCCAATTGCCTAAGAGGTGTTAATTTGAGGTTAATACAAATTATGGCTTATACAATTAACTGGAAGCAGCCTCCGGAGAATCCTAGTTTGTTAACCGATGATGTCCATGTGTGGTGTGCTTTGCTTGATGTGCCCGGGGAAACATTGCAATTATTAGTGCAAACTCTTGATTCAGATGAACAAATGAGAGCCAGTCGCTTTTACTTTGAACAGGATAGAACGCAATTTATTGTGAGACACGGGCTACTTCGGAAAATTCTAGCTTCCTACCTGAACATTGAGCCTGAAAAACTGCAGTTCAGCTACACAACTAATGGCAAACCATACCTGGTACAGAAATTCGGGGACAAGGAGTTACAATTTAATCTGGCTCATTCACATGAGCTTGCTCTCTATGCTTTGACCCTTGACCGTCGAATAGGTATAGATATTGAACATATCTACAACTTTGCTGAAACCGACCAACTCGCTAATCGTGTTCTTTCGAGGCAAGAAAAAGCTGAATTACGTAAATGCCCTCCGAATGAGAAGTTAGAGATATTGTTCAGGTACTGGACCTGCAAGGAAGCTTATGTGAAAGCAATTGGTGAAGGGTTGTTTCTACCTTTAGAAGATATCCATCTTTCCTTAAAGCCTGGATCAATAGCCAGGCTAGTAAGGATTAAGCGCAGTGCACAAGAGGCATCGCGTTGGTCTCTTCAAGAATTGCATCCCGTTCCTGGTTTTGCGGCTGCCCTTGTCGTAGAGGGACATGATTATCGCCTAAGTCAATGGCAATGGTCCCAGATTTAAAGGCTTTTTTCCTCAATCCTTGACATTGCTGAGAAAATAATGTACACATTTCTTACCAGGAATTATAGTAAAATGTATACAGAATGCCGTTCTAGCAATGCTTCTGGAGGAAGTGCGCATGAAACTCCAGCCCATGGATGCGGCTGAGGGGAAAATTGCTGCAACGCACGTACATACGCATCTGCGACAGATGATTCTCGACGGGACTGTTCCTCCCGGAACAGTGCTTTCCCAGGTACAACTTGCACAAGAAATTGGTGTCAGTCGCACCCCTTTAAGGGAAGCACTTCGAATGCTCCAGGAAGAGGGGCTTGTCCTGGCAGAGTACAATCATCGTGTGCGAGTTGCTGATATCGACATTGGTGAACTTGAATACTTCTACGCGAGTCGGATTATGCTCGAATCGCTCGCCATCTCACTGACCGTTCCACTTCTTACACAAGAAGACTTCGATAAGCTTGCCTCGTCACTCAATCAGATGCATATAGCCAGTGAACGGCGAGATATGCAAAGCTGGGATGAGGGGAATAGACTATTCCACGCTGTTCTCTCATCTTATACCGAAGGACAATTGCGCGAAACTATTAAACGATCCGTCGACGCAAGTGAGCGTTACCGGCGTATCAAGCTACAAAATCTAGCTCGTTCCTGGGAAGTAGCTGAGGTGGAGCATATGGCCATCTTTGAGGCTTGCCGTGAGGGCAACCGTGATGTTGCTGTCGAACTGCTGGCACGTCACCTCGCCCGTACAGCTCTTACAGTCATAGCGTTGGCTGACCCCGGATATGAACCGACGGCAGTAAGGACTGCCTTGCGGCTCGTAACAGGAAAGTCAAGCAGATAAAGAAATGTCGTCAATGTAGCGGCATTGTTTTTATGCCGAAAACCGTGTATTTTTCGAAACCTGTGTACAAAGGAGTAGCAAACCATGGCAATCAATCGGACTCTATTACAGAACGGCTGCGTCATCACCGTTGATAAGGCACTTGGCAACTTCCGGCGAGCTGATGTCCTGATCGAAGGAACGAAAATCGCAGCGGTTGGACCGAACCTCGGAGTGACCGACGCCGAGGTCATCGATGCCTCGAACATGATCGTCATGCCGGGGTTTATCGATACCCATCGTCATCTCTGGGAGGGCATTCTGCGCAACATTGGTGTAGATTACCCGCTTGAGGGTGAAATTAGCTATCTGGCGTTTGTCTTGAACGTCCTTGCGCCTGCTTACCGCCCGGAAGATGTTTACGCAGGGAATCTGATCAGCGCACTGGGCGCCATTAATGCTGGGGTAACAATGATTCTTGATTGGTCCCATATTCAGGCTTCACCACAGCATACCGACATGGCTATCAGCGCACTGAAAGATTCGGGCATGCGAGCTCTCTTTGCCTACGGTCCGGTTTGGTACGAGGCAGTGAGGCCGGAACATTCCGAATGGTTCAAGCGAGCGGCCAGGCAGTATTTCTCCTCGAAAGACCAGTTGCTGACGTTGGGCCTGGCTCCTCATGGGCCGGAATTTAGCTCTATTGACGATGTTAAGGCTCACTGGCAGCTTGCCCGCGAATGCGATGCCCACATCACGGTCCATGTTGGTGTCGGCACCTTTGGCAAGCATGGCAAAGTGGCAGAGGCAGGTAGAGCGGGAGTACTTGGGCCAGACACCACGTATATCCACTGCACCACACTGAATGATGAAGAAGTACAAATGATCGTTGACACTGGTGGCACGGTGTCGTTGGCTTGTCCTGTTGAAATGATGATGGGGCATGGGATACCACCCACGCAACGTTTCCTTGATCGCGGCCTTCGCCCGAGCTTGAGTGTTGATGTTGAAACCAACGTGCCCGGCGACATGTTTACCCAGATGCGCTCGGCGATTGCCTTGCAGCATGCTTTAATTTTCGACCAGAAATTGTCAGGCAAGGAGAACCTGCCGCCCTTCCTGACCGCCCGTGATGTGTTGGAGTTCGCCACCATCGAGGGGGCACGTGCCAACGGTCTGGCGGATAAAGTCGGGACTCTCACTCCCGGCAAAGAGGCCGATATTATTATGCTGCGTACAGATCAAGTCAATATTGTGCCAGTCAATGACCCCATTGGGGCGGTTGTGTGGGGAATGGACACCAGCAACGTTGACTCGGTTTTCGTTGCCGGTAAGGCGTTGAAGCGCAATGGACTTTTGTTAAATGTGGACCTGGATCGTGCACGAAAACTAGCCGTCGAATCGCGCGATTACGTCGTGCCCAAGTCGGGATTCAAAATGCCCGCGTTTTGAACTGAACGTATTACAGCCGAACCCTCGTGATCTCTCAACCTTTGAAATGTAGGGGCGAGGGCGGCTGGGTGGTGGCATGCGGCCCGTTCATCGAGGAGCCAACGTCTCCGGGCGGATGACGGCGGGCGACCATAAAGGCCCACCCTTCCCCGCTCCACCGCCCTCGCCCCGACGGATGTTGATGGGCTTTTCTCAGGTTGATGCCTGTTGGGTGCAAGGCTCGGCAGTGTGAAGAGGAGGAGAACATGTTTGTCGCCATATCGGAATACCTCAAACCACTCGAGGAAGTGAATCAGTTTTCTGCTGCGCATGCCGCATGGACCATGAAACACTATGCCTCGGGTCGTTTTCTTGGCTCAGGGCGAAGGGTGCCACCGGTTGGCGGCATCATTCTCGCTCGTGGCGAGAGCCGGGAAGAATTTCTAGCTCTGCTTGCCGAGGACCCTTATCAGCAGAACGGCCTGGCGAAATATGAAGTCTTTGAGTTCACCCAGGGACCGCTTCCGCGTCGATCAGCGGAAATGGAGGCTTTTCTGAGCAAGCCTCTGCGCGCAGAGGCTGGTGAGTAAAGGAATGCAAACACATGGAACTTGGCTTGAAAGGACGAACAGCCGTCATCGCTGGCGGGAGTATGGGGATAGGTAAAGCCGCAGCCAGGGGCCTGGCAGCAGAAGGGGTCAACCTGGTGTTGCTTGCCCGTGGAAAAGAGAACCTCGACCGGGCGGCGGATGAGATCACCCGCCAAAGCGATGTTGAGGTGCTTACCGTCCCAACCAACATGAGAGATCCAGACTCAGTCAATGCAGCCGCAGCCGCAGCGGCAAGTAGCTTCGGCGCCATCCATATCCTGGTCTATACAGCGGGCAATCGCATGCGCCGTCCCGACAGGCAAATTCATTGGAATGATGAGGATTGGCTGGACGATATCAATGTCAAACTGATCGGTATGCTGCGTGCCATCCGTGCCTTCCTGCCGCACTTTGCAACAGATGGCAGTGGAAGGATCATCAATATCGGTGGTTCAGCAGGAATGATGGATTGGGAGAAAGCCATGACGCATGGAATCAACAACTCAGCTATGGCGCATGCATCGACCTACCTTGCTCGCGATCTAGCCTCCGATCAGATCACAGTCAATACCATCGTACCGGGCCTGGTCGCTACTGAGTGGCGTGAAGTCTGGGCTGATACCAGGGCTGAACAACAGGGCAAGAGCCGCGAAGCATTTCTGGCCGACTACTGCCAGCAAAAAGGAATTCTTGCAGGGCGCTGGGTCGAGATGAGCGAGATCGCTGACCTGGTGGTTTTCCTGGCTTCAGACCGGGCGAAATATATCAATGGCACACGATTAGTAATTGACGGTGGTCTGAGTGTCAATGCTCGTTAATAAAAAGTAGGAGGCTAGTACCATGCCTATTGTGAACGTCGAAGAAGTCTCACATGTCGCATTAAAAACGCGAAATGTAGAGCACCAGGCAACCTTTTACACGAATATTGTGGGACTTGGCGAGACAGAGCGAGATGCCACTGGACGAGTCTATCTGCGTTGCAATGCGAACCACCATGCAGTCGTGCTTGTCCCTTCTTCTGAAAGTGGAATTGATCACTTTGCCTTGAATGTTGGCGACCCGAAAACTCTGAATGCTGCGGCCACCGCATTGACAAGAGCGGGCATCTCTTACGAGACGGAAACACCAGGGGAATTGGGCCAGGGGCCTTCGTTACGCTTGCGTGATCCTGATGGCTATAGTGTAGAGCTGATCGGAGGTATGGCGCAGGTCTCTCCAAACTATGGCCCGCGCGCGGTGCAGCCGCGTAAACTCAGCCACGTCACGTTGCTGGTGGACGACTGCAAGCGTTCTGGCGAGTTCTATAGCGAGGTCCTGGGTTTCCGCCCATCCGATTGGGTAGACGACATCTTCCTCTGGATGCGCTGCAATCCCGATCATCATGGCCTGGCATTCGCCAAAACAGGCTCCATTAGAATGCATCACTTCGCCCTGGAGGTGATTGATTTCTCTTACCTGGTCCGGCAAGCCGAACACCTTATGCAGAATGGCTATACACTGCTGTATGGGCCTGGACGACATGGCCCCGGCAAAAACCAGTTTGAGTACTTCAGAGACCCGGAGCAGAACCTGATCGAATTTATGTGTGATATCCAGCAAATCTGGGATGATGCTACCTATGAACCCAGGGTCTGGAATTCAAAAGAACTATGGGTCAACCTCTGGGGTCCTGATCCACCAGAAGGTTTTGTGTAGAAAGTGAAGGTCAAATGCGACTAGTAACCTATCAACATGAAGGACAATCACGGATTGGCGCGCAACTAGATAAGCAAATAATCGACCTGAACCGTGCTTATCAGGCCTCGCTCTATCATGCTCATAACACCGATGAGCTGTCTGTTGCTGATGCGCGAGTTCCCCCTGACATGATTGACTTGCTGAAAGGCGGTGAAACATCACTCAGGGCTGCCAAAGAGTCGCTAGATTTTGTGCGCAGCCAGCTTAAAGGAAAAGACAACGCGCTCAAACAACAAGGGATTGTGTATGCATTTGAGAGTGTTACCTTACTACAACCGGTACTGCGCCCAGGCAAAGTCATTTGCCTGGGCCTGAACTATCGCGACCACGCAGCAGAAGCAGGCATGGCCATACCAGAGTATCCCGTCCTGTTTCACAAAGTGGCCGGTTCGCTCATCGGACACAACCAATCTATCGTCATCCCACGCACCAGCAGTAAGATAGACTTCGAGGGAGAGTTGACTATCATCATTGGTAGACGTGGGAAATATCTTGCTGAAGATGAAGCACTTTCCTACATCGCAGGTTACACCATTGGTAATGATGTCAGCGCGCGCGATTTGCAGTTCCGTACCTCGCAATGGACGACAGGTAAGATGCTCGATACCTTCTGTCCATTAGGGCCAGCCCTGGTTACACGCGACGAGGTGCCAGATCCAAATGCATTACGTATTAAAACAACCTTGAATGGCCAGGTGATGCAGGATGGCAATACGGCAGATATGATCTTCCATGTCCCGTTCATCGTCAGTTATATCTCGGAGATCGTCACGCTTGAACCAGGGGATGTTATTCTGACCGGAACTCCAGCGGGTATTGGCAATACCCGTACTCCCCCGGTCTTCATGAAGCCGGGAGATACGATTTCAGTCGAAATAGAACGTTTGGGGATACTGACTAACCCTTTAGTGGCTGAAGAGCATTAAGAAACTATCAGGCTACCGATTAGAGCTAATTGCTTATTGCAACGCGTCCCGCGTAACAAACGAATACGGTGAAACTCCTCCAGGTACAAGTGCCCAAATCACAGGATGATGAGCGGTAGTGCTGTCCCGACAGTTACGCAGCCTTTGGTTACCAACCGGATGCACTATGCCAAAAAAGAATACAATAGTAAAGAGGAATTTCGGGTAAGTATTCTTGAGGAAGGAGAAAAATATGTGCGGTCGTTTCACGCTTCATGTCGATATCAAAACAGTTGCTGAGCAATTCGGTGTGCCGGCTACCCTGGAGACATCGCCGCGCTACAACATTGCGCCAACACAAGAAGTGGTTTCCATTATGCGTAATGAAGCATCTCACCTGGCCTTGTTACGTTGGGGATTAATCCCCTCATGGGCCAAAGATGAATCAATTGGTTCGAGAATGATAAACGCTAGAGCTGAATCACTGATAGAGAAACCGAGTTTCGGTCGATTATTGCGCTCGAAACGCTGCCTGGTGGTCGCCGATGGGTTTTACGAATGGAAGAAGGAAAATGGATTAAAGACTCCTATGTATATCACGCTAAAAAGTGGAGAGCCTTTTGCCTTTGCAGGTTTATGGGACCAGTGGAAGAATCCCGAAGGCCAGCAGATACGCACTTGCACAATTATCACCACTGAGCCGAATGATGTGCTTGCGACTATCCATAATCGCATGCCGGCCATTCTTTTGCCCGATGCTTATGATCTCTGGCTCGATCCAGAGATGCATGATGAACATGCACTAACGCACTGGCTTGCACCTTATCCTGCTGAGGAAATGACAGCACGTCCCGTTTCACGTCAGGTGAATGATCCAAAGTATGATAGCCCAGAGTTGATCGCATAGAGGATGGTGGTCTGGGCGTTCGGCTCGTTGCTCATGCTCTCCAGCCACTCTCCGGGCGACGTGAACTGGTAAGGCAGAGGAGGCGATCCAGGTCTTGGAGGACGCCAGGCGTGGAGGACTCCTCCAGCAGTATCTGCCCCTGCTCTGGCAGATCGAGCGCTCGCAGGGGCGAGCCTACCAGCGGCAGAAACGCCAGGAGGAGGCAAAGCAGATGTTCGCTTCGGCGCGTCAAGGGATCAACACATTGGCGGAGAGTATCGAGGATCCGGCGCGGCGCTCGCACTTCGAGCAGGCAGCGCACGCGATGCTGACGAAGGAAAAAGCGGTCTCGCCGCGCCGGGCCACCGCCAGGCAGTATGGCGGATTGACCGAACGAGAGCGGGAAGTGGCAGCACTGATTGGGCAGGGCAAATCCAATGCCGAGATGGCCGAACTGCTGGTAGTAAGCAAACGGACGGTGGAGACCTATGTGAGCAGTGTGCTCACGAAGTTAGGCTTGACGTCGCGCCACCAGATCGCACTGTGGGCCCGAGACAAGGGACTCGTGAATCGCAAGACTTGATGTTTAGTGAAGTGCTTGTGTTTTTGGAAAGACTTCATGCACAAGGCTATCACATAGCTCTACTATGACTTTCAAGTGGCCCTATTACAGCCAGGTCGTCTGCCACTGGATTCGCAAGTGAGCGAAACGCCTCAATCGTCTCCTGGGCATTCCGCACAAACTCGGCTCTCACAGGCAGACGCTCTTTGAACTCTTCAACAGTAATATCATCCAAGAAGCGTTCACCGGCATTGTCCAGCATCACACGTGGCAATAGAACCAGATCACCCAGGTT
>Ga0137365_10003949_pt1 | contig 11888 bp, 8 predicted proteins | sample SagtaG_9_FD_104799 | JGI IMG/M metagenome (GOLD analysis project Ga0137365, IMG submission 104799) | Vadose zone soil microbial communities from Sagehorn Ranch, Mendocino, California, USA - Sage1_L_40_16 metaG | ecosystem: Environmental > Terrestrial > Soil > Vadose zone | place: USA: California... | reverse complement strand
GCAATAGGTTTGGGTATTCTAGTTGCTTTTTATAGATTAAGAGGAAGTATTGCAATAGAATATAAATAATGTATTTAGCTATAATAACTTTACCTTTATTAGGATCAATAGTATCCGGGTTTTTTGGTAGAAAAGTCGGAGTTAGCGGAGCCCAATTAATTACATGTCTTTGTGTAATTATAACAACATTGTTAGTAATAATAACCTTTTTTGAAGTAGGTTTTAACAATATACCTGTATCAATAAGTCTTTTTAGATGAATAGATAGTGAATCACTTAATGTTCAATGAAGTTTTCATTTCGATAGTTTAACAGTAAGTATGTTGATACCTGTATTAATAGTTAGTTCTCTTGTTCACGTATATTCTATAGGATATATGGGTCATGATCCACATAATCAAAGATTTTTTAGCTACTTAAGTTTATTTACATTCATGATGATCATACTTGTTACAGCTAATAATTTCTTGTTAATGTTTGTTGGTTGAGAAGGTGTAGGAATTTGTTCTTACCTTCTAGTAAGTTTTTGATTTACTAGAATAGCAGCAAATCAAAGTTCTATGTCAGCCTTTTTAACTAATAGAATAGGTGATTGTTTTTTAACTATTGGTATATTTGCAATATTATGATCTTTTGGTAATATCGATTATAGTACTGTATTTTCATTATCTCCTTTCATTAATGAAAATATTATTACAATTATAGGTATATGTCTATTAATTGGAGCTATGGCTAAAAGTTCTCAAGTTGGATTACATGTTTGATTACCCATGGCTATGGAAGGTCCCACACCTGTTAGTGCATTAATACATGCAGCTACTATGGTTACTGCAGGGGTATACTTATTAATGCGTACTAGTCCTATAATAGAATATAGTTCAACCGTATTAGTTTTATGTTTATGATTAGGAGCAATAACTACAGTGTTTAGTAGTCTTATTGGTTTATTTCAACAAGATATTAAAAAAGTTATTGCATATAGTACTATGAGTCAATTAGGTATGATGGTTATAGCTATAGGTCTATCATCCTATAATGTTGCTTTATTTCATTTAGTAAACCACGCCTTTTACAAAGGGCTATTATTTTTAGGAGCAGGTGCTGTAATACATGCAGTAGCAGATAATCAAGATTTTAGAAAATATGGAGGATTAAAACCATATTTACCTTTAACCTATTCGGTTATGTTGATAGCAAGTCTTAGTTTAGTAGCTTTCCCTTTTATGACAGGATTTTACAGTAAAGATTTTATTTTAGAGTCTGCATATGGTCAATTTTATTTTAATAGTACAGTAGTCTATTTTATAGCTACTATTGGTGCTATGTTTACTACATTATATTCTGTTAAAGTATTATACTTAACTTTCTTAACTAATCCTAATGGACCTATAATTAATTATAAAAAAGATCACGCTACACATGAAGGAGACATTTTTATAAGTTTACCGTTAATAATATTAGCTATTTTTTCTATATTTTTTGGATATATAAGTAAAGATATATTTATTGGTTTAGGTTCAAATTTCTTTGTAGATAATAGTATTTTTATTCATCCGATGCGAGAAATTATGTTAAACACTGAATTTGCTGTATCTACTTTATTTAAACTATTACCTTTAATGTTCACTGTTTTACTTAGTGTTTTAGCAATAATTTTATCAGAATTTATGCCAAAAGTTCTTATTGATTTTAAATTAAATAGATTAGGTTATAATATATTTAGTTTTTTCAATCAACGTTTTTTCATCGAACTTTTATATAATAAATACATTACAGGTCTTATTTTAAAATTGGGAGGTCAAACTACTAAAATTTTAGATAAAGGAAGTGTAGAGTTATTAGGACCTTTTGGATTAGAGAAAGGATTGTTGTCTTTAAGTAAAAGTATATCTACTTTAGATACAGGTGTTATAACTAGTTACGCTTTATATATTTTAATTGGTCTTATTTTTTATATTTTAATCCCTTATCTTTCTCTATTCGATAATAGTTTATTATTATTGATTTTATTATCTCTTTTTACTACAATTAAAAATTTCAAATTTAATACTTAATAGTATATAATTATATTTTTTACTAATACTTAAGTTATAATGTTTATTTAGTAAAAAATATAATTATATAAGGTTAATTAATAATAGTAGTTACAATTCTTAATTTTTCTTCTTTTCTTAATATATAGGTCTTATACATTATAACTATATTATAATAAGTTTTTGTCCTATTTGGATTATTAGAAAAAAATCTTACTTTATTTCATATGTTTTTTATAATCTTCTATTTACCCAATCCAATCTAATTATAAGCACTAATATTAGTATTACTATTAAGGTTGAATAGAATTAAAAATAAAAAATAGGAAAAGTAGACGATTATTTAATCGTATAAATGTGTAAAAATTAATATATCATATGAATTTATTATATGTTAAAAACTAAAATATGTGCCTACCGACACTTGAAAAATAGAATGAAAATAATCTAAATTATTTTCATCGAATTTATTTAAATAAAAACTATAATTAAAAATAAAACATGAGAATTTTAAAAAGTCATCCATTATTAAAATTGGTTAATTCTTATATAATCGATTCATCACAACCAAGTAATATAAGTTACTTATGAAACTTTGGATCATTATTAGCTACTTGTTTAGTTATACAAATAGTTACAGGTGTAACTTTAGCAATGCACTATAATCCTAGTGTATTAGAAGCATTTAATTCAGTAGAACATATAATGCGTGACGTTAATAATGGTTGATTAATACGTTACTTACATAGTAATACAGCTTCAGCTTTCTTTCTTTTAGTGTATTTACATATAGGAAGAGGTTTATACTATGGTTCGTATAGATCTCCTAGAACGCTAGTATGAACTTTAGGTACAATTATATTTATATTGATGATGGCTACAGCTTTTTTAGGTTATGTTTTACCATATGGTCAAATGTCATTATGAGGTGCAACTGTTATTACTAATCTTATGAGTGCTATACCTTGAGTTGGACAAGATATAGTTGAATTTATTTGAGGTGGATTTAGTGTTAATAATGCTACATTAACTAGATTTTTCGCTCTACATTTTGTATTACCTTTTGTTTTAGCTGCACTAGTTTTAATGCATCTAATTGCACTTCATGATAGTGCAGGATCAGGTAATCCTTTAGGTATTTCTGGTAATTACGATAGATTACCTTTTGCTCCTTATTTCCTTTTCAAAGATTTAGTAACTATATTTATATTTATTGTATTATTAAGTGTATTTGTATTCTTTATGCCTAATGTATTAGGAGATAGTGAAAATTATGTTATGGCTAATCCTATGCAAACTCCTCCCGCTATAGTTCCTGAATGATATTTATTACCTTTTTATGCTATATTAAGATCTATACCTAATAAATTACTAGGTGTAATTGCTATGTTTAGTGCTATATTAATAATATTATCCATGCCATTTACTGATTTAAGTAGAAGTAGAGGTATACAATTTAGACCTTTAAGTAAAATAGTTTTTTATATATTTGTAGCTAATTTTTTAGTTTTAATGATATTAGGTGCTAAACATGTAGAATCTCCTTTTATAGAACTTGGACAAATTAGTACAGTTATTTATTTTTCACATTACTTAATTATTGTGCCTTTAATTAGTTTACTTGAAAATAGTTTAATAGAACTAGAGGTAAATAGAAATAAAACTAAATAAGTTTTATTTATATTGAATAATGTTATATTAATAATTAATTACTCTAGGCTTATTTAGCTAATGGTTTGGCAGTCTGACTAAATCCATATATTTGGATGTCAAGTTATGGGTTCGATTCCTTAATATCCCTTCTATAAGTAATTTTATCTTTATTAGTCAAAATTTTTATAGTTTTTATATATCGTTTTTAAATAACATCCCTACCTATTGCTGATAATAAATTATATTATCTTATTTAGATATAAAGCATAGTGTTAATTATACAATCAATGACAAATTCCTATAATAACTCATCATTTGTTTCGTACAACATAACAGAACAAAATACTAAAATAGAACAAATTACTATGCAAGATAATTTAAATCATAATTTAAAATCAAGTATTTCACTTTGAACAGAAAGATGATTTTTATCATCTAATGCAAAAGATATAGGTACATTATATCTTATATTTGCATTATTTTCAGGACTATTAGGAACAGCTTTCTCAGTTTTAATTAGATTAGAACTAAGTGGACCTGGAGTTCAATATATAGCCGATAACCAATTATATAATAGTATTATTACAGCTCATGCTATATTAATGATATTTTTTATGGTCATGCCAGCTATGATAGGAGGATTTGGTAATTTTTTACTACCATTATTAGTAGGAGGCCCAGATATGGCATTCCCTAGATTAAATAATGTAAGTTTCTGATTATTACCTCCTAGTTTGATCTTATTTTTATTTGCTAGTGGTATAGAAAACGGAGCGGGTACAGGTTGGACATTATATCCGCCTTTAAGTGGAATACAAAGTCATAGTGGACCTAGTGTAGATTTAGCTATTTTTGCATTACATTTATCAGGTATAAGTAGTTTATTGGGTGCAATAAACTTTATAACCACTATACTTAACATGAGAAGCCCAGGTATAAGATTACATAAGTTAGCTTTGTTTGGATGAGCTATTTTAGTTACAGCTGTATTATTATTATTATCTTTACCCGTACTTGCTGGTGCAATTACAATGGTTTTAACAGATAGAAATTTCAATACATCATTCTTTGAAGCTGCTGGTGGTGGTGATCCTATATTATACCAACATCTTTTCTGATTCTTTGGTCACCCTGAAGTTTATATATTAATAATACCAGGATTTGGTGTAATAAGTACTACAATATCAGCTAGTTCTAATAAGAGTGTGTTTGGGTATTTAGGTATGGTTTATGCTATGATGTCTATTGGTGTACTAGGATTTGTTGTGTGAAGTCATCATATGTATACTGTTGGATTAGATGTTGATACTAGGGCTTACTTTACAGCTGCTACATTAATTATCGCCGTTCCTACAGGTATTAAAATATTCTCATGATTGGCAACATGTTATGGAGGATCTATAGAATTAACACCTAGTATGTTATTTGCTTTAGGTTTTGTTTTCATGTTTACAATAGGGGGGTTAAGCGGAGTTGTCTTAGCTAATGCTTCTCTTGATATTGCTTTCCATGATACTTACTATGTTGTAGCTCATTTCCATTATGTTTTAAGTATGGGTGCTGTATTTGCATTATTTAGTGCATGATATTTCTGAGTACCTAAAATATTAGGATTAGAATATAATGTGATGTTAGGTAAGGTACATTTCTGAATATTATTTATAGGTGTTAATCTTACATTCTTCCCACAACACTTCTTAGGTTTACAAGGAATGCCTAGAAGAATTAGTGATTACCCTGATGCTTTCGCAGGTTGAAATCTTATAAGTAGTTTTGGTAGTTTAATTAGTGTAGTTGCTACTTGATTATTCTTATACATTGTATATATACAGTTAGTAGAAGCTCGTCCTGCAAGCAGATATCCTTGATCAAATTCTGAATTCTATAGTGATAGCTTACAAACATTATTAAATAGAAGCTACGGTTCTTTAGAGTGAGCACTTACTAGTCCACCTAAACCTCATGCCTTTGTAAGTTTACCTTTAGGTACTGCATGTATTCATAATATAACAGGTTTTTGTCTATTATGCCATCAAGCTAAAATAGCTACAATAGCAAACTGTACACACACATGAAAAACGTTAGTAACTGATCCATCGTTATTAAATGTGGCTTGTGATTTTAATTTGCCTGCACACGATGTTGCTAATAACCTTAACTCAGTTATACACTTTTGTGAAATTTGTCAAGCTGTAATTTGTTCAGGTTGTTTTGTTGGTTAATATCTTTTTATAAATAATTCTTTTATTTATACTGAGTAATATTATTAATTACTCAAGAGTTATGTAGCAGATGGTTCTGCGTTTTGATTGCAGATCTTAAATTAGAGGTTCGATCCCTCCATATCTCTTTTATAAGTAAGAAAAATTAATATAAATAATAAAATTTGATGAAGACTAGTTATTATTCTTATTTATTTAAATAGATTATTTTTAATAATGTGTTTAAAAACTATGATAGGTAATTTATTATTATTTAGTCTTTTAAACTAATCGAGGTTCCCTTGATTTAAATATACATATATATATATAACATGATACAAGCAGCAAGAATTATAGGTACAGGTTTAGCAACTACAGGTTTAATAGGTGCAGGTGTAGGAATTGGTGTAGTTTTCGGTGCATTAATATTAGGTGTAGCTAGAAATCCTTCCTTAAGGGGTCAATTATTCGCATACGCTATTTTAGGTTTCGCCTTTGCTGAAGCTACTGGATTATTTGCTCTTATGATGGCTTTCCTATTATTATACGTTGCTTAATTATTAAAAACTTAAGTTAACAATAGTTTGTCTTATAAACACTTTAATATAGTAAACTTAGCATATTTACTATACTCTTATTAGCTCAATGGTAGAGCAGGATACTTCTAATATCTAGATCTAAGTTCGAATCTTGGATAAGAATAATAAATAAGATATAAATTATATATAATTAATGTAGTATTTCTTTCAATTATATTATAATTCATATTAATGTATAATAAGACTATAGATTAATAAATAATAGTTAAATATAGCATTAAGATATATTGCGAAGTAAGAGTGTATAAAAATATTTATACTTTACTTTGATAATATCTTAGCTATAAAATTAAATTATTTTTAACCTAATTATTAATTGATTGATATATAATATACTTATTATATATTTCGTTGATTAAATTAGATTTCTTACAAGTTAAAAAAAAATGTTATATTTACCCACATTAATTTCTATAATAGAAGTATTATTAGTTAGTATACCTGTATTGTTAATAGTAGCTTATGTAACAGTAGCTGAAAGAAAAACAATGGCAAGTATGCAAAGAAGATTAGGACCTAATATTGTAGGATATTATGGTTTATTACAGGCATTTGCGGATGCATTAAAACTTCTTTTAAAAGAATATGTTTCTCCAACACAAGCTAACTTGATATTATTCTTTCTTGGTCCTATAATAACTTTAATTTTCTCACTATTAGGTTACGTCGTTATACCTTTTGGGCCTGGATTAGCTATAAGTGATTATAATTTAGGTATACTATATATGTTAGCTGTTTCTTCCTTAGCTACATATGGTATATTATTGGCAGGTTGAAGTGCCAATAGTAAATATGCCTTTTTAGGTTCGCTTAGAAGTACGGCTCAATTAATTAGTTATGAACTAATATTAAGTTCGGCAATATTACTTGTAATTATGCTAACAGGTAGTTTAAATTTAACAGTTAATATAGAGGCTCAAAGAGCTATATGATTTGTAATTCCTTTATTTCCTATATTTATTATATTTTTTATAGGATCAGTAGCAGAAACCAATAGAGCTCCATTTGATTTAGCTGAGGCTGAATCAGAACTTGTTAGTGGTTTTATGACAGAACATGCTGCAGTTATATTTGTTTTTTTCTTCTTAGCTGAATATGCAAGTATTGTATTAATATGTGTTTTAACAACTATATTGTTTTTAGGTGGTTATTTATATGATTATTTACCTATTTTTATTTTTACCTTAGTTCAATATGTTAACTTTGATTTTTACTTAGAGTATTTAGCTAATAAAGATGTTTTCTTTTCTAATCCTATAATAGAGGGATTAATTTATGGTTTAAGCTTAGGACTAAAATCAAGTATTATGATATTTGTTTTCATATGAATTAGAGCTTCTTTACCTAGAATACGTTTTGATCAATTAATGTCCTTTTGTTGAACAGTACTATTACCAATAGTAATCGCATTTATTGTATTAGTTCCTTGCCTTTTATATAGTTTTGAAATAATACCAAGTAATATTAATTTATTTTAATATTAGTTTATGAATTTATTTCATAATATCATATTATATGATACATTATTATGAAATAAATACAATGTATTATATAGTATTGTAATTTTATTTTATATTCCTTTTTACTACATAGTTTTATGTAGTGTTAGTAAAGATTATACTATATTTTATAAAATACTATAGTCTTGATGGAAATCTATTAAAAAATATATATATATGTTACTCTCTCTTTTATTATTAATTCCTCTTATAGGAATATTTATTATATCTATAAGTATATCTTATGAGCTATCACCTTTAATAGTTAAACGTATTAAAATTATTGCTTTAAGTACTTCTATAATTAATCTTTTTATCTCTTTAATAATATTTATATTATTTGACTTTAGTACTAATCAATTTCAGTTTGTACAAGAATATCATCAAATAAGTTATTATGACTTTTATTTAGGTGTAGATGGTTTATCTATTTATTTTATATTATTAACAACTATAATAATACCTATTGCCTTATTATCTAATTGAACATCAGTAAATGATAACATAAGATCTTATTTAATAATAATATTATTATTGGAAACTTTATTATTGACAGTATTCTTAGTATTAGATATATTATTATTCTATATATTTTTTGAAAGTATATTACCTCCTTTATTTTTATTAATAGGTATATTTGGATCAACCAATAAAGTAAGGGCTAGTTTTTATTTATTTTTATATACATTATTAGGATCTTTATTTTTATTATTATCTATTCTTACAATGTCTTCTATAATGGGAACTACTGATTTTGATGCTTTATATAAAACCAACTTTAATTATTCTACACAATTGTTTTTATTTTATGGTATATTTATAGCATTTGCGGTAAAAACACCTACTATATTTTTAAATACTTGATTATTGAAAGCTCATGTAGAATCTCCTTTAGGTGGTAGTATTATATTAGCAGCTATCGTATTAAAACTAAGTTTATACGGAATATTTAGATTAATATTACCTATATTACCTAAAGCTTCTTTAGATTATACTTATATAGTATATCTTATAGGTGTTATTACTATAATATATGCAAGTTTTAGTACCTTAAGAACTATAGATGTCAAAGAGCTTATTGCATATAGTTCTGTAAGCCATGCTGCTGTATATCTTATAGGTGTATTTAGTAATACAATACAAGGTATAGAAGGAGGAATAGTTTTAGGATTAGCACATGGATTTGTTTCAAGTGGTTTATTTATTTGTGCTGGAGGTATATTGTATGATAGATCAGGTACTAGATTAATTACTTATTATAGAGGTATAGCTCAAGTAATGCCCTTATTTTCCATATTATTCTTTATTTTATCTTTAGGTAATTGTGGTGTTCCTCTTACTTTAAATTTTGTAGGAGAATTTATGTCTTTATATGGTGTATTTGAAAGAATACCATTATTAGGGGTTTTAGCTAGTTCTTCTATAGTATTTTCTGCTGCATACACTATTTTTATGTTTAATAGAATAGCATTTGGTGGATCATTTTCAAAATATTTTAAAGCTAATATAGTTGATCTTAATAAACGTGAATTTTATATGTTATTCACATTGGTATTATTTACTATTGTACTAGGTATATATCCTGTCCCAGTTCTAGATGGTTTGCACTATTCAGTTTCTTCTTTAATATATGTTTCTTAGAAATTGTTTTTCATATCTTTTATTTTATAAGATATCTTAATATCATATGTTATATTAGTCAACCTATAAAATTCCTATCTATCTTTGTAGATAAAAACATATAAAATTCTTTTATTACTTATACTTTCGTGTATTGTATAAGATTAAGAAATTGTTAAATAATTATATTATATAAACAACAAATGCCACAATTAGTGCCTTTCTATTTTATAAATCAAGTAACATTTGCTTTTATATTACTTATAATAATGATATATATTTTCTCAAAATATATATTACCAAGGTTTGTTCGCCTGTTTTTGACTCGTATGTTTATTAGTAAATTATAAAATATTTAAATGTAGATTTATATGCACAGAAATATTCTTTTTTATTTCTTTATAAGATTTATATTTGCTATTTAAATCTTCATTTGTCTAATATTATAAAATTTGTTATAAATATAAATATAATTATTTAGTATAAAATTATATTACATTAATTTTCACGTATATATTTAAATAAAAATTAAAATCTTATAAGGATATGTCTAATTATCTATTCACAGAAGTTTCCAGTCCTTTAGATCAATTTGAAATAAGAAATTTATTAAGTATAGATGCACCTGTATTGGCTAATATACACTTATCTATAACTAACATAGGATTATATTTAACAGTAGGAGCTTTTTTAATTTTATCATTAAATTTATTAGCAACTAATTACAATCAAGTGGTTAGTAACAAATGATCCATTAGCCAAGAATCAATATATGCTACCATACATAGTATAGTAACAAATCAGATAAATGCAAGAAGTGGACAATTATACTTCCCATTTATATATACTTTATTTATTTTTATATTAATGAATAATTTAATAGGTATGGTTCCTTACAGTTTTGCATCAACTAGCCATTTTATATTAACATTTGCTCTTAGCTTTACTGTAGTTTTAGGTGCAACTATATTAGGTTTCCAAAAACATGGTCTAGAATTTTTTTCTTTATTAGTGCCAGCTGGTTGTCCTATAGGTTTATTACCTTTATTAGTTTTAATAGAATTTATTTCATATTTAGCTAGAAACATTTCATTAGGACTTAGATTAGCAGCTAATATTTTAAGTGGACATATGTTATTAAATATTTTAGCGGGCTTTACATATAATATTATGACTTCAGGGTTTATATTTTTCTTTTTAGGTTTAATACCACTAGCCTTTATTATAGCTTTTTCTAGTTTAGAACTAGGTATCGCATTTATACAAGCTCAAGTTTTTGTAGTATTAACCAGTAGTTATATAAAAGATGGTTTAGATCTACATTAATATAACAAAAATTATATATGATTAAAAAAAATAGATAGAAGTTGTGATGTAAAGAGTAAACAATTTATAAGCATATGCTTATAACATAGGAAAGTCCGGTGCTTATTACATGTATACACTTATAATAAGTGTTAGAGTGAGAGCTCTGGTATTTTACAGAAAATATTGATTATATTATAACACATATACTATATATAATCACGAACACACAAGCCTAAATTGAGCCTTATTTTAGACTAATAACTTAAACAAGAATCGGCTTAAATTAATCCAACTAAAAAAATGATAAAAAATATAATTATATTAAATATATAAGAGTAAAAATATAATAGTAGTGGTAATTAAATTTTTAACACTATATACAATATAAGTAGTGTTTGTATATTTATCATATATAATAAAAGTATAAAATTGAGTTTGATGATGGCTCTGAATGAACGCTGTCCAAGTGCTTGACACATGCTAATCGTACGTTTAATTTAATCTTAAATTTCATTAAAAGTGGTGTACAGGTGAGTATATGATATTTTGGCTGCCTTAAAGTAAGGAAAAATAAATTCCTTATAGCGAAAGGAAGGAGAAGAATCCTCCGCTTTAAGATGACAATAAATATCTCGGATAGGTAGTAGTTAAGGTAATGGCTTAACTAGCTTGAGATTCCGTAGTCGGGACTGAGAGGTCGATCGACCACATTGGGTCTGAAAAAATCCCAATACGTATAGTACAGCAGTGAGGAATATTGGTCAATAGCCTAACGGCTGAACCAGTGACTTGGAAGAATGTATAGCTTAGGCTAGTCAATGTCTGATTAAATCAGACATGATATCGATTATATCGAATAAAATTCTAGATAGAATACTGATTATGACAATTTTCTATCTATGTGTCTTGACCAAATTACGTGCCAGCAGTCGCGGTAATACGTAGAAGACTAGTGTTATTCATCTTTAGTAGGTT
>Ga0137365_10003945_pt1 | contig 11894 bp, 8 predicted proteins | sample SagtaG_9_FD_104799 | JGI IMG/M metagenome (GOLD analysis project Ga0137365, IMG submission 104799) | Vadose zone soil microbial communities from Sagehorn Ranch, Mendocino, California, USA - Sage1_L_40_16 metaG | ecosystem: Environmental > Terrestrial > Soil > Vadose zone | place: USA: California... | reverse complement strand
TTTAGGCTTGACTGCAGAGCAAAAAACCTGGCTGAAAGATTATGTTGCCAATATAATCGAGCCTGATTGGGGTCTGCCGCCGGTGCCTGGCATGCCGGCGCCTTGTAAAGGTCTTTTCGCCACGCCCCGAACCCCAGCTTTGATTCCAAACTACGAAATCTACGTCCACATTGACTCGGACGCCTGGGTTCAAGATTGGCAGGCAGTGGAACTGTTGATCGAGGGGGCTAAGCGCTCTAACCTGGCGATCATTCCAGAACTTGAACGGTCCTTTTGTTCTAATTACCATTACGCTAACGGCTATCGGCGTTTTGCTTGGGATTGTTTCAATCAATGCCGAGGCCCCGAAGCGGCGGAGAAGTATATTAATTATCCCATCTTGAATTCCGGCGTCTTTTCTATGCGCGCCGATTCGCCCTATTGGGGGCTCTGGATGAGTAATCTGGAAAAAACCCTCGAGTTCACGCCCAATTTCATGATGAATCAAACCGCGCTAAACGTCGCGGTTTTTGAAAGAATCACCGGTGATCGTCCATCCGACGTGCAATTGCTCCCCATTACCTGCAACTGGACATGCTATATCGGCTTGCCGTTTTACAGCAAAAGCCGAGCTTGTCTAGTGGAGCCGTATTTGCCCCACCAAAAAATAGGTATCATTCATCGCAATAGCGAGGATTTTCGTCGGCAAGGAACCTTTACCGTCAGGACCTGCGAAGGTGATACCGTCAGGATGAATTTAAAGTATCGGGAAGGCGACTTCAGTCATAAATCACCCCCGGTGGCCGAAGAAAAATTATCTGGCTGGGGTAGAAATTGGTGGCAGGGACACAGAACCGACCTGGATATCAAAGATTATTAGAGACTAAGGCGACTTCCATCTCCAAAAGGTCGCCGGGAGCATGAGCCGGGAAATTAAAGATGGACAAGTTTTCTATAACCGGTCGCAGCGATAGCCTCTTTTCGCTTCTTAGGGCACTTATCCCAGCCACTGGCGCTGGTTTCAATCCTGGCCAATCCGGCGACCGGTTCCGGGCGGACTGTGCGGCGATTGTTCCTTTCCTAGCCAATCAAAAGCTGGGGGATTTCTTTGCGGCCCAGGCGGAATTATCTTTAGAGGCCGTGACCTCCGCCCTCTTTCCTCCTTGCGAAACCCCTCAGGAGTTTGCCTTTGAGCCTGATGAGCGGATGATGAGTGACGAGGCGAAAGAGGTTTGCATCGCAGCGGTCTCCAAAGCGATCCGGACCGGAACGTGCATTTATGGTAATGAAATTGAAACCCTGGAGGCGTGTCTGGGTGAGTTTCTGGGGGTTAAGCACGTGCTTCTGTGTTCCAGTGGCACCGAGGCCCTGATGGTCGCTCTCTTCGCCCTCAATTTGGAGCCGGGCGATGAGGTTATTATGCCAGCCAACAGCTTCGCGTCCACGGAGAATGCAGTCCTGAGCTTGCGGGGCGTGCCGGTCCTGGTGGATGTCCAACCCGACACTCATAATCTCGACCCCGAGAAAATCGAGGCCGCCATTACTTCCCGAACCAAGGTCATCCTCTCGGTAGACTTGTATGGCAGACTGGCCGACCAGGCCGCCATCAGCGACGTGGCCTATAAAAACGGCCTCGTTGTCCTGGAAGATGCCTGTCAGGCTATTGGCGTCACGGGAGTAGGGCAACGGGCCGCCGCGGCTACACTGAGTTTTAATACCTTCAAAAACTTCGCCGCTTGCGGCAAGGCTGGAGCTCTCCTGACTAATGACGAGGCCGTGGCCCGCCGCTGCGCGCTTTACGCGTACCACGGTTTTGATCCGGAGCGCAAACAGTACAAAATAGCTCCCTTTGGCTTAAATTCCCGGATTGACAATCTCCAAGCCGCGGCCCTGCTGGCCCGAGTGCCCTTTCTTTCTCTGGTCAATTTCAGGCGCCTCGTGCTGGCCTATCGTTATTCTGAGGCTTTCCACGAGCTTCACCATGAAGGTCAGGTATTCCCTCCACCTCTGGTGCCGACGCATTCCTGGTATCTCTACACTATTACCTTAAGAGACCAACAAAGCCGGGATGACTTGGCCGCATTTCTCAGGAAAAGAGAGATACCCTTCAAGATTATTTATCCAGTGCTGACCCATCATCAGGACACCCCTTGGCGGGATAAACTATACCGGGAAGTATCTTTAAAAGTGACTGAAGACCTTCAGAAACGAAAATTGACCCTTCCCCTGTTCAATGGAATGCAGTTGCCCGAGCAAGACCAGGTGATCGGGGCCATCCACGATTTTTTCACCAAGTAGGGGCGAAAAACATGAAGACATATGTTCTCGCCTCCGTTGCCTCCATCGGTGGGCTCCTTTTTGGGTTCAATACGGGAATTATCGCCGGGGTACTTCCCCAACTTAATGCATATTGGGGACTTACTGCCAGACAAGCAGAGTTCGCCGTCGGCGCCATGTTGCTCGGCGCCATCTTAGGGGCAGCAATTAGCGGTAAAATTGCGGACTACATCGGCCGTCGGGATGTCATCATGGCCACGGCCGGCCTTTTTGTTTTAGGCTCCTTTGCCACCGGCCTGACTTATTCACCTGAGTCGTTCATGGTGGGCCGACTCGTCATTGGGATAGCTTTAGGAGCAATTTCCCTGGCCGTACCCCTGTATATCGCGGAAACAGCTCCGCCCCATTTGCGCGGTCGTCTGGTCTCCATCAATCAATTGGCCATTACCGTAGGAATATTATTGTCTTATCTCCTCTCGCATGTCTTTGCATCAAACCCTGAGGGCTGGCGCTACATGATAATGGCGGGGACGATCCCCGCCATTATTTTAAGCCTGGCCACGCTGGTTCTTCCGGAGTCGCCGCACTGGCTGATTTTGCAAAATGATGAAGAGGAAGCCCGCTTGGTATTCCGGCAGACCGGCGTCCTCGACGTAGACCAGGCGGTGGCGGAAATTAAAGGCGTCATCCCGGAAACGGGAGGGGACAACTGGCTGGAGGTCTTTCGACCGAACGTCCGCACCGCTCTGTTCGTGGCGATTGGCATCTTTTTTGTGCAGCAATTCGTCGGGATCAATGCCCTGATCTACGTTGCGCCTAACATTTTTAAATTTTATGGCTTGCCTGTTCTCCATGGCCGTTTGCTCATCATTTTCGGTATCGGGCTGATCAACGTCTTGATGACTCTGGTGGCCATAGCCTTGATAGACAAAATCGGCCGGAAACCCCTCCTTAAGGCCGGCCTGATTGGCATGGCTTTGAGCCTCATTGCTTTGGATCTCTCCTTTCATTGGTTGGATTTGAACTTGGTCCGGTCGCATTCCATCATTTTGGTCGGCCTGATGGTTTACATTGCTTCCTTTTCCTTCAGCTTCGGACCCATCGGCTGGGTGACGGCGTCCGAAGTTTTTCCTTTACATATCCGGGGGCTGGCCATGAGCCTTCCAGTTGCTGCCCACTGGCTCTTTAATATTGCCGTTTCCGCCGGCACGATCTTCTTGCTGGAAGAATTGCAAGCGGGGCATCTTCTCCTGATATTTGCCCTGGTCGCGGTGGGCGGCTGGTTTTTTGTGCATAGATATTTCGAGGAAACCAAGGGGCTCTCGCTTCCCGCCATCGAACACCGTTACCTCGAACGGGCCAAGGCACGTAAGCCCTCCAGATTCATGTACTACGTCATTTCCACCGTGGCCGCGGGGAGCGGGTTCTTAATCGGCTATAACTTAGCCATCATTGCCGGGGCCCTGGTTTTTATCACCAAGCAATGGCACCTTAATGCCTGGGAACAGGGGTTCCTGGTCAGCTCCATTGTCGGCGGTCTCATGGTCGGAACTCTGACTTCCGGCAAGGCCGCCGATATCTTCGGGCGGCGTTACCTTTTGATGTCCACCGCCGCCTTGTTGGTGGCCGGTGCCTTCGGCTGTGCCCTGGCGCCTTCCTATATCTGTTTGGTGGTGGCCCGCATTGCTAGCGGCTTCGCCCTAGGTCTTACCACCATTGCTGCCGCGGTCTATGTAGCTGAGATAGCACCCGCGGAGATTCGCGGCAGGCTGCTCACCATCGACGATATTACCATTGCCGTTGGCGCGATCGCGGCCTATTTTACCAACCTGATGCTCGAACCGGTGGCCAATGGTTGGCGCTATATGTTTGCGGTCAGCGCTATCCCCAGCGTCATCTATGGGTTTGGCCTGTTGTTTTTGCCGGAATCGCCGCGCTGGCTGCTCACCCGGCACCGGCGCAGCGCCAGCTTCCGGATGCTCCGCCGACTGGGCGTCCAGGAACCGGAACAGGTGGTGGAGGAATTGCTCGATCGCGAGGGCGATGAGGGGCAGGCCTCCTGGTTGGTCTTGCTGAAACCCTGGATCAGGCCAGCGGTACTTATCGGCATAGGCCTCATGTTCATCGCCATTTTTTCCGGCTCGAACTTCATCCTCTTTTACGCGCCCACCTTCTTCCAGGAAGTCGGTTTCCAGAGCATCTGGATATCTATTCTGGCCACCTTCGGCCTGAGCCTGGTGGGTCTGCCGGTGACGCTCGTGTCCTTAAAATTCGTAGACAGCTCTGGAAGAAAACCACTCCTGAAAATCGGACTTTTGTCCATGAGCGTCTGTTTGTTCCTGCTGGGGGTGATCTTGCTGCGTACCCCGGTGCAAACTGCCTTGATGAAATGGTTGTTAGTTGGCTGTATGTCCGCCTATATCGGCGTCGGCGCCATGTCCATCGGGCCGATCCCCGGAGTGATGGTCTCGGAAATGTTCCCTCAAGAGGCGAGAGGCCTAGCAGCTTCCGTTGTCTACGCCGCCAATAGCGCCTTTTCAATTCTGTTCGCCTTCACCTTTCCTTTGTGCATGGAATACCTGGGACTTACCCTGACCTTCTGGATTTATGGCGTGATCGGCTTGGCGGGGGTCGCGTTCTGTTCTTTCTATCTGCCGGAAACCAAAGGAAAAACCCTGGAAGAAATAGAATCCTATTGGCGGCAAAAGTATGGCGGCCAGAAGACTGGGAAGGGAGAAATGGATTGATAGCCGAGAAGACCTACGGCTGTAGAGCGATAATTTCGTTTAAATCCCAAGGAACCAGCAAAAAGCATGTAGAGCAACCAAGCCGAGACCACGCCAACCGCGGCTCCAGATGACGTAACTTGGAACGACGGCAATCGCAAAGAGAAAAAACCAAGGCTTCGACAGATCTGAAATTCTGTACTTTCGGCGACGAGCGTCTTCGAGTGCCCATACACCGAGACAAAACCCAAATGCAAGGGGTAGCAATAGGTCGGCTGGCGATGATTTCGTAGACCAGATGTTTCGGATGTCGACAAGTACTGCGATCGCATAGAAAACAACCAAGAAAATGACTGTGTTCCAACGAGGACCAGTCGCCGGGATAGGAGTAGTTTTTGCCTGGTCAACCGTCGGGCCGCTTGGCTCCATCGCTTTCCCTTTCGCCGAACGCCCCAGCTCAGCGACAGCGGCAACCGAGGTGTTTTCACGCCTTCGCAAATTAACTGTCTAGGCGGCGCTCTCGTCAAACTGTCACTACCGCCTGCGGCCGGTACGCCTTATTGCCTTGACGCTGGACTCTGTTGCCAGAAGCGTAATCCGTTTTCCGCGGAGTTCTTGGCGATGTGCAGTGCTTCCTCCGGCAACATCCCCATAAAGAACGGCCGGCGCGGCAAGCGCTGGAATTGCTGGCCGCGGATGCGCACGTACTCTTCGTGGAACTCCGCCCAGGGGTGCTGCGTCGGCGGCGCGTTGCTGGCCACCCCTCCGTGAATCTGGTGGAACGTCCCCTCCCCAAGCAGGATTACATACTCCAAATCTTGCCTCGACAACGCACGCTGGAAAAAATCCAGGTTCACTAGACCGCCGCCGCGCGACAGGAATCGCTCATCGAAGCCGCCCATCGCGAAGTAGTCGTCCTTGCGGATGCCGAAGCAGCCACTCTCAAACAAGTACCCGAACCAGCCGCCACTTTCGTCCGAGTAGTCCCCGGTTACCGTATACAAGCGGTATCCATTTTCCTTCCAGCCAGCGCGGCGCAGGAGCTCATCCTCGGCCTCCTGGTTATAGCCTTCCAAAATCGACAGATTCTGGACGTTGGGACCCAAGTGGAACGATACCGTCGCCACAAATGGAGTGCGGAAGAGGCGGAATGCCGCATTGGCCAGACTCAACACGCCAGGCGACAAGATGTGCGCTCCGTCAATGATCACCAGCAATTGTTCGCCCGCAGCGTCGCGGCAAGCCGCGTTGATCGCCTGGACCGGCGACACAGAGCTGGTTTGCACGTAACGGTAGCTGAACTCTGGCCCGAACGCCCGAACTTCGGCCTCTGATAACGGCTGGCTCGAGCCATTGTCCACCGCAAGCACCTCGTAGGGGAGATCCCGCGCATGCTGTTGGTAGCCGCGTGTCAGCGAATAGAGCGTGGCCAATGCCTCACGACGGTTGTTGTAGAAGTTAACCACGATCGACAGCATATTCCCTCACTGGGGTCACCCCCTCTTCCTCGACCCCGAGCTTCACAGTTGGCATCGCCTCCGCCGTCGAGCCTCCTCCACCACCGAACGAGAATTAGACTGCAACTTGCAATCTATTTCTGGCTCCATAGAGGGAAGTTTGCCAGAAAACACTGCAAGTTGGCAAGCCTCGTTTCGGTTGCCGATTCGGTTCGGTTTGTTGCGCGCTGCCGTTCGTGTCCGTATTCAATTCGCATTCTAGCGCGATCCTGAACGCGGACCAGACCATACCGGAAAGTGGTAACAGACTGGTAACGGCGATCAATACACGATGGAAGGAAACAGCACTCTCAAGGCTGGCCGGGCGATGGAAAGCCGACATCGATGGCCACATTGCCGCAGCAGTTTGTCATTTGTGTCATCGCGTCATTCTCGCCCGTCGTTCAGTGACGGTTGTGACGCTGTTTTCTCGATACACATCGCGCCGACGGAAAGCGTTTCGTTGTGCGTGCCGATGAAAAACTGACCGCGTTTCTGCAATTTGAAATCGATGGCGAGTGTATGAAGCGCGGTGGGGGTCCCCGTGTTTTTGAAATCAAGAGCAGTCATTGGGTTTAATGAAGCGGACCGTGACCGGTTGGCGCTCGCTCAGGTAAAGGGCACGACCCGGCGACATCGAGGGATGAGCTTCGCGATTTAATTGCTGCAGTCGGGCCGTAACCTGTTTGTGGCCGATAACAGCGTCGGCAACATCTATCAAGGGAGTGTCTATAAATACAAACCGGATGGATCACGCGTAACCATTGCCGTGTTAAATCCCGGTGATCGTCCGGCGGACTTGGCCCTCGACAGCATGGGCAATCTGTACATGGCGGATTTGGGTGGAAACATTTACAGATATAATCTGAGGGGAGATTTTTTCTGGCGCAGCCTCGCAAAGCGCCTTATGCGCGTCCGTCACAGTCTCAGGTGTGATATTCGTCAGGTCGATGCTCGGGGCTTGCGAGTCTGTGCCATCCTTCGGACCCACCGTTCCTTAGCTCCACAATTCTGCGCGGCGGCTGTGCCCGCTAGGAACAGCATCAACAAAAACAGGGCGAACCGAAACGCTTTCCCTCACCCGCGATTGTACGTCAACGCGACTCATTATGCGTGGAAGCAGAATGACGAAGTAAACCTGTACAACGGGAAACGCGCGGGCGACGAATGGCTGAAAGCTGTAGTCGAGAACGCAGGCGCGACGGTGCTTTGCCCAAAGATACCGGAGCAATTCAAAGACCTGAACGACTGGACACGCGCGGGCGCAACGTCAGATGATTTGCGCGACGCGATGGTTGAAGCTGAGCAAGCGGCAGCCGTTGAGGCTCAGGAGCAGGCCGATAAGCTTGCGTTGCTGCTTAATTCAATCTGCGCGTTTCTATCCCGTTATGTGGTTTTCCAAATGCCGCAACAAGCGCAAGTGCTTGCGCTGTGGATTGTGCATTGTTGGGTTTTGGGTGCGTTCGACTACACGCCTTACTTGCATGTTCGCAGTCCCGAAAAGCAATGCGGCAAAAGTCGTTTGCTCGACTGCTTGGTGCTGCTCGTGCTGAAGGCATGGCTTGCGATTCTGCCCAGCGAAGCTGTTTTATTTCGTAAGATCGAGAAAGATGGGCCTACTTTGTTGTTGGATGAAGTAGACGGTATTTTTAGCGACAACGGTAAGGATGAAAAGCGGGAGGCGTTGCGCTCATTGCTCAATGCCGGTTTCGAACGTGTGGGCACAAGTTCCGCGCTGTGTTGGTCAGGGCATAAATCAGGAAGTAAAGAACTTCGCGGTATTTTTGATCAGCGATGAAACTCCCTCGTTTGTTGAAACCTTATGGCATAAAAGCGGACAAACTTGATGCGAGCGTTCGCGGATACTGGCAGAGAGACTTCAATGAGGCTTGGAAGCGGTATCTCCCTAAAAACGCTCAAAAAGATGGAAAGTCGGAAAATCAGACGTGATTTTACCTATGAAAGACAGTCTGATTTCCATTTTCAATAGGTTGGAAAATTCCATCTTTTTTCCAACCTTACAAAAAGCGTCTTTGCCCTCGTAAAAGGCAGAAATCTTTCCATCTTCGGAACAGACATTAGGAAGACGAGCTGCGGATTCTGGTGGCGCAAAACCGCAGTAAGCCTCTCACGGAAGCCGAGCTACGGAGAGTTCACTAGATCAAACGAACAAAACCCTATGCGGCTCTACCTGACACCGCGCTGCCGAAATTCTGGGTAAGACTTTCGATGAGTACTGGTCCGTGGACAGGAGGCCGAAAGCTGATTTTGTTGTTGTTGGGGCGCCTTAGCCGACCATAACTAAACAGTCCGGAACGAGAGCGCATGCGTGATAGACTAACCAGCTCAATTGAGTTCGCCGGTGAATCCTCGATCGCAAAGAAGGTTATTTACGATATCGGTGCTAACAATGGAGACGATATTCCCTACAACTGCAAAAGGCGGATATGGTAGTGGCAGCAGAGGCAAATCCAGATCTATGCAAGCAGCTGCGAGAGCGATTCGCGAGGTCCATAGAATGCGAAAGGCTGGTTGTCGAAAACTGCGTTGTAACGGCGCGGCAAGAAGCCATCTCCGTGCCATTTTATATCAGCAAATGTCACGTTCACAGTCAATTTCCCAAGCCTGCAAAATCAGAGGATTTCAAGGAGGTAATTCTACCAGCCAAGAGGATTGATTCCCTGATTGCAGAGCACGGCCCCCCTTACTACATTAAAATTGACGTTGAGCATTACGATCAGGTCCTGCTTCGCGCTCTCTTTAATGCAGGAATTCGACCGCCTTTTCTGTCTGCAGAGTCTCACAGTATCAAAGTCTTTCTCTTGATGGCATCTCTCGGCCGATACACGGCCTACAAGATTGTGGATGGAAGCTCTGTTGGGCATGTTTATAAGCAATGTGAGATCTCTACATGCAAAGGACGCGTACGTTATTCGTTTCCATCTCACTCGGCAGGCCCCTTCGGCGATGACATCGCAGGTGAGTGGGTAAGTGCTGAAGGCTTATTTAGTCGTCTCCTTGCTGAAGGCCTGGGCTGGAAAGACATTCATGCAACAAACCGATGCATGCGACTCGCTTAAGTGTTCATTGTCAGCAATTGCGATCGCAACATATTTATTTTACTGTTTCAGGTGGCAATTCCACACATATGGAGGACTCAGATTGATTCGGCAAGCATTGGGCAAGCTTAAGCGATCACTTCTACGGAGATTTCACGGCACCATGAATGCGTGTAGTCGATGAGGGTAGGGGCACATGTTACGTTTTATTATGTCGAAGACAGACTGAAGTACTTGAATCAAGTCATCGAGGGTTTACTGGCAATTCCTCACCCGACGACTGTTTACATCCATTCGAGCAGAAGTCTGCAAGGATACGGGCGGCTGCGGAACGTCAAGGTCCTGGTTTACGAATACCCCGAGGGAAATGTGTGGCAGTACCGCGATCTGTGGCAACGCGAAGAAATGCTACAGAAACTGGAATGGGGTCATAGGCTCTCGCATAGAATGCGACTGACCAAGCTAATGAACCCATATTATCTGACGTGGGAGAACAGGCGTCACGTCAGAAAAAATATCGACCAGTTCGACGTTCAGCTTTGCTTAGAAGACGATATAGCCTTTACGGCGAGTTCATTCGCGTATTGGCTAAAGTACAAGGATATTTGCGTAAAGCACGGCTACAATCTAGGGTTTCTGAGGACCGAAGTTTCTAAGACCGACGAGCTGTACGTGACCGACTTGACCGCTTCTCCAAGCCGGATCGTAAAGCTAGAGGGAACGAAGTTCATTCTGAACGACATTAACCCATATTGTGGGTTCTGGATTTACGACAAGGAGGAATTGAAGAAATTCGTAAACAGTCGGGAATGGACGTTCAAGTTCGGAGGCTATGGGATCCGCGAAAAGTCGGTCGTCGGTTGGCACGGAACCGGCATGACGAGATACAAAGGGACCATCATACCATTGGTGCAGAACGACAAAGCGAGGTACGAAACGGACCCCTCGAGCGCTGTGCGGCACCTGCCAAACAACTACATCGGTCATGCGACGTTCTGCAAGATCAGATTTCCGATATCTGTGGACGCGTAAGCAGGCGCTCACCACAACGTTGTGTTTACTGCTCGTGAATGACACCGTGAGGCTTACGATGCCTGCGCAGGTCGCGATCCACTGCGTCGCAGCCGAAGATGTGAAGCTCGCCTTTGCTGACTCCGCAATCGTGACAAGGTTGGCGGTCGGCTCCCCAAATCCTGTTCCTCGCCGCCATAGCGGACGCGGTCGAAATTCTCGCCACCGATTCTAAAACTCGTCTGAGTTGAGTCGTCCATCCGAGCGGTGAAATCTAACGAGACAGAGATAAGCCACGGCAGGGTTTCGTCGCAAACACTTTGAGATTGCATCGAAAGCCTTCGATTCACGTTTTTACCCACGAAAATTTGCGGATAAGAACGTAGAAGACCGGCGTCAGAAAGATGCCGAAAAGTGTCACTCCCAGCATCCCCGCGAAGACGGTTGTCCCGAGCGCCTGGCGCATCTCGGCGCCGGCTCCATGGCTGAGCATGAGTGGTATCACGCCCGCGATGAATGCGAAGGAGGTCATCAGGATCGCGCGCAGTCGTAGCTTACTCGCCTCGATCGCGGCGGCCATCGCATCCTTGCCAGTATCCTGGATTTGTCTGGCAAATTCGACGATGAGGATGGCGTTCTTGCACGCAAGTCCCACGAGAACAACGAAACCGATCTGTGTGAAGATATTGTTATCCATGCTGCGCAACATCACGCCGACCAGAGCCGACAGAATGCACATGGGAACAATAAGGATGATGGCAAATGGCAGTGCCCAGCTTTCATATTGCGCCGACAGCGTGAGGAAGACGAAAAGCACGCACAGTGGGAAAATAAACAAGGCGGTGTTCCCTGCCAGAATCTGCTGATAGGTCAGGTCGGTCCATTCGAAGCTCATGTTTTGCGGAAGGATCTTGCGGCAGAGATCCTGGATGATCGCAATCGCCTGGCCGGTGCTGGTCCCCGGCTTGGTTTCGCCGGACACATCCGCTGCGTTGTAAAGATTATACCGGGTGATGGTGCCGGGGCCGAGGCGCTCCTCGACCGAAGCCAGAGTGCCCAGGGGAACCATCTGCCCGGCCGTGTTCCGCGTCTTGAGTTTGAGGATATCAGCCGGAGTCACGCGGAACTTGCTCTCCGCCTGAGCGGTCACCTGAAACGAGCGACCGAGATACGTGAAGTCGTTCACATAAGCCGAACCGAGATAGATTTGAAGCGTGTCAAAAACATTGGTTAGCGGCACGTCCATGCTCTTGGCCTTCGCGCGATCCACGTCCACGTACATCTGCGGTTGGTCGGCGCGAAAGCTTGAATAAAGACCCACTAAACTTGGCTGCTGGTCGCCCGCG
>Ga0137365_10003933_pt1 | contig 11911 bp, 9 predicted proteins | sample SagtaG_9_FD_104799 | JGI IMG/M metagenome (GOLD analysis project Ga0137365, IMG submission 104799) | Vadose zone soil microbial communities from Sagehorn Ranch, Mendocino, California, USA - Sage1_L_40_16 metaG | ecosystem: Environmental > Terrestrial > Soil > Vadose zone | place: USA: California... | reverse complement strand
CGCAAAGCGCCGCAATTACCACCGAATGGCTTGCGCTCTCCGGTCGCTTTAGAAATGCTTGAAAGGCACCGATCGCTCTCTCTGGGCGCTGCAAAACCAGCTCGAGCCGGCCACGCAAAAGACGCCGCCCTTTCCTCTCCGCCGTCGATTTCGGTTGCATCTCGTCCAGCACCCGCCGGGCGTTAACAGTGTCGAACTTGTCGATGTATAGTTCGGCCTACCGAAGCCGCGCCTGACTGCCCCACGCTTTGTCCGGAAAGAGAGCGAACAGTTTCTCGAGGGCTTCATCGCGCCGGGCCAATGCTCGCAACATTTCCGCCGCTCCGAAAATTGCGCTCCCGTGAAAAGGCACATTATCGGCCTTGGCCGACTCTTCATAGAGCGGCAACGCTTCCATCCATCGATGCAAACTTGCCAGAGCTTGTGCCCGCCAGAATTTTGCCGACGGAAGTTCGCGGAGCCGCGCATCCGCAAGCAAAGTCAGCGCGTCCGCGGGCTCCTTCGCCGCGACTAGCGCTTCCGCAAGTTTTTCGGCAATGGCGCGCCACGCTTCGTCGGATGGATTGCGGCTAAGCAATGTTTGCAGACGCACAACCGCAACCTCCGGCACTCCTTCCGCTAACGGCGCCATCGCTTCCGCCAGCTCAGGCGAACCTTCAGCTCGCAAAGATTGCCCGAACACAATCGACAAAGCCGCGAAAACGAGCGCGCACCGGTCTCTTAACGTCTTCATCGTTTCCCCAGCAGGAGCGGCCGCAAAAATCTTCCGGTATAACTTTTTGCAAGATCGACAATCGCCTCCGGCGGACCTGTTCCGACAACCTCGCCGCCCCGCTCGCCCCCTTCCGGTCCAAGATCGACAATCCAGTCGGCGCACTTGATCATTTCCAGATTGTGCTCGATCACGACGACGGTATTTCCGGTGTCGCGCAATTTCATCAGCACTTGGAGCAGCTTCTCAATATCGGCGAAATGCAGACCGGTTGTCGGCTCGTCCAATATATAAAGTGTGCGACCGGTCGCTTTTTTCGCAAGCTCAGTCGCAAGTTTGACTCGTTGGGCCTCTCCGCCGGAAAGGGTCGTGCCGGCCTGGCCGAGCTGCAAATAGCCGAGACCAACATCGAGTAGCGCCGTCAACTTATCCGAGATGGTCGGGACGTTACGGAAGAACCGCGCCGCTTCATCCACTGTTAACTTCAGCACGTCGGCAATATTTTTCCCTTTGTAGGTGATCTCGAGCGTCTCGCGATTATAACGCTGACCGCGGCAAACTTCGCACCCAACATAGACATCGGGCAAAAAATGCATCTCGATCTTGATTAGCCCGCCGCCTTCGCAGTTTTCGCACCGTCCGCCTTTGACATTGAAACTGAAACGGCCTGCGTCATAACCGCGCACCCGCGCCGCCGGTAATTGCGCGAACAGTTCCCGGATCGGCGTAAATGCTCCTGTGTAGGTGATCGGATTCGAGCGCGGTGTGCGGCCGATCGCGCTTTGATCGATCACGATCGCCTTGTCGATTTGTTCAAGCCCTCTCAGCGCGCGATACGCGCCTGGTTTTTCTTTTGAATTGTAAAAATGACGGAACAAGGCGCGGCGCAGGATGTCGTCGACCAGGGTCGATTTGCCGCTGCCGGACACGCCCGTCACACACGTGAAACAGCCGAGCGGAAACGACACCTCCAGTTTTTTTAAATTGTTTTCCGCCGCACCGACTATCGTCAACCAGCCTTCGCCGGTGGTCGGCAATTGTGGCTTTGATCGTTGTTTCGGAATCGCAATGCGCGCGCGGCCCGAAAGATAATCGGCCGTCGCCGAATTTTTCGCCCTTAGAACCTGCTCGAGCCTGCCTTGCGCGACGATCTCTCCTCCGCGCGGTCCGGCCCCGGGCCCAAGATCGACAATATGGTCCGCGGCACGGATTGTTTCCTCATCGTGCTCTACCACGATGACAGAATTGCCAAGATCGCGCAGTCGTCGCAGCGTCCCGAGCAAACGCGCATTGTCACGCTGATGCAGGCCTATGCTCGGCTCATCGAGCACATAAAGAACGCCGGCCAGCCCGGAACCGATTTGCGACGCCAGCCGGATGCGCTGCGCTTCTCCGCCGCTGAGCGTGCCGCTTTCGCGATCGAGGGTGAGATAGCCGAGGCCAACTTCGACCAGAAATTGGAGGCGCGATTGAATTTCGCGCACGACGTCGGTGGCGATCACACGCTCCTGGTCTGTTAATTGCAAGATCGACACATATCCGGCCGCCGCGTCGATCGTCATCTCGGCGAATTGGTGAATGTTCAGTTCGCGCCCCTGGCGATCCTGAATAGTGACGCCGAGAATCTCGGGCTTGAGTCGCGCTCCGCCGCAGATTTTGCATGGCACGCGCGTCATGAACGCGCGGATCCGATTACGTGTGAATTCGCTTTCCGTTTCTTGGTAAAGCCGTTGCATCTGGGGAACGAGTCCCTCAAACGAACGCGCCTTCTTCTCCGCGCGGTCATTGCTCGAGAAACTCGTTTCGATCGGTTCTTCACCAGTGCCGAAATAAAGCGCGCTTTTGAATTCGTCAGGCAATTCTGTGAACGGCGCATCTTCATCGACTCGGAAGTGCTTCACGAGGGCGGCTTGCAAATGGCGATAATACGCCTGCATTCGCTTCGTACCGCGGCGCCACGGCGTGATCGCGCCTTCGGCAATCGTTTTGGATTGGTCCGAAACCATCAGATCAGGATCAACGATGAGTTGTGTTCCTAAACCGTGGCATGCGGGGCAGGCGCCGAGATGACTGTTGAATGAAAAGTGTTTAGGTGTTAGTTCGCTGAGCGTGAACCCAGTCTCGGCGTCGCCGTAATCCGTCGAGTAGCGCAATTCTTTCCAATTGGATAGGAAAGGATCTCCGAACCGTCCGTCGCTATCCGCGTCCCCCGGCAAGTTCGTCGGACGCGTCGCAGATTCGTCTCTGCCGGATCGCAAGATCGACAATTTATTCCCGCCCCACTTCAATGCCGTTTCAACGGAGTCGGTCAAACGAGCGCGAATTCCATCGCGGACGACCAGTCGATCGACTACCGCTTCGATCGTGTGACGCTCGTTCTTTTTCAGGCGAATCGGTTCGGGCCGGCTGAGTTCGATGATTTCGCCGTCCACGCGGACACGGACGAATCCTTCGCGCTTCAATTTTTCGATCACGTCGCGGAATTCCCCAGTCTGATTTTGCACTAGCGGGGCGAGGACGGCGATTTTTGACTGCGGTTCGTAAAAAAGAATTTGATCGACGATTTGTTGAGGAGTTTGTCGATGGAGCGGGCGTCCAGTGGCGGGGTCGTGCGGTTGACCGACGGCGGAGAAAAGCACACGCAGGTAATCGTAGATTTCGGTCGTGGTGGCGATTGTCGATCTTGGATTCGCGCCGGCGCTGCGTTGCTCGATCGCGATGGCCGGAGAGAGGCCTTCGATGAAATCGACGTCCGGTTTTTCCATCTGGTCGAGGAACTGGCGGGCGTAAGCCGAAAGGCTTTCGACGTAGCGGCGCTGCCCTTCGGCGTAGAGCGTGTCGAAGGCGAGGGACGATTTTCCCGAGCCGCTCAATCCGGTGATCACGACCAGTTTCTCACGCGGAATTTCCAGGTGGAGATTCTTCAAATTGTGCTGGCGCGCACCACTGATCTTGATAACTTCCGCAGGCATCTTGACGAGAAATGTCGAACCTTTAAGTCAAGCACAGCCGCCCGTTTTCTCCAGCGAAAATCCCCGATTATGAGTGAAACCGACCAAACCGTCTCGCAGGAAGACCTGGCTCAGTTGCAAAAACAATTCAGCGAGATCAAGCACTCGATCAATAACGCGCTGGCCGTGATGATGGCCCTTTCGGAAATGTCGCAACGTCGCCCGGATTACGCGGAAAAATTGGCCACCACGGTGCTGAGCAAAGCACCTCAGATCGTCTCCAACCTGCAGGAATTCACCCAGGCGCTGAACGAAAAAGCCGGCGTCAAACCAGGCGTGGCGGGCGAATCGAGGTAGCTGGTCCCAAGGATTTGCTGCGGATGGACGCGGCGTCGAGCAAAACCATTCTGATCGTCGAAGACGAGAAGGACGTTGTCGATCTTCTCGCACTCAGTCTGCGCAAAGCCGGTGGCTTTGTCATTTCCACGGCTAGCGACGGTGTTACCGGTTTGAACAAGGCGCGCCAGGAAAAGCCGGATTTCATCATTCTCGATCTCATGCTGCCGAAAATGCCGGGCCTGGAAGTATGCAAGATTCTCAAAAGCGATCCCGCATCGAGGCAAATTCCGGTTTTGATGTTGACGGCCAGAGCTGAAGAGATCGACCGGATCGTCGGCTTGGAATTTGGCGCCGACGACTACGTGACCAAGCCGTTCAGCCCGCGCGAAATTATTTTGCGCATCCGTGCGATCCTGCGTCGCGGTGAAGTCACGCCCATAGACGAACGTCTCACTGCCGGCCCGATTACGATCGATCCCTCCCGACACGAGGTCTCGGTCGGCGGCAAACGAGTCAACCTCACCAGCCTTGAATTCAAACTTCTGCGCACGCTCATGCAACGTCGCGGCCGCGTCCAGGAGCGGGACCGTTTACTCAACGACGTTTGGGGCTACGAAAGTATCATCGATACGCGCACCGTTGATACACACGTGCGCCGCTTGCGTGAGAAATTAGGCAAAGCGGGCGATGCGGTCGAGACCATTCGCGGTTTCGGCTATCGCTTGCGCGAAAATTAACCGCGAATGTTTTGGTTTCTGCTCTGCGCGATTATTGGATCGACAATCGCACTCGCTTATATTGCGTGGCGGAACTGGATAGCGCCCTGGCGGCAAATCGAGCAACTCATCCAGCAAATCGCAGCCGCCGATCGCCCGAGAACATTCCTCGTCGATGGGGCAGCGCAACCGCGCCGTGTCGGCCTCGCGTTGGAAAATATTTTCGCCCGCCAGCACGATCTCAACCGCCAGATTTCGGAAGATGCTTCTGGAACAGAAACCGTTCTTTCCGCAATGCAGGATGGTTTGCTGGTCGTCGATGCGCACCGGCGGATCACGCTGGCCAACGAAGCGTTCCGAAAGCTTTTCGTATTGCGAAAGATTTCACTAGGCGCGCCGCTTCTCGATTCTGTTCGCAATGCCGAGCTCGACAAATTAATCGCGGCAACGTTGGGCGCGGGCGAAGAGCAACAAACCGAACTGACTTTATTCGATCCAGAGAGTCAGCGAGAGCGCTGGATCCAGGCCAGCGTTGTGCCGATGAAAGACAATGCGGGCGGAACAAGCGGTGTCGTTGCATTGTTGCACGACATCACCGAGTTGAAGCACGTCGATCGGATGCGCAGCGATTTCGTGGCTAACGTGTCTCACGAGCTGCGGACGCCATTGTCGATCTTGCGCGGTTACATCGAGACCTTGATCGACGATCCGAAAAGCTCGAGCCAAGAACGTACGCGCATCCTCGAAGTAATGGACCGCCATTCCAAGCGTCTCGGTCTCCTTGTCGATGACTTGCTCACCCTCGCGCAATTGGAATCGCCGGATTCAAAGTTGCAACTGAGCGAGGTCGATTTGCCAAAATTATTTGGAGATGTTGTTTCCGATTGGGAAAAAAAGTTCGCGAAAAAAGGGCTGAAAGTAGTTCTCGATCTTGCGCCCGATGTGCCGACGATTCGCGCGGACGCAGCGCGCTTAGGGGAGGTTCTTGATAACCTGCTTGATAATGCGGTGAAATACTCCCCTCAGAACGGAAAGATTCATTTGCAAGTCGAGCTTCGCGGCGACGATGTAGCGTTGAGCGTGAGCGACAATGGCGTTGGCGTCGGCCAGAACGATCTGCCACGCATTTTCGAACGCTTTTATCGCGCCGATAAAGCGCGCAGCCGCGAGCTCGGTGGGACCGGGCTCGGCCTCGCGATCGTCAAACACATCGCCCAATTGCATGGCGGCCGCGTTAAAGCGGAGAGCCAGCTTGGCCGCGGAACGACAGTTCGCGTGCTGCTGCCTGTGAGCGGTGCGCGTGATCGCGCTGCTGTCACAGAATCGTAACATTAAATGCGTTGCCGGCGCCGGGGCTGTTTCGCATCGTCGATGATGTGGAAGCAGTCGCTCCAGCACCCTCCCTTTTTCGCGGAAGAGAAATTTCGAAACGACGCCGCCTGACGACTGAAGCGGCGATCAAAGCGTTTTTTGGGAGCAACGCACTGGTCGCGATTGTCGTACTTGCTTTGATTACAATTTTTTTGTTCCGCGAAGGTTTCGGATTTTTCGGGCAGAACCTGGCGAATTTGCGGCTGTATCGACGGGCTGGCCTGGAATACGTGGACATTATGCGCGGGCAAGCACAAGCGCATGCCGCGCTGGCACGTGCGCTCAACGACATCCGCGTGAGCGGAGGAGGCGGGACCACGGCGGAGCTCGAGCAGTTTGCGGTGCAATTCAGCGACGCCGGTGAATTTCTCAACGCAGTTGTTTCGGATGCGGGCGACCAGGCGCTGGCATTGCGGGAAGCGATCGCGACGCGCGAAGGCCGCGGAGGCGACATCAATCGCGGCGAGACCGAAGAGATGCCGACGGCTGCGTCGCCGCTCAATGAAGAGCAATCGCTCGCGGCCTTGCAGGCGAACACGGCAAAGTTCGAGCAGATCACCTCATCGATGGCCGAACGAATTCGCGCGTTGCTGAACGGAGCGCCGCGATTAAACGATGCGAAATCACAAGCGTTATTTGAGAAATGGAAGAAGCGAGTTCGCGATTATCTGGCCGAGTTGCCGGACGCGGTGCAGCGGTTGCATGAATGGAACCCGAGTGTGCCGGTGCCGTGGTATCGCGCGATCGCTTCGTTTCTTTTCGGAAAGGACTGGACCACAGCAAGTTTCTGGCAGGATTGGTACGGGATCATTCCATTGCTGGTTGGATCGATAATGGTTGCGTTCGTCGCGCTGTTCATCGCCGTTCCGTTCGGAGTTTTCTCGGCCATTTATGTGAGCGAAATCGCGCAGCGCGGCGAGAAAAGCCTGATCAAGCCCTACATCGAATTCATTTCCGCGATTCCCTCGGTGGTGCTCGGATTTTTTGGCATCGCCGTGGTCGGGCAAACCGTGCGCGCAGCGTCGCACTTGTCGATCTTGAAATGGGTGCCGTTTTTCCCGATCAGCGAACGACTGAATGTTTTCACGGCTGGTTGCTTGCTGGCGTTGATGGCGGTTCCAACCATTTTCACGCTCGCGGAAGACGCGTTGCGCAATGTCCCACGCGGATTCAAGGAAGCTTCTTACGCCCTCGGGGCCAACCGTCTGCAAACCATTACCCGCGTGCTCGTGCCGGCTTCACTCTCCGGAATCATCTCCGCGATTCTGCTCGGGCTTGGACGCGTGATCGGCGAGACGATGGTTGTGCTGCTCTGCGCCGGAAATCGGATTGCCATTCCTGATTTCACCCAGGGTCTGGGGGCATTTTTCCAGCCCGTCCACACCATGACTGGAATAATTGCCCAGGAAATGGGGGAAGTAGTACGCGGGAGTATTCATTACCGCGCCCTGTTTATGGTGGGGCTTGTTCTTTTCGTGCTCACCCTTGGCATCAACTATTCCGCGCAGAAATTCGTCGCTCGTTACAGAATGAGCATTGGCTAAAATGATCGCGGCATCTTCCAAGCAACGCCGGAGCCGGCTCTTCGAACAGACCGTTTTCTGGTGTTTTCGTTTCGCGACTTATTTCGTCCTGGCCTGCGCGACTTACCTTTTCCTCGATATCGCGATCAAAGGCGGCCAGACCGTGTTTACGAGCAGGGCGCCATACGTAAACGTGAAATTTCTCACCCAGCCTCCGCAAACGCTCTACGTCTTCGATTACCACGGGCAAAAAATGGAGCTGAGCGACAGTGAATTCCGCCAATGGAAAACGACCCACCAGGAAGAGGTCGATGTTACGAGCGTCGCTTATTCGGCCGGCGGGATTTGGCCATGTATCGTCGGCACGGCGTTGCTCGTTATCGGCTCGATGGCGCTGGCGTTGTTCATCGGCATCAGTGCCGCGATTTATCTAAGCGAATACAGCCGCAATTCTCCACTCATTCGCCTGACCCGCGTGGCGATTCTCAATCTCGCCGGCGTTCCATCGATCGTGTTCGGGCTTTTCGGCTTTGGGCTCTTCGTCATTTTCTTCGGCTGGAATGTTTCGCTGCTCTCGGGCTGGTTCACTCTCGGTTTGATGGTCCTGCCGGCGATCATCACGGCCAGTGAAGAATCGCTCCGGGCCGTCCCGCAAGGATTGCGCGAGGGCTCGCTCGCTCTTGGCGCGACCAAATGGCAAACGATTCGCAAGAACGTTTTGCCCTACGCGCTTCCTGGAATTTTGACTTCATCCATCCTCGGCATCGCGCGCGTTGCGGGTGAGACCGCGCCCATCATGTTCACAGCTGCTTATGCGATGCGCGACGAAATGCCGTGGCACGTGAGCAGATGGACTGATTTCTTTTTTCAGGGCGTCATGGCACTGCCTTACCACATCTATGTCGTCAGCTCGAAAATTCCGCAGAACGAGTACACCGAACGCGTGCAATACGGGAGCGCGTTCGTGTTTCTTGTGCTGGTGATGCTGATCGCTTTGCTCTCGATCATCTTGCGAGAAAGAACCAGGAACCGATTATCATGGTAAGTTTGCTCAAAATGCCCGAAACATTGCCCAAAGAATTCCCACGCCAGATTGACGCGCCGCCGCCGGAAGAAGCGACCGGGACGGTGATGATCGACGTGTGCGATCTCGATTTCAATTACGGCGAGCACCGCGTGTTGCATGACGTGGGCTTGGAAATTCCGCCGCGCGCCGTGACCGCGTTTATCGGTCCCTCCGGCTGTGGAAAAACCACATTGCTGCGCTGCATCAATCGCATGAATGACTTGATCGAAAACGCGCGCATCACCGGCGGCACAATTCACCTCGATGGAACCGATATTAATGCGCTCGACGTGGACGTTGTCGATCTTCGCCGGCGCGTTGGAATGGTTTTTCAAAAATCGAACCCGTTTCCCAAATCGATTTACGAAAACATTTCCTACGGCCTGCGCATTGCCGGGGTAACGAAACGCTCGCGTATTGACGAGGCGGTTGAAAAAAGTTTGCGGGCAGCCGCGCTCTGGGACGAAGTGAAAGACCGGTTGGAGAAGAACGCGTTGGGATTGTCGGGTGGGCAACAACAGCGCTTGTGCATCGCGCGCGCGCTCGCGGTTGAGCCGGAAGTCGTGCTGATGGACGAACCCTGCTCCGCGCTCGATCCGATTGCCACGGCAAAGATCGAAGAACTAATCCATCAACTCCGCACCCAATACACCATCGTGATCGTGACGCACAACATGCAGCAGGCGGGGCGCGTATCAGATCACACCGGCTTCTTTTATCTCGGACGCTTGATCGAGTTTGGTTCGACAACGAAGATTTTCACCAATCCAAGTCAGAAACAAACGGAGGATTATATTACCGGGCGGTTTGGCTAATTTAGATCGACATCGGAAAGATCGAGATGATCGCGCCAAAACATATTCTCGGAACGTTCGACGAGGCGCTCGCTTCGCTGCGCAACAACGTGCTGATGATGGCGGGCCTGACCGAGCGCAGCCTCGACCGCGCGATGAAAGGATTGTTCCAAAGGGACGACAATCTCTGCGCAACTGCGATCGCGGACGACGAGGAAATCGATCAGCTCGAGAAGCAGATCGACAAGGATGGTGTCGATATCCTGTTGCGTTTTCAACCGGTGGCGTCCGATCTGCGCCGGGTGGTTTCGGCAATGAAGCTGAGCTCGAATCTGGAGCGGATGGCCGATCAAGCGACAAACATCGCCCGGCGCGGCCGTAAATTGAATCAACACCCGCCGCTGCCAGAGATGCAATTGATCGTGCCAATGCACGAACAAGCGATGTCGATGTTTAAAGACAGCCTGGACGCTTACGTGCGCGAAGACGTGGAGCTTGGCCGCGCGATCGTTCCGCGTGACGAAAAACTGGACGAATTAAATCGCGTGGCCAGTCGTCGTTTGATCCAGCGAATGGCGGAGGATCCGGATCAATTGCGCGGCTATTTGAACTTGATGTTCATCGCGCGTCACCTCGAACGCGTGGGCGATCACGCCACCAACATCGCGGAGGACGCGGTCTACGCGGCTGCGGCCGAAGACATTCGGCATCAACCGTTTGTCGCTTCCAGTTAACGGCGGGATTGCCCGGATGGTCACGCGACGCGAAAGTGATTGCGTTCACCTTCCGTTGCCGACCTTGAAGTAAAATGCAGCAGACCAGCGCCAAAGCCATTGAAGCACAGCCGGTTGATCAACCGAGCGTCGTCGCCCCAACCGATGTTCCAATTGCGCGCGATGTTTCCGATCCGGCAAATTTCATCAACCGCGAGTTGAGCTGGCTCGAATTCAATCGCCGCGTCCTCGAAGAAGCGCAGGACGCGACGCAGCCGCTGATCGAGCGGGTGAAGTTCCTCACCATTTTCAGCTCAAACCTGGACGAATTCTTCGAGATTCGTGTCGCCGGAATCAAACAACAAATCGAGAGCGAAACGAGCGACGTCGGTCCCGACGGATTGAGTCCGACCGAAACATTCAACAGCATCCGGCGAGTCGTGATCGAGCTGGTCGCAACCCAGTATGCGCTTTGGAACAACGAACTGCTCCCGGAGCTGGCCAAGAATGGAATTCGCGTCCGCGAAGTGTCGCAACTGAACGCCAAACGCGCGGCTTCGGCGCATCGTTATTTTCAAAAGGAAGTCTTTCCCATGCTGACGCCTCTCGCGGTCGACGCCAGTCATCCGTTCCCGCAACTCTTGAACAAGAGCCACAATCTGCTCGTGCGGGCCAAGGCGCAACGCGGGGGCGAGCCGTTGCATGCGATTGTGCAAGTGCCGCGCGTCATTCCGCGACTCATTCTGATGCCGCGCGGCAAAGACGAGCCATGGGATTACATTTATCTCGCTTCTCTGATCAGGCAGCACATCGGCGAGTTGTTTCCTGGTTTGATCCTCGAAGGCGTGCATGCCTTTCGCGTCACTCGCAACAGCGACCTCTACATCGACGAGGAGGAAGCGGAGAATCTGTTGCGCACAATCGAGCAGGAGCTGCGACGTTCCAGCCGGGGCGATGCGGTGCGATTGGAAGTGGAAACTGATTGCCCGAAAGATTTTCGTGACTTATTGCTCGAATTTTTCGAACTGACCGAGGCCGATGTTTACAAGGTCGATGGTCCGCTTTCGATGGCGCATCTGACGCCGCTCATCACTAATGACGCGTTTGCCAAGCTGAAAGACCGGCCCTTTCAACCCGGGCGTGACCCCGCGCTTCCGCCGCACGCGGATATTTTTGAGGTTCTGCGCCGGCAGGATGTTCTCCTTCACCACCCCTACGACAGTTTTGATCCGATTGTCGATCTAATCGAAAAAGCAGCGCAGGACCCGCAAGTCCTTGCCATCAAGATCACGCTTTATCGCGCTGGCGGCGAGTCGCCCATTGTCGCAGCGCTCATCGATGCGGCCAATGCAGGCAAACAAGTGACTGCTATCGTCGAGTTACGCGCACGCTTCGATGAAGCGGTCAACATTCAATGGGCCCGGCGGCTGGAAGAGGCTGGAGCGCATGTCATCTATGGCGTAGTCGGATTGAAGACTCATTGCAAAATGCTTTTGGTGGTCCGCCGCGACACCGATCGCATTCGCCATTATGTCCATCTCGGCACGGGAAATTACAATCCGCGGACTGCGCGCATTTATACCGATTGGAGCTTCCTCACCACCGAACCGCAATTGACCGAAGAAGTCGGGATCGCTTTCAATACCATCACCGGCCTCGCTGCTTATCCTGGTTTGAAGAAGTTGATGGTCGCGCCTTTCGATATGAAGCAACGCCTGATCGGCTT
>Ga0137365_10003931_pt1 | contig 11911 bp, 13 predicted proteins | sample SagtaG_9_FD_104799 | JGI IMG/M metagenome (GOLD analysis project Ga0137365, IMG submission 104799) | Vadose zone soil microbial communities from Sagehorn Ranch, Mendocino, California, USA - Sage1_L_40_16 metaG | ecosystem: Environmental > Terrestrial > Soil > Vadose zone | place: USA... | reverse complement strand
GATACTGAAATTGGCCAGATTGTGAAGTTTGTTGAGAACGGACTATATGATCCTAATTTAACAAGGTATGTTCCTTCAAGTGTCCCATCCAGAAATTGTATCCCCAATAATGATGCACAATCAAAAGCAGACAGAGGATACCAATGAGTTATTAGGTGTCGGAAAAATTAAAGCGTTTATCATAATCAATAATAAAACAAAAGCTCCACCGACATCGGTGGAGCTCTTTATGTGCATAGCAATCGAAGAGGCGTGTTTATAAATTAGTGAGAACTGAATAACGTTTAAAAGTAGATAATTTTTTTAATCTGCCAAGGGCGCAGCACTAAAAATTTCATTGTTTACACAATCTGTATATTTCTCGAAGTTGTTTATGAATAAACGGGCAAGCGCTTTTGCCTGTTTATCATAGGCCTCTTTATTTGTCCAGGTATTCCGTGGATTTAACAAGCTGTCCGGTATATCACCACAAGTTTTTGGCACCAACATTCCAAATACAGCATGAGGTTCAAACTCAACATTATTAAGCTCACCATTTAATGCAGCAGCAATCATAGCTCTTGTATATCTAAGTTTTATACGCGTTCCTACACCATAGCCTCCGCCAATCCAGCCAGTGTTCACCATCCATACATTCACATTGTGGTCTTTCATTTTTTTACCTAACATTTTTGCATAAAAACCAGGGTGCAATGGCAGAAATGGTGCTCCAAAACATGCACTGAATGTAGCTTTTGGCTCTATTACACCTGTTTCAGTGCCGGCTACCTTTGCAGTGTAACCGCTTATAAATTGATACATAGCTTGTCCGGGTGTAAGCTTACTAACAGGTGGTAAAACACCATAGGCATCACAGGTTAAAAAGAAAATATTTTTGGGTGTGCCTGTAATGCTCGGTTCAAGTGCATTGCTTATAAAATGTAAGGGATAACTTACTCTTGTATTCTCGGTAATTTTTTTGCTTGAAAAATCAATCTCGTCTGTACCGTTTAAGAAAGTTACATTCTCTACTAAAGCGCCTGCTCTTACGGCGTTATAAATTTCAGGCTCTTTGTCTTCACTTAAGTCAATACATTTTGCATAGCAGCCACCTTCAAAATTGAAAACAGAATTATTATTCCATCCATGTTCATCATCTCCAATTAATTTTCTGTTATGGTCGGCACTTAAAGTAGTTTTACCTGTACCGCTTAATCCAAAAAAGATAGCAACATCACAACCTCTGCCTACATTCGCACTGCAATGCATACTAAGCACGTTTTTATCTAGTGGCAATATATAATTCAATATAGTGAAAATGGCTTTCTTAATTTCACCTGTATAACCTGTGCCACCTATAAGAATGGTTTTATGTATAAAGGAGATGATGGCAAAATTATGTTGGCGTGTTCCATCTGATTCAGGATTGGCTTTAAAACCAAGGGCTTGTATAACAGTCCACTCAGGTTGAAAATTTTCCAACTCCTCCTCATCAGGCCGAAGAAACATATTGAAGGCAAACAAATTGCTCCAGGGGTTTTCATTAATTATACGGATGTTGATGCGGTATTCAGGATGTGCACATGCATAACAATCACGCACCCATACTTCTTGTTTGTTATTTAAATAGCTTAACAACTTTTTCTTTAACTGGTGAAAATATTTTTCTTCAATCGGCAGATTAAAATTATTCCAGTGAACTCTGTTTTCCGTTGCAGCATCTTTTACTATAAATTTATCCTGTGGGGAGCGTCCTGTAAATTCACCTGTATTTATGCATAAGGCACCGGTGTTGCTAATTACACCTTCCTGTCTTTGTACAGTTTGTTCAGTAAGTTCTTCGGGGCTTAACTGATAATGGACAATTCTGTTTATCAGTCCGGGTTGCATTAGCTGTTTTTCGGGAATGTTCAATGAAGATACTGTCATAAATTGCGATTTTTTAAGAGAAACAAAGATAATAAACGAATGCTTACTAATGTTAGTTTTTATTTTTAAAAATTAGACCGTCTTTACTTTGATTAACGCTCTATTGAATATTTTTTAAATTAATGACGAAGACAATCAAAATATTAAATAATTTTCAAAAACCTCCTGAAAGATTTTGAAATATAAATCAGTAAAGACTTGCAGAGGCAAACATATTGTTGCCAACAAATTGTTAAGTTGAAATGCTAATATTATCTCAGCTATGTAATTCATTCATAAATTTCATCCGGTATAAAAAATAAAGAATCATGAAAAAAATTTTCTTCGCGTTTGCAGCATATATGTTTGCAATGCATAGTATAGCACAAGATGTTAAGCCGGTTCAAAAAACCATCTCTGTTAGTGGATCTTCAGAAATTGAAATAGTGCCTGATGAAATATATGTTCAGGTTGATCTTCGTGAATACAATAAAAAGAATGGTGATAAGGTTGATATAAACACAATTAAGAACAACTTTCTTGCCGCATGTAAAAGCATTGGACTTAGTGATAAAGATGTTACTGTTCAAAGCTACCAGGGTTATGATAATAATTATTGGTGGATTAGAAAGAAGAAAAAAGAAAATTCCGATTTGAAAGCCAGCATTAGTTACTGGGTTAAAGTAAGCAAAATTGATATGCTGGATGCACTCGTAGATAAGATGGATGATGAAGCTACACAAAACTTTTTTATTGCAAAAGCATCTTACAGCAAAATGGATGAGTTAAAAAAAGATTTGAAAATTGCTGCAGTAAAGGCTTCGCGTGAAAAAGCAATTTATCTTTCAGAAGCAATCGGTGAGCATATTGGAGAAACAATAACTATTAATGATCCTATGGAAATTAATAATCTGCCACAGCCATTTTATGCAAACTCAATGTTGAAGGCCGAAGTTGCGCAAGATCAGGCGGCACCACCTATGGATGTTGATTTCAAGAAAATAAAAATACATTATGAAGTAAATGTTGTATTTGCTTTAAAATAAGTTTGATTTTTTTGTAACCGGCAGTTGTTTTTCATAGCGTCGCCACTTGTGTCACTCCCTACATTCTGATCTTTAAGCAGCAAATAGAAAAGTTGATCTGTTGTTGTTGAAAAAACATAGCACATGAGAAATTTTCTGATGCTATGTTTTCCCTTTTATAAATATGGCGATTTAAAAAATAATTTCAGAAATTCTAATCACCTCTAATATCTGAATCTTCTAATATCTAAATATCTAAATATTCGAGTCTCGTTCCTGATGCTTTTATAAATGATGCTTCTTATCAGCGATAATATTTTCCAGGGTCCACTCAACTTCATGAGCGAGTGGTCGCTGACGCACATTGCAATTTTCTTTTAAACAAATAGGACATGAAGATTCAAGACAGGCATCAGTATGAACAAACATTTCTATTGTGTCTCCAAATTCTCTTTTAATTAAACTGCTCAGTGCTTCTACTTCAGCATGTGCCTCAACAACATTCATATACCATGGAACAGTTAAATGACAATCAATATGCAAAACGCTGCCATATTTTATAACACGTAAATTATGCAGATCAATCCAGTTAGGTCTTCGGTTCGTATTTAAAACGTCTACCATTTTTTGAAGTAATTCCATATCTGCCTCATCCATTATACCGGCAATTGACCTGCGAATAATTTTATAACCATTATACATAACAACAATGCTCAGGATAAATGCTACAACTTTATCAAGCCACAATAGGTGGGTAAATAACATAATTACTAAAGCTGCAATTATAATAAGCGTTGAGAATGTATCAATCTGTAAATGTTTACCACTTGCCTGTAATGCAAGAGAGTTATTTTGTTTGCCTATTTTCAAACATATAAAACCTGCAATATAATTTACAACAGCAGTAGCAGCTACTACATATAACCCGGTATCTAATTGCTGTAAAGATTTTTTGTCGATGATGTTCTGGAATGTTTCATAGAGTATAAGCAAACCGGCGGCAATTATCAAACCTCCTTCTACTGCCGCAGAAATAAACTCTGCTTTGCCGTGCCCGTAAGGATGTTCAATATCTTTTGGTTTGGCAGCTACATATAAACTATACAAACCAATAAAACCTGCAAATACGTTTACAATACTTTCCAATGCATCTGTAAGAATTGCAAGAGAGTTAGTAAGATAGTATGCAGCAATTTTTGCAGCAAACAACACAACAGATAATAATGTTATCCATTGCTGTAAACGAAAATTTTGTTTGACTGTTTGCAAGTAGAATCGTTTATCGTTTATCGTTTGTTGTTTATTATTGTTGAATAGAGTTCCCTTCAGTACAAGAGTGTCCCTCTAAGCCGCGGCTGAGATCTCGCTCATAACAACTTTCAAAATTTTTAATTGACTGATTTTCAATAGCCAAATTTTGAGTTGTATAGAAGTGCTACGCAAGAAAAACCTAATAATATTCCCAAAGCTGAGTCCCATAAATATCAACTAAAAAATAAAAACGGTGCAAAACTAATAAAGCTGCACCGTCCCGTATTTTATTGATTAAAAAATTCACGCCATTGCTTCGTATCGCTTACCAATAAAATCCCAGTTCACAACATTCCACCATGCAGTAATATAATCGGGGCGACGATTTTGATATTTGAGATAATAAGCATGTTCCCATACGTCCAAACCCAATACGGGCATACCTTTCAGGTCGCTTATATCCATTAACGGATTATCCTGGTTAGGCGTAGAACCAATAACAAGTTTTTTATCGTTGGTTAAAACAAGCCATGCCCAGCCACTGCCAAAGCGGTTTTTACCTGCGTCAGTAAACTGCGCCTTGAATGCATCGACAGAGCTGAATGACTTTTCAATAGCATCTTTTAATTTCCCCTGTAAAGTTGTAGAATTAGCAGGCGCCATACTTTTCCAGAATAATTCATGATTATAATGACCGCCACCATTATTGCGCATTTTGGCAGAGTACTTTGATACGTTTGCAAGCACATCCTCGAGTTTTGCAGTTTGGGTATTTACATTTTCAGCAGCACAAGCTTCCGCAAGATTTTTTGCATAAGCAGCTGCATGTTTTGTATAGTGTATTTCCATTGTCATCGCATCAATTGAAGGTTCGAGTGCTTTATATTCGTAAGGTAATGGTTGTTGCTGAAAAGGTGTTCCCTGAAAGTTGCGATGAAAGAAACCGGGTGTTTTATTTTTTGCAAGTGCAGGTAATATTGATAATGATAAACCTGCCGCCAGACCTGCTTTCCCTGTAGTTTTCAGAAACTCGCGGCGGTTGGTACCGCAATTGTTTTCCATAATTTTTTTGTTTTGTATGAAGAGTTAAAGAAATGTCTTTGCTGAATTAGTCCTTACCCAAAGTTCTCCTTCTGAACAATCGGAAATAAAACTCCTTACTAAACAACTGTGAATCACGCATTGCTTTGTAAGTAAGAAAAACACCAATAGGAATAAGTATCAGCGTTGAAAGCCACATACCCATGAATACGCTGCTTACACCTTGCTTCGCAAATTTCTCTCCAAATGTATTGAGCATATTGAACAGCACAAAGAAAGCAATGGCAAATATTAAAGGTGTACCAAGCCCGCCTTTTCTGATAATAGAACCGAGTGGTGCTCCAATCATAAATAAAACAATGCAGGCCACAGAGAGCGCAATTTTTCTATGCCATTCTATCCAGTGTTTTCGCACCATCGTTACTTTGGAATTAAAGTCCGTTGCCAAAAGGTCTATCATACTTTTTGAATTGTTGATAGCTGAAAGAGAACGGTCAAATACAGTAGTTTTAAGCGAATCAGGAATTACACTATCAAACGATTTTACTTTTTTTATAGCTACTGGTTTAAATGAAGGCCAAGTGCTATCTGCATATTTAATAAAAGGAACGTAAGAAATCAATTCTCTTTTTGTTCTTTTATAAAAGCTTTCATTTACATCGCCTAAAGAATCAAGAGCCTTATTCAGCTGTGGAAGACTCAGCATTTTAGGATCATACTTAAAAAGGCTGTCCTCAGTTCTGTTTAATTTAAAAGTACTCAGATCAAATTCTTTTTTATAAGTTTCAAAGCCTAAGCGTATAAACTCAGTATTTGTGCTAAAGCGGTTTCCGCTTTCCTCGTAATTCCAGCCATTGTGTAATTCAAATTCAAGAAAACGCTGATCAGGTGTAATACGCATCACTCCACTTTCGGCTACCATAAAATTATCCTGCAGCGTATAATTCTTTTCATAGATTATAACATTATGAATGGTACTGTCATCCTTATCTTTTTTGCCAATCTTTATAATATACCCCTCGATTTTATCATAAAAAATACCTTCTTTAATATCAAATGCGGGTTTCTTTACAATGATGTCATATTTAAGCGCATTTAGTTTTAAGTTAGCAACAGGAATAATATTGTTGGCAAATAGAAAAGCAGTTCCGCTTAAAAGAATAGTTACAATTAGTAATGGCTGCATAAAGCGTATTAACGGAATGCCTGCGGATTTAATAGCAACCAATTCAAAAGTTTCGCCGAGGTTTCCAAAAGTCATAATTGATGATAGCAATAAAGCAAGCGGTAAAGCTAATGGGACCCATGTAACAGCCACCAGTGCTGTAAGATAAGCCAATGTTGTAAGATCGAGACCCTTACCCACCAAATCATCTATGTAAAGCCAGAAGAACTGCATGGTTAAAACAAAAAGGGCGATGAGAAAAGTGGCTAAGAACGGCCCAACAAATGAACGTAAAATAAGAATATCGAGTTTTTTTACCACTTTGTGTGTACTTTGAAATAAGGTTATGGCTAATGCAAATGTAAAGCTTTCAAAAACTGAATTGATGTTGGTTTGTGATGAACAATTTATTTTAACAAAGAACAACATAATTAATAAAGTGTACCAGTTATTTGGAGCTTTAAGTGATCACTTTTTTATTGGCATAAAAAATACCGGAAATATCTTTCCTTTAGAAGTGCTTACATCGTATCCAAAAATATATAAAGGTGAACAATATAAAGGGCTGCCTTATGTTATGCTCGATTATCCCCGTTATTTTGTAAAAGATGATGCATTCGCTATACGCTGTTTATTTTGGTGGGGAAATTTTTTCAGCATCACTTTGCACCTTGCGGGCAAATATGCTTTAACGCATGGCCCATCTATATTGCATAGCATTCATAAAAAAGAAAATCCTCTGTGGTATATCTGTGTTAATAATGATCGATGGCAACATCATTTTGAAACTGATAATTATTTGCCGGCAAAGGATAACGCAGTAACATATTTGAATGAAATAATCATACAGGAAAAATCATTTTTTAAGATCGCAAAAAAAATCCCGCTTCAACAGTGGGATAATGCTTATGAATTCTTTGTTTCAGGTTATAATGAAATACTTAGCCTGCTTGAAGAAAATAGTCGTTAATTTTTATTTTCAGGCAACCAATATTAACTGCTATTAAACTTTTATTGTCTACATGACTGTCAAAAAATTTTCAATTGTGATAAAGCAGGCATCGCACTCTTGTAGTACAAAGCCTTGAGCAGCATACTTCAACATCTTTTGCTTCAACAAAACTGAGGTATGTTTAAAGTCAATAAAAATTTTTTATTTTAATATCCCGTAAGTAATTACAATTTGCCTTATTAGTTGCCTAAACGGTGAAACAATTCTTTCACCTGATAATCCCATAATTGTGTTTGATCTTTTATTTCAGATTTTTCTGCAAAATCTTTAATTATCAAGATGGTTTGGTTAGAGATTTCTGTTTTTTCAATTCTGAATTCAAAGTATTCATCTTTTGATGAATCCAGCCATCTGTAGCGGATAAATTTATCTTGTTCTTTATCTTTCACCTCTGCTTTTTCAACTGCACCATTCCATGAAAAAATAAAAACATGATCACGTTCATCAACTTTATCAGCAAACCACTCCTGCATGCCGGCCGGTGTTGAAAGAAATTCGTATAATATGGGCGGCGAGCACCTTACAGGATACTCAAGAGTAAATAATTGTTTTTTAGCCATCATTCTTCATTTAACTCCACTAACGTGGGGTTGCAATAATATTAAATAATTGGAAGGTTAAAAAAATTTTTAAAAATTAATCGTTTGTTTAACCGTTTTATTTTAGTTCTTAAACAATACAATCCCTGATTCTTGCGCTTATTAAAAAATTTTTTTAGAGCGTAGTTCAATATTTCTTTACCTTAGAGGTACTTCAGCATACATCCTACCAGAAAGGAATATCTATGTAAATTTTAAAAAACATTACGTCAGCCTAAAATCTATTCGCATGGCAATGCGTCAAATGAAGATGACGAAATCAATTACTAACCGCGAATCTCCAAGTCTGGAAAAATATTTTACAGGAAATTGGAAAAGTAGAATTGATGCAACCTCAAGAAGAGGTTGATTTGGCAATGCGTATTAAACTTAATGATCGCAAAGCGCTGGAAAGGCTTGTAAAAACCAATCTTCGCTTTGTTGTATCGGTTGCCAAACAATATCAGAATTAGGGGCTTTCACTCCCCGATCTTATTAATGAGGGAAACCTTGGTTTAATGAAGGCCACTCTAAGGTTTGATGAAACCCGTGGATTTAAGTTTATTTCTTATGCAGTATGGTGGATAAGGCAAAGCATACGCAGGCACATGCTGAGCAAAGCCGTATTGTATGCCTGCCACTTAATAAAGTAGGCTTAACCAACCGGATAAGCAAAGCTTATCAGCAACAGGAACAACAATTTGAACGTGAATCAACACCGGAAGAACTTGCTGACTTGCTTAACTTAGAAATAGAGGAAGTATCTGCTTCCATAAATGTGTCTAGCCGCCATGTTAGCGTGGATACCCTTCTTCTGGAAGGAGAAGAGAATACACTTATAGATATTCTCGAAAATTCTAATGCTGATAAAGCAGATCTGAAACTGGATCATCATGAATCTTTAAGAAAAGAAGTTGAAAGATCACTTGAAACTTTATCCCAACGTCAAAAAGAAGTATTGCGCTATTTTTTTGGCATAGGCTTGGAAAATTCTTTGAGCCTTGAAGATATTGGACATAAATTTAACTTAACACGTGAAAGGGTAAGGCAAATAAAAGATAAGGCAATAAATAAATTAAAATCTACACATCGTTGCAGGTTACTGAAAGTTTATCTTGGATAAAATTTTTTATACTTCATCAGATAACCCATGTTTAAGCATGGGTTTTTTGTTTTCAAAAAAACATACATTTACAATGACTTATCAGGTTATGAAAAAATTTTTACCCGTTCTCTTGAACATTCTTTCTTTCGTTGCATCGTATGCACAACGACAGGTTACTGTAGGGGACTGCACGGTTACATATTCTATTACCGGCAGTGATGCTGCTACTAATAATAATCTTGCCGGAGCGACCAAAACGTTATATATAAAAGGAAAAATGTCAAGAATTGATATGAATGGCAGTAACTATAAACAGTCGGTGATTTATGACAATGAAACAGGAACAGCAATAATACTTAAAGAAATAGGGGCGGTAAAATATATATCTACATTTAACGCCAATGAGTGGAAAAAAGAAAACAAACAATTTGAAGGATTAACTGTTACATTAACCACCGAAACAAAAACCATTCTTGGTTACGAGTGCAAAAAAGCAGTAGTTCATTTAAAAGATGGTAATTCTTATAATATTTTTTATGCACCTGCTATTATGCCATCAGCAAGTGAAAATCCCTACCAGTTTAAAGATATTCCGGGTTTTGTTCTTCAATATGAAACATACGCTAATAAAAGTTCAACCAAAATAACTTATACTGCCACACTAATTAATTTTAATCCTGTACCTGCCTCCCGCTTTGTAATACCTGCTTCCGGCTATAGAGTTTTGAAATAATATAATAAAATCTTATCGTTAGCTTTAAATGATCCCTGAAGATTATAGATGGACGGATTGCCGACACAAGGGACGAGACCATGAAATACCATTGCCTGAATCCAAACTTGTCTTTAAAAATTAAACTTAACGAATAGCAGGAGGAGTTGGTGTTTTGAACTTAGGCACTTTTATAGTGTACTTATAGGGATAAACATAAGTTGTATTTCCCCTTTCTAAACGAATCATTGATTGTACCTGTACCTGATTACCATTATTTTGCTGGTAAAGATTTAATGAACCCATGTAATGGAAAGTATTGCTGCGTAAGGAGGAAAGAGAATAAACATGGTTTATTGTATTCAGGTTCTTCAGGCTAAACTTATTTTTGTCATCATCTGTTTTACCTGTAAAAGCGCCAAATGCCAATTCTACCGCAAATATTAAAATTGCAGCGAATAATAGTTTGCTATGTGTAAAACGTATTCTCATTTCAATTGCAAAGTTAGATATTTTAAAATCCTTAACAAATTTTTTTATTTTCTTTAATAACGCAGAATTTCTAAAATTGTTACAGAAAAACATGAAAATTTCAACTTTCTCAGTTATTTTACAAAAACCTGATACATATGCAAGACCATCTTTCCCGTGAAGAACGTGAGGAGCTGAATGAATTACTTCGGCAATACGAAAATTTGAAAACTGGCAGAAGTCATACTTTTCTTGAGGAAGAAGCTTTTGAACGTATAATAGATCATTTTGATGATAAAGATGATCTTGGTCAAGCACTTGAAGCTGTAGAAACAGGTCTGAAATATTTTCCTTACTCTTCTCAATTGCTGATAAAAAAAGCTGACCTTCTCATTGCCACCCGCCACTATAAAGAGGCGCTTGAAATATTGGAACAGGCTTCACTTTTTGACAGCAATGATGTTAATATCTACATTCTTAAAACTGACGCTTATCTCGCATTGGATGAGCAGGCTAAAGCAGTAGCACTTCTTGAAGAAGCGCTTCATTTGTTTAATGGCGAGGAAAGAATAGATCTTTTATTTGAACTGGCAGATGTTTATGATGATTATGAGGAATTTGATAAAGTCTTCGATTGTTTGGAGCTTGTGCTGCAGCAGGAACCAACAAATGAAGAGGCTTTATACAAAATATGTTTCTGGACTGATTTTACCGGTCGAAATGAAGAAAGTATCCGGTTACACCAAAAAATAATTGAAGATTTTCCTTACAATGAGCTTGCCTGGTTTAATCTTGGAGCAGCATATCAGGGACTAAAATTGTACGAAAAAGCTATTGATGCCTATCAATATGCAGTTGTTATTGATGAAAAATTTGATTATGCTTATCGCAATATGGGCGATGCTTATATGAGACTGCGCAAATACAAGGAAGCCATTGAAACATTAGAAAAAGTACTTGAATTAACACGACCCGAAGAAGTGATTTACGAAGCAATTGGTCATTGTTATCATCGTGTGGGTAAATATGCTCAGGCACGGTTTAATTATCGTAAGGCGTCGCACATGAATCCCGACGACAGCAAGCTATATTATAAAATTGCATTAACATATATTAATGAAGAGCAATGGAATAGCGCCCTGAAACCGCTTGACCAGGCCCTACGGATGCACCGCAATACCCCTGAATATAATCTTGCTATAGGCGAATGCTACATGCAACTACAGAAGTATAGAGAAGCCATTCAGCATTTTAGTATTGTAGTGCGCAACCGGCCACGAAATGTTAGCGGCTGGGAATCTTTAATACGTTGCCTTTATAAAGCAGAATATCTTGAAGAAGCCGCCCGACAATGCCAATCGGCTTCTCAGGCTACGGATCATAAACCAGTTTTTGCTTACCTCTACAGCGCTATATTGTTTGCATCAGGCAAGCAAAAAGAGGCTCTTCATTATCTTGAAGATGGATTAAGCAGGGCTCCGCGGCTACTCAAAAAATTTATTGAAATTAACCCTGCCATTTTACAAAACAATAATGCGGTAGATATGCTTGCAAAATATAAGAAAAAGAAAAAATTCTAAAGCGGCTTTATTGAGTCATCTTTAAAGCTTGTAGCGTCGTTGGTATCCCGATAGCTATCAAGGAATTTATTGCATCGAAGAATT
>Ga0137365_10003929_pt1 | contig 11914 bp, 7 predicted proteins | sample SagtaG_9_FD_104799 | JGI IMG/M metagenome (GOLD analysis project Ga0137365, IMG submission 104799) | Vadose zone soil microbial communities from Sagehorn Ranch, Mendocino, California, USA - Sage1_L_40_16 metaG | ecosystem: Environmental > Terrestrial > Soil > Vadose zone | place: USA: California... | reverse complement strand
GCGGTCGTGCGGCGAAGCACCGCCACCCCGCGCAGCCGGCCGCTTTAACACAGACCTCTAGCTGTGCACTTTCCGCCTTGGTGGAGGCGGTCGTGCGGCCGTCAGCCCTGCTGGTCCGCGGGCTCACCCGCGATCTCAGCAGGCGGTGCGTCAGGAACAGAGTCCGGCTTGGGGACGCCGTTGAAGGTGAACTTGGCGGTCTCGCCCTCACCCTCCACGTCGACAATGACGATCTGACCGGCCTTGAGCTCGCTGTAGAGGATCTTCTCGGAGAGGTTGTCCTCCATCTCGCGCTGGATCGTACGGCGCAGCGGCCGGGCACCGAGAACGGGGTCGTAGCCGCGCACCGCCAGCAGGGCCTTGGCCGCTGGGCGAAGCTCCAGGCCCATGTCACGGTCCTTGAGCCGTTCGTCCACCTTGGCGATCATCAGATCGACGATCTCGATGATCTCCTCGCGGCTCAGCTGGTGGAACACGATGACGTCGTCCACGCGGTTCAGGAATTCGGGCCGGAAGTGCTGCTTCAGCTCGTCCTGAACCTTGGTCTTCATCCGGTCGTACGATCCCTGAGCCTCACCCTGGCGAGCGAAGCCGACCGACAGGCCCTTGGAAATGTCGCGGGTACCCAGGTTGGTGGTCATGATGATCACCGTGTTCTTGAAGTCCACGACGCGGCCTTGGGCGTCGGTCAGCCGCCCGTCCTCCAGGATCTGGAGGAGCGAGTTGAAGATGTCCGGGTGGGCCTTCTCGATCTCGTCGAACAGGACAACCGCGAATGGCTTGCGCCGGACCTTCTCTGTTAGCTGGCCGCCCTCTTCATAGCCCACGTAGCCAGGCGGTGAACCGAAGAGCCGGGACACCGTGTGCTTCTCCATGTACTCGCTCATGTCGAGCTGAATCAGCGAGTCCTCGTCACCGAACAGGAACTCGGCGAGCGTCTTGGATAGCTCGGTCTTACCGACACCGGACGGCCCGGCGAAGATGAACGAGCCACCTGGCCGCTTGGGGTCCTTCAGGCCGGCGCGGGTACGGCGGATGGCCTGAGACAGCGCCTTGATCGCGTCATTCTGGCCGATGACCCGCTTGTGCAGCTCATCCTCCATACGCAGCAGCCGCTGGGACTCCTCCTCGGTGAGCTTGAACACCGGGATCCCGGTAGCGGTCGCGAGCACTTCCGCGATCAGCTCTTCGTTCACCTCGGCGACGACATCCATGTCGCCGGCCTTCCACTCCTTCTCGCGGTCCGCCTTCCGGGTCAGCAGCTGCTTCTCCTTGTCACGCAGCGCTGCGGCCTTCTCGAAGTCCTGCGAGTCGATCGCCGACTCCTTCTCCCTGCGCACGCCGGCGATCTTCTCGTCGTACTCACGCAGGTCGGGCGGAGCCGTCATGCGCCGGATCCGCATCCGCGATCCCGCCTCGTCGATCAGGTCGATCGCCTTGTCGGGCAGGAACCGGTCACTGATGTAGCGGTCGGCAAGCTGGGCGGCGGCCACGAGCGCGCCATCGGTGATCGACACTCGATGGTGCGCCTCATAGCGATCACGCAGCCCCTTGAGGATCTCGATCGTGTGCGAGATCGTCGGCTCGGCCACCTGGATGGGCTGGAACCGGCGCTCCAGCGCGGCGTCCTTCTCCAGATGCTTGCGGTACTCATCCAGCGTCGTCGCGCCGATCGTCTGGAGCTCGCCCCGAGCAAGCATCGGCTTGAGTATCGAGGCCGCGTCGATCGCGCCCTCGGCGGCGCCGGCACCCACCAGCGTGTGCAGTTCGTCAATAAACAGGATGATGTCGCCGCGGGTGCGGATCTCCTTGAGAACCTTCTTCAGCCGCTCTTCGAAATCCCCCCGGTACCGGCTGCCGGCCACCAGCGCACCAAGATCAAGCGTGTAAAGCTGCTTGTCCTTGAGGGTCTCTGGCACCTCGCCCTTCACGATCTTCTGCGCGAGGCCCTCCACCACGGCGGTCTTGCCGACTCCCGGCTCGCCGACCAGAACCGGGTTGTTCTTGGTCCGACGGGACAGCACCTGCATGACCCGCTCGATTTCCTTCTCGCGGCCGATCACGGGATCGAGCTTGCCCTCGCGCGCCGCGGCCGTCAGGTTACGGCCGAACTGATCGAGCACCAGCGACGTGGAAGGAGCGGCCTCGGACGACGCCCCGGCCGCGGCGGGCTCCTTGCCCTGGTAGCCGTGGAGCAACTGGATCACTTGCTGGCGGACGCGGTTCAGGTCGGCGCCCAGCTTAACCAGCACCTGAGCGGCTACACCCTCGCCCTCACGGATCAGGCCGAGCAGGATGTGTTCCGTGCCGATGTAGTTGTGGCCGAGCTGCAGCGCCTCACGCAGCGACAGCTCAAGCACCTTCTTGGCCCGCGGAGTGAACGGGATGTGCCCGGACGGCGCGTGCTGCCCCTGGCCGATGATTTCCTCGACCTGCTGGCGCACGGCCTCCAGGCTGATACCTAGGGACTCCAGCGCCTTCGCGGCCACCCCTTCACCCTCATGGATGAGGCCGAGCAGGATGTGCTCAGTGCCGATGTAGTTATGGTTGAGCATCCTGGCCTCTTCTTGAGCCAGGACGACAACCCGCCGCGCGCGGTCGGTGAACCTCTCAAACATCTCGTCGCTCCTCACAGAGCGGTCGGCCAGGCCAGGAACGTCCAGCCCTGTCCTTCCGCATGTTAGCCCGCGGGCCGGACAGTGCATCTGTTGCGGTTTGCCTCACATTAAAAGACGTTCCCCGGCCACAGGGCGTTCACCCCATCCAACCCCGTGCCGGCCCAGTGGTGTTCCCAGTACGCCGCAAGCGAACGGTTGGTTGGCCGCCCGGGGGGCCCCACAACTGCGGTCAGGCACCTCGATCCCCACTGGGGCTGGGCCCTGGGCTGGCCACGGCAGGGAGCGCGCGGGGCAATTGGGCCGAATCTCACTCCCGCACAGTTAAGCAGAGCGACCGGCAATAAGACCCTGGCAGCGCTTGCGGTGCCTCTTACTAGGCGCTGCTTGACAGACTCTTACACACGCGCCTCGCGGACAACAGCAGCGGGCGGCAGGCCATCCTCCAGCAAGCCAGAGCCGGAAGGCGTTCCTGCATCCCGCGCCGAGGCCAGAACGCAACGGATGTCGCGTCAGCCACGCAAGCCAGCGGTCCTATTGCCGGTCGCTCTTAGTTCGCACTTAGTGCGCGGACTCGTACTCCTGAACGATCGCCGCGGGAATCCGGCCGCGCTCATTGACCTTGTAACCGCGCTGCTTCGCCCACGACCTGATTTCCGCGCTTCGCTCACGACCCGGGCCGCCGCGGGCGCGGCGCCGACGGCCGACGGTACTGGCCTTGCGTGCGTGATCGACGAACGGGCTGACTTTGTCGCGTAGTTCCTTGGCGTGCTTAGCACACACATCGATCTCGTACGCGGCGCCGTCAAAGGAGAACTGGACCGTCTCTTCTCCCTCGACCTCACCGTCATGCGGAAGGTCGCAGACGACCGTCACCTTCACCTTCTGTGCCATCGGGGACAGCCCTTCCACTGGAGTAAAGTCATTTCGGGTGCCAAAGATATACCCAGATACTTGCTGATGACAATTCACGGCCCGGAAGTAATCCCACAAGCACTTCCGCGAACGCGTCATAGCTGTCAGTTTGGATGGTTTCCGTAACGCTCCGTAATCAAGCTCAAGGCGAAGCCGGAGGTTGTCTTCGGGCGTCGGGTCAACGGAACCGTCATCCGCACGGCCAGAAGGATCTGCACCGTCAGAAACCGCTACATCCTAGTTCGCGGAATTATCTGCAGAACCATCCTCGCCATCACCGTTCTGCCTCCCGGACGGTATCTGTCCGTGCTTCATCTCGCTTCCTGTGGCCGACGGCAACTGACTGTCGCCACGTCGCCTCCGCCGCCGGGGGGCGATCTCGCTGCGCAGCAGGGCGATCACTCCGGCGATGAAGGCAGCGGCCATTACTAGCGGCGGGATCAGTGCGGCGAGATCAGTGCGCACCGTATTACTCCCCTCGAATACAACCGACGCTACCGCTGTGCGCGAGAGCACCGGGCATATAGCAGAGCGTAACGGGAGAACCGGAGCGCCCGCAGGCAGGGGGCGGCGCCAGGGGGGTGGCGCCAGGGGGATGGCGCCAGCGGGTGACGGCAGGGGGCGGGCCGCGGATCGAGGCAATGCGCGGGTGAACGCCTGACCGCGGGCCTCGACGCCGCACACCCGGCGTCCATTCCTGCGCCGCAGCGGTGGCCTCACCCGTGTGGCTGGCCTGCGCGGCTAACCTGCGCGACCGAGCGGCGGCCTCGCCACCTTGGCCGAGGCCCGGCGCATCCCCGCCCGGCGTGGCAGGATCTGGCCGAGGCAGGTCCGAAAGCCGACCCCGCATCGCATCGGCCCGGAGTTGAAGTGCGCGATCTCGAAGTAACGGAAAGTAGCGGAAGTAGAAATCGCGCGTCGCCCGGTGAAAGGCCGTTACCGGCGCACAGGAGCGCCAGCGGACGGGTTCTGGGGCGAGCGCGAGGAGGCGGAATCAGGGCATGTTCCATGCGGACCTGCACATTCACTCGAAGTTCTCACGCGCGTGCAGCAAGGACTGCGACCTAGAACACCTAGCCTGGTGGGCGCTGCGCAAAGGGGTCACGGTCCTCGGCACTGGCGACTTCACGCATCCCGGGTGGGCGGAGGAACTGAGGGAGAATCTAGTCCCCGCCGAGCCGGGGTTGTTCCGCCTACAGCCGGAGCTAGAGAAACGCGTCAGGCGCGGCAGTCCGCCGAGCGCCCAGGCCATTCGGTTCATGCTGTCGGTCGAGATCTCTACCATCTACCGGCGTGCCGAACGCACCCGCAAAGTGCACCACTTGCTGTACACTCCAACGTTTGACGCAGCCGACCGTATCACCGCGGCACTCGGGAAGATCGGTAATCTGGCGGCTGACGGCCGGCCGATCCTCGGGCTTGACTCGCGCGACCTCCTCGAGATCACACTTGAGAGTGATCCGGGCTCTTACTTGATACCGGCGCACGTTTGGACGCCATGGTTCGCCGCCCTCGGATCTAAATCCGGTTTCGATGCGATAGCAGACTGTTACGCCGATCTCGCCGGTCATGTGTTCGCGATCGAGACCGGGCTCTCCTCTGACCCGCCAATGAACTGGATGTGCTCGGCACTCGACTTGTTCCACATTGTGAGCAACTCGGATGCGCACTCACCGCCAATGCTCGGCCGTGAAGCAACGGCGTTGCGGACCGATCTGGACTACTTCGCCATCAAGCGCGCCCTGGAAACAGGCGATGGGCTGGCGGGTACCGTTGAATTCTTTCCTGAAGAAGGCAAGTATCACCTCGACGGGCACCGCAAGTGCGCGGTGCGGCTCACCCCCGCGCAGACTCTCGGCGGCGGCGGGAACTGCCCGGAATGCGGGAAACCGGTGACGGTCGGCGTACTGCACCGAGTCGGAGAACTCGCCGACCGGCCGCCCGGTTACCGTCGAGCCGGCGCGCCTGATTCCTGGAACCTCGTGCCGCTGCCGGAGATCGTTTCGGAAATTCTCGGTCCCGGCCCCAAGAGCAAGCGGGTGACCGCCGAGGTCGGCAGGCTCGTCGCCGCGCTCGGACCCGAACTGGCCATCCTGCGCGAGGTGCCAGCCGATGAGATTGCCCGCACGGGCGGGACCCTGCTCGGCGAGGCGATCGCCCGGCTCCGCCGCGGCGAGGTGGTCACCGACCCTGGATACGACGGCGAATACGGCACGGTCCGGCTGCTGCGGCCGGGAGAAATCCAGCGATCCGCGAACATCCCCGTGCTTTTCGACGCCGCTGCACTCGCCACGTCGGCGCGCGCCGCGCATGTCGCGGAGAACCATAAGGATCCGGAACGGCTGCCGCAGCCTGCTCCGCCCGGCAAGAGGCACGCGCGAGAGCCGGCTAGCCGGCCCGCGCAGTTACCGGCGACCGGCTCAGTTCTCAGCGGCCTCGACCCGGATCAACTTGTAGCTGCCACGGCCGACGGGCCCCTGCTGATCATCGCTGGGCCGGGCACCGGCAAGACCCGTGCGCTCACCCACCGGATCGCGCACATGATCGCCGAACGCGGCATCGGGCCCGGCCAGTGCCTGGCGATCACCTTCACGCGTAAGGCAGCACAGGAAATGCGTGACCGGCTTGCGGTGCTCATCCCCGCGCACGCGCCCCAGGTCACCGTCACCACGTTTCACGCGCTTGGCCTGCGCATCCTGCGCGACCATCACGAGCGGGCCGGACTGCCCGAGCGATTCGGCGTCGCGGACGAGACCGAACAGCTGGCCGTGGCGGCCGAACTTACCGGATCGGAGCGGGACGGCCGGGCGCTGCTGGCTGACATCGCCAGGGAAGGCGGGGCGCGGCCGCAGCGGGACACGTTCCGCAATGCGCTGCTCGCTCGCGGGCTTGTCGACTTCGACGGCCTGGTCGAGCTCGCCGGTTGCCTGCTCCGCGATGAGCCGGAACTTGCCGCCGCCTACAGGCAGCGCTGGCCACAGATCAGCGTCGACGAATACCAGGACGCCGACGCGGCTCAGTGTGCGCTGCTCATGCTGCTGGCCCAGCCGGATGGCGCGGGCCTCGCCGTGATCGGCGACCCCGATCAGGCCATCTATGGATTCCGTGGCGCGGACGTTGGATTGTTCCTGCGCTTCACCGACGACTACCCGGCCGCGGCCACCGTGCAGCTTGGCCTGAACTACCGATCCAGCCTCGCCATCGTCGAGGGCGCGCGCCAGGCAATCGCGCCAACCACGCTCGTTCCTGCCCGCGAACTGCGCGCGGTGACGTCGGGGTCCCGCGCCGCGGAGCCGATCGCGCTGCACGAGGCGGCAGACGAACATGCCGAGGCCGCCTGGATCGCGGCGGCGATCGATGAGCTGCTCGGCGGCTCGTCGTTTCACTCACTGGACTCGGGCCGCGCCGACGGCAACGGTCACGGCCGGCTTGGGCTTGGCGACATCGCCGTGCTGCACCGAACCGACGCGCAGGCTGGTCCGCTGCTGCAGGCGCTCGGCCGGGCCGGGCTACCGGGCCAGAAGTGGTCGCACGACCGGCTCGCCGACCGGCCTGGTGTCCACCTGCTCGTGCGCCAGCTTCGGCTCGCGGCTGACGCGGCGGTGCAGGTGCTGACGAGGATGCTCCCGGCAACGGGGCCCGAGGCGGCGGACGTACGAGGGGCGGCGGCGGTGCTGTCGCCGCTCGCCAACCGCTGCGGCGAGGATCTTGGCCGGTTCCTCACCGAGATCTCACTCGGCGCGCAGGCCGATGCGGCCGATCCGCGGGCCGACTCGATCGGGCTGCTCACCATGCACGCCGCGAAGGGCCTGGAGTTCGAGGTGGTTTTCGTCGCGGGCTGCGAGAAAGGGCTGCTGCCGCTGTGGCTGCCGGGGCCCGCGGCAGGACGCGGACGGGACACCGCCGAAGAGCGGCGGCTCCTGTTCGTTGGCATGACCCGGGCCCGTTCTCGGCTGTTCCTGACCTGCGCACGGCGCAGGACCAGGTGGGGCGCCGAACGGGAGACTGGCCCGTCACCGTTCCTTGCCGCGATCAGTCCTGGCGTGCTGCAGCGGACTGCGGGCACGGTGCGGCGTCGGCCCGCCACCCGTCAGCTCCGCCTGTTGTGACGCAGTGAGGTCGATGCTGCCGCGCTGGCTAACCGGTCCCGCGCAGGTGGAGGAGCATGCGCGTGTTGCCGAGGGTATTGGGCTTGACCCGGTCGAGGTCGAGGAACTCCGCGACGCCGGCGTCGTAGGAACGCAGCAGTTCGGCGTACACCTCGGGCGACACGGGGGTCCCCTTGATCTCCTCGAAACCGTGCCGGGCGAAGAATCCGGTCGCGAACGTCAGCACGAAGACGCGGCTGACTCCTAGGTCGCAGGCGGTGGCGAGCAGGGCGCCGACGATCTCGTGCCCGATGCCCCGGCCCTGACAGCTCGCGTCCACCGCGATGGTCCGGATCTCGGCGAGATCCTCCCAGATGACGTGGAGCGCGCCGCACCCCACGACGGCATGATCATCGTTCCGCTCCGCGATCCAGAATTCCTGGACGTCCTCGAACAGCGTGACGGTGTCCTTGCCAAGCAGTCGCCCCGAGTCAGCGTTGGCGTCGACAAGCCCGCGGATCGCGCGCACGTCGCTGGTTCGCGCGCGCCTGGTCGTGAACTCCATGGCCTGGCACAGGTTACCGTCGGCGCCGCGGGCCGCGAAATCGCACACCGAGCTAAAATTACGTACCGTTATAGATCAATTACGTACCGGCGTGAAACTTCCTGCTGAGCTTAATTCCCGCACATCACGCGCAGATCACACGGTAGTGAGTGCGCTGCCCGGCGGCGCATGGCCGACCAAGACGCTGTGACCTGGCCGGACGCAAATCCGCGCGGACGCACGGCACGCTAAACGAGGTCAGGATGTGCATGCACCCGGCGTGCCGCGCACGCGAATGCGTGTACGACGCCGGTTTTGCGAGGCAAAATTTTCATCGTTCCGGTTGAGCGCCGAGCGCAACATCCATTAATGTCCAGCGCTGTTGTCACATCTTGCGTCCCGCTGCCCGCGGCGGCGCAACGTGACCCGCCGAGTCTCGGGTACGCGGCCGTAGCGGACGCGCACCGGGGAGCCGGGGAACCAAACTTCCCCGGGGTGAATCCGCGAGGGTGACCGGACTCCAGTCACTCCCGTGGTAGGGCTGCTCCTGCCCGAACCCGTCAGCTAACCCGGCAGGCGGCCAGGGAGAGGAGAGGCCTGAGTGGAGCGCTCGCACCGCGTTAGCGGTGGGCACGGATCCATACGGGGACGGCTTAGCGGCATCCGGCCCGTTCGGCACTGGAAGCCAGGCAAGTTCTGGCTGCGGGTTGCCGTGGCTGGCACCGCGGTGGGCGCGTTCAGCCTCGCGCTCGCGCCAGTCCCCGCGGGCGCGAAACCTTACCGGCCGCAGCCGAGCTTCAACGAACTCGTCGCCCAGGCCCGGCTTCTGGCCCACCAGATCGACGCACTCAGCCAGCAGTACGACGGCCTGCAGGTGCAGCTGAGCGAGACCCGCAACGCGGCACGGGCCGCGGCCACGACCGCCGCGCGTGACAAGGCCGCCCTGGTCGGTGGCATGGCCAGGGTCAGCCAGATCGCCGCCCAGAGCTACATGGGCGGCGGCTACGACCCCACCCTTCAGCTCGCCACCTCCAGCGACCCGCAGGGCTTCATCGACCGCGCGTCGATCATGAACCACCTGCAGTCCGACAACGGGGCGGTGGTCAGCGGCCTCCAGACCGCACAGGCCGCCGCCAACCGGGCACAGGAGACCGCGCGGCAGCAGGCTGTCCGGGTCGGCAGGCTGGCCAAGCAGATCAGTTCGAAGAGCGCCGAGATCCAGGGCAAGGTCAACATCATCGAAAGCGCCGCCTACAAACAGGCCCTGGCGATCGCCAACCGCACCGGCCGTTTCCCTGTCACGGCCCCCATCGGCGACAGCCTCGGTGCGCGCGCCCTCAGGTACGCGCTCAGCGTGCAGGGTGACCCCTACGTCTGGGGCGCTGCGGGGCCGGGTTCGTTCGACTGCTCCGGCCTGGTGTTGTGGGCATACGCGCAGCTCGGCATCATGCTGCCGCACTACACCGGGCTGCAGTGGAACTCGGGGGTGCACGTCGCAAGGAGCGCGCTGCAGGCCGGAGACCTGGTGTTCTTCTACTCCGACCTCAGCCACGTCGGCCTCTATGTTGGCGGCGGGCTCATGGTCGACGCACCCGACTTCGGCGAGACGGTCCGCGTTGAGCCGGTTTACTGGGGCATTTACGCGGGCGCCGTGCGCATCGCCATCTGAGCACCGGCTCCGGTGTAGGTTCTCATTTCTGATGGCGCTTTCTCAGACCGGGCGGCCGGGGCCATGAAACCCCCCGACGATGACCGGGAGAGACTGCGGCAGACGTTCAACCAGGCGGCCGGGTCCTACCACCGGGCACGCCCCGACTACCCCAGCGAACTGTTCGACGACCTCATTACGGTCACCGGGCTGGCACCAGGTGATCGTCTCCTGGAAGTCGGCTGCGCCACCGGCAAGGCCACCCTGCCCCTGGCCCGGCGAGGCTTCCAGATCACCTGCATCGAGCTCGGCCCGGACCTGGCTGCAGCCGCCCGCCGCAACCTCCTCGGGCTCGACGCGGACATCATCGAGGGCCGTTTCGAGGACTGGCAGCCGGCCCCCGGGGAGCAGTTCGACCTCGTCTTCGCCGCAACCGCGTGGAACTGGATCGATCCCGCCCGCCGCTACGCCCTCGCCTGGCAGGCACTGCGGCCCGGCTCCCACCTCGCGTTCTGGAACGCGCTCCACGTGTTTCCCCACGGCGGCGACCCGTTCTTCGGTGAGATCCAAGACGTCTACGACGAGATCGGCGAAGGAATGCCACCCGGCAGCACCTCCGCCCGCCCGGGCGAACTGGCCGACCAAGCGGCTGAGATAGAGGCGAGCGGCCTGTTCGAGGTGGGGCACATCCGGCACTTCGACTGGGAGCAGGTCTACGACGCCGACAGCTACATCGAACTGCTCAACACCTTCTCCGGCCACATCGCCATGGAGGGCTGGAAGCGCGAGCGCCTCTACAGCGAGATCCGCCTCCGCCTCAGCCGGCGCCCCGACAACGCCGTCCGGCGTCACTGGGAAGCGGTACTGCACATCGCGCGCCGCCGCGACTGACAGCCACCCCCGGGCACAAGCGCTCCGCCCTGCCCCTGCGGCAGCGGGAAGCTGCGGTGCCGATGCTGGCCGTGGTGCCGACGCGCTGGGCAGCGACGCACCAGGGGGCGTATACCGCGCACAGCGCGATCACGTCCGCGGCGACGTGGCCGGGCGGGGCGGGCCAGTTCGCGCTGACCGTTGCACCTGCCGCTTCGGTCGCCGCCGCCGCGGAGGCAAGGCTGGCGCGTCAGGCCGCCACTCACGACGCTGCGGCAACCTTCGGGCCCGCTTCCGGCCGGGTGTTCAGGGGTGCGGGTCGGGCGGCGCGGGCCGCGCAGCGCGGCGCACACGTCGCCCGCCGCTGACGGATGTGACCACGCCGGTGGTCGCGCCCAGGACGAGCGTCACCGCGGCGGACAGCAGGAGCGTGCGGCGCGCGCCCACCGCCGTGACGAGCGGGCCGCCGAGCAATTCGCCGAGCGACGGCGCGAGCAGGATGATCGCGCCCTGCGCCGCCAGTACCGGCGTGAGGTTGGCGGGCGGGCTGAGGCGCTGGAACAAGGTGGCATACGTGGCCGGGAATGGAGCGTAGATCAAGCCGCCGACGCCGAAGCCGACGAGTGCGAAGCCGAGGGAGCCGCTCGCACCGGTCGGCAGCAAGCATGCCCCCCAGCCGACGATGATGCCGGTCACGACCGGCCACAGGCGCCAGCGGCTCAGATGGGCGGCGGCGAGGCCGCCGATCACCTCGCCCGTGGCGAAGGCGGTCCAGAAGCCGCCCAGCACGGCGGCCGACCCGCGCAGGTCATGGTGGACATGAATGGGCAGAGCCACCTCGACCGGACCGTACAAGAGGAAGAACGCGAAAGTGACGACGGTCAGGCCAAGGAGTTGCGGGTTCGCCGCGATGATACGGAACCCGGCCGGGCGACGCGGCTGCGCGCGGCCGCCGCCGGATCCAGCAATCGCTCCCACGGCGGCCGCTCCCGTGCGGGCCGGGCCCGCGCGGGCCGGTTCCGTGGGGGCGCTGGCGCGCACGGCCCGTGGGAGCGCAACGAGGTAGCAGGCGGCCAGCACAGCGAACGTCAGTGCGTCGATGCCGATGACGAAGGCCGGCCCGCTCACGGCGACGAGCAGGCCGGCCAGCGCGGGACCGACGACAAATCCGGTCGTGCCCAGCATGGAGAACAGCGCGTTCCCGGCGAGCCTGTGCTCGTCAGGGAGGGTCTCG
>Ga0137365_10003928_pt1 | contig 11914 bp, 8 predicted proteins | sample SagtaG_9_FD_104799 | JGI IMG/M metagenome (GOLD analysis project Ga0137365, IMG submission 104799) | Vadose zone soil microbial communities from Sagehorn Ranch, Mendocino, California, USA - Sage1_L_40_16 metaG | ecosystem: Environmental > Terrestrial > Soil > Vadose zone | place: USA: California... | reverse complement strand
TCGAGGCTGTCTTCGGCGACCACGCAGGCACGCAGAGGCGGCCCGTGATCGCGTCACCGTTCCTGGCGTTCACCGTGGCTGTGCACCGGGCCGCCGCCGAGCTTGCGTCGATGATTCACGTACCTGAGCTGTCGGCGCCACGCCGGCGGGTGCCCTTGTTCGACGCGTCCGAGCTGCGCGATTTTCTCGCATCACCCGCGCGGAAGCTGTTCCTTGCGGAGTTCCTGGCCTCTTTCACCAGGATCGCCAGCGGCCAGTACCGCGACCGCACCGGACGGCGGCCTCGGGCGCGGCTGTTCAGCGAGCTTGATCCGGTTCGGCTGGCCGCGCTGCTTGATGAGACCGGTGAGGCCGAGCGGGCCGGAGTCTTCCGCAGGCTGGGCGACGTCGCCCTCTTCCTGACCGGCGTGTTTCCCGATTACGCCGCGAGTCAGGCCCTTGGGCCGGTCAGCGCGGCGAGGCTGCTTGACGCGGCCCGGCTGCCCAGCGGCCAGAACGGGCGCCTCGCCGGCGCCCCCCCGATCGAGTTGCTCGAGCATCTCGGTGCCGGCTGGTACCGCGCCGCGTGGGTCCTAGCACCCGTCCGCACCGCCCGGCTTGCCGTGGTGGCCGAGGTATCCGACAGGTTCCGGCAGGCGCGCCGCGTGCTTAACCACGTCGCCGACCGCTATCTGTTCCCTCCGGGAAGTCCCTGGTTCCCGCCTCCCGTGTGACGCCTGCCGCGGCCCTACGGCTTGCGCCCGACACCACCGAACGCGTAGACGTGCGAGGAGTGGCCGAACGGGCTCGGGTCGGGACGCCACTGCGGGACGGGCACGACGCCAGGCTCGACAAGCTCAAAGCCGTCGAAGAGGCGGGCGACCCGCTCGGGGCTGCGCAGGTGATACGGCGCGGCACCGCTCTCGTTGTACTGCCGCTGGGCCTCGACGAGCGACTCGTTGGTGTCGGTGCCCTGCGCGATCACCAGATGGCTGCCGGAAGGCAGGGCAGCCATCAGGCGATCGACGATCGAGCGGGCATCGCTGTCGTCTCTGATATGCCCCATGACGCCGAGCAGCATGAGCGCGATGGGCGTGCCGAAGTCAAGCGTCCGGCCAGCGGCCTTGATAATCGTGTCGGGGTCGTGCATATCGGCATCAACGTAGTCGGTCGCGCCCTCCGGGCTGCTTGTCAGCAGGGCGCGAGCGTGCGCAAGGACGAGGGGATCGTTGTCGACGTAGACGATCCGGCACTGCGGGTCGACCCGCTGCGCCACCTCGTGCGTGTTGTCCAGGGTGGGCAGGCCGGTGCCGATGTCAAGAAACTGGCGGACACCGGCCTCGTCGGCCAGGTACCGGACCGCGCGGGCCAGGAAGTGCCGGTCGGCGCGCGCGAGGTCGACAATGCCAGGGAAGGTCTCCCGCAGCCTGTCACCGGCCGCGCGGTCGACGGGATAGTTGTCTTTGCCGCCCAGCCAGTAATTCCAGATGCGGGCCGAGTGCGGCACGGTGACGTCGATCTTGGGCGATGGCCGCTGACCGGGCCGAGGTGAGTCGTCAGTCACGGGGGTCTTTCCTTGCGGACGGAGGCGCACCAGAACTCTATCGCTCCGTTGTGAGGGGCACTGAGGGCCACTCTGCCCACAGTTGATGACTGTATGTGAATTCCTTGCTACAAGAATCGCTCACGCGATACGCGGGTGCGGCTAACGTGCGAAGCTCGGCAAGGGCTTGGCATGGCAGTTTCTGTCGCAAGAGCAATAATGGGCACGATTTCGTACCGGAACCGGTCTGCATGACGGTCATCTGCTTGACTACGAGCAGGCCGGGCCGACCGCGTTGCGGATACTACCCGGACCGGCCAGCCGATATCGACCACTACTGGCACGTCATGAACCGCCTGGTCACCGACGCCGAATCGCCGGACGCGACCATGGCCATCCTGCGCAGGCTGGCCGAGGAAATCTAGCGCCCGCCCGCAGCCGTTTCGTCCGACCCGCAATGAGCCGTTGCGGTCAAATAGGACCGGCCAGGACTCATTGCCGAGTCCGTTCTGCCATGGGCCACTCCGCTGTGTAGGCGACCCAATAGCATTGAGCGGGTGAGTGTTCTTGCCGACGTGATCTCGGCCGAAGAGCTCGCCGTCTGGCGAAGCCTGCAGCGGGCGCACGTCACGATCATGCGGCGGATCGAGGCCGAGCTCATGGAGCGCCACGACCTGCCGCTGCCCTCCTTCGACGTATTGCAGCAGCTAGCGCTGGCCCGGCAGCATCGGCTGCGCATGAACGACCTCGCCGACCGGGTTCTGCTGTCCCGCAGCGGGCTCACCCGCCTGGTAGACCGGCTGGAGCGGGAAGGCCTGGTCGAGCGGCATGCCTGCCCGAGCGATGCGCGTGGCCTTTTCGCCGTGCTCACCGGACCGGGGCGCGACCGCCTCGCGGGCGCGACGCCGACATATCACCGCTGCATCCGCGAGTGTTTCCTTGACCGCATCACGACCGATGAGCTGCGGCAGGTGGCGGCCACCGCCGCGAAGCTGACCGGGGAACAGGCCTGACGCGCCACCAGGGTGGCGGCACCGGCGCGATGTCACGCTCGCGCGTCCCGCCGTGTCTGTTCTGGTGAGCGGCATCGCAGCGGGTGCCGACGACCCCTGAGGAGCGCGGGACATGTCAACGGCAGCCTGGGAATCGTCGGGTTCGATGCGGGCACGCCGGCCGTGACGCTGACGTTCGAGATCGCGGCCGGTCAGGTGCGCGGCCTGTACCTGGTGAACAACCCAGACAAGCTGAGCGGGCTGACCGTAGAGCTGCGCAGGTAAGCACCCCGCGGACCCCCGCAAGGCCGCCCCATACAAGGCCCGCCCACCCGGGGGCCTCCGCCTACTGGTGATTCTCGTGGCTTGTCAAGGCCGGTGGCAGGGGCGAACACGATTCTGTGGATAACTCGGCGGGCTTGCCCGCGCATCCACAGCCGGTCCGCCCCGCGGCAGCCGTTATGGATCGGCTTTGAGGGGGCGGACCGGGCGTGGATGTGCGGCTAGCCGGTGGGTTCTCCGGTGGCCGGGTTGAGGAACAGCGGCTGGAAGTCCGGGTGGCTCCAGCTGAGCATCCCGTCGAGCGAGCCCGCGAGGGCGTCGAACGAGCCGCCGCCGATCCGCTGTCCGCCCAGCCAGTTGTCCTCGATGAATCTGAGGATCGAGGACTGGTCGGTGAGCGTGCCGTCCACGAAGTTCGACTTCGCGTAGGGCGAGATCACCATCATCGGCAGCCTGGGGCCGTAGCCGCAACGGTCTTGGAGCCCCCCGAGCGGCGTGCCGTGCCCGCAGACGCCCGCGCCATTGAGCGCGTCGTTCGTGGCGTCCGCCGAGGAGTTCAAGATCGGCGACATCGCGTGGTCGTACCAGCCGTCCGAATCGTCGTAGTTGATCACGACGGCAGTGTCATGCCAGTACTTGGAGTGCTCGATCGAGTTGATCGTGCTCGCGAGGAAGTTCTGCTCGTCGATAGGGTCGGAGTACCCCGCGTGCCCGTCCTGGTAGCCGGAGGCCTTGAGGAAGCTGACCGCAGGCAAATTCCCCTTGTCCAGGGTCGTGCCGAACCACGACAGGTCGTAGTTGTGGTTGGCGGGACCGTTGTGGCCGATCTCGGCCACGGTCGCCGGCGCCACGTGGTGGACGTTGGCGGTCGACTTGTAATACGCGAACGGGTTGTGGTGCGGGATGTAGTCGGACGTGGCCACACCGTCGATGGCCTTGTGCTGTGACCCGCAGACCGCGGTGCCTGCCGCCGCCACGCTGGTCGGTGCGAAGCCGCCCTCGAACCAGCCCCAGCTGACGTTGTGCGCGTTGAGCAGGTCGCCCACGTTGGGTCCGCTCAGTTGCACCGTCGTGCGTGAATGGTTGGAGCAATCGTCGAGGAACGGATCGGGGTCGCCGATCACGGTGCCGACATGCTGGGCGTTCTGGTGCACGACGGCGGTGGTGTCGGCGGTGTTGATGGTGCCGTCGGCGTTCAGCGGGACCGCGCCGTAGGTCTGCCCGGAGACCAGGTTGAGAGCGCCGGGCGTGGACGGGCCGAACACGGTGTTGTAGGAGTTGTCGTTCATCGCGAACCGCTGCGCGTAGTTCCACAGCCCGGTCACCGTGTTGCCGTCGTAGTAGTCCATGACCAGGCCGGGTGTGCTGAACAGCGGCGGTGAGCAGCTTTCGTTGTTGGTGTTCTGCACGAAGGCGTCCATCAGACCGCCGTCGAATGCCTTCTGCTCCGGCGTGTAGCCGTGACCCTGGTCACAGGTCACTGCCTGCGCCGGGCCGAGCCGCTTGGGCTGGGCCGTGTTCGGGTTGCTGGTGAGCAGCGCCGGTGTCAGGCCATTCACGCTCGGCGTGCCCGGCCTGGCGTGGAACGGCTGGCCGTCGGTGTTGGCGGCCTTCGGGTAGGTGGCGAAGTAGTGGTCGAAGCTGACGTTCTCCTGGAATATCACGACTACGTGCCGGATCGGCGTCGCCGTCGGCTGGGAGCCTTGCGGGATCGAGGGCGCGGCGACCGCGGCTGCGGCGCCGCCGATGGCGACGGTGCCTGCCGCGGCGAGCACGAGGGCGTTCCTAACAGACTTGCGCATCCATAACCTCCCCTGGAGCAATGCCGACGCCGACAATGGCCGGGTCAGGGTCCGTGCGGGTGAACAGCGTGGTTCTTGACGGCAAATTTGGACGGAATTCTGTCGGCTACGGCTCTTTGGCCTGGTCAGCACGGTGCCGTTTTGGCGGGCAGGCGGAGCGGCCACCGGCGCGCGGCTGCGGCATCATGGGCTCATGACGCCCGCCTTCCGTCCCCGGCGGTCCTGCCTCTCGGTGCCCGGGAGCAATCCACGGTTCATCGCGAAGGCGCGGGACATCCCCGCCGACCAGGTTTTCCTCGACCTGGAGGATGCTGTCGCGCCCGGCGCCAAGGCAGCGGCGCGGGCGAACGCGGCGCAGGCGCTCGCGAGCGGTGACTTCGGCGGAGGCAAGGTCCGGGCGGTGCGGATCAACGACGCGACGACCCCGTGGGCCTACCGCGACGTGGTCAGCGTCGTCGAGGCGGCCGGGCCCGGCCTTGACTGCATCATCCTGCCCAAGGTGAGCGACCCTGGCCACGTCGTATGGCTGGATCTGCTGCTCGGCCAGATCGAGCGGGCGATGGGTTACGGCGAGGGCCGGATCGGCATCGAGGCCCAGATCGAGGACGCCCGTGGGCTGGCAGGCGCCGAGGCCATCGCGTGCGCGTCCGCGCGGCTCGAGGCGCTCGTCTTCGGCCCGGCGGATTTCATGGCGAGCACCGGGATACGCTCCCTCGAGGTCGGGGAGCAGCCACTCGGATACGACCGCGGTGACGCCTACCATTACGCGCTGATGCGAATACTCGTCGCGGCCCGCAGCCGTGGCCTGCAGGCCATCGACGGGCCATATCTCAAGGTCCGTGATGTGACTGGCTTCCGCAGGTCGGCGGCCCGTTCAGCGGCCCTGGGCTACGACGGCAAGTGGGTGCTGCACCCGGCGCAGGTCGATGCGGCCAACGATGTCTATTCCCCGGCCCAGGACGACTACGAGCACGCCGAGCTGATTCTCGAGGCCTATGAGTACTACACGACGGTGCAGCACCGGGGTGCGGCCATGCTGGGTGACGAGATGATCGACGAGGCGTCTCGCAAGATGGCGCTCGCCATCGCCGCGAAGGGCCGGGCGGCAGGCCTGACGCGCACGCGTTCATTTGAGCCGCCGCCGGGCGAACGGCCGCGGGGCGTTCATTCTTGACCAGCCCCGTCGATCACGGGACGTACTGCGGTAACGTGGCGGCCCGTGTCACAAGCCCGAAGTGCCACGGACATGCCCCGGTACGGGGTCCAGGCGAGGCTTGGCTGGCTGGACGCACTGCGCGGAGTCGCCGCGTTGTCGGTTGTTTTCGAGCATCTCAGCTTCGACACGCTCAAACCGGTGCGGCATCACGTCATCGGCTGGTTCAGCCCCGGCTTGTACGGGGTCATGGTGTTCTTCCTGGTAAGTGGCTACATCGTGCCCGCGTCGCTGGAGCGCCGCGGCAGCGTTCGCGGGTTCTGGGTCGCCAGGGTCTTCCGCCTCTACCCGATGTGGCTGGCCGCGGCGGCTGGGGCAATCGTGCTGAGCAGATTTCGCCTGTACAGCGTCCCGGCCAACGCGACGAGCCATCCTGGCACGACTGTGCTCGCGCACGCGTTCATGCTGCAGGACCTGCTTGGCGTCTTCAGCATCATCAACGTGCTATGGACGCTGTCCTACGAGATGACGTTCTACCTGCTTATCACGTTCCTGTTCGTGGCGGACGCGCACCGAAGGAGCGCACGGGTCGCAGTGGGCTTCGCCGCGACCGCGTTCGCGCTCGGCGGGGTCTTGCCCAAGGTCGCCCTGTCGCACCGCGTGTCCGACGCCCGGACGGTGGCCCTCGCGGCATCGATCTTGATCATCGTGGGCTTGGCCGGCGCGGTGAGCGGGCGCGGCCGGATACGCACGATCGGTGCGGTGCTCGCGGGCGGCACGGCCCTGGTGCTGCTGCTGTTCAACGGCCGCGCACCCGCTTGGGAGGGATTCACGATCCTCGCCGCCATGTTCACCGGGACCGCACTATACCGGGCCGAGGCCCGGCAGATTACCTGGCTAAAGATGATCACGACGGCCGCAGCGGTTTGTGGTCTGACGGTCATGAGCGGGATCTGGCATGTGCATAAGTGGGGAATGAGCAGCCAGTCGACGCTGTCCTATCAGCGCCAATGGACCATCTCGATCCTGCTCGCCGGAGGGACCTTCGCGCTCGCCATGACCTGGCGCAAGCGCCGGGTTGTGCGCGCGGCGACCTGGCTCGGCACGGTCAGCTACTCGATGTACCTGCTCCACCCCCTCGTGATCAACGTCTACGCACAGCTGCCCTGGCTGAGCGACACCGATCCGCTGATCGTCCAGGCCGGGCTTGCGGCCGGGTGCCTCGCGCTGCTGCTCGGCTGCTGCTGGCTCACGTACCGGGCCGTCGAGGTCCCGATGCAGCGACTGGGGCGCGGCATTGCGGCCCGGCTCGACGCCAGGTTCGGTTTTGATGTCGCCGCCGTCCCCCAGCCCGCCATCGCCCAGCCCGCCATCGCCCAGCCCGCGATGCCTAGCATGCGTGACGTGCCTGCCGTGCCCGCCAGGTCAGCCGGCGCTGTCCGCGCCGGCGTCGCGCTGACGCGGCCGGACAGGCAGCGCGTTCCAAGCGGTGAGCGCGTCCAACAGGCCCGGCGTGACCGGCAGCGCGGCGAGCCCGGTGGGAGTGACCCAGCGCACGTCGGCGGCATCATCGCCCGCGGCGAGTTCTCCGCCGGTGACGGAGCATTCGTAGTCGTGGATGTCGAAGACCGTTCCGTCCAGCCCCGGCCGGACGACAGATCCAAGAAATGCGCCCGGCGCGATCCTTAGCCCGGTCTCCTCGCCGATCTCGCGGATGATGGCCGCGTGGTCGCTCTCCCCAGGCTCGACGCGGCCGCCCGGCAGTGACCACAGACCCGCGCCAGGCGGATGGCCTCGCTGGATCAGGAGAAGCCTGCCGCTGGCGTCGTGGATCACCGCACCGACGCAGCGGATCCGACGTGCTGGCATCCCCGGAGTATGGCTGCGTTTGCCGGTTGCCTCAACCACGGTGCTCCTCTTGGGGTGCGGGCAGCTTTGCGGCGCGGGCAGCTTTGCGGTGCGGGGCGGCTTTTGGAGTGCGGGGCGGCGGTGCGACCGCATGTTGGCGGCACGGCCGCTTGACGGCCGACTCCAAAAGAGTCACCTTGTGTAATCATGAAGGCCGCGCCCTCTTGCCCGCGCTGTGGCGGGCCAGTGCACGAGCCGAACGCCTGGACAAGCGCGTGGCGCTGCGATGGTCACGGGGATGTGTACCCGCTGTACCCGGCGTATTCACCGTCGCGCGAAAGCATGGACGCGCTCTCGCGGATCGCTGCGGTGCCTGTGTGGCTGCCGTGGCCGCTGCCGGTCGGCTGGCTGGTGACCGGCTTCGCGCGCGCGGGTGACGAGCGCACCGGCGCGCGCGCCTGCGTCGTTGCCCTCAGCGGGCCGAATCCGGCCGGCGGGCCGGGCGACCTGCTCATCGTGGCGGAGGAACCCGGCGTGGGCTTGGGAGCCCGCTTCGCCGGTATCGTCGGCCCGGACCCCGGACAGGGATTCGAGATCCAGCCGCCCCATTCAGGCGTCCGGTACGGCAACCGCGAGTTCCCGCTGTGGCATGTCGAGGCGCCCGATCGTGCCGTGTTCGCTGGTGAGGCGATGGGTAACTGGCTGTGGCTGGTGCTGTGGCCCGACACCGCGGGCATGCTCCTTGTGGAGTCGCTGCTGGTACGCGACCTGCGCGATCCCTGGCAGGACCTGGATCCGCCGTTCGGCGCTCTTTCCCCGCGGCTGCCCCGGGCTGACCCGGCCTGAGGGTCCCGGCCAGATACCGAACGGCTGCCGCGCGGCGACGCTCCCGTCCCGAAACAACGACGATCATGGAAGCATGCGTATCGATCTGCACGTGCACAGCAACGCGTCCGACGGCACCGACGCGCCCGCCGAGGTGATGCGCCGAGCCAGAGCGGCACGGCTCGACGTGGTGGCGCTGACCGACCATGACACGACGGCCGGTCTACGGGATGCGGCGGAAGCGCTGCCGCCGGGACTCGTGCTGGTCCCTGGCATCGAGCTTTCCTGCCAGCTCGATTCCCACAGCGTGCACCTGCTTGGCTACCTGTTCGATGCCGCGCACCCTGGCCTGGCGGCGGAATGCGCGGCGATCCGCGAGTCCCGGCGCCGCCGCGCCGAGAGCATGGTGGCCAGGCTGGCCGACCTCGGCGTCCCGCTGACATGGGAGCAGGTGGCCACGGTCGCTGGCGGCGGCGTCGTGGGCCGGCCGCACATCGCCCGCGCCATGATCGAGGCCGGGGTGATCGGGCATTTCGAGCAGGCGTTCACCAAACAGTGGCTCGCGCCAGGCGGCCGCGCCCATGTGCGCCGATACGCGCCGCCGCCAACCAAGGGGATTGAGCTAGTCCGGGCGGCCGGCGGCGTGCCCGTGCTCGCGCACCCCCGCGCCGGGCGTGACTGGCACCTGCCGGATGAGCGCCTCGCCGACCTGGCCGCCGCCGGGCTGGCCGGCCTGGAAGTGGATCATCCCAATCACGAGGCACAGGACCGGGCCGAACTGCGGCGGCTGGCGACGACGCTCCGCTTGCTGGCATTGGGCTCGAGCGATGACCACGGGAGCCTCACGGGTCACAGAGTCGGCTGCGAGACGACATCACCTGGTGACTATGAGCGGCTTGTGGCCCTTGCGACAGGCGCGAAGCCCATCCGTTCAGCGCGGTGAGGAGCGTCGTCCGGTCCACAATGAACCCCGATGGGACATCGGTGCTCCTATATGAACCCCGATGGGACATCGGTGTTCACGCGCGGGCCGCCGCTACGGCCCATCACCCGGTTCATCGGAACACCGGTGGGGCTATAGGTGGTCAGGATGACGGGCACGCGTTCCGGTCAACGATCTACCACGGCAGGCGGCCCTCCGGCAGCAGCGGCAGCGAGCGGAGGCGCTGACCCGTGGCCGCGAAGATCGCGTTGGCGACCGCGGGGGCAACTGCGATCATCGGAGTCTCACCGGCCCCAGCGGGCGGGATGTCCCTGCGATCGAGGAGGACCACTTCGATCGGCGGCACGTCGCTGAAGCGCGGCACCCGGTAGTGGGCAAGCGAGGCGTTGAGGATCACGCCATCATCGAAGTGGACGGATTCGAACAAGGCGCCGCCCAGCGCCATCACCGTCGCGCCCTCGATCTGGTTCACCACGTTGTCCGGGTTAACGGCCGCGCCGCACTCGTAGGCGGTGACAATCCGGTGAATGAGCAGCCTGCCGTCGGCCGTTACGCTCACCTCGGCGCACGTGGCCACGCGGCCGTCTTTCTCGTGGCCGCACGCGATGCCAAGGCCACGCCCGCCGGCCCGCTCGCCGGTCACCCCGCCGGCCCGCTCGCCGCCCGCCCAATCGGCCCGCTCGCCGCCCGCCCAATCGGCCCGCCCGCCGGCCCGCTCGCCCGCCACCCCCCTGGCCCGTTCACCCCGCTCGGCCCGGTCGCCAGCGACCCAGCCGCACCGCTCCGCCGCCGCGCGCAGAACCGCCGCGAGGCGTTCGTCACGCAGATGCCGCAGGCGGAATTCCAGCGGGTCGGCACCAAGCCGGCGGGCCATCTCATCCATGTGTGACTCGCGGGCAAAGTTGTTCGCGGTCGCGGCGAGTGCGCGGTACGAGCCCTGCGGCAGCGGTGACTCCGCAGGCTGGAAGACAATCCGCTGATCGGGCACCTCGTAAGGGGTGAGAATGCCCGCCGCGCCGGAGTTGAAGTTGATGAACTCCCAGGCCTGCAGCACGCCGTCCTCGCTCGCGCCGCTTGTCACATCGATGATCGCGGCAGGCCGGAAATAGCCCCAGGTGAACTCCTCCTCGCGGCTCCACTGCACCTTGACGGGTCGGCCCGCGGCCCTGGCCAGCCGCGCCGCCTCCGCCGCGGCCGGGGCGGCGTGCTTGCCGCCGAATCCGGAACCCGTTCCCGGCACGATCACGCGTACCTTGTTCTCAGGAACGCCAAGCGTTTCCGCGAGGTCAAGCCGCACCCCAAACGGCCGCTGCGTGCCGGTCCAGACGGTCAGCCGCCCGTCGCGCCATTCGGCCAGCGCCGCCCGCGGCTCAAGCGGCACGTGCGCGATGTAAGCGGTCGTGTAGGTCGCGGCGAGCCTGTTCTCAGCGGCCGCAAGCGCGGCGCCCGCGTCGCCCGTCTCGTGGTTGAACTGCCCTCCCCAGCCCTCGATCTGGCGCGGGTGCGAGCGCAGGTGCTGGGCCAGGTCGCGCTCGCCCGGCTGGGCCATGTGGTCCCATTCGGCATCGATGAGCCCGAGCGCGCGAGCGGCGGTGACCGGATCGGGGGCGGCCACGCCGACGAACGAACCCTCGCGCAACGCGACCACCCCCAGCACCTCGCGCGCGCGGCGAAGATCGGCCGAACGCAACGTCGCGCCGTAGCTGGGCGGCCGCAACACCTTGCCGTGCAGCATCTCCGGCAGGATCAGGTCCGACGTGAAGCGCTTTGCGCCCGCCACTGCGAGCCGTGCCTCCGGCTTATGCGTCGGCTGGCCCGCCGTGCGCCAGGTCCGCCGGTCGCTGACCGGCGCGGCGGCGGTGGCCGTCGCGGTCCGCCGTACCCCGCGGAGCAGTTCGGCGAAGCTGATCGACGCACCGCTTGAATTATCCCAAACGGCGCCGTCGGTGGCACTCAGCTCGCCGGGATCGACCTCCCACCCGGTGGCGGCCATGGCGATCAGTGCCTGCCTCGCCGCCGCGGCGGCGGATTGCAGTGCCTGGCCGGCATCGGGCATGGAGCGGCTGCCGAATGTGCCGATGTCGAATGGGCACACGTCGGTGTCGCCCATCACCATCGCGACCGTGTGCGGCGGGACGCTCAGCTCTTCGGCGACGAGCAGAGACAGCGCGGTCCGGTTGTCCTGGCCCACGTCGACTTTGCCGGTGAACGCGGTGACGGTGCCGTCCGCGCCGACGTGGATCCAGGCGCCGCCGTTGGGCCGCCACGGGCCCGGGCGCCCGCTCGGCGCCTCCTCGGGCGGCAGCACGGATACCAGCCCGTCGGGCAGAACCTCGAAGTAGGCGCGTTCCCCCAGGGGCAGGAGATCCCACGGTGCGGTGCTGGCGTGGAGGGACGCGGCGGCCTCAACCGGGACTGCTTGCCCCGCGGACCCCCCGAACCCCGAAGACCCCGACCCCAAAGACCCCGACCCCAAAGACCCCCACCCCAAAGACCCGGACCCCAAAGACCCCGACCCCAAAGACCCCGACCCCGACGGCCCGAAAC
>Ga0137365_10003925_pt1 | contig 11922 bp, 14 predicted proteins | sample SagtaG_9_FD_104799 | JGI IMG/M metagenome (GOLD analysis project Ga0137365, IMG submission 104799) | Vadose zone soil microbial communities from Sagehorn Ranch, Mendocino, California, USA - Sage1_L_40_16 metaG | ecosystem: Environmental > Terrestrial > Soil > Vadose zone | place: USA... | reverse complement strand
TAATGCCAAAGCTGAGAGTTTCTTCAAAACCTTGAAACAAGAGGAGGTCTATCTCAAACAGTATCAGACCTTTGAAGAAGCATCCACCAATATTGGACAATTTATCGACGATGTCTACAATACGAAACGGTTGCATTCCAGCCTGGGGTATGCGCCTCCAGTTGAGTTTGAAGCTGCGTATTATCAAGGGATACAGTGTTAACTTCGGGTGTGGTCTGGTGGTAAGGGTTCACTCCAGCTCATCTGCATCTTCTTCGTGATGGTCGGCAAGAGCAATCATTAGACAAGGGAAGCAGGGGAGCAAGTTCCATAGCGAAGCCACCCCTCCTCCCCAAATTGTGCCGACGTTTCCCCCTAGAAATAAAAGGAGAGGATACGTGAACAACAACGAAAGAAACGATGCAGCGCAACGCTTCGTTCCCACGTCCTTTGCTCACGTCATTCTCAATGATGAGATAGGGGTCATCCTCGATCTGCGCAGCGATGCGTTTCTCGGATTAAGCACGGTGGCAAGACAACTATGGATGTACGTAGCCGAAGGCAAAACTCCATTGGAGATTACCTCCCTGTTGGAGAGGCACTATGAGGTTGAGCAGACACGGCTGCTTACTGATGTGCTGCAATTCATTCATACGATGCAAGAGCGAGGGTTGCTTGAACGCTGCGACGAGCGACGGCAAGGGCAGCGCCTGTCCCTGGAGACCATCGCGCTCGAACGATGGGGATCTGATAGTATCGCGGCTCTTCCTCTTGAGATACGAGATGCCCGAGAATGGCAGAAGCCCGAACGGCGAGAGGCATTCGCCACTCTCCAAAGGGTCGATGAGCTGGTGAAGCAGGTGGGTTTGCAGACCTTTGCTCACGCGCTCATGGACCTACCCGCGCACAGAATGATCACAGCCCAAGACGCAGAAGTGCAGCAGATGGCCGATGCTCTGATGGAGGCCGCCGATTGGCTCCCTTTCAAGGCGGCCTGTCTTCATCAGTGCCTGGCACTTGCCTGGATGCTGCGCCGTCGTCATGTACACGTTGATGTGGTTCTGGGAATGTACACCCATCCCTTTTCCGCGCATGTTTGGTTGGAGAGTGATGGGCATATTGTTCAGTGGAAGGCTGGTATGGGATACTCTGCCGACTTCCGGCGGATTGAAGCGATGTCGGTGATCTTTCATACTGGGAAGCTAACAGCTCAAGCAGAGGGGCAGCAAGCATGAGTGGGATCTGTGCGTTGTACGCGATGAATGGGGAACCCTGTTCTCGCGATCTGTTGACACACATGAGCCAGTCTCTGGCCTCCAGAGGAGACGCGACAGGGGTATGGTCGGAAGGATCGATCGGGCTGGCGATGACGGTCTGGCAACAGGATCAGACCCCGCAGAGCGAGATGCTGCCGTATTGCTGGCACGCAGGGGAATACCGGATTGCGGCTGATGCTCGCCTCTCTCAGCGAGGGATCCTGCTTCAAACCCTACAGGCACATCAGATACCATTGGGGGAGATATCTGATAGAGCGTTACTTGCCGCAGCCTATCATCTCTGGGGAGAGCGCTGCGTCGAGCATCTGCAGGGCGATTTCGCCTTTGTCGTGTGGGATGGGTGGCGGCAACGTCTCTTTGGTGCGCGCAGTCCGATGGGATTGCGTCCATTGGTCTACCATGTCAATGATCGTCGCTTCATCTGCGCTTCCGAGCCGCGACAATTGCTGACAGATCCCACGATCGCCAGAGACCTGAATGAGAACTGGATGGTCTTGTGGCTGACTGAGGGGATCGACTCTTGGAAGGGAACCGCGTTTCGTGAGATCCAGGAGCTTGTTCCCGGCCACACCTTCTGCGTGGATGCACAGGGCATCAAGATCACTCCCTATTGGACACCGTTTCCGCGTACGCCACGCCTTTATCCATCGCAGCAGGACGTGATTGAAGAGTTCCGTCATCTGCTCTTTGCCGTCGTACAGGATCAGATGCAGTCTGACCATCACGTGCTTTTTGATCTTTCCGGTGGGCTGGATTCCTCTTCGCTGGTGTGTGTCGCACAAACGCTCTCCAAGCAAGGGCAGACGTCACCCCCAATCACTGCAATTCATGTCTCTTCCAGCCGCTACCGGGAGGTCGATGACTTCGCCTATGCACATCTGGTGGCCCAGAGGTATGGGGTTGCTATCCAGCATCTGTCCTATGAGGCCCTTCCAGCCTTCGAGGGGGCATTTGATCCTCGTCGATGGACCAGTACGCCCACCATCCCAACCGTCTTCCTCACGAAGCTCTACCAAAAGCAATGGCAACTCGCACGGACCCTTGGTGCGCGAGTTCATCTGCGGGGAGATTTTGGGGATCAACTTTTTTGTGCATCGCTGGGGTATCTGACGACGTATTGGGATGAACACCATCAGGACGAGTTTTGGCGCGAAGTAAACACCTGGGAACGCATTGACGGAATGCATCGAGATGATCTTTTTACGACCTGGGTGCTCAAGCCACACCACCATCGCCGCAGGACGCCATTGGAACGATCACGCCTTGCTCCCTGGGTCAAGTCGTGGATGTGGCCGCGATGTGCTGAGTTACTTCGGCAAGATGAGGCCTCTTTTCGAGAGTGGTGTCCAGACCCGCTTGCTCGTCAACTGTTCAGGCGGATGAGATATCACAAAGAATATGTCTCGATGCAGGAAGATGGGATGGTCGCGGTAGGTCTCTCGACCCGTGAGCCCTATACCGATATGCGCTTGATCGAGTGGATGCTGGCAACACCACCTCAGTACCAAATTCGACCAGGCCAGCGCAAGTTTGTGCTGTGGGCATCAATGGAAGGTATCCTTCCAGAGCCAATCCGGCAAAGAAAAGAGAAAGGCCGTGTGTCACGAATTCTCTTTCGCGGTGTGGCTGACTACCGGGACGCCCTGAGAGAACTCATTGTCCATGTGCCAGAGATCCTCTCTCCCTATCTTGATGCGGAGCTGCTTGCAGCGTCATTGGACCGCGTGGCTCTGGGCGATGATATCCATCAGCCAACGTTCTGGAGCGCGTTGGCGCTGGTCTTGTGGGCACATCGCTTGCCCTGGGCAGGAGGAAGACTCACATCCTGGCCTTGAGAACAGAGGTAATCCTCTTGCCTGAGAAGAGTCTGAGAGATGAGTGGTTCTTTCTCACAGCTCATCGCTGCATCACAAGCGAGAAAGGAGGTGAAATGATGAACAACGTGTCGAGAGAACAAACACAAGAAGGTGCGGTGGGAAAACTGGTCAAGGAAACGTATCACGCTCCTCACATGCTGGTATTTGGGGACGTAATGACACTTGCCAGGGGGAGTGGAAGCGACGAGAGCGATGGGTGTAGTTCTGGATACTATGATGAGTAAGAGCGGCACCAGATGACGAAGCACGATCTCCTCTGGGATCGCCTGGAGGAGATCGTGTGTCTATGAACTCCCTGGATGGATGCGGACCGTGAAGAAATCTACCAGCAGGTTTGCTTGCGAGGAAATGCCGTTTCTGCTATGGTAGAGGCTATATCATAGCAATGGAAGATGAAGGAGATGAGTATGGCTGAGCATCTGCTACGCCTCAGAAAAGTCGCGGCGGAGGAATTGCTTCCTGAAGAGAGCGTTGTACAAAAAGATCCAGACAATCCTTTTCTTGGGCCAGGAGACCGTCCTGAACCCTATCGATCGTATTTTCTCGCCTATGCCCGCTTGGAGCCGGTTTTCAAGAAGGAGCATGTGCAGTCGCCACTCATTGTTCAGACGCCAAGAGGGCAGGGACTGGTATGGAGATGGTGGTCTGAACAAATGGGAGTAGTCCTCATGAAGCGGTCTGGAAATGAGTGGGCCCTCTCGGAGCATGTGACGTTTCTTGAGCCCGAAGAACGGGAAAGGGTCACACTCGACCTCACTCAGATTGTTCTCAATCCACCTAAGTGGGGGTAAGAGTATTCGCCGATCTTTTGTGCTTCCATGGAAAAGCATGTGTGAGGAGCAAAGAGAAAAAGAGCAGGCGCGTGTGACTTCGCCATACCTGTTTTTCTTTCATTTTAACACTTTTGCATTGACAAATAACTCTCTATTCAGATAATCTTATGCTATACCTAGCATTTCATCTGATAGAAAGAGATGATCGTGTTGGCAAGGGGAATGTACGGAAACCGTCTGGTGTAAATACCGTTCTTCCGTGTCTCGTGGTTTGTGCTTGGGGAGAGGTGAGGAAGAAATGCATATTCTGGTTTTAGAGCAGCATCCGGGAGTACGAAGCTTTTTGAGCGACGCACTCCGGTTGAAAGGGTACCAGGTTACTGAGAGATCAGGGGAGGCTTTAGAGGCGGATGGAAATTATGATCTGGTCCTGGTTGAGCCAGGGACGGATAAGAATCTGTTCTTTGGCCTACTGACTGCATGTGCACGAAAGGGAGTGCCGATGATCGTCATTTCTGCCTGGGAGGAGGCGCTACTGAAAGCGTGGAGATGGCACATCCCGGCACTGCAAAAACCATTTCGTCTTCGGAGCTTTATGCGTTGGTAGTGGAGACATTCGCCAACTCAGAAAACACTGGATAACCGACAAGACTCCTTGAGCTGAATTCCCCCTTCCCTGATGGAAGAAGACTCATTACCGGGTTCGCCTCCATTACCTCTCTTGAGAGCTGTACTGTTTCTCCTACATCTTCTATAACAAGGATTGGGTTAGTGTCCTGCTTGTCAGGGCCAACTGACTCTCGTTCGTCTTTCGCCTGAAATGATATGGTATACTGTTGTTGCAGAGGCTTTTCTGTAACGGGATACGTTGAAGACAGCAATGTAGCTTCTCCTATGGAGATACCATCAGGAGTCTTTCACCTCTCGGTTCGATGACAAGGAGCTCACACATGTCTCTCGCTGTTGACCAGCTTCTCTCCTACTCAACCATCCTTGCAGGTATTCAGAAACGTTCCGACGCACCCTTTGGGATGCTCTTTCTGCGGATCACTCTCTCGCCGCTCTGGGCCCCTTCGTTTGAGAAGAAAGTGACGACCCAGACCAACGATGAAACCAGCAATGATGGCACGTCGAAGCTGGACCCGATTTATGACGAGGATGAAGATGACGACGAGGAGGTTCCAGAGAAATATTAGATGAAGCAACAGAAACTGCTCATTCTCTCTCGATTGGATGATGAACATGTTCGGCTCCTGGTCGCTGAATTGGAGAGACTGGGTCATCCCTGGGTACGCTTTGACCCTGGCGATTTTCCCGCAATGGTGGGTCTCTCTGCCCGGCTTGGGGAAGGCGCAACGGGTACGCAGTTGACATTGCCCAATGGAGAACGGATCCTGCTCGATGAGATTGGTAGTGTCTGGTACCGTCGTCCAACACCCCTGCGGGCAGATCCCGATTTGCCTGTGATGCAACAAACCTTTCTCGAACGGGAAGCACGCGCGGGTCTGTGGGGACTGCTCCGGGCGATACGCGGTGTCTGGGTCAACCATCCCGATGCCATCCGTGAGGCGGCATACAAGCCGCGCCAACTCACGCTGGCGCAGCAGATGGGGCTCACTATTCCCCGTACGCTCATTACCAATCACCCTGATGCTTTCACCCGGTTTTATCAGGAGTGGCAGGGCAAGGTCATTTACAAACTGCTGGGGTTTCCGTCCTATGAGGTCGAGGGCGGGGCTGTGGCTTCGACCTTTACGAGCCTGGTTCCCGAAGAGATGCTCAAGGAAGCACGCAGGGTGAGCGCGACGGCACATCTGTTTCAGGAGTATCAGCGCAAGATCTGTGATCTGCGCGTCATCATCATTGGTGAGAGCATCTTTGCCATTGAAATCTATCCCTTATCTGAAGAAACGCAGATCGATTTTCGCCGCGATTACCGGGCGCTTCGCTACGCTGTGCATTCATTGCCAGAGGCGGTTGGGCATGCCTTGCTCACGATGACCCGTCAGTACCGCTTGCACTACGCGGCTATCGATCTGCTGTATACTCCAGAGAAACGATATGTGTTTTTGGAACTCAATCCGGTCGGACAACTTGGCTGGCTCGAAGCACCAACGGGCCTCCCATTGTTCCAGACCTTAGCACGTTTCCTGGCCAGGACAACGTGAACTGTTGAGAGGATGAAGATGGTCCAAACAAGCTCCAGGTACTGCCACGGCTTAGTTGCTCAAATAGAACACGAAGTAGGACGAGCCCTTGCCCCTGCGGTGCGAGAAGCCTTTTTGCAGGTTCCGCGACAGGCGTTTATCGACCATTACTACGAACAGCAGCAGCTCAAGACGGCTCCCTCTCTTTCCGATCAGTCCGCCTCCGAAGCGTGGCTTTGGGCCATTTACCAGGACCAGGCGCTCACCACCCAGATCGATGAGCGAGGATTGCCAACCAGTTCCAGTTCACAACCCAGTGTGATGGCAGTCATGTTGGAAGAATTGGAGATCAAGCCGGGAATGCACATTCTGGAGATCGGAACCGGAACAGGTTATAACGCAGCGCTCCTGGCCGTTCTTGTTGGTGACCCTCATCTGGTGACGACACTGGAGATTGATCCTACCCTGGTCGAAGGTGCCCGTCCACGCATTGAGCAGGTGGTTGGAGCCGGAATGAGCGTACATGTTGGCAACGGTATCGAGGGGTATGAGCCAGGTGCGCCCTATGACCGCATCATGGCGACCGGGAGTTTTCTGCCAGTTCCCTGGGCATGGATAGAGCAATTGCAACCGGAAGGCAGGCTGATCATGGATCTGCGAGGACGCCTGGCTGGTGGACTGATGACGATCCAGAAGCATGCGGATGGAATGGCAAGCGGTCAGTTTCTCCGTGGATGGCGCGCTATCAGCTTTATGGGACTACGATCCTCGCCGGATGCCTTGGCGACGCTCTCTCTGCCTCGGGGATACCAGCGGTTTCCGGTGCAGGAGGCGTTCCGGCTTTCTCAGCATGAGCAGGCATATGATCGCGCCTTGCACTTTTGCACCTATGAGCAGTTTCATGGTCAGGATGAGGATGTGAACCTGTGGCTGCAATGGGTCTTTCCCGGCTTGAGTATCAAGTGGAAAGGCTCACCCGAAGCACTCTGTGCTGTCCTCGCCGATTCTTCGACTCAAACGGTGGCAATCCTTGGGCCACAGGAGGATGGGATAGAGGTGACGGTGCGCGGAGAGCGCCCACTGTGGTCAGAAATCCTGGATGCCTATCAGGAGTGGATCAAAGCCGGAAGGCCGGGACGTGAGTGCTTTACGCTACTCATCGACCCACACAGCCGACAGGTCATGAGCATGGAACATCAGGGGATCTCTCGTCCCTTCTTGCTTGCAGAACGGCCCACACGCCTTCTGTGAGCAGGAGTGGGCACTCACCTCCGGTAGCCATGTTGGTTAGCTCTTCTCATTGTCACACGAGAGAAAAGTCTGTATACTACTCGAAGCGATTATGGGGCCCAGACAGACGGACACGAAAAAGGAGAAAACGATGGCATCACACCCCCATTCCTCCGAAAACGAGAAGAATAGCTATATTTTTGACCCAGAAAGTGCCGCAGAAATGGCACGCTTGATGAGTGTCGATCAGTTCACGACCAGGGGCATGGGCGGCCCCTTTGCAGAGCAGAACCACCCTACTGCCTTCTCCAAGATTCTCGATATTGCTTGTGGCCCTGGCGGATGGGTCCTTGATGTGGCCTTTGAGCATCCGACCGTCGAGGTAGCAGGAGTCGACTTGAGCAAAATCATGGTGGACTATGCTCGTGCACGGGCGCACTCACAAGGCCTTCCCAATGCCTCCTTTGAAGTGATGGATGTCACGCAGCCATTGCAGTTTTCCCAGAACACCTTCGATCTGGTAAATGGGCGCCTGCTCGGCGGATTTCTTCGGAGAACCGACTGGCCTCACGTGGTTGAGGAATGTTCTCGCATACTGCGTCCTGGTGGCATCCTTCGCCTCACCGAACTCGATATCGGAGGCATTACCACCAGCGGGGCGTTCAATCACTTAAACACGTTGGCTTCACGTGCTCTGTGGCATGCCGGTTACGGGTTTTCTCCTGATGGGGAGACGCTCTGTCTGACTCCTATGCTCAGCGCGCTGCTCCAGCAGGCAGGCTACCAGAATATTCGTCAGAAGCCGCATGCTATCAATTTTTCAGCGGGGACCGATTCATATATGGACCTGTACCGGAACTACGAAGTCTTTTTTCACCTGTTGAAGCCCATGCTGCTGGCAACAGAAGTGACCACGGAAGAAGCATTTGATCACCTCTATCAGCAGATGCTTGGGGAAATGCTCAGAGACGATTTTCGAGGGATCTGGTACTTCCTGACGGCCTGGGGAACGACGCCGCCCGAGTAAGAGCGGAGCAGATGTCAAACAGGTGGAACACGATCGTTTTCTGCTACCATCCTCTCCCTGTGATCATTGGGTGACGTACCTTCTAACTGGCTGCATGCCGTTTTCTGTCAGCTTTGCTGCTTGCAACTGACCAACCACGACAGAGAAAGGGAACCCAAAGGAGGCCACCCAATGATCACAGGTACAGACGGAGGCTACCGCATGTTGCACTTTTAGTCAGTAGATGCTACTGAGAGAAGACCGTAAAGAAGTGGTGAAGAGAAAAAGGAAACATGCTCTCTGCCTCGGAGCTCGTTGAATGTGCTCCTGTCAATCGTGAAGAAGGGGAATGCTATGGATTTAGGACTGACCAACAAGGTGGCGCTGGTGACAGGCGCCAGTACAGGACTGGGGCGAGCGTGCGCGAGCGCTCTGGCTGCGGAAGGAGCTACGGTGGTGATTGCTTCCCGCAAGCGAGAGGCGCTTGAACAGACCGCGCAGGAGATCCGACAGGCCAGTCAGAGCCCCGTCCTGGCTCTCCCGACCGATCTGCGCCAACCAGCAGAAATCATCGCTCTTGTCGAGAGAACGGTGGATACGTTTGGCGGCATTGATATTCTGGTCAACAACGCCGGTGGTCCACCCGCCGGGACCTTTGAGGACCTTTCTGACGACCAGTGGCAAGCAGCATTTGACCTGACCTTGCTCAGTGTGGTCCGGCTGATCCGATCGGCTCTGCCATCCATGCGACAACGACCGGGAGGCCGCATCATCCAGATTGTCAGTTCTTCAGTTAAGCAGCCCATTGAGGGTCTTCTTCTCTCAAATGCTCTTCGCCCCGGTGTGGTTGGATTAGCAAAAACGCTCTCGCGCGAACTGGCCCCGTATCAGATTACCGTCAACAATGTCTGCCCAGGGCGCATGCTTACGGATCGCCTTCGTCACGGATCAGGTGTTCAAGCCCGCATGGCGCAAGGGTTGACCGAAGAAGAAGCCTTGAATGAACTGACCCAGGACATTCCCCTGGGACGAATTGGCCGTCCGGAAGAAGTGGGAGCCCTCGTGGCGTTCCTGGCTTCTCAACAGGCGGGATATATCACTGGAACTACGCTTCAAATCGATGGTGGCTTGATACAAAGTATTTTTTAATACTGCTCGTTTCATCGTAGATAGAGCATGCTCTACATCATCCCAGGTCAGGCAATCAACGTAGAGAAGAACAGCAGAACGCAGGTCCCCAGAGGGTTGCTTTTTGACAGAAGCGGGATTCTTCGTGAAAGGATTGGGAAAACGGATGCAAGAGAGCGTTGAAAACGTCCAGGAGGGTTACATTGCAGTCCCTGGTGGTCTGGTGTGGTATCAGATCGTGAATCCCGGGAAGGGGATTCCACTCCTCATCCTTCACGGCGGTCCGGGGTTTCCCCATGATTATCTTGAGCCACTCCAACAGTTGGCAGACGAACGTCCTGTGATCTTCTATGATCAACTCGGGTGCGGAAAATCAGAGCGACCCGACGACCTCGCGCTCTGGCAGCGAAGCCGTTTTGTCGAAGAGCTTGACCAGATCAGGCAAACGCTCCATCTTGAGAACGTTCATCTTTTTGGACATTCCTGGGGAAGCATGCTGGCCGTTGACTATGCGCTCACTCAACCGGATGGTCTGAGCAGCCTCATTCTTGCGAGTCCTGCCCTTTCTATTCCACGCTGGCTCAACGACATGGACGTTTACAGAAAGAGCCTTCCTCTTGCTGTGCAGAAGATTCTGGCTGAACAGGAGCGCAACGGCACCACCGATTCTGAAGGATATCAACGAGCCGCAATGGAATTCTATCAGCGTTATCTTTGTCGTCTTCATCCCTGGCCTGAGCCACTGGAACGAAGCGTAGCCGGTGAAGGGACAGATGTGTACCAAACCATGTGGGGACCTTCCGAGTTTTTTCTGACGGGCAACCTGCTCGATTATGATTGTACGGCTCAATTAGGCAAGATAGGGCGGCCAACGCTCTTGACCTGTGGACGCTACGATGAAGCAACCCCAGAAACGACGGCCTGCTATCAACGCCTGCTTTCTCAAGCAGAACTCGCTATTTTCGAGCAAAGCGCACATCTGCCACATCTTGAGGAGACACAACACTATCTCCAGACGATGAGAACCTTCCTCTGGCGGATTGAGCAGCCTGATGAGTAGAAGAGAAACGTCTGTGCTGATCTTCTAAAGGGTTTGGTGAGATTGCCGCGTAGAGAGTTTTTCTTGCAATGTTTTCACTTTTGCTTCATCGGGCCAGAGCAGGCGCATGCTGCGCAGAGTATCGCGTACCTCTGAGAGCCGCGTTGCATCTTGAATTTGCCAGGCAACATCTTCGGCTGCATCCAGATACAATGCAGCGGCTGAGTGCCTGGGCGTAGACTTCTCCAATTTCTTGACAGCGTTGTCTACTGTCCAGCCTCTTTGCTCCTTAATAAGCACAAAATAGCTTCAAATCCTGTGCACTCTGGGACTCACATAGGCGATCTGCTCCTCAGTGTTTTTGTCATGCGAGACGCGCTTCACGCGGACCATTCATGTCTCTCGCCCAGAGGACCGCTCGCTTAGCGCCAGAGCGGTCCTTTTTGGAACACCGATGGTTGCTGTTGTGCTCCATCAACTGGGATCATCGCACCATTGACCCGACCTCCGGCAGGGGAAGCAATAAACACAACCACGCGTGCGATTTCTTCTGGAGTCCCTAGCCGACCAAAGGGAAACTCCTGTGTCTGAAACTGCTGAAATCTTTCTGGCTGCTTCTCTTGCATGCGTGCCCACCCTCCATCAGGAAACAGGACCGAACCAGGACATACTGTGTTCACGCGGATATGCATTGGTGCTAACTCAAGTGCAAGGGCTTGACTGAAGAAAATTTCCGCCGCTTTTGCACTGCCATATTGGATCGAGGGTGATGGTTTGTATCCCGAAATAGAGGAAATAATCACGATGGAGCCTTCCCCTCTTTGGCGCATATAGGGCACGACCGCACGAGAGGCTCGCACTGCATGAAACAGATTCAAATCAAATGTAGCCATCCACTCTTCATCGGTTGAGTTGAGCAATCCCTTTCCTTGAGAACCACCAACATTGTTCACCAGAATGTCAATCCTGCCTAACGCTTCTGCACTCGCCGCAAGAAACTGTTCCATTGCATCTCTTTGGGTGACATCAGCAACCTGGCCAAATGCCTGGATGTTTTGTGATCGCAAATCAGCTACTGTGTTGTCTAGCCCCTCCTGTTTACGCGCACAGATCGCCACGCTTGCACCTTCTGCCGCACAAGTCAATGCAATAGCACGCCCAATCCCTCGACTGCCACCTGTGATGACGATGCCTTTCCCTTGCAGTTGCAGATTCATGGGCTCTCCTCACATTGCTCCTCTCACCACACATATTCCATCTCATCTGTGGTGAAGACGAAGCCGCTCTTTTCGTAGACCGATTGACCATCTCTGGTTGTGCGCAGCCAGATCCGTTTCGCCTCTGTTGTCGTTTTGACATACTCAATGAGCTCTTGGAGCAGCGCCGTGGCAATTCCCTTGCCACGCCATTGGGGAAGCGTATACATATTCATGATGTAGGCTTCTCGCCCTGAGCGATTAGCCCCG
>Ga0137365_10003924_pt1 | contig 11924 bp, 13 predicted proteins | sample SagtaG_9_FD_104799 | JGI IMG/M metagenome (GOLD analysis project Ga0137365, IMG submission 104799) | Vadose zone soil microbial communities from Sagehorn Ranch, Mendocino, California, USA - Sage1_L_40_16 metaG | ecosystem: Environmental > Terrestrial > Soil > Vadose zone | place: USA... | reverse complement strand
TCGTGAATGGGCCTGTGCTGGCGCTTCAGAACGTGCCCAATGACCCGAGTGGGACGCAGCTGAACAGTTACCACTAGTTTTCTGTAGGAGCAATAGATATGCCGAAGTTAGGGGATATTGTGACGTATGTGACCGACCAGGGCCATATGCGTATGGCCTTTGTATCTTTGGAGGTCATAGAGCTTCCAAAGGAGGCAGAAGAAGAACAGGTGTTGGTTGAAGCTGATGTAGCGGCGGAGGCCAGATCAAAGCGACCATCGAAAAAGCGACAAGAGGAAGCGCTAGAAGAAGAGAAGCCAACTGGGCCTGTACTCTCGCTTCATGTGTTGTTACATCCAAGTGACCAGGACTATGCCAGTTTGGGCGCGTTTGGCGTCTATGCGGGCGTTCCGCACTCGGATAAGAACGTGCCGCATAGCTGGCATTAGTTTTTGTGTAGGAGTGAGATATGCCAATCAAAGGCTTAACTGAAGGGCGAATCGTCCATTATGTGCTGGAAAGTGGGCGCTCTAAGGGGGAGCATCGCCCAGCCATTGTGGTACGAGATTGGAAGCAAGAGAACGGCCTTGTCCAGCTTCAGGTGTTTACTGATGGGATAAATGATGGATTTGTAGAAGGCGTAGCACCCCAAACAGGCTTTTCAGTTTCAGCAAACTCCATCTGGCGTACATCGGTTCACTATTCTGAAGAGAAGGAACTAGGCACCTGGCATTGGCCTGAGCCCGCCTAACCCCCTTGCAAGGAAGGATGCTGTTGTGAGCGTTTCGTATCGCGTCGTAACTGAACCAGGCTCTGAGCCTATTACGCTTCAGGAAGCCAAGGATTATTGCCGGATCGACTTCTCAGATTCGGGCAATGACGGTGTGATATCGGGGCTTATTCAGAGCGCTCGTAAATACGTTGAGCAGGTGACCGGACGGGCGCTTGCAACACAATCTATCCTTGCTCAATTCATCATCGATAGGCCACATGGGGGTGTGCTTTCAGGGCCTATCGATGATGAGCAAGAGAATTTCTATCATTATGAGCAGCAATTAGGGGCCAACCCATTTGGCATCTCGCAGTTTTTCTTTGAGTTGCCAATGGCGCCGCTCCAGTCTGTTCAATTGGTCGGTACACAGTTTACGGTGTTTCAAGTCGATGGTTCAGGCAATCCATCATTCACGGCTCTGCCACGGGTAGCTGCTGACGGGGTAACAATCAATTGGTCTATCGACACAACCAGGGAGCCTGGGAGGATTTACTTTCAAGCGCCTTTGATCGTCTATCGTTGGCAGTTTCAATACACAGCAGGCTACGACGGAGTGAATTACATCTTGCCCTATGATTTGCGCTTGCTGGTAAAGAAAATTATCTCATTCTGGTATGACAATCGGGAAGGTGACGCCCTGCCTTCTGATATCAAGAACGAGTTGCTTGGCTATCGATTGGAGTGGTTGTGATGCCCAAAGATAAAGGCAATGTTTCAGCAGGAAAATACGATAGGCGGATCACTTTCCAGAATCCACCTGGTACAGACGACGGCCAGGGTGGGCAAACTGGAAGCTGGACAGATGCTTATCCTTGTTGGGCGGCTATTGTGGATTTTCCCTTTGGGCGTGGTGCAGGTAGAGCCTTTTTCGCTCAACAGTTGTATCCGACCATGACAACTATGATCGCGATCCGCTATCAGACAAGCTTTCATATCGATGCAATGAAGCGGATCAAGTATGTCAAGGGCAATTTCACGCACATTTATCAAATCCTGGGGGCAAAGGACCCGAAAGAGGCGGGTATAGAGATTGTGTTGTTTTGTCAGGAGCAGCAAGCGAAAGGGGCTAACTGATATGACTGACAGCTTTAGCGTCACAGTAAGTGGGCAAGACGCGGTGATAGCGGCTATTGAAGCCAAGCTAGCAAAGCTGCAAAAGAAGATTGATGAAGCTATTCAAGGGGCGGGTATTGATACAGCGGCTGATGCAAAACAGCATTGTCCAGTTGATACCGGGCGGCTTAGAAGCTCAATTCAATATGTGCCGAGGAAACTGCAATGCAAGATAGGCACGAACGTCGAGTACGCATGGTATCAAGAGCTTGGAACAAGCAAAATGGCTGCCCATCCGTTCTTGTTTCCTGCTTTTGTCAGAGCAAGCCAAAATCTGAAACGTGAACTAGAGAAAATACTCTAAATGGCACTTCCCTTATCACAAATTCAAATAGCTTGCGTTACCCGTGCAAGGGCTGATGCAGGCATCCAGGCAGCCATGACGGGCGCTAGCGCCCCGCTGTGGAATATTTTCGATAATGTGCAGCCACTGGCCAGCTTCCCTTATTTCTATGTAGGGAACCTGACTGCGAAGCTGGGGACGGCCTTAACCATGCAGCAAAACGCGCATGATGTGTACGTGCAGTTTGAAATATTCTCTCAGTATATGGGGATGAAGGAATTGCAGGGCATTGTCAGCGCTATAGATACCGCTTTTAATCGCTTACCGCTTAGCTTATCAGGTGGATTTAATAACTTTTATTTGTTATTCGATAATTTTGTAGAAGTCGTTGAGTCGGACGGGATTACCCGGCATGGCTCACTGCGATACATGCTCATGACACAAGGAGGATAGACTTATGCCTGGCCCCATTCCTGGTTATAATAACCCAAATGCCATTAAGCTAGGGCTCACAGCCAGCCCAACCAACGTATTAGCACAAGTGCAAGATGTAGATGTAGCGCTTGCAGCAGATATGTACGACGCAACTATCATGTCTGGCGGCGGCTGGAAAGCGTTTGTTGCCGGACTCAGAACCGGCCTGCTCAATCTGAAGCTCAACTATGATCACACCGATACAAACGGTCAAGTTGTTGCGGAGACAGCGTTTGTGAACGGAACGCTGGTCTATTTCATCGCAACAGAAAATAACTCGGTCAATACCCAGACCTTCACCGGCTACATCAAGGATTACAAAATCCATTCGCCTGTGAATGGGAAGGTTGACCTGGACATCAGCGTGCAAGTAACTGGCTCGGTAGTCTTTGCCTAATCCCCTGCAAGGAGGTATGAGCTATGCCAGCAATACTCGGAGTTTTAGGCGACATCCTGATTACATCAGGGGCTTCTCTCGCCCTGACCAATGAGGCAATGACCAACCAGGGCGATGACAAAACCTACAACATCACTAACGCCGCGCATCGCTACCTGGATAGATCGTCAGTTCCTGTTGTGCAGACTCAGACGAACGCGGATAACGTGACCTGGGCGACGGTGAATCCATCAACGTATACGTTGCGTTACCTCTCGGGGCAAGTGGTGCATAACTCTCCGCTTGTTGGGGGGACAAAGGGAACGCGTTTAGCGTCAGGTGCTAAATACTTTGCCTATGCCTCAATGGGGCAAACAACGGATTGGGAGTTTAGTGGGACGCGGGATATGAAGGATGTCACGACGCATAAAGGCGTAGGTGGTTCAACCTGGAAAGACTTTCTACCGCTCTTGCTCACCGGTATGTTTGTGCTCAAAAAGTGGTTCATCGATCAAACAATGGCCAATCACCTGGCAAATAATGATCTGTTTATCTTGTCTCTGCTGGCGGCTTCAGGCAATCGCTACGAGGCGTATGGATATGAGAAAGATAATCATGTCAAATCGGCTGTGAATGATGTTGTGTCGGAAGACATCAATTTTCAGCCGGACGGTGTGATAGTCGTCGTGTAGGGGGCATTCAATGGGCGACTGGCATTGTACCCGGTGTGGCGGGCAACTCTGTACAACATGTGGCTGGTGTCCAGTTTGCAATGGCCATAGCTCAACCTGTCGAGGCGTTCACAACATTGTAACAGGAGACATTCATGGAGACATTCAACGCGGCTCTCGCGCGCCAGTATATCAGCAACTTGCAGAGCAAGCCAAAGCTGAAGGCCATTCCTACACCATTCTGGCCTGATTTGGATGGGCATGTGTCGCTGGGTAAGATCAAAGGAGATGAAGGGCTTGATATGGCCAATGGGTCAATGGATAACAAGCAATTCATGGCGTCTTTACTGGCTAAATGCCTGATACTCACTGATACGCAAGAGCAACTTTTCGATGAGAAGGGTTTGAGCCTTATTCTACAAGAGGACCTGGACGAATTGAATGGCCTGTTCAAGCTTTGCCAGGAGTACAACGGCCTGGGCAAGAATGAAGAGGAAAAAAAAGCCAACTTGCAGACGACTACGAGCGGAGACTCATCCTCCAGCTTGCCCGAATCTACAAGCTCAGTGTAGATGACCTGTTAGCCTATCTCGACTATGACGAATTGCAAGAACAGATGCTTGAAATGATTTTGACCAAAGAAGATGAAATAGAGATGCTGAAAGCCATTATCCCACAGGGGGCAACCAATGGGCAGTGAGAGCCTGGGGGATATGGTTGTCAACTATCGGGCTGAACTGACCAGCCTGGTGCAGGGCTCGCAGCGTGCACAGCAGGAAATACGCCAGGTTGGGACATCTGCATCCGAAACCTCATCTAAAATGGAAGGTGGCTTAGGCTCTGCTATCAGTTCAGTTGGTGGGACGCTGTTCGCTTTTATCTCTGTTGTGGATATGGCTGTTGGTGTCATCCGGGGACTTGCTGATGCTGCTGTAAATGTTGGTCAAGCTATCATTGATGCAAGTGCCCCAATGGAACAGGCTAGCGTGACAATGGAAACCCTGATGGGCTCAACTGGGGCCGCTCAAGAGATGATGAAACAGTTGTGGGACTTTGCAGCAAATACGCCATTTGAATTTGCTGGGGTAGAGCAGGCAGGGGCAAAGCTGAAAGCAGTTGGCTTCAGCGCGCAAGAAATCATTCCTGATTTGACAGCCATTGGTGACGCTCTTTCCGCACTAGGCCAAGCATCAGATGCTGACTTGAATAGTGTTGCGGTGGTATTCGGTCAAATAAAAAACACAGGTCATTTAATGGCGCAAGATATGATGCAGTTGACGGACAGAGGGATACCAGCATGGAGGATGCTGGCCGAACAGATGCATCTTACTATTCCTGAAGTGCAGGCACTCACAACCAAAGGATTGATACCAGCTGATCAGGCTATCAGCATGCTGGTGAAGGGCATGGAACAAGCTTTCGGCGGGGGTATGCAGAAGCAATCGAAGACGTTTACAGGCTTAATGTCTACTCTGCATGACAACATCCAGGCTGCCTGGCGGGCTATGACAGGTCCTGCTTTCATTGCTGCCAAAAAGGGATTGGAGGATTTAGGTAACCTGGTATCTTCCAAGTCATTCCAGGCATTTGCCGATATGGCTGGCAAGATGCTGGCGCCAGCCTTTCAACTGATAGGGCAGGATATTGATCATATTGTGACTGGTATGCAATCGTGGATGGATCAAAAAGGAAGCCTGGGGGAATTCCAGGGGATTATGCGCGGTGTGGGGGACACGATTTATGATGTGTGGCGGGGCATTAAAGAATTTATTTCCTGGATACCATTGGCAACACAGAATTATTTTTATTTTGCCGATATGATGGACCTGGGGCGGCATAATTCTGATATGGCACGTGGGAGCATCGTATCATTGGGAAGCGCTATAGGCTGGATGGTAGAAGGCATAGCGGGCGCTATCGGCATCCTGGTCGGGTTTATCAATACGATTGAAGAATTGATGAGAAAAGCTGCTGAAGGCATCAATCAGTTTATAGCAGTTTCCAATGTGGTGCTTGGAACAAACTTCTCACCTATTGATATGAGCCTGTTTACACCGGTGTCCGTTGGTTCCTTCTCTGAGAACACCCGTTCCTCTTCTGGTAACTTTGGGGGCTCTAATTTTGGTGGATCGTCTGGTACTGGCGGAACTGGTGGTACTGGGGGTTCAGGCGGAGGCGGAGGCGGAGGCGGAGGCAGGAAAAAGCCGCCCAAGAAGAAGCCACCATTGCCGGGGGCAACTGGTGATGTAGCACCTCCAGGTTCAGAAAGCAGTTCATCTGGTATAGGGACAGGGGGAACTGGCGGTTCAGGCAACAATATTCTGATTGTCATCGAAATCGACGGGCAAGTATTCGCCAGCCAGGTTGTCAAGCAAGTGTATGACCAGGTTCGTTTAAGGCTTGGGCCGGGGGGAATACAAGCTGCATGACAATACTAACGACCATTGGGAATACGGTGATAGCATCGACCAAAGACGCTTCATTGAACATTGATGATGCTAACAATGAGCGGTCAATAGCTCAAGTTGTGGCTCAGGATGCGACAGGCTTATTGCATTATCAAAAAGGTCAGCAAATCTCAGTAGTTGATTCGACGCTGGGAACGTTATTCGCTGGAAATGTCAATGATTCAACAGAAGAAAACCTGGTACCCAACGCCCAAATCAACTCGACAGTGAGTGCAATCGATTACACCTATTTAGCTGATAAACGGACGTATGTGGATGATGACTCAAGAAATGCTGGCCAGTATGCAGGAACGATACTCACCGACCTGGCTCAGAGATATCTCGCCCAAGAAGGTGTTGTACTGGCGTATGCCATGCGGCGGGACACGTTCTTTGCTGATTTTGCTCAGGGCGTTCTAGCAAACACAACACCAGCCAATAATGTTGGGGATGGGAACCTGGAGCTTTCGCCTGCAGGAGCTGCTGTCAGTGTAACCGAAAAAACCAATGCAGTTTTCGGTTCAGGGACGCTCAACAATACTAGCGCGGTGAATAATGCGTTGCAGCCAACGCTGGCAAGCGCATTGATGGTACAGGCATATTTGCCTGTCACCTTAACGTCAGGCGTTGGATATACCTTCCTTAAAATCTGGTCAGGCAGCATGGCTATTGCAGCTAATGACACGTTCCATTATGAGATGTGGGTACCCAGCACGAATGCAGATATCGTGCAGCATGGCATAGATTTTGTGTGTACGGATGGGACGATCTTACAAGCGCCGTTTGACCAATTGAATTTTGCATCTGTCATGGGCAATGATTTGACAAAAGCGGCTGTAAACAACTGGTATGCCCGGGACATAAACATTGCTGCTCTCAATGGAAAAACTATTGTTTCTGTCAGGATCGCGCTTGAAGGAGCAAAAGCGGGCTTATACACAGCCTATTTCAAAAATGTGTACCTGGCTTCTCAGAGCGGATCGCCCTTCTTTGGGAAAACAGCAACGGTTACAAACGTGAGCCCGCCCCAGCAGTTGCAAAATCAATACTTTCAGCCCCCTGTTGTGTTGCTCTTGCAGGTCCCTGACAAAATAGCCGCTCCACCCTTGCAAGGGGCAACACCCAGCGTATACAGAGTTTCGCCCGTGCAGAGTATTGATGCTGTAAAGCTCTTGAAATCAAGCTTTATATCCTGGATACAAACCACGCCCGGCAAAACGAGTGTGAACATTGCTATTACCTACAATGGGGGCTCATCATATATTCCCTGTACTAACAATGCCCCCTTGCCAGGTATGCCAGCAGGCTCAAACATAGCTGGTTTGAACGTCCAGATACGAGAAGAATTCTATACAACCGACAGCGATCCGACGCAGATCCCAACTATTTCTTATCTCAGTTGGAACATTCAATCTTCCTACAATGCGACAAAAAGCGATGTGACTTCTACCTATATAACAGGTGGGTCCTGGGCGTCAGGTGGAACGCTTTCAAATACAGCCAATACATCAGGAAACCTGCTGACCTTAAACAGTATTCTTAGGAATTGGAACAAAGCTGAAAGCTCGAGTCAAACAACATTCGGGTTAGGCACACCTGCTGAACTCTTTCAAAATCTCCAGTATGCACTGGGCTGTGATGCAACCAGTGAAACCCGCTCACGGTTTGACTTTGCCAGCACCTGGGCCGATTTTACGCTTGAATTTGATGTGTTGATAGACACGGCTGGCATTAAGTACGGGTGTGTCTATCGTACAACAGGCTGGCAGAATAACGACGGTACCTGGGCCTATGCGGTTGAGCTTTCAAGCGTGGATTTGAAGCTGCAACGGGGGACAAACCTAAGCACCGGAACCGGGACAATTACTAATGTAGCAACGCTTACTTTCTCATCTGCTTTGAGCCTGAACAACTGGTATCGAGTGAAGGTTGTGGCTTCAGGTTCATCACACAAAATCTACGTCAATGACACGCTGTACATCAATGCGACAGATGGAACGTATACAGCCGCTGGCAATGTTGGGCTGAGGAATAGAAACACAACAGGCAGCCGGTCCTTTGTAAACTATGATAACTTCGGTATCACAGCCAGCCTTGCAGGAACCTGGACATCTAACAATATTTCGCTTACTGGCGCTGGCTCTTATCTCAACAGCATCATCACCTGGGCGGATGCTTCAAGTGATTATTCTCAAGAAATCATCCTGGTTGAAGCCTCTATCAATGGCGGTTCAACCTGGCTTACTTGCACTAATGGCCAACCCATACCAAACTTTACTCCTGCTCAGTCTTTATCAGGCGTCAATTTGACCCTACGCGTCACCCTGACAGGCACTAGCGCTACATCAATGCCCGGACTCAACCAATTGACTGTACGTGTGCTGGGCGCTTTCTCAGCTACAGGAACTAGGATTAGCCCGGTTCTTGATCTGAGTCCTACAGGCCGTGCAGGTTCTACCCTGGTGAATTGGAATGCACTTACCCCTGCAGGGACAGGGATAACAGTTGAGATAGCGCCTGATGTAGCGGGTGTTCCAGGAACATGGACAGCGGTTTCAAATGGCGGGGCAATTCCGAACATATTTAGCCAGCCTGACCCAACCTTAGATAGTTTTGATAAAGATAGTTCAGCAAACTATACCCAGGGCAATTTTGGAGGCAATGGCATGTGGACCTGGGATGTTACTAATTCCAGAGTAACGGGAACCGGGGGGACAAGAGCGACACTTGTCTATAATGCACTTTCCGTCTTGGATGGATTTGTCGAGATTGATATGGATCAGGCCGATGATGCTGGCCCTATTGCCGATTATGGCGGTGGAAGCACGCTTTATTTTGTAAAGATATGGGACGCTTCGGGGACCTCTCTACAAAATACGATACAGCTTTTCAAACGGGTTGCCAGTGTGAGCTCACAGATAGGCTCTAATGCTTCTATCAGCTTCACTCGTGGGACCTATCATCGTATCAGACTCGATGTCCAGGCGGGGGTGTTGACTGTACTCTTCGATGGGGTGCAGGTCATTAGCTTTACTGATGGTTCACCTTTGGCGGCTGGCAAGTTTGGCCTGTATGAAAATTCAACTGTGGGTGGGCGATTCTACAATGTCAGGATGCAACCCTACGGGGATCTCCTTGCAGGGAAGAAGGTGTACTCTCGTACTACGTTAATCAGCACAGACCCAACACTTACATCCCAGCAGCAAGATTTGATTGTTGTCGCTCATGACCCCAACATTTCAAATGGAACGCTCATCCCCAAAACAGCATGGCAGTTTACCCAGCAAATCAGTGGATGTATCGATGATTTGGCAAAGCAGTGTAACCCTAATTTCTGGTGGGCAATTGTTCCGGATCCGAACAACGCATACAAGAAAATCTTGAAGTTCCTCCCGTTCGGCTCTGTTCCAGCCCCCTGGATCGCGACAGGCTTAGATATCCAGACGAATACCCGCCCAACTGTGCAAAACATAGCTGACCTCTATGGAAACCGCTTCAGGGTCAACAATGCAGTGGATATTGTTGCGAAGAGTAAAAGCTTTACAGGGGATGGTTCAACTACAAACTTTAACCTGGATTTTCCTGTAGATACGGTAACATCAATAACTTACCAAACCTCGGGGCTGGGCATCCTGACCAGAACCATAACCTTTGGCGTGCAAAATGTTGACACCGGGAAAGATTGGTACTATCAAAACGGTTCAACGCTCATCACTCAAGATGCTGCTGGGGTAGCGCTCAACCAATTGCAGACGATAACCGTCTTTTACAATGCTCAGGTCCCCTACACGGCAATGGCAGAGGATAAAGCAGAGCAGGGCGCATATCAACTACTTGAAACCGGGGCAAGCTATGTGATGCGCCCATTTGGACAGAGCACGCTTATCTATAATCCAAACAACAATGGCTGGAATAGTTCAGGAGTTGTTGAGCGAACTGTTGATGGGACGGGCTTGAACCGGGCGGCGGCTGATACGTTGGCTGCCAACCTGTTGGCAAGATATAAGGTTCGTGGTAGAACGCTCAGCTTCAAAACACTCAGGCCAGGGCTTCAGACAGGGCAAGTGTTAACGGTATTTTTTAGCCAATTTGGGATCTCAGATAAAGCCTTTCTGATAAATCATGTGGTGTTGAGCTTTCAAACGAAAGCCGATGGGACGCAGTTGATTACCTATCAGGTGGAAGCTAGCGAGACGCCGTTTATTGGGTCATTTATTAAATTGTTTCAAGCATAGAAATAGAGGAAAAATAGTATGCCTGCACTCACTGAAGACACAACCAATTTCATCACCAGGGCTGAATACGAAGCTCGTCATAGCGCGCTAGTAACACAACAGGCAGCCATAGAAGCGCGGCTCAACAATGAGCAAGCGTCTCTAAAAGCGGATATAGATAGAAAGTTTGATAAGATGATCGATGGGCTGGAAAAGCTGAAAGAAGATGTCTATGCGAATCGCAATCAAAATCTCCGCTATGTTGTCTCTGTTCTTATCTCGTTTCTATTGGGCGGCGGAGCCCTGGCTCTCATCCAATTTACTCATATAGTGAGGTGATAGATGACCATTCAAACATTTGGCGATACTTCAACAGACGCAAAAGGCTCACCTGCAGGAAGTGGCTACACGCCCGAAACATCTAATGCCGATTTTACCCCTATGCAGCTTGGCAAACGGTACACAGGGGCTGATGGCAAAATATCCGCCCCTGCAAGGGTGGAGATGGCTGGGGGAACAAAAGCCACCTACACCTATGCTATTTCAGCTACAGCCCCATACGCAACCCCTACAGACTGGATACTGATCCGGGGCGGTGCTAATACCGCAAAGATTGTCAGAATTGAGATTTCGGGAGCGGCGACGGCTGCAACTGAAGTTCTACTTACCTTAAAAAAGCACACTATTGCGAATACCGGAGGTTCTCCATCAACACCCGCGTTCATGAAGCATGATAGCAATGACCCGACGCCTACAACAGTCATTCAGGTGTATACAGCAGCCCCAACCATTGATGCGTCAGCAACTATCTGGAAAACGGTACGGTTGACTTTAGCGGTAGCTCCTGCTGCCACAGCCAATAATCCAGATAGATATGTCTATGAGTACGGGGCAGAGTCATACGAACCGCTCACGCTGCGAGGCGTAACGCAAGAACTTGCTTTGAATTTCGCCGGCGTGGCTGTACCTGCTGGGGGCGTCTATGATGTGGCTATCACAGTTACGGAGGACTTGTCGTGAGCGTCACTATGCTGAATGGCGTCACCACCGACGACTTCACCACGAATACATCTGCCAGCTACACAAGCGGCCACACTGATGGAGGCACGAACGGTTCTCAGACGTTCGATACGGCCAATAAAAGGCTTCTGATAACAGGCGGGAACGATACGGCGTTTTACTACAATGGCCTGACGCTGTTTAATTCGTTTGCTGAAGTGGACATGGACCAGGCTGATGGTGGGGGTGTTCAGGTCATGCGCTCTAGCAGCGACCTTTCCTACAATCTCTACATTAAGGACAGTCAGGCTGTTAGCAATCCAAATACATTTCAACTCTATTCGCTTCCCAGCTACAATCTGCTTGCAAGCGGAAGTATTAACTTCCCGCGCGGCACAAAACATACTATCAGACTAGAAGTCGTGCGCTATGACCTGGTGATTTACTTTGATAGAGCAATTCTCGCGATTGTAGGAAGCTCAGACGTGCAAGTTGCTGGCAATTGTGGCATGCTTGGCGGCGGGAGCGCGACGCAGCACTATCTGCGGTTTGCGGTGGGGGATTTCGATAATCTTGTAAAACCGACGCCTTCTCAT
>Ga0137365_10003921_pt1 | contig 11925 bp, 10 predicted proteins | sample SagtaG_9_FD_104799 | JGI IMG/M metagenome (GOLD analysis project Ga0137365, IMG submission 104799) | Vadose zone soil microbial communities from Sagehorn Ranch, Mendocino, California, USA - Sage1_L_40_16 metaG | ecosystem: Environmental > Terrestrial > Soil > Vadose zone | place: USA... | reverse complement strand
CGAGAAGTCCTGCGCCATACGCACGAGCGTGTCGTAGATCGCCGAGTCGCCGTGCGGGTGGTAGCTCCCCATGACGTCGCCGACCACGCGGGCGCACTTGAAGTAGCCGCGATCGGGCCGGTAGCCCCCGTCGTACATGGCCCAGAGCACCCGGGTGTGCACCGGTTTGAGCCCGTCCCTGACATCGGGCAGGGCCCGGCCGACGATGACGGACATCGCGTAGTCGAGATAGCTGCGCTGCATCTCGATCTGGATGTCGACCGGCTCGCTCCGGCCGCCCTCAGGCGCGGGCGCCTCCGGCGTATTCACGTCCGTCACGTGCTGTCCTTCCTCACGTTCAACATCAAACCCTCAAACCGTTCCCAAACGGCTGCCGCGCGCCGTGCCACGGCCGCCGCTGCGGAGATCCGGCGGGATCGCCTGGCCTGCCGCTGACCGCGGCCAAGATCCACCCTGCACTCCTCAGATGTCGAGGAACCTGACATCCTTGGCGTTGCGCTGGATGAACGCCCGCCGCGCCTCCACGTCCTCGCCCATGAGCACGCTGAAAAGCTCGTCCGCCTGTGCCGCGTCGTCCAGCGTCACCTGCAGCAGCACCCGCCGGGCCGGGTTCATCGTGGTCTCCCACAGCTCGTTGGCGTTCATCTCGCCGAGACCCTTGAACCGCTGGACGCCCTCGCGCGGGCGCTTGCGCCCGGCCGCGATCCCCGCCTCGATCACCGTGTCGCGCTCCCGGTCGGAGTAGGTGTACTCGGGATCGACGCCGCGCCCCTCCCATTTGATCTTGTACAGGGGTGGCTGCGCGAGGTACACGTGGCCGGCCTCGATCAGCGGTTTCATGAACCGGAACAGGAGGGTCAGCAACAGGGTCCGGATGTGCTGCCCGTCCACGTCGGCGTCGGCCATGAGGATGATCTTGTGGTAGCGCAGCCGCGCGATGTCGAATTCGTCGTGGATGCCGGTGCCGAGGGCGGTGATCATCGCTTGCACTTCGTTGTTCCGCAGCACCCGGTCGATGCGCGCCTTCTCGACGTTAAGGATCTTGCCTCGGATCGGCAGGATCGCCTGGAAGTTCGGGTCCCGCCCGTTCTTCGCCGAACCGCCGGCCGAGTCTCCCTCGACCACATAGATCTCGCATCGTGCCGGGTCGGTCGACTGGCAGTCGGCCAGCTTGCCCGGCAGCGAGGTGGACTCGAGCAGGCTCTTGCGGCGGGTCAGATCGCGTGCCTGCCGGGCGGCGATCCTCGCCCGGGCGGCCTGGGTGGCCTTGTTGACCACCTCCTTGGCCTCGCCGGGATTGCGGTCCAGCCAGTCCCGCAGGTGCTCGTTGCAGACCCGCTGCACATACGACTTGGCTTCGGTGTTGCCGAGCTTGGTCTTGGTCTGGCCCTCGAACTGCGGCTCGGCCAGCTTGATCGAAACAATCGCGGTGAGGCCCTCGCGGACGTCCTCGCCGCTGAGGTTCTCGTCCTTCTCGCGCAGCAGTTTCTGTTCCCGCGCGTACCGGTTGAGGATGGAGGTGAGCGCGGCGCGGAAGCCCTCCTCGTGCGTGCCACCCTCGGCGGTGTTGATCGTGTTGGCGAACGTGTGCACCGACTCCGAGTAACTGGTGGTCCACTGCATCGCTATCTCGACCGCGATGCCGTCGCCCTCCTCGGAGAACTCGATCACCGAGCCGTGCACCGGCTCTTTGGTCGCGTTCAGGTAGCGGACGAAATCGGCGATACCGCCGTCATACCGGTAGGTGACCGCGCGCGGCTCGCCGTTGATGTGATCGGGCCGCTCGTCGGTCAGGGTGATCGCCAGGCCGCGGTTCAGGAAGGCCATCTCCTGCATCCGCCTGGACAGGGTCTCGAAGTTCCACGCCGTGGTCTCGAATACCGATTCGTCCGGCCAGAACGTGATCGTCGTCCCGGTGTCCTCGGCTGGCTCCCCCTTCACCAGCGGGCTGGTCGGCTGGCCCCGGCTGTATGACTGACGCCAGACGTAACCGTCCCTGCGGACCTCCACTTCCAGCCGCTGCGACAGGGCGTTCACCACGGAGACGCCGACGCCGTGCAACCCACCGGATACGGCGTAGGACTTGCCGTCGAATTTTCCGCCCGCGTGCAGCGTGGTCAGTACCACCTCGACGGCCGGGCGCTTCTCGACCGGATGGTCGTCGACAGGGATGCCGCGGCCATCGTCGGCGACTCGCACACCGCCGTCAGCGAGCAGCGTGGCATCGATGGTGTCGCAGAAGCCCGCCAGGGCCTCATCGACAGAGTTGTCCACAACCTCGTACACCAGGTGGTGAAGGCCGCGTTCCCCGGTCGAGCCGATGTACATACCGGGCCGCTTGCGAACCGCTTCAAGCCCTTCGAGGACCGTGATCGAGCGTGCGTCATAGGACAAGTGGAAACTCCTCCTGCCGGGACTCCTCCTGCCGAGGACGGGGCCGCGTGACCCCCTGCCCAGTTGCTCGCTCCCCGGCTCGCGCGCGACCGCGCGCGAGCCATGCTCGCGGCGGGTCGCATTTCCGGGGGCGCAAGCTCTATCTTACCTGGCAGACCTCCCTCACTGAGCCAGGAATGGACTGTGAGTTGACCCTTGGCGCGCCTCATCCGCACATTTCAGCGCCGAACGCCGACTGGGTGAACCCCCCTACGGGCCGACCGAAATTACCGAAGGGAGGCGCGGATGGGGGCCGCATGGCTCGCATCGTGGCATAGCCGCGCCGGGGGGCCCGCAGGATGCCCCATAGGCCTCGTGGGCCCCACCGGTACCACCGGGTGGTGCTCTGGCCCACGAGTTTCTGCCGCTGCGCGTGTCAGTGCACTACCCGTACGTGTCACGCGGGCCGCGCCCGCCGCGCACCCGCCAGCCGCCCCGGCCGGGCCCGGCGTCCCCGGCCGGCCCGCGGACCCTGACGCGCTTGACCGTCCCGTCACCGAGTTCGGCATTCAGCCGGCGGACGAGTTCGCCAGCGAGCAGGCGCAGCTGGGTCGCCCATGCCGTGGAGTCGGCGATCACGACGAGCTCACCGTCGGCGAAACTGTCCGGGCGCGCGTGCGCGGCCAGGTCGGCTCCGACGATCTCCGCCCATCGCCCGAACGCACCGCCGACCGCGGCGCGGCGCCGCCATCCCTGGCTGGATAGCAGGCCGTCGATGGCCGCACCAAGTGGCTGCGGATCTGGCCTGCGCTGGCGTGACACGCGGCGCGGCCGTTCGGCATCATCGGCATCTGCTGGCCCCCCGGGCGTCGCCGCGTCTGCGGGCCGCACCGGCCGTGCCCCCTTCGCGGCCGCGTCGGCCTTCGCCTCAGCGAGCGCGCGCCGGGCCCGCTGCAGCGCGTCATCTGGCACGTTCCACCGCTCCATCGCAGATCGTGAACCTCGCGCCGGCCAGTGTGCCTGGCACGTCGGCCGCGGCCGCCGCCGTCACCAGGGCCTGTTCGGTCGTCACAGCGAGCTCCGCGAGCCTGTCCCGGCGGCCGGGATCAAGCTCGGCGAACACGTCGTCGAGCAGCAGCACCGGATCCTCGCCGTCGCCGCGCAACAGCTCGTAGCTGGCCAGCCGGAGCGCGAGGGCGAGCGACCACGACTCACCGTGGCTCGCATATCCGCGGGCGGGCAGCTCGCCGATGCTGAGCTCAAGCTCGTCCCGGTGCGGCCCGGTCAGGCACACGCCACGGTCAAGCTCGGCTGGCCGGGACCGGATCAGCGCGTCGCGCAGGGCCGCGGCCAGTGCTTCCCTGTCCGCCGGCGGCTCCGCGTCGGCAAACGACTGGCGGTACCGCAGGGATGCGTCGGTCTTGTCGTCCGCGAGCTTGACGTAGGCCGCGGCCACCAAGGGACGCAGCTCGGCCACGAGATCCAGCCGACCCGCGAGCAGTTCCGCGCCGGTACGGGCGAGGTGCTCATCCCAGGTGTCCAGCGTGGCCAGCAGGCCGGCCGCCGCCGGGTTACCCCGCGCGAGCCCGGCACGGACGTTGCCGCGCATGCCCGCCGACTTCAGCAGCGCGGTCCGTTGTCTGACGACCCGCTCGTAGTCGGCACGGACGGCCGAGAACCGCGGTGATCGGACGACGAGCAGTTCGTCAAGGAATCGCCTGCGCTCTCCAGGATCACCCTTGACCAGGGCGACATCCTCCGGCGCGAACAGCACCGTGCGCAGCGCTCCGATGATCTGCCGCGGCTGCCGCACCGCCGTTCTGTTGATCTTCGCCCGGTTGGCCCGGCCCGGATTGATCTCAAGCTCGACCAGCGTGCGCGCGGCGGCCGAGTCGACCTGGACACGTAGGATCGCTCGCTCCGCACCGCGGCGCACCAGCGGTGCGTCAGTGGCAGCGCGGTGGCTGCCCAGGGTCGCGGCGTATCCCAGTGCCTCGATGAGGTTGGTCTTACCGTGGCCGTTCGGGCCGATGAACCCCGTCACGCCGGGATCGAGCTCGAGGTCAACGGCCAGGTATGAGCGGAAGTCGGTGAGCGCCATCCGGGAGACGTGCACGATAGGAGGCTACCGTCGCACGACCACCTATCCGGAGAGCCTGATCGGCATCAGGAGGTATCTGTAGTCAGGCGGGGCCGGATCATCCCCGGTGGGCTTCCCGGTGATCACAGCCGGCTTGGTCGGTATCGTGAACGACATCCGCGCGGTGTCAGAGTCGATCGCGGTGAGCCCGTCGAGCAGGTATTGCGGGTTGAACGCGATCTGGATGTCGTCACCGTCGAATGACGCTTCAAGCGACTCGACGGCCTGAGCTTCGTCACCGGTACCCGCCTCAAGGACGAGCTGGCCCGCGGAGAACGCCAGCCGCACCGGCGTGCTGCGCTCGGCGACGAGCGCCACGCGCTTCACCGACTCGGTGAACGCGGCCGTGGGCAGTTCCGCCACCGCGTTGACCTTGTCGGGCAGCAGGGACCTGAACTTCGGGAATTCGCCGTCGAGCAGGCGGGTGGTGGTGCGGCGGCCACCCCCCTCGAACCCGATCATCGAGTCGGCGGCCGTCGTGTCCGCTCCGGCGCGGCCGTGCAGGCCAAGCGCGATCGACACTTCGGCGCCTGACGTCAGCGACCGGGCGGTGTCGGCCAGGGTGCGGGCGGGCACGAGCGCGGCCGCGCTCAGCCCCTTCTGGCCCGGATTCCAGCGCAGTTCCCTGACCGCCAGCCGGTACCTGTCGGTGGCGGCCAGGGTGATGATGTCCCCGTCGATTTCGACCCGGACGCCCGTGAGCACCGGCAGCGTGTCATCACGGCCCGCGGCCACGGCCACCTGGGTGACGGCGGCGGCGAAGATGTCGCTGCCCACGGAGCCGGTGGGCGGGGGCATTTCGGGCAGCGTGGGGTAATCCTCGACCGGCATGGTGAGCAGGGTGAAGGTCGCACTGCCGCAGGTCAAGATGACCTTCGATCCTTCGGCGGTGATTTCCACCGGACGATCGGGCAGGCTCCGGGTGATCTCGGCGAGCAGGCGGCCCGACACCAGCACCGTGCCAGGTTCCTGCGTGCTCACCGGCAGGCTCACCTCAGCGGAGACCTCGTAGTCGAAGCTGGAAACATTCAGGACGTCCCCGGCCTCCAGCCGGATCCCGGCCAGCACCGGGACGGAGGGACGGGACGGCAGCGTGCGCGCGGCCCATGCCACGGCATCGGCGAGGACGTCGCGTTCAACCCGGAACCTCACTTGGAGCCGCCTCCTGTTGCGGTGTGTGTCATCAGGCACCCCTGGGTAGAACCTGCGTTGGCCCGCGCAGGAGCGCATGAAGCGGGCCCGCCGGGGCCCTGGCGGCGCGCGGGGTTTTCTTTTGACTGCTGGATAGAAATAAGAATCGTCATAGTCGTAGGGCCGGTGGAAACTGGGGATAGTGACTGTCTGCGCTGGTCAGCACGGCATTTTAATCCACAGGTGGTGTGCGACCGCCAGTGGCCGAACCCCACCCGCTGTGCACGACCGAACGGGAGGCGCGGCGCGGCCACATGTTTTCCCCCGTTCGTCCAGACATAATCCACAGGCTTATCCCCAGCCTGTGTGTACCGATTGTGACGCGGTTGATGCAGTTGTATACCGTCACGCGCCCCGACGGCCGCTGCCCTTGCCGTCATCACCCAGACCGTGCCTGCTGCTTGATCCGGTTGGTGAGCTCGGTGACCTGGTTGTAGATCGACCGCCGCTCGGCCATGAGCGACCGGATCTTCCTGTCCGCGTGCATGACCGTGGTGTGGTCACGACCGCCGAATTGCTGGCCGATCTTGGGCAGGGACATGTCGGTCAGCTCGCGGCATAGGTACATCGCGATCTGGCGGGCGGTCACGAGGACCCGGGACCGGGATGTGCCGCACAGGTCGTCGATCGTGAGCCCGAAGTAGGAGGCGGTCTGTCCCATGATGGTGGTCGCCGTGATTTCGGGGCCCTGAGCCTCGGGGATGAGATCCTTGAGCACGATCTCGGCCAACTGCAGGTCCACGGACTGACGGTTGAGGCTGGCGAAGGCGGTCACCCTGATGAGCGCGCCCTCGAGTTCGCGGATGTTGGTCGAGATCCGGCTGGCGATGTACTCGAGAACTTCGGGGGGCGCGTTCAGTCCTTCCTGCACCGCCTTCTTGCGCAGGATGGCGATGCGTGTCTCAAGCTCAGGAGGCTGGACGTCGGTCAGCAGCCCCCACTCGAACCGGCTGCGCAGCCTGTCCTCGAGAGTGACAAGCCGCTTGGGCGCGCGGTCGCTGGATATCACGATCTGCTTGCTGGCGTTGTGCAGCGTGTTGAAGGTGTGGAAGAACTCCTCCTGGGTTCCTTCCTTGTTCTCAAGGAACTGGATGTCGTCCACGAGCAGGATGTCCACGTCGCGGTAACGGCGCCGGAACCCGTCCTGCTTGCCGTCGCGGATCATGTTGATGAAGTCGTTGGTGAATTCCTCCGAGCTCACGTAGCGCACGCGGGCACCCGCGTACAGGCTCTGCGCGTAGTGGCCGATGGCGTGCAGCAGGTGCGTCTTGCCGAGACCGGAGTCGCCGTAGATGAACAGGGGGTTGTATGCTTTCGCCGGCGCTTCGGCGACGGCGACCGCGGCGGCGTGCGCGAACCTGTTGCTCGAGCCGATGACGAACGTCTCGAAGGTGTACTTGGGGTTCAGCCGGGCTTGCACCGGCCGGGCGTGAGTGTGGCGGGGGTGGCCGGGCAACAGATCTTCCTGCTGGCGGTCGCCGTCGCGTGGTGGCTGGGTGTGCGCGGGGCCCCGGCCGTCGGGGCCGGGGCGGGCGGGGGGCACGGCGGGCGGCGCGGGCGACGGATTTCCCGACGCGGTGACCGCTGGATCTACGGTGACAGCGAGCTGGATGTTACGGCCGAGCTGCTGGGAGAGCGCGTGCGTCACCAGGGCACGCAGCCGCGTTTCGAGTTGCTCCTTGGCGAACTCGTTGGGCGTGGCGATGAGGGCCGTGTTCTCCACCAGCCCGAGCGGCCTGGTGAGGTTGAGCCAGGCCCGCTGGTGTGCCTCGAGCTGGATGTCCGCGAGTCGGTCGAGTGATCGGGCCCACACCTCCGCTAGATCCGCCTCACTCATCGCTGGCCCACCCTCCCGCGTCGAACGCGACGGCGCGGGCGGTGCATGCAACCGTCTCGCTCCGGTGCCGCGACGCTGTGCTCACCCTGCTGCCCCCACATGTTGTTCACAGCTTTATCCACAACTTGTGCACGGCGGCGTGGCGGCGTGTGCACGGTAGCTGTGGCGGCGACCGCTCGCCCCGTACGGTCCCGACCGGGCGACACTAACCCCATGCGATGCACGTCTTCAAGCCACTGTCCACAGCCTAAGGGCGGGAGGTGAGGTTCGTTCGGCGAAACAGATGTCTAGCGGCGTACCGTCTGACCGGCGCAGTTCACAGACAGCCGGCGCGGCCTTACAGCCAGGACGAACGTAGCGGCCGGGACAAACTTTTCACGCGGGCGGTTTCACTGGCCGGATTCCGCGCGGCAATGTCAGGCGGCCATGGCAGACCGGTAGCCTGTGGCTGCGCCGCGCGTTTGACCACGGGGCACGCGAGCCGTAACGTGGGTGGACCGGGCCGGATCTGGTGGCGTTTTTGCGTGCGCGTTTCCGGCCTTTTATGTGGGCGGTGTGCCAGCTGCGCCGGCCACCGGCGGACAGCCGTCCACAACATGGCAGCCAGATCCGCCACCTAACCGTGACCCGACCCGCAGCACCGCCCATGGAGCCGCAGTGAGCAAGCGCACGTTTCAGCCGAACAACCGCCGTCGGGCGAAGACGCATGGGTTCCGGTTGCGGATGCGAACGCGTGCGGGCCGGGCCATCCTCGCGGCGCGCCGGCGCAAGGGCCGGGCGAGCCTGAGCGCCTGACACCGTCGGCGGTGCGTCAGGTGACGCGCCGCGTTCTTCCGGGTTCTTCCGGCCTGCAACCCTCGCGCTTGGAGTGACGTCGTGCTTCCCGCTGCCGCCCGGATGAGGCGGCGCCAGGATTTCGAGCTCGCGGTCCGCCGCGGAAGCCGGGCGGGCGGGGAGTCCGTGACCGCGCACCTGCTGGTGCGCGATGACCAGGCGGCTCCGGCGCTGATCGGATTCGTCGTCAACCGGGCGGTCGGCAACGCCGTGGTCCGCAATCGGGTTCGCCGACGGCTGCGTCATCTGGCCCGGGTGCGCGCGGGAGGGCTGCCAGCGGGTAGCCTGCTTGTCATCCGCGCTAAACCCCGGGCAGCGGACATACGCCAGCGAGATCTCGCCGCCGAACTCGATCTGGTAATCGGCAGGTTGCTTCGGCGGCAGGTTAGGGCGTTGGATCGGCCATGAGCGCGCGATACGCCGTGCAGGACGCGGAACCGGATACGGCGCCGACGCGGGCGGCGCTGTTGATCATGCTGCCGATCACGCTGTACCGACGGCTGATCGGGCCGCTGCTTGGTCCGCGGTGCCGGTTCGAACCGTCGTGTAGTGCCTATGCGCTCGAGGCGTTGCGACGCCACGGCGCGGTGCGCGGCTCGTGGCTGGCGGTCCGCCGGATTGCCCGGTGCCATCCGTTCAACCCGGGCGGCTACGATCCAGTGCCGGGCCCGAACGTAGCGGCCAGGAGGCCAGCACGTGAGATGCCGACGAGAGCGCAAGGGAGCTAGGCGTGCATCACACGATCGCTGCGACGAGCTTTAACCCGCTAGGGCTGCTCAATTGGCTGTATGTGGCCGTCGCCTGGCTCATCATGCGGATCCACACCCTGCTCTCGCCTGTCTTCGGGCCCAACAGCGGCTGGACATGGGGCCTGACGATCGTCTTCCTGACCGTCATCGTCAGGCTGCTGCTTTTTCCGCTCTTCGTGAAGCAGATCCACGCGCAGCGGAAGATGGCGGACCTGGCGCCGAAGGTTCAGGAGCTTCGCAAGAAGTACAAGAACGACAAGCAGAAGATGAACCAGGAGGTGATGAACCTCTACAAGGAGAACGGCGCCAACCCGCTCGGTGGATGCCTGCCGCTGGTGGCCCAACTTCCTGTGTTCATCGCGCTGTTCACCGTGTTGCGGGCGATCGCGGATTGGACACCCGCCCAAGGCAAGCCCAAGTACGGGCTGACCGTGGCCGTCGTGCACAGCGCCCAGAAGGCACACATCTTCGGCGTCACCGTAGCGACGAGGTTCATCTCGAACGCCGCGGAGCTTGCCCACCAGGGCGTGAACCCGGTCACCGCGAAGGTGGTGATCGGGCTGACAGTGCTGCTCAGCGGCACGACCACATATCTGACCGTGCGCCAGAGCACGCGCCGCAACATCACGCCCGTGGGCGCGGACAACCCGATGATGCAGTCGCAGAAGATGATGGGCTACGTGGCGCCCCTGTTCGCACTGACCGGGCTCTACTGGCAGTTCGGCCTGGTCATGTACTGGGTCACCACCAACCTGTGGACGCTCGGGCAGCAGCATTACATCTTCGGCAAGTATCCTCCGCAAAGCGCGGCCGCGGCCGAGGCCAGCGGTGGGCAGGCCGGCGGCCGCCAGGCCAGCGGCGCGCCGGGTGCGGGCCGGCCGGGCGGCAGCGGTGCCCGTGGCGGCGGAGGTCAGGGCGGCGGAGGTCAGGGCGGCAGAGCCCAGGGCGGCGGAGGCCAGGGCCGTGGCGCGAAACCCGTAGCCCGCGGCCCAGCGGGCGGTGGCCGGCCGGGCAACGCCGGAGGCGCGGGCAACACGGGAGGCGCGGGTAACACGGCAGGCGCGGGCGACGGGCAGGGACGGCCGGGGCTCGGCAGGCTCCTGAAGGGCCGGGCGGCGCCAGAACCCGAGCCAGAACCTGCGCCGGAGCCTAAGCTCGTGAGGCAGCAGCCAGTGCGCCAACCCCGCAGCAAACGCACCGGGAAACGCTGACGTGGCCGGTACTGGACAAGAGGAGCTGGTTGTGAGCCAATCCGAGACGGTGGCGGGAGTGCCCGGCGCGGCGGTGGGCACCGAGCCACTCGCCCCGGCGGATGAGGCGGGCGTGGAGCCGTCGGCGGCAAGCGATTCGAAATCGGGCGGGGACGACGGCACTGGCGATCGCGTGACGGGCGAGATGGACGTTGCGGCGCTTGAACAGGAGAGCGAAATCGCGGCCGATTACGTTGAGGGCCTGCTGGACATCGCGGATCTCGATGGTGACATCGACATGGATGTAGAAGGCGATCGCGCGCTCGTCTCCGTCGTCGGCGTCACGCTCGGCGAACTCGTGGGCTCGCAGGGTGAGGTGCTCGAGGCTTTGCAGGAGCTGACGAGGCTTGCGGTTCTGCGGCAAACCGGCGAGCGGAGCAGGCTGATGCTCGATGTCGGCGGTTATCGCCAGCGGCGGCGTGCGGAGCTTACCGAGGTGGGCCGCGACGCTGCTGAACAGGTCAGGCGGAGCGGCACGGCGAAAGCCCTGACCGCCATGACGCCGTTCGAGCGGAAGATCATCCACGACGCGGTGGCGGCGGCGGGCTTGCGCAGTGAGTCGGAGGGCGAAGAGCCGAACCGCTACGTGGTCGTTCACCCCGCCGAGGACTGACACGGCCGCTAGCGCGTTACGCCGGGTTTCCACATGACGCACGGTAGCTGTGGATATCCGCCGCACCGGCCCGGGCCCGACCGGCCGCGGCCCGGGGAGATGCCGCCCATCGTTCCAGCCGCACCAGCCGCGGCACGCGAGATCTTTGGTGAGCGGCTTGGTATGGCCGAGTGCTATGCGCGGCGGCTGGCGGGGCCCGGAATCGAGCGCGGCCTGCTTGGCCCGGCCGAGATTGCTCGCATCTGGCCGCGGCACATTCTCAACTGTGCGGTTGTCGCGGAACTCGTCCCCAGGCCGGGCACGCTTGTGGATATCGGTTCTGGAGCGGGCCTGCCGGGGATCGTGCTGGCGATACTGCTTCCCGACGTTGCTGTCACCCTCGTGGAGCCGACCCTCAGGAGATCCGCGTTCCTCACCGAATGTGTGGAAGAGCTTCGCCTGGCCAATGCGGTCGTGCGCCGCGCGAGAGCGGAAGACCTCGCGGGTGAGATCTCAGCTGACGTTGTGACCGCCCGTGCGGTGGCACCTTTGCGCCGACTCGCCGGTTGGGCCCTGGGCCTCACCAGGCCCGGCGGGACGATCCTCGCGCTCAAGGGTGACCGGGCGAAGGAGGAACTCCAGCAAGCCCAGAGTGTGCTTCGCCGGCTCGGCGCCCGCCATGCCGAGATCCTTCGGGTCGGTCACGGTAGGGTCGAACCCGGGACCGTGGTCGTCCGCATTGTGGCCGGGGACGGGGGCCGGTGAGTCGGGCGGAGGCTGTCGAGGGTGCGATGACATGCTTTGCGAGACTGCGGTCGAGCGAGGGGAGGAGAGGAGCGCAAGGATGGCGGAGGCACAAGGTCTCGGCTGGCCTGAGCGTTGCGCGGCGGGTGTCTTTACAGAGCATGGCGGGGGAGTTGGCTGGCCAGTTTCACGTGAAACGACTTAGGAGAGCACTG